>Ga0334882_1000182_pt1 | contig 112551 bp, 100 predicted proteins | sample GraSluR1_MG_5_FD_207226 | JGI IMG/M metagenome (GOLD analysis project Ga0334882, IMG submission 207226) | Sludge microbial communities from methane-producing bioreactor in Wageningen University, Netherlands - Granular Sludge_15_04-R1 | ecosystem: Engineered > Bioreactor > Anaerobic >...
GATTGGAGCGGCGGGGAAACACCTGGTCCCATCTCGAACCCAGCAGTTAAGCCTGCCAGCGCCGATGGTACTGGGGGGGCAGCCCCCTGGGAGAGTAGGTCATCGCCAAAGGACTTTTCTATTTATAGGGCTTATGTGGACTGAGAAAGTCCGCATAAGCCCTATAACTTTTTAATCTTGACGTGTTGTTAAAGCGTGTTACACTCAAAACTGATGATGAGATCACGCACAAGTGTTATTATATTACTTATTATCGTAGCTGCGGCGCTTTTTTTGGCTTCCTTTGCGCTGAACGATTATGCTAGCTCCGAAGTGGCTGCCGTGCAGGCTATTTCGCCAACAGCGACCGCTGCCCCGACGGTTACGCTTGCTCCTGTGTGGACGTTTACTGCGACAATGACGCCCACCCTTTCTACTTCATCTGGTGCGGAGATTTTGGATGTTTCTGTGCCACCTACAGAGTTACCCTGGGTGTGCCCCCATTGGCGTGGTGTTACGGAGCGTAATGCGTTCTATAGCACCCACATGGGCGAGACCATCAATTATCTGGTACATCTTCCCCCTTGCTATGATCAGTTTCCTCAATCGGCCTTCCCTGTTCTTTATTTGCTGCATGGTTGGCCTTTGAATGAGTATCATTGGGTGCAGATAGGTGTTACTGAGTTGCTGGACGATTGGGTTAGCCGTGGTTTGAGTGGCCCTTTCATTTTGGTGCTGCCGGGTGTGACTAACTCAAACGGTCGTTACGTTCATTCAAGCGGCGGGTCAGGCTCGTTTGAGGGGATGCTGGTTGAGGAACTACTCCCACAAATTGAAGCAGAGTATCGTGTATGGCAGGTTCCTGAGGGCCGTGCTATTGGTGGCATCTCGCGCGGGGGTATTTGGTCGTTGGAAATCGGGATGCGCAATCCACAGTTGTTCATGAGTGTTGGTGGGCATAGTCCGGCTCTCAGCGTTAATACCCCCCCCCGTGTTTACGATCCTTTCTACCTTGCTCAGACTGGACTTCCGGGTCAGCGCGTCTATCTTGATACGGGCGATGCCGATTGGACGCGGGGCGGCACACAACAGCTGCGCGATGTATTGCTGGAACACGGCGCGCAAGTGGTCTATGAAACGCACCCCGGCGCGCATATAGATGAACTCTGGAGTGGGGCGCTACCCAGCTATTTGGCTTTCTACTCAGAGATTTGGCCGACGCAGGTAATGTTTTTACCACAATGGGATCCTCCTGAGCCGGAACAGGCGCAGACTCCTTAATAGGTGTAAAAACAGCGGGGGACGTTACGTCCCCCGCTGTTTTGTTTGTTATAGCCTTAGGTTACGGTTGTTCCCATAACCGTAGTAGCGCCGCGAAATCGTAGGCTGGGGCTTTCTCTTGCGCTGTAACGAGCTTGTTGAGCTCGTTCATGGTAGCATGGATACCCTCGTGTGCGGCTTGTCCTTTTAGGATAATTAACGTTTGCCAAATTACCGAAAGTAATGCGGTGAGGGCTGCGAAGAAAGGATAGCCTTCTACAGCTTTGGCGGCGGCGGTGAAGCTTAACTCTGCCTGGCGCGCGGGTTGCAATGTCGGGCTGGTGGTGACAGCAATTGTCTTCAAACCTTGTTCGCGGGCGACCGCCAACAGATGACCAATTTCTGTGTCCGGGTCCAACCCCAACGCAATTGCGAATACCACATCACCGGCTTCTGCATCACGTAGCAGCAAAGCTGCTTTGCCTAGTTCCGCCTGCATGACCTGGGCATCAATGCCGATCAATTGCAGATAAGTGGCCCACAACCCGGCTAGCCCATACCCATCTGCTTTGCTGACGACAAAGACGCGTGTGGCCTGATGCAGCGTCTCTGCAATGGCGCGAATGTTGCCGGTATCCGCTTTCAGGCTCAAGACCCGATCGCTCAGTTCGTCAATGGCAAGCGCGATTTGACTTTCAATTCCCTCCGTCTCTGGCGCACCCTTCTGATAACGTAGGGCCAATTCCTGGTTGATATAGTGCTTGATCTCACGTGAGAGCTCTCGGTAGCCGGAATAGCCCAGGTCTTGTGAGAAGCGCACGACCGTGGCTGGATCTACTCCGACCCGGCGAGCAAGTTCGGTGGCTGTGAGGAAGCCTACATCCAGTGTGTTTTCCAGGATGAAATCGGCCAAAGAGCGAAAGCGCGGGGATAATTGTTCATACTTTTCTTGTATACGTTCTCGGAACATAGGTAGCCTCCTTAGACTAAAAAAGTTTTTTACGATGGATACTCAGACAATTTACACGCTATACCCTTTGAGCATAACATTTTTCTTGTGCGCTGTCAAGGGATTTTTATATAATTTATCGTTTTTTAACACTTCTGTTATTTTGGTATGTTTATGATTGCTTATCCATTCGGTCGGGGGACAGGTAATACAAAGCGCGCGGCAATATCACTGCCGCGCGCTTTAAGTATTTTTTTAAGTGAGCAGTTGTGGAGCGATGTCTTCGGCCCAAGCGCGGATGGCATCCCAATCACGAAAATCGCCTTCCGGTGATTTCATGGCTTTGATGAGTGCGCGAATCGGTAACGCGAGCTTTTTGAAATCCATTTCACCGGCAAACAATCCTACATCCACGGGTTTGATGTCCGGGAAATTCTCGCGCACCGGGTCGAGGTAAGCATTGACCTCTTTGCAGTGCTCTTCTGTTGGCTCGTTCATGGTTAGGCAAACGACGAAATAGGCTACTGGGACGTTGCGTAGCGCTGTAGCATGCTGTTTCAGAAATTTCAGCATGTCACCATAGATATGCCCGGCGCGAATGCCGCTGCCGATTACTACAGCTTGATAGCAGCTCACGTCTGTTACTTCTTTGGCGTGGCGCACCTCTACCTCAGCGCCAACGCTCTGCAACGTTGTACCGATGGCTTCGGCCACTCCCGTGGTCGAACCTGCACCTGTTGCGTAGGTCACCAGAATTTTCTTCCCCATGTTAGCCGCTCCTTTTAGAAGGCTTGATCAACAATGGTAATGATACGGAGAAAGAGCAGATTTGCAAGTGCAACCGTAACGAGGTCGGTGGTGTTAAGTTGCGTGTTATGCTTCTATCCAGCTGACCATATATTCTGTATTTGGGTTGGGCTTTGCTAGTTCCGGTTCATCTGTTGCCCATGTGCCTTGCAATTCCAATTCCTCTGCGGCAAGCGCGAAGTGACACATGGCAATCCCTATATCCACGCGCTGTAAATCTACTTTTGTCACTGCCTGTACTTGCTGTTTATACCCCGGTGTGTGTGCGAGGTAAAAATGCCACACTGTGCCTTCTCGCACAATGCGCCACGGTTGTTTGTTTGAGGCCGAAGGGCCTAACCTCACCATTTCTAACACCTCTGCGTATGGGCCAGCGGATTTCTGTGTGAGCGGGGCAGCGAAGTTGTCCGTGAAGAACAAGGTCTCCCACGGTAGCCGATGATTGCTGCCAGCTGCCCCGCGGAGTAGGCGATCCATCAAGGTGCGCTTGTCAGCCGGCTGGCCGACCGAGATCACCGCAGGTAGCATCTCATCTCCTTGTAGACCGATTTTTTGTGCAAAGCTGCTTTTGGTGAAGCTTCCCCCTAGCCAACAAGTTCCTAACTCCAGGGCTGTGGCTCTCAAAACGATGTTTTCCAGCAGATATCCGAAATCCTCCAGATTATAGCGTCCTGCGCCCGCCGCGCCGATGATAAAGCCGGTAGGGTTCTTGATGAAACCATAGGTGCCTAAGCCCTTTAACGCGGCGCGATCATTTCCATCGGCTGTGATTAGCCTAAAACGTGCCAAGCTACCGAGTGGACCAATCGTTTGTGCTTCGCAGAAATTGGCTAATTCCTGGCGAGTGGCTTTTGTCAGTGGGGTGCGGTTGTAACTGCGACATGAATAGCGTTGACGGATAGTTTCAAGCATCATAGTTTTTTGCCTCCTGCTACGAGCTTAAATCTGTGATCTATTGAGACTGTCAAGGGTTGCTGGATTATGCTTCATTTATAGCCGGGAAACTTTGTTTGTCAAAAAGTCACCCTGATTGTTTGGCTGTGTGGACAACACCTGTTTTGTGGTCTATAATGCCTCTCATACGCAACACACTTATCGGATTGTGATACATATTTGTTGAAAGGGGTAGCATGATGAGAGGGCACGGCGGAATGCGGAGCATGGTAAATGCTCCTGATGAGAAACCCAAAATTACCCGGCAATTACTCATGCGCGTATTGCATTATGCCCAGCCTTATCGCTGGCAAATCAGCGGGATGCTGTTGTTGATTCTGGCGCACACGGGCTTATCGTTATTATCGCCGCTCATCTTGCGGGATTTGGTTGACCATACCATTCCTGCGCGGGATGTCGCTCGTCTGGCATGGTTGGCGCTTGCGCTGTTGCTGATTCCGACCTTGAATGGCGCTATTCAGGTTGCGCAGCGACGCATCAGTGCGCGCGTTGGTGAGGGGGTAATTTGCGACTTACGGCTGGCGCTCTACGCTAATTTACAGCGAATGTCATTGCGGTTCTTCACCAACACCAAAGTTGGCGAGCTGATGAGCCGGCTCAACAGCGATGTAATGGGCGCGCAACATGCCATCAGTAGCACCATTGTCAATATCATTACCAATCTTGTCCAAACTCTGGCGGTGCTGGCGGTGATGCTCACGCTTGAGTGGCGACTGACGTTGCTTGGCATTGTAATCCTACCCCTGTTTATTCTGGCCGCGCGCATGTTGGGCACGCGCCTGCGTGACATGGCGCGGATGCAGATGGAAGCCAACGCCCGTATGAATGCCATGATGAACGAGACGCTCAATATCGGTGGGGCGTTGCTGGTGAAGTTGTTTGGTCGCCAGCAGTTGGAGATTGACCGTTTCGGGCAACGGGCGGCGCAGGTGCGTGATTTGGGTGTGCAGCGCGCCTTTACCGGCTCAGTCTTCTCAGCCATTGTGGGCCTCATTAGCGCGGGCGGCTCCGCGCTGGTCTACGGGCTGGGCGGCCTGCTCGTCATCCGGGAGGCGTTCACCATCGGCGCGATTGTGGCTTTTGGTTCATATCTGGGCAATCTGTACCGCGCGTTGCAAGGGCTTTCCAACGCGCCGGTGGAGTTTGCGACTTCGATGGTCAGTTTCGAGCGCGTTTTTGAGGTGATTGATTTGCCGGTGGATATTCCCGAAAAGTCCGATGCGCTTGTGCTTGAGGATGTGACGGGCGAGATTGCGTTCGAAGATGTTACCTTCATGTACCAGGCAGGTGATGAACATTTGCTTAGCGATGTGCGCCGCTATGGCAGTATGGATAACGTAACCGCCGTGCTTTCCGGGTCGCAGCCGCGCGTGGAGGATGTGGATAGCACACGCAGCCAGGCGCGCAGCCTGGCATTGGATGGGGTCAGTTTCCGCGCGGCTCCGGGGCAACTGGTCGCCCTGGTCGGCCCTAGTGGCGCGGGCAAGACTACCCTCACCTATCTCATCCCCCGCCTCTACGATCCCACCGCTGGCATCATTCGCATTGACGGACATGATTTACGCGACCTGGCGCTCACATCGCTCTCCGCGCATATCGGCATGGTCACGCAAGAGACGTACTTGTTCCACGATACCATTCGCACCAACCTGCTCTATGCGCGATTGGATGCCAACCAGGAGGAGCTGGAAGCGGCTTGCCGGGTCGCCAACATCCATGAATTTATCTGGGCGTTGCCGGAAGGCTACGATACGATTGTTGGTGAACGCGGTTATCGCCTGAGCGGCGGGGAAAAGCAGCGGATCGCCCTGGCACGGGTCATCCTTAAAAATCCCCGCATTTTGGTGCTCGATGAAGCCACCAGCAGCCTCGATAGCGAATCCGAGGCGCTGATCCAGGATGCATTGGGGCGGGTGCTGGCGCAGCGCACGAGTATTGTGATTGCGCATCGTTTGAGTACCATCCTGGCGGCAGATCTCATCCTGGTCATAGATCGCGGCAAAATTGTGGAGCAGGGCACACACGCCAGCCTGCTGGCGCAGGGCGGGTTATACGCTAATCTGTATCAGACGCAATTTCACAAAGCGTGAAACGTAAAACGTGAAACGTGATCAGAAAATTTTCAAGCATCACGTTTCACGTCTTACGCATTACCGCTCACTTCTGTGAAAGCCACAGAATTTCCAAGAGTACAAGGCAATATCTACCTTACGCATTACGTTTTACGCAGTACGAGCACTATGCGGGCAAGGCTTTCAATATGCGTGGCTGGTCATGCGCGGATGAGCATACTCGCCTACTATTCCCCCGTCTGCGTAAAGCTAGCCTCTGTCGCTTCGACCCAGGATTGCAGCAGGTAGGTTGCCACGCGCGCGTAGTAGTCCGATTCCGACGACTTCACGACGTACCCAGTCTCATCCGCCGCGCCGACGGTGAGCGTGATGGTCTGCTCCGCCGCGCGCAGGGTGATGATGGCGGCGGGATTTTCCAGGCCGTACTCCGGGCGGGCCTGCGTTCCCAGCGGCGCGGTGAAGCTCAGCGCAGCGATGCGGCTCAGCAGGCTGCCGATTTTGGTCTGATCCGCCTGGGACTCCACATCGAACAGTTGCCACTGCCCATCAGCGGCGCGCAGCAGGCGCACTTGCCCCTGTGCATTTTGCACCCGCGCCTCGGTCAACGTATCTACCGGCACATTCACATACGCCGCGTTGACCCATGCCGCAGCAATGGGATTGAGCTCCCAGGTGTTGAGGTCCGCTACCAGATAGACGGCATTTTGCCCATCCAGGCGCGCGTGCGTCCCGCCGGCCCCGGCGGATGTGCCCAGATAGAGTGTGTGCCGCCCTGTCGCCGTCTCGAACGTCACTTTGAGCGCGAAATCATCGCTGGCGACCTGCAAGCGCCGGTGCGCTGTCGGGTCGCTGGTCACGATACGGGACGGGGTCAGCTCCGCGAGTTTCTCCAACACCGGCGCGATCTTGTCCGCTTGCGCCGGGAAATCATCCGCATCGGGCAACACCCAGGCGTCGCCCACCTTGCGCAGTGTCAACGCATCTGTCGGCCCTTCCAGCTGCAGCGCGACGATGTCCGCCGCTGCCACATCGGGGAACAACGGCTCGCGGGTCTCGCCCGCTGCCGCGCGCGGCCAGAACAGTACCACGCTCAACGCGATCTGTACCACCAAAACAATCGTTAGAATCAACTGTGTGCGTTTCATAAACTATGCCTCGTAGTCAGTAGTCAAGTAGTCAAGTAGTCAGTAAACGGTAAACGGTAGACAGGTGATAGGTAATGGATTCTCCAGCCGTCTACCGTCTACCTAATACCGTCTACCTGCTACTTTCTTCTTGTGGAATCAATTCAAAGGGCCGCTCATTGCGGCGGCGGAGGGCGGAGACGATGCCCACAGCGGCCAGCGCGGCCAGCGCCAGGGCGTAGTTCACGCCTTCCACGAACGATTGCGCGCCTTCGCCCAACGGATACAACACCCGCGAGAGTGCGCCGCGCGCGCGGATGCTGAGCAGGTCTGCGTCCTCGGTGGCCCAGCTGACGGCGTTCTGCATCAGCTTGAGGTTGTTCTGCACCCGCTCGCCGCTCAGCTGCGAGGTCACGCTCAAGGCCACATCCTCCACGAATTCCGCGCTGCTGATGACGACCAGGCGCGCATCGGCAGGCGAGGTCTCCACCAGCCCGGCCACGCCCATCTGCGTCTCGCCGGATACCGGCGCGGGCCGCCCCTTGAAGTAGCTCTCGAACGTTCCCTGCATCACCACCGCCAGCGTGTAGGGCTGCGTCGCCTCGACGGTGGGGAAGCCCTGGTCGGGGTAGAGATCGAAGTCCGGTTGGATGCTCATGGGGCTGCCCGTCCAGGAGCGCGTGCTGGAGCGCAACAGCGGCGTCACCTCGCGCCCGGCGGTGCGGGCCGCATCCACGCGCAGCGGCGCCGCCCAGTTGAGCGTCACCGCCGCCAGGTTCGAAACCAGCGGATGCCCCGTTGCCATGCCGTCGGTGCGGATGTCCACAAAGAACGGGTAATTCATCGGCTGGATTTCCTGCACCTGGAAGCCACCCACCTGGCGCGTGACCGGGATGGGAAACGGCGCATTTTGCGCATCCAGCACCAGCTGCGGCTCGATGGCGATACCGTAGTGCGCCAGTAGCGCGTCGAGCGTGCCTTCTAGCGGCGTCATCGTCAGGCTGCCGCTGAACTGATCCAGGCCCAACTGTGTGTTGCTGGTCGCCACGATGACCGCCCCGCCGCGCATCAGGTATTGATCCACCGCGTACAGTGCAAGCTCGTCTAGCATCTGCGGCGCGACGATGACCAGCACACCCACGTCCGAAGGTGGCTGCCCGGTGCTCAAATCCACCTGGCGCACCTCATACTCCTCAGCCAACGCCGCGCGCAGCTGATTCCATGAGGTCAACGGCTGCTGCATCTGGCCGAACATATCTTGCGTGGGTGTGCTGGGCGGCAACCATAGCCCCACCACTTGCAAGAAGCCCGGCGCGGCGCGGCGCAAGGCCGCCTCCAACGCCAGCCGCACATCGGCCTCTGTCAGCCCGCCTACGGCCACCACCTGTTCTTGATCGCCTACCTTCAACACCAAATCGAAATAGAAGGTCTCATCGGAGAAGAGGGCTACCGGGATGGGCTGCAACCCATAGCGCGTGTAGAGCTGTTGGCGCGTGACGCCGCTGGCGGGATCATCCGGGTCCACCTGCCGGAAGCTCAGCTTCCCGGCGGATTGCGCCGCCAGCGACTCCGCCACTTGCCGCACGGTGGCGGGCGCATCGGCCAGCTGCGCGGGCAGTGTGGCCGGCGTCACAAAGAGCGTCACCTGCGCCGCTTCGGGCAACGCCGCCAGCGCGGCATCCACGCTCTGGAAGCCATAAACCACCTTCTTGATCGAACGGGTCAAATCGTATTCCAGATTGCGCAGGTACACATCCAGCGTCCCGTCGCGCTTCGGCTGGACTTCGATGAGATCCTGGAAGCTCAAGACGATGGACTGGTCGCCATAGCGGATGAGAATGGCGAAGTAGGAGTTGATGATAGAAGCCTCATAGCGCCCCGTCACCTGGAAGGGTGTGGGCGAGATGCCGTAGACCTGGTTGGCTTCGGCCTCCAGCTCCGCGTCGCGGGCCGGGTCAATCACCTCCACCTGCACCTGGCTGCCGGAGGCGATGCGGTACTCCTCCAGCAGATCGCGCACCTGCGGCACGAGCGGAGCCAGCAGCGGGTGGGTGCGCTCGCTGAAGTAGCCCCGGATCAACAGCGGCTCCGGCAACGCCCGCAGCAAATCGCGCGTGGCGGGGGAGAGGCTGTACTCGCGCTGCTGGGTCAAATCCACCCGCAGCATGTTCAGCGGGTAGAGCCAGATGTTCATGGCGATCAGATTCAGCGCGACGAGTAAGGACAGCGTAGCCGCGCCTTGGCGCTGGGGGTAGGTTTGCTCGCTCGCGCTCCAGCGTTTGCTGAGCAGCGAGAGGATGTTGAGCGTGAGGAAGACGCCCGTGAGCGCGAGATAATAGATCAGGTCGCGCAGGTCTACTATGCCGCGCTGGATGCTCTCGAAGCGGCTGCCCGCGCCGATAGCCCGCAGCACTGCCGCGAGCTGGTCGCCGGCGAAGTTGACCACGCCCGGCGAGCCGACGAGGTAGAACAGCCCCGCCAGCAGCACGGTGGCAATCAGCGCGACAATCTGGTTATCGGTGCGCGAGGAGATGAACAGGCCGATGGCGGTGTACGCCCCGGCCAGCAGCAGCGCCGCCAGATAGCCGCCGAAGACGGGTCCCCAATCCAGCGGGCCGAGAATCGCCGCCGTGAGCGGCAGGAAAATCGTGAGCGCCAGCGCAATGGCGACCAGCGCCAGCACTGCCAGGAACTTACCCAGCACTAGCTGGAGCGGCGTCACCGGCAGCGTCAGCAGGATTTCGAGCGTGCCGGAGCGCTGCTCCTCGCTCCACTGGCGCATCGTCAGCGCGGCCACGAGGAAGATCAGCAGCACCGGCATCCATTGGAACAATGGGCGTACATCGGCGATGCCGCGCGCGAAGAACGTCTCCACCCAGAAGAAGGAGAAGAGCGCGGCAGCCAGGAACGCGCCCAGAAAAATCAACGCCATTGGCGAACCGAAGTAACTGCGTAATTCTTTACGGGTTAAAGCTAGAATTTGTGTCATAGCGCTACTCCCAATACCTCATCTTGCACAGGTTCAGAATCCTGCGCAAGGGGGTGCTGTTCTACCGTCGCCAGTTCACTGAACACCGTCTCCAGCGTGCGGGCATCGCGGCGCAGCTCGCGCAAGGGCCAATTGTGCTTGCAGGCCAGCGCGTAGATGGCGGGGCAGAGCTCCGCGCCCGCCTGCTGACCGAACACCCGGAACGCTGGGAAGCCATCCGCCGCGCGGAACGCTTCCACATCGCGCGCGCCAGCGAGCGCGCGTAGGGTTGCCTCCGCATCGGGCGGGGACTGCTCCAGCACCAGCACCGCATCGGCAGAAGCCGCCAGCTCCGCGAGCCGTGCATCCGCCCGCACCTGCCCGTTCACCAGAATAATCGCCCGGTCGCACAGCGCTTCCACTTCCGACAGGATATGCGTGGAGAACAGCACCGTGCTATGCTCCGAGAGCCGCTTGATGAGCCGCCGGATTTCCACGATTTGCGTGGGGTCCAGCCCGACCGTCGGCTCATCGAGGATGAGCAGTTTAGGGCGATGGAGAATCGCCTGCGCCAGTCCCACGCGCTGCCGGAAGCCCTTGCTCAACTGCCCGATGGGGCGGGTGAGGTGCTCCTGCAAAGCAGTGGCATAGACCGCCTCGCTGATGCGCGCGCGCTGCTCGTCGGCGGGGATGAGGCGCAAGTCGGCCATCAGCTGCAGGTATGCCTGCACCGAGAGCTCCGGGTAGAGCGGCGCGGTCTCCGGCAGATAGCCCAGTTGCGCTTGCACCTCGCGCGGATGCGTGAGCACATCCAGCCCATTGACGAGCGCAACGCCGTCATCGGGGTGCAGATAGCCGGTAAGGATTTTGATGATGGTGGTTTTCCCGGCACCGTTCGAGCCAAGCAGCCCGACGATTTCCCCCTCGGCGATGCGGAAAGAAACCCCGCTCAACGCCTGAACGGGGCCGTAAGATTTGGAAAGATCAGTGACTTCAATCATACACAGCCTCCTCGAAAATCTACAAATCGGCAAATCAAAACTTGCGTAGCGCGCCAACGCGCTTTATCGCTAACCGGTACCCTCTAATCAATATCACGTTTTCCAGATTTGGCAAGGTCAGTATATAACTCAAGTGTGCCACTTGGGCGGTGAATTTTACGGAGTGGGATGGCGCAACAACACGAGAGGCGTGTGGTAACGCCTCTCGTGTTGTTCGTTTTGGTGAAGCTGTTTCTATGTGCTGATATCGACCACCTGCACCCCATTTACCCATACGGTGAAGGTCTCACCTTCCGGTAAACTTCCCAGGTTGACCGAGGTTGTAAAGTCGTCCAAAACCTGGATGCAGATTTCATCAGGGTTTACGGCGAATAGCATATCCAGGTGAATCTCGTTGTGTTCGTTTGGTTCGTGCATTGTCACTAGTATTTGATGGCAGGGGGTGGGGCGGATGCCATTCAATACGATTTGGTATTGCACTGGATAGCTCTCCATGACCACGAGGCTTATATGCACTTCTGCGCCGTCAACCGGGCCAGTAATAGTGAGATTAGGCGTCGGCGCCGGCGTGGGGTCATCGGACGAAATTGGCGTATCGCCATTGTCCGGTGGTACGGTGGCCTGGGGGGGCGCTTCTGGCGCGGCAATTCCGCGATCCGTGCAACCGCTCGCAAGCAGCATTAGTAACAGCATACTGAGCAACAGGGTCTTTTTCATTGTGTTTCTCCTTGCTTGTTGATGGTATGAGTCTTTTTATCAACGCACCTTATAGACGCGCACTCTTGCCAGAAAGTTCCATTTTTATAGTAGACTTTATTGAAATATGATGGTTTCTGTGCCTCAATTACCTAGCTATTGACTTCTCTCTGCAACGACGTATAATCTCCCTTACCGCCGAATTGCGCTATTGCAGCGACGATAGGGCGGTGTTTTGTTTTATTATAGGCGATGGGATGAACGAAGAAACAGTTACACGCGTTTTGGACTTAGAAAACGAAGCATTGCACATTTACGAAGCGGCGCAATGCCAGGCTAAGCAGCGGTTGAGCGAGGCTGAGGCGCAAGCTGCCCTGCTGCTAACCCAATCGCAAGCGGCGACGGAACAACGTGTTGCGCGTCAGCAAGCAGAAACCGCTACCCGTATTGCCGTAGCCCACACACAGCGGATGGAACAGGCCCGTGCCGAAGCTGCCGCTTTGAACGCCAGTGCTGCGCAGTTGCTCGATCTGGCCGTACAGCGGCTTCTGCAACGGGTGACAGGGGCAGAGTAATATGCGCGTCACAAGTGTTACCAATTACGCCGCAGTCCAGGCGACTACCCGCGCACTCTATGCCAACCTGCTGACGTCAGAACGCCTCGCTGTGCTCTCGCGTGCGCCCGGCATCGAAGACCTGCTGGCGCAGCTGGCGCAGACCCCCTACGGCCCGCATCTCGATATTGCCCGGCAGCTGCTCACCCCGCGGCGTATCGTGTACCAGCTCCGCTTGCGTCTGGCCGCGGTTTACGGCAAGCTCCTCCGCTTCACACCGGAGCCGGCGCGCGATCTGATCCGCGAACTGTGGCGATTGTACGAAGTGGACAATCTCAAAGCCGTGCTGCGCGGCATCGAGAGCGGCGCGACATGGCGCGCAGTGCGCTATTTGCTCGTACCGATGCCCCACCACACAGCCCTGCCTCTGGATGCGTTGCTCCGTATTTTGGAAGCCCGGAACATGGAACGCGCCATCGAGCGGCTACGTAAGTTGTCCTATTACGAGCCGCTCGCGGCGGCCCTGCCACGCTATCAGGCCGAAGGCACGCTCTTTCCGTTGGAAATTGCTCTGGACTTAGATTGTCGCCGTGCTCTATGGCGATGTATGGCGCGCTTACCCGAACCCGATCATGCCCAGGCCGTGCGGCTGTTGGGCGTGCAGCTGGATGCGGACAACTTATTGTGGGCGTTGCGCTTTCGGCTTTATCATCACCTGGCAGAAGAGGAAATCATCAACTATACGCTGGTTGAGCATGCGCAAGTACCACCCGCTGCAATTCGCGCGATTGCCGCAGGTGAGGATGTCGCCGCTGTTGTAAAACGCGCTTGTGCCCATATCCCCGGCGTGCAATCGTTGACGATATCTACCCAGCGCGCGCTGCTTCCACCGGGGGCATGGCTGCCGGCACTGGAACAGACCTTCTACAATCATCTCGTAACACTGTGCCACCAAACTTTCATGGATGCGGCATTTCACATCGGGCTGCCGCTGGCATACCTGATCCTGGCCGAATCGGAGCTCCGTAAATTGACCGCCCTCATCGAACGTGCGGCTGGATAGAAAGAGTTCGTCATGTTCAAGCCCCAAACCATGCTCCGCGTCGAATTATTGATCCCCGAAGCCGATGTCATTCCGGTGACGGAGGCCTTGGCGCGTATCGCGGTCTTCCACCTTGAAGCAGCGGAAGGGGCAAGGGTAGTGAAAGCCACAGACGCGGCAGTAAGCTGGCACAATCGTGCGCTGGATTTTGCCGCGTTGGAGCGTCGCATTTTGACCCTGATGGAAGAACTGCACGTCACGCCCGGAACGCCGCCAGCAGAAACCCGGTTGATTGCTATGGACATTGCGCAACGTGATATTACCCATCTGGAGCAGGAAGCTGAGCCGTTGGTGCAGGCGCTCGATACGGCGCGGCGCAGGCTGGCGCTCTTGCAACAATACGAACGCCAGTTGCTCCCCTTGGCGAATGTTGACGTGGATTTAGGACAATTGCGCGATTTGCGCTACACTTTCGCACTGTTGGGGACGCTGCCGACAGACAACCTGGCGCGGCTGCACAACAGTCTGGAGCAATTACCCTACATGCTAACCGCGCTCCGCCGTGATGGCGATTTGGTGACAGTGCTGCTTTTTGGCTCGCAGCAACACGCTGAAATTCTTGACCGTGCTGCACGCAGCGCCTACCTGAATCCGCTGCCCATCCCGGAACACTATCGCGGCGCGCCCCAAGACGCCCTCCTTGCTCTCCGGGAGGGGCAACAGCGCACGCGGCAACACATCGCTGAATATGAGGCCGAAATCAATCGCCTGCAAGCCTTGCGCGTGGTGCATTTGCGCTATCTGCTCTGGCGCGTGCGGGCGAGCCGCACAGTGGCGGAAACCATCGCGCGCTACGATTATCTCCGGCGCATCTATGCGGTGGATGGCTGGGTTCCGGCGCAAGATTTACCGCAGCTCCAGACACAGCTCCACGCTATTTCCGAGCAAGTCGTTTTTGAGGTCAGCCCGCCCGCGGTGGGAGAATACGCGCGCGTACCGATTGCTCTGGATACCCCACCGTTGCTGCGCGCCTTCCAAAGCCTGGTAACTACCTACGGGCGGCCCGGCTATAGCGAGCTCGATCCCACCCCCCTGCTGGCGCTGACCTTTCCGCTGATCTTTGGCTTCATGTTTGGCGATGTGGGACACGGGCTGTTGCTGGTTCTGGTGGGAGCATTACTCTTGAGCCGCAAAATTGCCGTCTGGCGCGATTTAGCCCCGTGGGGCGGTATCCTGCTCGCCTGTGGGAGCGCCGCGATGGGCTTTGGTATGTTGTATGGCAGTTTGTTCGGCTTTGAGGATGTGCTACCCGCGCTGTGGGTACATCCATTGGAAAGCACTACCGACGTGTTGCTCGTTGCGGTTGGTCTGGGGGTGGCGCTGCTGAGCGTGGGGATGCTCTATCACATTCTCAACGCTGCGCTCAGTCGCAAGTGGGGGCAATTGCTCTTTAACCGTAACGCATTGGCGGGACTGTTCTTCTACTGGTCGCTACTGGGGCTGGGGCTGAAGATTTTCGGCGTCACGTTTCCGCTCTCTACCGGCCTGCTTGTTGCGTTGGTGTTCATTTGCGGTGCCGCGTTGACCTTTTCTGAACTGCTGGAAGCCCTGCTGCATGGCGAACGCCCCCGCTTCCACGATGGTGTGGGGACCTATCTGATCCTGGCGTTCTTTGAACTCTTCGAGACGTTGTTGACCCTGTTCAGCAACACGCTCTCCTATGTGCGTATGGGCGCATTCGCCGTTGCGCATGGTGCGTTGAGCCTCGTGATCTTCATCATTGCCCGCATTCTCACCCGCGAGGGCAGCCTGGGCTATTGGCTCATCGTCGCGTTGGGCAATCTCTTCATCATCGGCTTCGAGGGGTTGATCGTTAGCATCCAAACGCTGCGCCTCGAATACTACGAGTTCTTTAGTAAATTCTTCACCGGCAACGGCATTCCCTACCGCCCACTCACCCTGTTGCCGAAAGAATGAAACGTAAAACGTACTGCGTACTGCGTAATATTTGTTCTATCGCTGACTCATTTGATCGCCTTATCGCTGACTCGCTTTATCGCTGATTTGTACAGGAGGCACTATGCGTATTCTTATCGTTCTCGCGGGGCTGCTGCCCCTGATTCCGGCAACTTTTACCTTGCTGCGCGTTGCGCGCCCGGAGCGCGTGCTGGCGACGCGCCGCCTGGTCTTCGGCCTGAGCGCCGTGAACGTGTTGATGGGGTTGCTACTGCTGGGCGTCGGCCTGGTCTGGTTCCTCGCGCCGGAGGCAGTCATTGCCGCTGGGCTGGTGCAAGAAGTTGCCGCTGACCCCTACCAATCGCTGGCGGCGGCGCTCGCAGTAGCAGTTGGCTCGCTGGCGGCGGGTTACGCGGTCAGCGCCACCGGCGCGGCGGCTATCGGTGCCATCGCCGAGCGGCCCGATGTCTTCGGGCGCGCGCTGATTTTCGTAGGGCTGGCCGAAGGCGTCGCCATCTACGGCCTCATCATCGCCTTCATTATCCTCAACCGATAACACCATGCGCTTGCAAGTCATCGGCCACCAGGATGCCGTCTGGGGCTTTGCGCTGGTCGGCGTGCCGGGACGCATCGTGAAAACGGTAGAGGATTTTCACGCTGCGCTCGATGCGGTGCTGGCAGATACAACCGTGGGCATCATCATGGTGACGGATGACGTGGCAGGGCTGGCCCGCGAGCGGGTGGAATCCCTCAAGGCTCAGCCTGTGCCGTTGCTCATCGAGATACCTGGCCCGGCAGGGCCACAGCCTGACACGCCCTCGGTGAGCGCGATGTTGCAACAGATCACTGGGGTGAAGCTATGAGTGAGGCGCCACAATTCGAGCGATTGCGCCGGGCGATTTTGGAGCAGGCCCGGCAAGACGCGCACCAGGTTCTTGAGCAGGCTGAAGTGCAGGCTGAGGCCCTGTTGCACCGCGCTACAGTGCAGGCCGAGCAAGCAGCACAACAACAGTTGACGGCTCACAAGCAGAAAATCGCCCAAGAACTGGAACAGGGCAGCGCGCAAGCACAACTGGAAGCTCAGATGTTCCTGCTGGAGCAGCGCGAGGTGCTGTTACAGCGTGTTCTGGCAGATGCAACGGAGCAGTTGGCGAGCGTCGCCGCGTGGCCGAACTACCCGGAGCTGGCGGTGAGCCTGACGCGGGACGCCCTCGGTCACTTACACGCACCGGAAGTTGTGCTCGAAGCCGATCCGCAGACGCAACGCGCGCTCGATGCCGCCGTGCTGGAAGCATTGGGCGCAGAGTTCGGCGTGACTGTAACTGTTGCCCCGTCGTTGGTGGAGGGGTTGGGTGTCATTGCCCGCACACCCGACGGCCATCGCCGCTACGACAACACCCTGGCGGCCCGTTTGGAGCGACTGTATCCACAACTGCGCCCTGAAATCTACGCGCTGTTGACGGGAGACAAGTAGCAAGTTGCAAGCCACAAGCAGCAAGCGGCAAGCCACAAGCAGCAAGCGGCAAGTGGCAAGCAACAAGTAACCAGTAACAAGCAACCAGTATCCAGTATCCAGCAACCAGAACTATGAGCGAATCACAATACATCGGTAAAGTCGTATGGGTCAATGGCCCGGTGGTGCGCGCGCGCGGCTCCCGGCAGGTGGGTATGATGGACGTGGTGGAGGTGGGTGAGGAGCATCTGGTCGCCGAAGTCATCGGCCTGGTGGATGATATTCTCACCTTGCAAGTCTACGAGGAGACTGCCGGCCTCAAGCCTGGCGCGCCGGTCTTCGGCACGGGCCATCCGCTCACGGTGGAATTAGGGCCGGGGCTGTTGCGTAGCATCTTCGATGGCATCCAACGCCCGCTACCCGTGTTGGAGCTGCGCAGTGGGGCGTTCATCGGGCGCGGCATCAAGACCACGTCTCTATATCGTAAACAACAATGGAGCTTTACGCCTACCGCTGTTGCGGGGGCGCAGCTGCGCGGGGGCGCTGAGCTGGGCGTGGTGCCCGAAACTGCGCTGATTGCCCATCGTGTGCTGCTGCCGCCGACACTGGCTGGTGAGCTGGTGTGGCTTGCGCCGCCCGGCGAGTACACCATCACCGACCCGGTGGCTCGCGTGCGGATGCCACAGGGCAACGAGGTCACGGTGATGATGCTCCGGCAGTGGCCGGTGCGCCGCCCGCGTCCGGTACAGCGTCGCCTGCCGCCGAGCGAACTGCTCACTACCGGCCTGCGCGTGCTGGACAGCTTCTTCCCCCTGGCGCGGGGCGGCACGGCAGCAACGCCGGGCGGCTTCGGCGCGGGCAAGACGCTCACCCAGCATAGCATCGCCAAGTGGAGCGACGCCGATATTGTGATTTATGTGGGTTGCGGTGAGCGCGGCAACGAGATGACGCAGGTATTGCAGGAATTCCCCGAACTGCACGACCCCCGCAGCGGCAAGCCCTTGTTGGAGCGCACGGTATTGATCGCCAACACCTCCAATATGCCCGTAGCCGCGCGCGAGGCCAGCATCTACACGGGCGTGACCATCGCTGAGTATTACCGTGACATGGGCTACAACGTGGCGCTCATGGCCGATTCTACCTCCCGGTGGGCGGAGGCGCTGCGCGAGATCTCCGGTCGCCTGGAAGAGATGCCCGCCGAGGAGGGCTATCCTTCGTACCTGGGCGCGCGGCTCGCGGCGTTCTACGAGCGGGCCGGGCAGGTCATCACCCTGAACGGCACGTGTGGTTCGGTCAGCCTCATCGGCGCGGTTAGCCCGCCCGGTAATGATTTTTCCGAGCCGGTGACGCAGAACACGCGGCGTTTTGTGCGCTGCTTCTGGGCGCTCGATAAGACCCTGGCGGCGGCGCGGCACTTCCCCGCCATCAACTGGCTGGAAAGTTATAGTGAATATGTCGAGGCGCTCGCGCCCTGGTGGGAGGCGCAGGGTTTCCCCGCGTGGCGCACCCTGCGGGCGCAGGCGTTGGGGATTTTGCAGCAGGAGAGCCGCTTGCAGCAGATTGTCAAACTGGTGGGGGCGGATTCACTACCCGATGTGGAGCAGCTCACGCTCGATACGGCGCGGTTACTGCGCGAGGGCTTCTTGCAGCAGAACGCGCTCGATCCGGTGGATGCCAGCACGCCCCTCGGCAAACAGATTGCCATGCTCGCGGCGATTTTGCACGTCCATGAGTGCGCGGCGGACATCGTTGCGCGCGGCTGCCCGGCGAGCCTGATCCACGCACTACCCGGCATCAGCAAGCTCGTGCGGATGAAAACCGCCATTCCCAATACGGATTACGCGCCCGCTATCGCCGCCTTGCTCAGGGAATTGGATGGGCAGCTGGATGATTTTGCGCAGAAGTACAAGAGCGTGAAGTAGGGAGTAGTGGGCATTGGCATTAATTTGCGATTTGATAAGGACTGTATCATGAATGGTGGACAAGAGATTCTCGGTGTGAGCCGTATCACCGGGCCGCTGGTGATAGTGGAGGGCTTGACCGGCGTGGGCTACGATGAGGTCGTCGAAGTGCTGGATGCGCAGCAGCGGCTCCGCTTGGGCCGGGTGCTGGAAGTCGGTGAGCAGACCGCCGTGATTGAGGTGTTCGCCGGCACCACCGGGCTTTCCATTGAAGAGACCCACATACGTTTTCAGGGGCGCACGTTTCACTTGCCGGTGGCGCGGGAGATGCTGGGGCGCACGTTCAACGGCTTGGGCCAGTCCCTTGACGGTGGGCCGCCGCCGCTGGCTGAGCGGTGGGCCGATGTCAACGGGCAGCCCATCAACCCTACGGCGCGGCGCTATCCCCGCGAGGCTATCCAGACAGGGATTTCAGCGATTGATGGCCTTAACACACTGATTCTGGGGCAAAAGCTCCCCATCTTCTCCGGCAACGGCCTCCCCCACAACGCGCTGGCCGCGCAAATCGTGCGCCAGGCGCAGCTCGTCGGTGGTGCGGACCGCACCGATTTCGCCATTGTCTTTGCGGCGTTGGGCATTTCCCACGATACTGCCGAGTATTTCCGCGCTGAATTCCACGCCAGCGGCGCGTTGACCCGTGTGGCGATGTTCTTCAATCTGGCCGATGACCCGCCCATCGAGCGGCTCATCACGCCACGCGCCGCGCTCACGCTGGGCGAGCATCTGGCGTTCACACATGGGATGCATGTTCTGGTCATCCTTACCGACATGACCAACTACTGCGAGGCGTTGCGGCAGGTCTCCAACATTCGCGGCGAAGTGCCGAGCCGCAAGGGCTATCCCGGCTACCTCTACAGTGAGCTGGCCGCGCTCTACGAACGCAGTGGCCGCCTGCGCGACGGCAGTGGATCGCTCACGCTCGTCCCCATCCTCACCATGCCCAATGACGACATCACCCATCCCGTACCTGATCTGACCGGCTACATCACCGAGGGGCAGATTGTGCTGAGCCGGCCTTTACACCGTAGCGGGGTGTATCCCCCCATCGCCGTGTTGCCGTCGCTTTCCCGGTTGATGAAAGACGGCATTGGGGAAGGGCGCACGCGCGCCGACCATGCGCACCTGGCGGCGCAACTGTACGCGGCCTACGCACATGTGCAGGATGTGCGCGCGCTGGCCTCGGTCATCGGCGCGGAGGAGTTGCCGCCGGTGGATCAGGCTTATTTGCGATTTGGGGAGGCGTTCGAGCAGCGCTTTGTGGGGCAATCGCCCACCGAATGCCGGAGTTTCGCAGCCACACTCGATAGGGGCTGGGCGCTCCTGCGCCTCTTGCCCCGCGACGAGCTCACCCGCGTCACCGAAGAGGAATTGGCGGTGCATTATCAGGAGTCGAATATGCTTACCCCGCGTGACCAGCCACACGCCATGAAAACCTAACCCGCATAGCGCTCGTACTGCGTAAAACGTAAATGGAACAACAAATCACGCCCACCCGTAGCAATCTGCTACAAACCCGCGAGATGCTTGCGTTGGCCCGCGAGGGGCATGAAATCCTCGACAAGAAACGCGAGGTGCTCACGACCACGCTGCTCCAGCTGGCGCATACGGCGCAGGCGCAGCAGCTCGCTCTGCAAGCCGCATTGGCCGAAGCTTATGCCGCGCTGACCGAAGCGCGCCAGGCGATGGGCCGTGAGCGTTTGGAGTGGGTGGCCATGGCGGTGAACAAAAGCGTCAGCGTTGAAATTACGCTGCACAGCATCATGGGCGTAGCGACGCCCACCGTCGCCGCGCGCGGTGGGCCGCCGGAGATGGCCTACAGTCCTGGCGATACGCCGGTGGCGCTGGATGAAGCAGTGGCCCAGTTCCGCGCGGCATTGGCGCTGCTACCGGAGACCGCCGCGACCCTCACCACCGTCTGGCGGCTGGCCCGCGAGCTCCAAAAGACGCAGCGGCGAGTGAACGCCTTGCAGTATGTCCTCGTTCCCCGCTATCAGACCGCCGTGACCAGCATCGAGAATGCCCTGGAAGAGCGTGAGCGCGAAGAAACCTTCCGTCTCAAGCGGCTGAAGGGGAAACGGGAGACGTGATTGGTCTATTTTGGCTTTTTCAGATACGCATGGTATAATCCGGTTGAGAGCCAATCCAAAAATTTACGTAGGCGCTGGTCGAAACTAGCGCTAGGTTTTGACTAGTTTGAGCGGTAGCGAGTTGTTTGGATAGCTTTCAGGCTTTAACAAGTGGTTTTTCCAGGGGAGTCCGGGGAATCGGACTGAGAGGGCGCTGAGCATCCTGCGCTGACCCTTACGTTTGCGCGAGCAAGCATACCTGATCCGGATCATGCCGGCGGAGGGAGGAAGTAGTATTACAAGACTATCCCCGCCGGGCAAACGCCGGCGGGGATTTTTTTTTGATGCGTGAAATCGGAGTATTATGAACATCATCATCTTTGCTAATGGAGTGATAGAGAACTTGCGTGCCGAGGTCGCTCGTTGGATACAGCCGGGGGATCTCATCGTTGCTGCGGATGGCGGGACACGTCACGCGCTGGCGGCAGGCGTGTTACCCATCCGTATCATCGGGGATCTGGACTCGCTTGATGCGGATCTCCGCGCGTATGCTGAGGCTGCTGGGATGGAGTTTCACGTTTATCCGCCCGCCAAAGATGAGACCGATTTGGAGTTGGCGTTGCTTTGGGCGGTAGAGCAATCTGCCGAGGTTATTGTTATTCTCGGTGCGATGGGTGGGCGGCCCGATCAGGAACTTGCTAATTTGTTGTTACTTGCTCTGCCTGCGCTGGCGGGTCGCAAGGCGGTTATTGTGAATGGCACGTGGGTTATTTGTTGCATTCGTGGCGGTGAGGCGTTCGTGTTGCGCGGCACTCCCGGCGATACGGTTTCCCTCATTCCTCTTGGCGGAGATGCTCACGGCGTAACTACGCAGGGGTTGGTGTATCCACTGCATAACGAAACTCTGTACTTCGGCCAATCTCGCGGTGTGAGCAATGTTATGGCCGGTGAAGAAGCGATGGTAACGGTTGAAGATGGATTGTTATGGTGTTTATGTAAAGAAACTCATGCGGCGTAATTTTTAGGGTTACGCAACAGCTATTAGGAGGGCTGTAATGAAACGTTTGATACTTTTGTTGGCTTGGGCTTTTCTTCTCGTGGCTTGCGTCAAACCCGCGCCCGCCGGGCCACAGGTGCTACGGGTGATAACGCATGACAGCTTCAGCGTGAGCGAAGAGGTCGTTGTCGCATTCGAGGCGGAGCATAACGTCTCTGTGGTCTTTTTACAAGCTGGCGATGCGGGGACTGTGCTCAATCAGGCGATTCTCAGCAAGGCTAATCCCCAGGCGGATGTGCTCTTCGGTGTGGATAACACCTTCCTCAGCCGGGCGTTGCAGGCGGAGATCTTTGTTCCATATCGTGCAGCTGGATTGGTAAATGTGTCCGCCGCGTTGCAGCTTGACCCGGAGTATCGTGTCACGCCGGTGGATTACGGTGATGTGTGTTTGAACTACGACAAGGCATACTTCGAGAACGCCGATCTTGCCGTTCCCCAGAGCCTTGCTGATCTAATCCAGCCTGAATACCAGGGCCTGCTCGTAGTGGAAAATCCTGTTTCATCATCGCCGGGGCTGGCGTTCCTCATCGCTACTGTTGGTGTTTTCGGCGAAGATGGCTATCTCGACACCTGGCGCGCGCTACGGGCCAATGATGTGTTGGTTGTAGATGGTTGGAGTACTGCTTACTACACTGAATTCAGTGGCGGTGCGTACAGCGAGGGCGTTCGGCCTCTGGTGGTGAGCTACGCGACCAGCCCGGCGGCTGAGGTCTTCTTCAGCGAGGGCGCACTCACTGCTCCTCCAACTGGTGCCATTGTTGCGCCGGGGACCTGCTTCCGTCAGGTTGAGTTTGCGGGGATTCTTGAAGGGACGGAGAATTTAGAGCTGGCCCAAGCTTTCATCGAATTCCTGTTGAGTGATACGTTCCAGAACGATATCCCGCTGCAAATGTGGGTCTTTCCCGCCAGTGATAGAGCCGTGTTGCCTCAAGTCTTCCGCGACTTTGCCCTCACCGCCCAGGAACCAGTGGCTCTACCTGCCGTTGTCATTGAGCAACACCGCGAACGGTGGATCATGGAGTGGACAGAGGTGGTGTTACGGTAGGATGTAATATAATTTTATTTTGTCTACCGTACATTTTCCAAGCGCATTCAGTTCTAGCCACGAATTAGCACGAATTTTATGAATTTATTATTGTTTTCGTGTTAATTCGAGTGAATTCGTGGCAAAAATCTACAAGTGTACGGTAGCAAAATGTTATTAAGTTTAGTGCATAGACCAAGCAGGTTTCAAGGTCTTGAGTCTATACCAGGTCGTTATTCACCGGTAAAATACTACTTTGTTTTACCCAAGGAGGGAACTTATGCAGGATACCGAGATTGTCATTCGCCCCATGCAGCCAGAAGAGCAGTCGCAGGTCAGGGAACTGGTACGGCGGGCTTTTGCTCCTACGGCACAGATTTTCTTCTCGTGGTCAGGGCCGGTGTTGGTGGCTGAAAAAGACGGTGACTTGTTGGGCGGGATTGTCTTGAAGGTTTTTCCGTTGCCTGGCGGGCGGAAGGGCGGGTTGGTGGCCTGGGTTTTTGCCGATCCGGATGCGCGCCGGTTGGGTGTTGGGCGGGCGTTGGTCGAAGGCGGCGTGGATTATTTCAATGCGGCAGGCTGTGACGAAATTTTTGCCTGTGTTGATGGCTATAACGCCAGTTCGGCCAAGCTTTTCGCTACACGCGGCTTCTCTATCCTTTCACCAGGAGAGCAGTTTCGTCGTTACGGCTGGCAAACGCTGACGGTCTGGTGGCGCGCCGTTTACTTTGCCAATGTGGGACATTTCCTCTGGACACGTCCACCGGAGGCCACTTCCGATAGCGCAGGGCTGCAATGGTGGGGGACCTGGCTGCTCAACTTACTTTTTGGCTGGTTAGCGGTCTGGCGATTGCACGGCTTCCGTGGATTTGACGCGACAGCACTATTGGCCCTTCCGGTAGCGCTGTTATTGCTGTTGGGCGCGCGCTATCTTGCCATGCGCGGCGCGGCGATGGCACAGGGGTTGCAAGTCCGCTATCGCACATGGGAGTCTACGCTCCCGATCACTCTGTTGTTAGCAGTGTTCTTCGGGGGGCTTTTCCCCACCCCCGGCAGTCTCTATCCCCGAGTTCATCACTGGCAATACCGGGAACTGTTACCGAAATTGGGGCGGATGGCGCTGGCGGGGACCCTGGCGGTGCTGTTGCTCACTTGGGGGGCCTGGGGGTTGCGCGAGTTTGCCGGATTAGGAAGTCAGATGCAAGACTGGTTGGGGTATGTTTTGTTTGCTGGCATGCCGCTTTCGCTAGTGGATACACTCTTTGTCTTCTTTCCTTTTGGCAGTTTCAACGGGCGACGTGTCCGGGATTGGAATCGTGTAATCTGGATATTGCTGGCTTTGGCGGCGCTGGGGCTGCTGTGGATTTGAAGGCTGTTTATCAAAAGCATATCTTAATCCACCAGAGCAAAGAAGAACTCAATGTCATCAAGTTAAGACCTGGCAGGTTGCGCATAAATTGGGTGGGGGTAGTATTTTACCGGTGAATAACGATGTTTTGTAGGCATAAGGCCTTGAAACCTGCCAGGTCTATTCAAGTTAAGACCTGGCAGGTTTCACACAAATTGGGTGGGGTAGCATTTTACTTATGTGTCAATGTCATAAAAACACTTCCAAATGTGTTTTTATGGGGTGACTGTAGGCCGGGTGACAGTGATTTCCACTTCAACGTACCCACGATTGTCACTCAGAACATCGTCATTGATGCGCATGTAGAGCATTCCGCTGTTGATGACGGTGTAATTTCCCCCACGTCCCACGACAAAGGGCGTGCCATCTTCCCCGTAGCGGCCAATCAGGATGCCGCCTTGAACATAGGGCACCGGATAAAAATCCGGTGCCGGGTAGCGCGCGTGGCCCTCTGGCCCGTGAAATTCATCGGGCGTATAGAGCCATTCGCCACGTGCGCGTAGATAGAGCCGATCTCCGCGCTGTACTTGCACCCCCGTGCTTTGCCAATCCCGGTATGCATAGATGCGCGGTTGAGCCAGCGCGCCTTGCGATTGTGGTTTGAGCGCCCCCTTGTTGAGCAATAGCCCGCTCAAGCCCATCAAAATTACACACCCACTTAACACCAACCAGCTCATGTAGATGATAGTTCGTTTTGTCATAGCCTCCCTCCCCTGAGAATCAGCGCGTCAGCAAAAAAGAGCTTCGCGCCTGCGTCCTGTCACGAGGTAAACTCTCGCGCGTGCGCTCATGGGGTGGTGCGTAGTTCGAAAGTGGGGGCATTTTCGCCACTGATGACCCATTTGCTGTTCTCGCGCAGCGCCTCCGCCATAAGTACCTGGATGTACTGCTCGCCCAGAGACCCGGCGACTTGTAGCTCGCCCAGCAATGTGCGGACAGCTTCCTGTTGCGCGGCGGTGGTTAGCGCGATACGCTGCGCATCGGCTTGGGCCAGCGTGGTGATTTGATACGCGCTCGCGTCCGTGGTGCGCTGCGCGGCATAGTACTCGGCATCGGCTTGGGTGCGCCGTTGGGCGGCTTCGGCTTGCGCCTGCTGTTGGCGCTCGCCAGCCACCATGCGATCTGTGATTGCCTCCAACACTTCTCTGGGTGGCATCGCGTTTTGAATCTGCACGGTGATGAATTGCACGCCGTACTGTTCCTCTTTTTCGCGTAAGGCCTGCATGACGTGCAGATTCATCCCGTTGCGATCCCGCATCACCTCAGCCATCGGCTTCGTGTTGATGACATCCCTGAGCCGGCCTTGTGCGAATTCAAAAACGATGCGCTCCGGGTCATCCACCTCCAGCGCGTACCGTTCCGGGTTGATGACACGGTAGGTGTATTGCAGTGAAACATCCATCGTGACATCGTCCGCCGTCATAGCCTGGATGCTGTCCACATAGCCCAGGCGTTCGTTCACCCGCACAATAATGACCGTGTCTACCAGCGGAATTTGGATGTGCCAGCCGGGTTCTTGCACGCTGAGGAAGCGTCCGCCGCGCAAGTGTAATCCCCGCTCGTAGGCGTGAATTTTGTAAATTGCGGCCCGGCCGATGACCGTCAAAATTGCTAGTAATATCGCGGCAGCCAGGAACACCACGGCCATCTTGAAAAGGCGTTCCAATGCGTCAGGGCGCGTCTTGTGCGGAGTCTGTGATTCCACCATCGTTTGAGACATTTCTTTCCTCCTATGGATTCGTATGTGTGTAAGCGAAAAGGCCGGTAGCCCTTGCGCATACAGGTTGATTGTAGCAGGAGGAAAGGGGTAAGTCTACTGTAGGAATCTACAGGTTTTTGCTGGATGCTGGTGGGGTGCTGTTTATTGTCTGTCCAGATGTTCTGTTGCCCACATAGCGGCCTCAACGCGGGAGATAGCGTTGAGTTTGCGGAGGATATTGCTGACATGAAAGTCGCAAGTGCGGACGGTGATATGCAGCGTGGCAGCGATCTCTTTGTTGCTCAGCCCGGCAGCGATATGCTGGAGCACTTCTTGCTCACGTTCGGTGAGGCTTTCGCGTACCTGGGAGACTTCGGATTGCCAGCGAGCAATGCGCCCTTGTTGGGAAGAAGTCCAAAGGGGTTGTCCGCCAGCAGCACTGCGCACCGCTGCGGCGATTTGACCGGGGGCCTCGTTTTTGAGCAGATAGCCCAGCGCGCCGGATTCAGCCATCCCGGCAAGGTAGCGAGAATCATCATAAGCTGAAAGCGCGATGACGCGCGTAGGTAGCGCGTGCCGACGTATTTCAGCAGCCACAGCGACCCCATCCAGTGTGGGCAGCTGGCAATCCAGCACCGCAACATCCGGGCGCAACTCGGCGGCTTGCTCCAGCGCGGTTTGCCCGTCGGCGGCCTCAGCGATGACGGTAATATCTGATTCGTGATCCAACAACACGCGCAGCCCTACCCGCAGCGTGGGATGATCGTCAGCCAGTAGAACGCGGATAGGGGAAATCATGGCGTCTCCTGTAGCGGCAAGGACAAATTGGTAATCAAATAACAATGATCGGATGTGCCCTCACAAGCAACCCTGGCCGTATGTGTTGTGAAATGTGTGGAATGAAACAAGTAATCAAGACGCACAAAAGGGCCAGGGATAGAGAATCTGCCCATGTGTAGTCCGTAAGGGAAAGTAAACCCAAACCCGCGTCCGGCTTTGACAAAGGCATCCTGGTAAGTATAAGTGAGGGTTTTGTAGGCTGGAGAATGTTCGTGCATATTGAAATCCCCTACAATTATTACAGGTTGCAAAAGTGCCACGCTTCGGGCAACCACATCTTGCATCTGAATAGCCACACTTTCGTCATACAGACCGATTGGAATCCAACTTTGGCCCAGCCAAGCTAATCCGGGGGGTTCCGGATGTACCGCAAAAAGGTGGATGGGCATACTGTTGATTACGATGATGGCGTGCAGTGCCGCTCGCCCGTCTCCCGCAGGCTGGAACCATTCCGCTGTGGTGATGGGATGATAGGAAAAAAGCATAATGTCAGCCAGGTCTGTTTCTGGGAACACATACTCATAGGTTTCATTCAGCGTTTGCCGTAGTGCAGACGCAGTTGTAAGCGTTGCTTCTTGCACAACAACTATATCGGCGCGTTCTGCTGTAATAGCAGCGCTTAATGAGTCTGGATTTCCCCGTTCATAACCCAGGTTGAAGGTCATAACTTGAAGCGTATTTGTTGTGACCTGGGTTATTCTAGGCCGTGGTAAAAAACGTGGAGCGTAAAACATCAGGAAACTAGCTAATGCGATCAAGTTAAGGAGGATACTTATTCGGGAACGTCTCCATACAGCTAAAGTGAGCGAAACTGGTAACAGACTATGCCAAAACGGGTAAAACACGCTTAACAAAGCCAGGGAAGGCAGGCGTGTATGGGGCAGAGTTTGAAAGGCAAGAATAATCAAAAAAGTTGCATAGCCGCTACTTGGTAAGATGGCTAACAGTTCTTTGTGGCGTGGATAAATTTTTACCAAGACCATTCTCTCTGTTAAGCAGTACGCATTACATCCAATGCAAAACGTACCTTATCCCCTGGCACGCATTGCGCCAGCAGCGGCAAATCGGCCTGGATGACAACGGCAATTTTGGGATAGCCGCCGGTGGTTTGATGATCAGCAAGCATGATGATAGGCTGCCCGGAGGGCGGAACTTGTACGCTCCCGGCAACCACGCCATCGGAAACAATTTCTTGCGCGCTGCGATGTGCCAGCGGCGTCCCCTGCAATCGTGCGCCCATCCGGTCAGAGGTCGAGGTGAGTGTGTACGCGCTGGTGAGGAAGGTGTGCAGCGCGTCGGGTGTGAAGGCGTCATCCTGTGGGCCGAGGCGCACGCGCAACGTGGGCGTTGCGGTATAAGCCGGGCGATCGGCGCGCGGCCATGCTTGCCCGGCGCGTTCGAGCAGCCCGCCAGGGGGGGGGTAACACGGCAACCGGTCGCCTGCAAGTAGCGCGCGCCCGTCAAGACCACCACACCTACCCGGCAGATAAGTCGCCTGCGAACCTAAAAACTCCGGTAGCGCCAGTCCGCCGGAAACGGCGAGATAGGCGCGCGCGCCGCTGCGGCGCTCCCCAAAATGGAGGCTTTGCCCGGCGCGCAGTAGACAGGCGTGCCAGGTGGGGACAGGTAAGCTCCCAATCCACAACGCAAATTCCGCGCCACATACAGCGACGAGGCAGGTGTGTGTGGCGCGGAGTGTAGGCCCGATAAGCGTAATTTCCAGTCCGGCAGCGGTCGGGACATTGCCTACCAGACTGTTGGCAGCCTGGAACGCGACCCTATCCAGTGGCCCGGAGGGTGGAAAGCCGTAACGCAGATACCCCACCCGTCCGCCATCTTGCACGGTTGTCAGTAGCCCCGGTTCGATAACTTCAAGCATCCCACACCTCACACGGCCTTGAAGCGCACGCGATCCCCCGCTTGTAACAAGCAGGGCTCATCGCGGGTCGGATCGAAGAGGGGGAGCATGGTGCGCCCGATGACCTGCCACCCACCAGGGGTGGGCAGCGCATAGACGCCGGTCTGTGCGCCTGCAATGCCCACACTTCCCGGCGCGATGCGCGTGCGCGGCGTCGCCAGCCGTGGCGTTTCGAGCGTGGGGTCGAGACCCAATAGATAGGCGAAGCCCGGAGCAAAGCCCAGCATTGCAACCTGATAGAGGGGTGCGCTATGGCGGCGGACAACTTCAGCGGGGGTAAGCCCGCAGTGAGTCGCGACCTGCGCCAGGTTTGGGCCGGCCTCACCGCCATATTGCACGGGGATTTCGACTTGTCGCCCGGCAAGGAGGGGCGCTTCGTCCAACGATTCCAGAGCGTGTTCCAGTCCCTGCTTAACCTCGGTGATATACTGGGGATCGTAACAAACCAGCAGCGAGCGATAGGTGGGGACGGTTTCGCGCAGGCCGGTGAACGGCGCGTGCGCCAGGGCCGCTGCCAGCGCATGGACGCGCGCATTGAGTGCAATATCCACCCGGTCGCCAAATTCCACGGTGAAGGTGGCCTCACCCACTGGAAGAATGCGCGGATAGTTCACGCCGGCAACACCTCGGAAAGGGACGCCAAAACAACCCCCGCCTTTTTGAGAGCCGTGCGCAACTGCGCTGCGATCTTGGGGGCGCTTGGTGTGTCACCATGCACACAGAGCGTATCCACCCGCAGGGGGAGGGTTTTTTGATAGATGGTGTCTACTTCACTCCGCGTCACTATCCGGACGGCGCGGGCGGCGGCCTCTGCCGGGTCGAGGATCAGCGCAGCCGGATGGCTACGGGGGAGCAGTGTCCCGTCAGGCTGATAAGCACGGTCGGCAAAGCCCTCACGGGCTACGCGTAAGCCCTGGCTGCGCGCTGCCAGTTCCAGCGCTGAGCCAGACAGCGCCATAACGATAAGATTGGCATCGAAGGCCGCGATGGCGCGAACTACAGCGGCAGCGATGTCGTTATCGCGCGCGGCGTCATTGTAGAGTGCGCCGTGGGGCTTCACATGCACCAGCGAAGTTCCAGCCGCCTGCGTAAATCCTGCCAACGCCCCCAACTGGTAGATGATGTAAGCTTCCAGTTCTGCCGGAGCGAGCTGCATCGCGCGCCGTCCAAACCCCTGCAAATCAGGATAGCCAGGATGCGCACCAATGGCAACACCATAATGCGCTGCTTGTTCAACGGTTTGGCGCATCACGACGGGATCGCCCGCGTGCAGGCCGCAGGCGACGTTGGCCGAGGTAATCAGGCGCAACATCGCCGCGTCATTGCCTAGTTCGTAGCGTCCGAAGCTCTCACCCAGGTCGCAGTTTATGTCTATGCGTGTAGTCACAAGTTTCCTTTGATAAGAGTCGTAGCGCGAAGCAACGTCCCGCGCTACATTTTTGTTCTTGTTGGTGAATCACTGGTTCATGGGGACTTCCCAGAAACCATGAGAATTACAAAATATTCTATCCCACGCGCCCGCTGATGTAATCCTCTGTCATCTGTTGCGTGGGCCGGGTGAAGACTTGCGCTGTCTCGCCATACTCGATCAGCTCGCCCAGCCAGAAGAAGGCCGTTTGGTGTGAAACGCGCGCGGCCTGCTGCATATTGTGTGTGACGATCACAATCGTGTAATCTTCGCAGAGCTCGCGCATCAGGTCTTCGATCTTCAAGGTAGCGATAGGGTCGAGCGCCGAGCAGGGTTCATCCATGAGGATGATTTCCGGCTGGACGGCAATCGTGCGGGCGATGCACAAGCGTTGTTGCTCGCCCAAGGAGAGGCTGAGCGCCGGCGCTTTGAGATCATCCTTCACCAAGTCCCAAAGCCCCACGCGCTGGAGCGACTGTTCAACCAGGGTGCGCAACGCTTCGCCGCGCGCCAGGCCCAGGGATTTCGGCGCGAGCGCAATGTTATCGAATACCGATTGCGGGAAGGGGTTGGGCTTTTGAAAGACTAGCCCCACGCGCCGTCGCAACTCCACTACATCAGTGCTTGGCGCGTAGACGTTCTCATCATCAATCAAAATTTCACCTTCTACACGGGTATTAGGGATTTGCTCGTTCATGCGATTCAGACAGCGCAAGAAGGTGGATTTGCCGCACCCTGAAGGGCCGATGAGCGCGGTAATGCGGCGCTCGGCTATCATCATATTGATATCGAACAGCGCCTGTTTTTCACCATAATAGAAATCCAGGTGCTTGATGCTGAGTTTGATAGGGTATTCAGGGGTATTCATCTAGGGGCATTTCCTTTGGTGGATGATTTCATCTTTATCGGGTGCGTCTGCGGGCGCGGGACGCCGGTTTGCGTCGGCGTGATGGGGATTGGGTTAGGGCTATTGCGCCACCTAGCAACCCCACCAGTGCTACGACGCCCAGGATAACGACAGCTGGTCCTTGTAACCAGCTGCTGGCGGGTGCCGCGAGCGAGCTTTCGAACTCGGTTATGGCCTCTTCCATGCCGGGCAGTGCAGGCCAGCCGACGCCGCCTGCAGCCAGGTAGTATTCGACGAGATCGGGGAATTGCGCCGGAATATCTGCGCTGCCCACTAACAAATCGCTACCTACGATGAGCGTCGGCACCCCGCGCGGCGGAGGGGAATACTGTGTTTGAGCAGCGTTGAACAAAGCGCGTCCTACCGGCGTGGTGATGTTGACTTGCAACACTTGCAAGCGTGCGCCGTAGCGGCGTTGTAGCGGGGGCAACTCCTGCTCGATGACTTTCTCGCAGTGCGAACATGCGGGCGAGAAAAACAGCACAGCTTGCACCACTGGCGTTTGCGCCTGAGCGATGGACGGCAGCATCAAGACTAGCAATAGCAATGCAAGTAACCCCCCAATTTTTTTGTGCATAGCGAGCCTTCCTTACCTTCTGACGTAGGCTAACTATAGCACGGCAAGGGCGATTGGTCAATTGAGTGAAAATGGTGGTATACTGAGAATAGCGAAAGGGAGCGGTGCTCATTCAGAATACCTCTTGGTTTACACTTACTTCATGTTGTCTTTCCCCCACAGCTCCTTGCGTCTCAAAGCGTAATTTTATGTAAAGGAGGGCGGTGATGAAAATCCGTTTAGTAATGACTTTGGTGTTGGCACTGGCGCTGCTGGGGTTGTTGACGGTGTTGAACCGGGCGCCGGCCCAGGCACAGGCTGCTGGCCCTTGCGACCGGTATGTGATGGGCAATGGCGGCAGCGATGTGGGCGATTGTAGTAGCATGGCATCACCCTGCCGCACGGTGCAGTATGCCATCAACCACGCGGTTGATGATGATACCATTTGTGTAGCCAGTCATGTTTTGGCTGGTACGACGGTCTATCACGAGCATTTGACCATCACCCGTACCTTGACCCTTAGCGGCGCGTGGGAAGGGATGTGTGTAGACCCTAGCAACTGGACGTGTTCGATGTGGGCTGTGCCGTGTGCACCGGACAAAGTGGTGCTCAATGGTTTCAACCAGGGACGGGTTATCACCATTCGGGGTAACATCGCCCCGAAAATTGATTGCTTCACCATCACCGAGGGTAACGCGGCGGGGTGGGGCGGCGATCCGGGAGGCACAGTCGAAAATGACGCTGGCGGCGGCATTTACAGCAAAGATGCTGCGCCTATCATCGTCAATAATGTCATCACCGCCAATTACGGGTGCGATCTTTGCCCGGCATCCTATGGGCGCGGCGGTGGTATTTACCTGATCAATACGTCAGGGACAACCATCATCAGCGGCAATGTGATTGCTAACAATGTAGCCGATAACTCCACCTGGGGGCAGGGCGGTGGGATCATGCTGCGGAATTCGTTCTTCGCACAGGTGCAGAACAACGAAATTACCGGCAATCGCGCGGGGCTTTCGGCAGGCTATGGTGGCGGCATGGCCGTCATCAATAGCAACCCGCACATCATGGATAATGTCATCAGTGGCAACGTCGCCGGGCAAGCTGTATCGGGGTTGGGCGGTGGGATTTTTATCTGGCATGTGCCCCAGACAGCGTTGTATGCGGTGATAGAACAGCCTGTGACTATCACGCTTGTGACACGGGCGACAGGCAATCGCATTTTCAACAATATTGCACTTGCCAGCACAGCAACACCGGATTTCTCCGGGCAGGGTGGGGGTGTTTATAGCAACAATGCAGCGGTGTATTTCTATAACAATACGGTTTTCCTCAATAATGCAGCGCTGGTGGGTTTGGGTGAAGGCGGCGGTCTTTATTTGCGGGACGCGATGGCGGCAACGTCGGTGGTGAGCAATACCTTCATCAATAATCATGCCAGCTGGGAGGATGAGGGCAACGGCGGCGGGCTGTATCTGGTTGGCGGGTCTCCTAGCGTGAGGCAGAATCGCATCGAAGAGAACTACGCTTCTGCCAATGACGGTTACGGGCAAGGTGGCGGGATTCTGGTGAACGGTGGTGCCCCCCTGCTCACCGGCAATCGCATTGTGGGTAACTATGGCTCGGTAAGCGGTGGTAGCATGGGTGCCGGGTTGGTCCTATCTGGCACAACTGCGCTGGTGCAGGACAACTGGATTTTGCGTAATCGCGGCAGTTCGGGGGTTGCTGCGGCGGTTTCTGGAGCAGGGGTGAACGTCTTTAGCGGTGCGCCGCGTTTGGTTCACAACCAAATCATCAGCAACACTTCGGGAACGGTGTTTTTTGCTACGGGCGGCGGCGTCTATGTGAACCAGTCCGCTGCTACGCTGGATCGTAACACGATTGTGGAAAATGTCGCTTCTGGTTCAATGTCCGGGCGCGGCGGCGGCGTGCGCATCGCGCAAAACGATGTATTTACCTTCACCAACAACATTGTGGCGCGCAATCAATCTTCGCACGAAGCGAGCGGACTTTCTGTATTGCATGGATTGACTGGCCTCGCACGGGGACATATCGCGCACAATACCATCACCGAGAACCGTTTTGGCGATGGGGTGGGGGTGTGGCTGGGGGCAAATGTCCAGGTGACGCTGACCAATAACATCATCATCAATCAGAGTGTGGGCATCAGCAATACCACACCAGCGAGTACCAATGCGGTGGCGCGGTACACACTCTTTGAATCTAACGGTACGGACTACGGCAGCGGCGTGACGAGCAGCCATGAGATTCCCGGCCCGGCGGCGCTCACGGCGGATTTCCGCTTGCTGGGCACATCGAACGCGATCAATGCTGGGATGCTCATGCCGTGGATCGTGCGAGATATTGATGGCGACCTACGCCCGATGGGAGCGGCCCCCGATGTGGGCGCGGATGAGTACGTCCGCGCGCGCCTCTTCCTGCCGCTGGTGCTGCGGCAGTATCCGTAGCCGGGCTGCGGTTGTCTTTGAACGTGTTTGTGCTACACTGCCTGCCAATGCGCAGGCAGTGTTTGTTTTACGGATGAAAATGTGGCGCGAACTGTCAGCGCATGAATGCGCCGTTCGCGTGCGGGAGCGAAGCAGACGCTTCGCATTACGTTGGTTTTGATTTGCGATTTTCAGGGGGAGCTTCAAAATGTCCAAAACCATTGTTTGTGAATATTGTGGCTCGATGCACCTTACCTATCAGCCCTATTGCACCCGTTGCGGGGCGCCGATCAACCCTGCTTTTGCCTCAAGTACAGGCTCCACCGCAGCACTCGATGTTTCGTTAGTGGATAGTGTCTTGCAGCTGTGCCGCCAATACGATGCAATCTCCTGCTGCTACACTGAAGGCATCATCCCCGAAAAGAAACTGCGCAATGCGCGGCAGGCTTTCGGCATCCCGCCGGCCGAGCAGGTGTTGATGCTGTGCGATAACACCGTTTTCGGCAGCAACAAAGATGGTCTGGCAATCTGCGCCGGTGGGCTGTACTGGAAGAATGATTGGGCTACGGAAACGAAACGCACTTTCTTGCCCTGGGGCGACTTTGCCCAGCGTGATATCAAGCGCAAGCAGTATCACTTGAGTTTAGGGCAGGGCGATCGCATCAACACTGCTGCGATGTTGGATGCGGATGTAAAAAAACTGGTGAAGTTGTTAGAGGATTTACAGACGTTGTTGGGGAAGTGATGCGTGACCAGAGACTTTTTCACGCATCACGTTTCATGTACTACGCCCTATCTTGAACGTGGAGGAAAATATAATGGACTACCAAACTTTAGCGGATGATCTGGCTACCTGGCTGCGTGATTACGCTGCGCAAGCGGGCGCGCAGGGGTATGTGATCGGTCTCAGCGGCGGCATTGACTCCGCCGTGAGCGCCGCGCTCGCTGTGCGTGCTGTGGGTGTGGAGCAGGTGGTGGGGGTGTTGTTGCCCTGTCATAGCCAGCCGGAGGATGCGCAGTTCGGGCGCATGGCTGCCGAGGCGCTGGGGCTGGAACCGCTCACCATAGATTTGAGCGCCGCCTTCGATACGCTTTTCGCTGCGCTGCCTCCCGGCGTGGATATGGCCCGCGCCAATGTGAAATCGCGCTTGCGCATGGTGACGCTCTACTACCTGGCCCAATCGCGCAACTATTTGGTGCTGGGCACCGGCAACAAGCCGGAGCTTATGGTGGGCTACTTCACCAAATACGGCGACGGCGGCGTGGACGTGGAACCGCTCGGTGAGCTCTACAAGCGCGACGTGCGCGCGCTCGCGCGGGAGCTGGGCGTGCCTGAGCCGATCATCACGCGCCCGCCTACCGCCGGCCTGTGGCCCGGTCAAACGGACGAGGGTGAGATGGGCATCACCTACGATCAATTGGATGCGATCCTGGCGGCCTGGGCTGCGGGCGCAGAACCGGACGCGCCCGCCGAAATCGTCGCCAAAGTGCAGCGGATGATGGCCTGCTCAGCCCACAAGCGCGCCACGCCCCCGGCATTCTCTGTGCGGCGAGAATAATCTTATGCGACCGTGATGCGTGAAACGTGATGCGTGAAGATTTTTCTGGTCACGTTTCACGCATCACGCATCACGCCCCAAGTTTTTGGAGGTATCACAGATGACCCAATCAGACTTAGACACCCTCTTGACCGCTGCCGCGCCGTTGATCGAGCTGGCGATTGCGGAGGACATCGGCCCTGGCGATGCGACCAGTCTGGCTACGCTGCCACCGGGGACGGTGTTGCAGGGCCGCATTGTTGCCAAAGCGTCCGGCGTGATAGCCGGGCTACCCATCGCTGAGGCCGTCTTCAAGCGCGTGGATCCGGCCATCACGTTCAAGGCGCACGTCGCCGATGGGCAGGAGGTCGCCCCCGGCGAGCTGGTGGCCGAGGCCGCCGGGCCGGGCGCGTCGCTGCTGGCGGCGGAGCGCACCGCGCTCAACTTCCTCCAGCGGCTATCGGGCATCGCTACGGCGACGCGGAACCTGGTGGACGCGGTCGCCACGACCCGCGCCGTGATTCTTGATACGCGCAAGACGCTGCCCGGCTACCGCGTGCTGGATAAGTACGCGGTGCGGATGGGCGGCGGGACGAACCACCGCATGTCCTTGTTCGATATGCTGATGGTGAAGGACAACCATGTGGACGGCGCAGGGGGCCTCACGGAGGCGGCGGCGCGGGCGCGCGCGCATTATCCCGCCCTGCCTCTCGAAGTGGAGGTGCGCTCGCTCGATGAATTGCGCGAGGCGTTGTGCCTCGATCCGCCGCTGGAGCGGATTCTGCTCGATAACATGGATTTGGAGACCCTGCGCGCCGCCGTTGCCTTGACCGAGGGGCGTGTGCCGTTGGAGGCTTCCGGCGGGGTGACGTTGGAGACGGTCGCGGCGATTGCGGCGACCGGCGTGGATTTCATCTCCACCGGCGCGATGACCCACTCGGTCACGGCGTTGGATTTGAGCATGAAAATCGCGCCCGCGCGCTCGCTGGAAGAGCTCTCGTGGGAAGAGCGCGCCCGCGCCGCCAAAGCGCAGCTGGGCGCGCGCGTGGTCATTCTGGGCCACCACTACCAGCGGGATGAGGTCATCCAGTTTGCCGATTTTCGCGGCGATTCGCTCCAGCTGGCCCGCGATGCGGCGGCGACTTCCGCTGAGACCATCGTGTTCTGCGGCGTGCATTTCATGGCCGAAGTCGCCGCGATCCTGGCGCAACCGGGGCAGCGGGTGCTGCTGCCGGAGCTGAGCGCGGGCTGCTACCTGGCGGAAACCGCCGCCCACGCCGATGTGAGCCGCGCCTGGGCCGCGCTCGCTGCGGCGCTGGGCGATGCCGAGGCCGAAATCACGCCCATCACCTACGTCAATTCCGATGCCGCGCTCAAGGCGTTCTGCGGGGAGCACGGCGGCACGGTTTGCACGTCCAGCAACGCCGAGAAGGTGCTGCGCTGGGCCTTCGCGCAACGCCCGCGCGTGTTCTTTTTCCCCGACCAACACCTGGGACGCAATACCGCGCATAAGATGGGCATCCCCTTGGATGAGATGCTGCTCTGGGATGTCCGCACGCCGCCCGATGCTGAAGCCATCCGCCGCGCCAAAGTCATCCTCTGGCCCGGCGCGTGCAACGTGCATCAGCGCTTCCGTGTGGAGGATGTGGTCGCCGTGCGCGCGCGCCATCCCGGTGTGCGGGTTATCGTCCACCCGGAGTGCGATCAGGCGGTGGTGCGTCTCGCCGATGATGCCGGTTCGACCTCCTACATCATCAAGCAGGTGGAGGCATCCGCGCCGGGGACGGTGTGGGCTATCGGCACGGAGACGCGGCTGGTGCGCCGTTTGCAGATCGAGCATCCTGAGCAAATCATCGTCTCGCTGGCGGAGCGTCCGCCCTTCTGCCCCACCATGGGCCTCATCACCTTACGCAAGCTCGCCGAAACGCTCGAAGCGCTGGCGCGCGGCGAATTACACAACGAAATCACCGTCGAACCGGAGCGCGCCCGCTGGGCGAAGGTGGCGCTAGAGCGGATGTTGGAGATCTCGTAGCGCAATTTAACGCAAAGGCGCAAGGATGCAAAGACGCCAGGGAATGAAGCCTTTGCGTCCTGGCGTCTTTGCGTTGATAAAAGGAGTTTTGATGACCCTCGAAACCGACGTTCTGATTATCGGCTGTGGCATTGCCGGGGCGGTGGCGGCGCTGCGCTTGGCGCAGGATCGCCAGCGGCAGGTGATGGTGATTACCCGCGCGCGCAAGCCGGAGGAATCGAATACGCGCTACGCGCAGGGCGGGATTGTGGCCGGCGGGCTGGAGGATTCCCCGGAGCTGCTGGTGAAGGATGTGCTGAACGCCGGCGCCGGCATGAGCTGGGAACCGGCGGCGCGGCTCCTGGCGGAAGAAGGCCCTGACCTGGTGCAGCGGGTGCTGCTCGATGAGGTGGGCGTGCCCTTCGACCGCGACGCGAGTGGTGCGCTGGCCTACACCCGCGAGGGCGGCCATTCCACCCGCCGCATTCTGCACGTCGGCGACGCCACCGGGCGCGCTATCCAGGAGGCGCTGCTCGCCCGTCTGTGGGCGCTGCCCAACGTCACGCTCTACACGGGCCTGACCGCCGTAGATCTCATCACCTCCTCGCATCATAGCCGCGATCCGTTTGCCGTCTACCAACCCATCACCTGCCACGGTGCCTATGTGCTTGACCGGAACACCGGGCAGATTCATCGCACGTTGGCCCGCGCCACGATTCTGGCGACGGGAGGCGTGGGGCGCATCTACCGGCACACGACCAACCCGGAAGGGGCGCGCGGCGATGGACTGGCGATGGCCTATCGCGCCGGTGCGCGCGTCATCAATGCGGAATACATCCAGTTCCATCCCACCACGCTGGCAATTCCCGGCGCGGATAACTTCCTCATCTCCGAGGCGGTGCGCGGCGAGGGTGGGCGGCTCTACACCCCCGAAGGTCGTCACTTTATGGATACCTACGCGCCGCAGTGGGGCGATCTTGCCCCGCGTGACATCGTCGCCCGCGCCATTCACCGCGAGATGCTGGAGCACGGCTACCCGCACGTCCTACTCGACCTGGCAAGCGTCATGCCCGCCGAGCGGATCCGCGAGCGGTTCCCCACCATCTACGCGGCCTGTCTCCAAGCCGGAGTGGACATCACTCAAGAGCGCATCCCGGTGGTGCCGGCGGCGCACTACTTCTGCGGCGGCGTTCATGTGGATAGTTGGGCGCGTACCTCCCTCGAAGGGCTATACGCGGTAGGCGAGGTGAGCTGCACCGGTCTGCATGGGGCCAACCGGTTGGCGAGCACCTCGCTGCTGGAGGGCGTGGTTTGGGGCGACCGGGCCGGGCGCGACATTGCCGCGCGCGCCTTGCCGTTAGCTTCCATGGGGGACATTCCGCCGTGGGAACCTGCCGCCGAGGCGGGTGCCATCCCCGACCCGGTGCTGGTCTACCGCGACCTGCGCACCATCCAGAACGTGATGTGGCTTTATGTGGGGCTGGCGCGCAACACGCACCGGCTGGCGCGTGCGCTCAAGGATTTGAACCACCTGTGGGAGATCATTGACGATTTCTACCGGCGGACGCGGCTCAACGATAATCTCATCGGCCTGCGCAACATGGCGCAAACTGCGTGGATTGTCACCAGTGCCGCGTGGCACAACCGGCAATCGCGGGGCACGCACTACCGCGAGGACGCGCAAGAGGAGGCGTTTACCACGCTCTCCGATACGGAAGGGCCGCTGCCCAACTCGTATGCGGAGTTTTGAGGGGATGGGTGATGAGTAATGGAATGGGTAATGGGGACAATACCCCATCACACATCACCCATTCTCTGTTACTCATTACTCAAAATCATGCCCGTTGCGGGTGAGCGCGTGGGTGAGGATGGTGTTCACGAAGTTGCTGTAGCTGAGACCGGCGGTTTGCGCTGCGCGTGGGAGCCAATAGCTGGGATCAATCCCGGCGATGGGGTTGAGCTCCAACACATAGAGCTCGCCATCTGGCCCTTGCCGGATTTCCAGGCGACACCAATCGCGGCAGCCTAGTGCCCGGAAGGCGCGCACGGCGGTCTCTTCCAGCTGCGCTTGTAGCACCGGGTTTATCTCAGCGGGGCAAACGGCGCGATGCTTGCTTTGAACCAGTTGGGTTTTATCCACACCCTGTTGTTCCACGAGTGGGATGACCGCTTCATCAACCTCGAACAATACAATCCCGCGCGGTTCGGAAAAAACCAGTTCCACAATCGGCAGGACTTGCGGCGATTCATTGCCCAAAAGCCCGATGGTGAACTCGCGTCCTTCGATAAATTCCTCGATCAGCACTGGCTCGTGGTAGGTTTTGAGCAGGCGATACACCTGGCGTTGTAACGTTGTGTTGTCATCCACCACAGACTCGCGGGTCAGCCCCATGCTGGAGCCTTCGTGCAGCAATTTGACGATGAGCGGAAAGCGCAAATCGCCCTGCAAATCGCCTTTAGAGCTCTCGGCTACACGGAAGCGGGGGGTGGCTATCCCTTCCTGGAGCAGGATTTGCTTGGCGCGTGCCTTGTTCAAGCAAAGAGCCAGGGTGAGCGGATCGGAGCCGGTGTAGGGGATCCCCAGCATCTCGCAGATGGCCGGCACATGGGATTCGCGGCTTTCGCCCCGTAGTCCTTCGGCGATGTTGAAGACGATGTCTGGGCGCAGTGTGTGCAGGCGTTCCATGAAGGTTTCATCAGCTTCCAGTAGTGCTACCTCATGGCCGCCCGCTTCGAGCGCGGTGCGCAAGGCGGCAATGGTATCTTCGCTGTCGTATTCGGCGAGGGCGTCGAGCGGGCCTGCGCCGATCATTTCGGGGTGAATCAAATTGTAGGCGAGTGCTACTGTGACCATGGTACCTCCGGGATGCTACGTTTTTGCGGCAAAAAAGACAAGTCAGTTTAGCGTAAATCGTGCTCCTGTCAACTGGACTATGCACATGCTTGCGGTACAATACGGCGTGATTTGTGTTACTGGAGGCTTGGATGCGTATCGAACGGGATGCTTTAGGCGACGTGTTTGTGCCCGATGATGCGCTGTGGGGGGCGCAGACGCAGCGGGCGGTAGAGAATTTCCCCATCTCCGGGCAGCGCTTCGGGCGGGAGTTCCTCGCGGCGTTAGGGCAGGTGAAGCACGCTTGCATGCGCACCAACCTGGAGCTGGGCTTGCTTGCGCCGGAGCTCGGCGCGGCGATTCTGACGGCGTGTGATGAGCTGGTTACCGGCGACCTGGACGCTCACTTCCCGGTGGATGTATTCCAGACCGGCTCAGGCACTTCCACTAACATGAACGCCAACGAGGTGCTCGCCAACCGCGCCATTCAGCACTTGGGGGGCGTAGTGGGGAGCAAAACCCCCGTCCATCCCAACGATCACGTCAATTTGAGCCAATCGAGCAACGATGTATTCCCCACTGCAATTCACGTCGCAGCCACGCTGGCATTGCGCGACGTGTTGATCCCGGCGCTCGCTGCGCTGCACGGCGCGTTGGAGCAGAAGGCGGCGGCGTTTGCCGATATCATCAAGACCGGGCGCACCCATCTCCAGGACGCCACGCCCTTATACTTGGGCCAGGTTTTTGGCGGTTATGCGCGGCAGGTGGAGTTAAGTCTCGCGCGGGCGGAACGGGCTATCGCTGCGCTGCGGGAACTGCCCTTGGGCGGTACGGCAGTAGGGACGAGCATCAACTGTCCGCCGGGTTTTGCCGCGTGTGCCATTGCGCACCTCAACACGGCGCTGGGGACAGACTTCATCGAGGCGCACAATCACATCGAGGCGAACGCGGCCCGCGATGCGCTGGTGGAGGCTTCGGGGCTGCTCAAGACCCTTGCCGTGAGCCTGCACAAAATCGCCAATGATGTGCGCTGGCTCGGCTCCGGACCGCGCAACGGGCTGGGCGAGCTGCTGCTGCCGGAGGTGCAGCCAGGGTCTTCGATCATGCCGGGCAAGGTGAACCCGGTGATGGCGGAAGCGCTGCTCATGGCGACGGCGCAGATCATCGGCTATGATGCCGCGATTACGTTGGGGGGCTTGGGCGGGCAGTTCGAGCTCAACACGATGCAGCCCTTGATTGCGCATAACTTGCTGTGTGGTATCATGCTGCTGGCGAACGCGACGCGCGCCTTCACCGAGCGCTGTGTGGTGGGCGTGGAGGCGGATGCGGTGCGTTGCCAAGAGACCGTCGAGCGCAACCTGTCCCTGGTGACCGCGCTCGTCCCCGCGCTGGGCTATGATCGTGCCGCCGCGCTCGCGCAAGAAGCGCAACGTAGCGGGCGTACCATCCGCGAGACCGCGCTCGCGCTGGGGGTGTTGGTGGTGGATGAGTTGGATGCGTTATTGGGATGAGTTACGGTCAGATTGAGATCGGGAGATAATCTTGTCACTCAAAAAACGCATTTCTGTTGTGGTAACCAATCCTCGTTTTATACGATTAGTATTGGGCTGCGCAACCGCTTTTGTGATTGTTTACCAAACTTTGTTTTATTTGCTGTTTCTAAACTTTCTACCTTCATGGTTGGGGAGGTTGCTTTTTGATATTTCTTTCTCGCTCGCTCTCCCTGCTTACATAATCGGGTTGGTCTTGAGGGTGTTTTATCTATGGCAGATGCTGCGCAATACTGCCATATCGGATTGGATACGCGCAATGTTGGGGATCGCGCTATTTTATCTCCCGGTGGTGGGGATGTCGCTTTGTTATTGGCTATATGCCTGGCCTATGCGTGTTCCGGCATGGGTCTGGAAAAAACACGTTGATTCTAGTTTGAATTGGCGCTGCGCACAATGTGATGCGCTCAATCCCCAAAAACGAGCACAATGCTGGCAATGTAACGCCGCTGTTACAATACAACCTGTTTCAAATCACAGCCCCGTATTACATAAGGGGTTGGCAAAAGATTTGCTCATTGCGTTGTTAGTTGTGAGTATTGTGATCCAAGTTTTGTTAGCCGTTATGGGTAGTGGTTTTGCCTTCATGGTGTTTGCCTCTGCCGATCCGCAGGCTTTTTATCAGCAGATAGCAGATAATCTCGAATGGCTATTTAAGGTGGGGAGCGTTGTAACCGTGCTGGGTGTCTTGCTAGACCTGGGCTGTTTTTTTGTGTTAGTCCGTGCTACGGCTAGACCGGTTCTGGTGCGCGTAGTATTGGGTTGTCTACTGATTTACTTCCCGCTAATCGGGCAAGTGGTGTTTTTGTTGTTATATGTAGGTAATGTGCTATTCCCGAAATGGTGATGTTTGGCATAATCTACTTCAGGCGATAGTGCTTGGCTGGGGCCTAGTCACCTATCACCCATTTCCCAAATAATGAAATCATCTGCAAAAGGAAAAACTCATGCAAATTCTTTCGAATGACCGCTACATCGAAAAACGGACTAAGATTGGGCGATTTGCCACGCTACTTAGCCTGGGGTTTATTATGACCTCGACGGTTTTGTTTCTGATACGCCCAGAATGGTCTACCATTACTATGGCGTTGATTGGGTTGGGGTTGGTCTTTTCTGTGATTGCCTCGTATTACGCAGAACGCTTCGTAGGGGTGTTGACCCATCACAAGAAGGTGGTCGAGGCGTTCAAGGGACTGGATCGTCAGCATAGTTTGTTGATCTATCAGCGACCCTCGCCCTTTGTGTTAGTTGAACCGGGTGGTTTAACTGTGGTCGTGGTCAAGACGCAGGGTGGGCTGGTGCGCTATCAGAACGGGCGCTGGGCGCATAAGCAGCGGTTCAATTTCCTCCGGCAGTTTGGGGGACAGGAATCGCTCGGCGATCCGAGGCGTCAGGCGGATGATGAAGCCCAACACTTAGCACGTTGGCTTGTCAAGCAATTACCTGAAGATATGGAAGTACCAGTACGCGGTTTGGCGTTGTTCGTGCATCCGAGTGTAGTGTTGGAGGCCAAAGATGCGCCGGTTCCAGCGTTGCTCAGCAAAGATGTAAAATCGTGGCTGCGTGGGCCGGGACGTCGCCCCGCTATGCCGAAGACTACGCGCGATGCGCTGGCAGAGGTGTTGCGACTCAACGAGGCGGTTGAAGCATAATCGTAACTTTGCTACCGTATACTTCATAATTTTGCCACGAATTTACTCGAATTAGCACGAAAGCAATAAGAAAATTCGCTAAATTCGTGTTAATTCGTGGCTAAAAGTGCGTGCGGCTGAGAAATGTACGGTAGAAAAATCGTAACTATACGTTCATTGAATGTAACTGCTCAGCCTCAAACTTTAGCTGGTAGTTACCATTGAAGAGTAAAGCGTGAAACATGATTTTCGGGTCATGTTTCACGCTTTAAGTTTTACGCTTGTACAACTCAAGAACTTGGGTTACATATTTCCAAGAGTGCGTTTGAGCACGTCAATGCGCGTGAGGGCGCGGCCAGCTCCTACGGCTACACAGGCCATGGGGGCATCGGCGATGTAGACCGGGACTTTTGTTTCCTGTGTGAGCAGCTGATCAATGTTGCGCAATAGCGCGCCGCCGCCGATCATCGTCATGCCGCGATCAATGATGTCGGAGGCGAGCTCCGGTGGCGTCTGCTCCAATACCGACTTGACGATTCCCACGATGATGGTCAGCGGTTCTTCTAACGCTTCGGCAATATCGTCGCTGCTGATTTCTACGCTACGTGGCAAGCCCGTGACCTGATCACGCCCCTGCACTTCCATTTTCAGGGGTACATCCAATGGCAACGCTGCTCCGATGCGAATCTTGGCTTCTTCGGCGGTGGGCATCCCCAGCATCAGGTTGTACTTGCGGCGCACATACGCGATGATGGCCTCGTCCATGCGCACGCCGCCTACGCGCACCGCCTTCGATGTGACTACACCGTAGACTGAAAGCACGGCGGCCTGGCTTGTGCCGCCGCCTAAGTCTACTACGATGTGCCCGCCTGGGGTATGGATGGGCAGCCCGGCGCCCATTGCCCCGGCCAGCGGTTCAGGGATCAGATAAGCCCTCCCGGCGCCGGCTTCGAGGGCGGCTTCGCGCACCGCGCGGCTTTCCACTTGGGTGACACCAAACGGCACGGTAATCATTACATGCGGTTTGAAGATGCGGAAGCGCCCGATGGTGCGGTTGATGAAGTGGGTGAGCATATCGCGGGTGACGCGGTAATCGGCAATCACGCCGTCGCGGAGGGGGCGCCGCACCTGAATTGTCTCCGGCGCGCGGCCCATCATGGCTCGCGCCTCTTCGCCCACTGCAATCACATGGCCCGAGTCTATTTCCTGAGCCACGACGGAAGGCTCTTGTAAGACAATCCCGCGTCCGCGTACATAGACAAGGACATTTACTGTCCCTAGATCAATCCCTAGTTGTTCTGCAAAGAGTGGCATACCCTCTTTCGCCTCTTTTTTTTGTGTAATTTCACTTTATAAGGCTAGCTCTCATCAAGAGCAGCGCATTTATGTATTGTACCATATTTTGCCAAGCACGCGATATTTCAATTCTCAGGGCTATTGCATTTAGAAAACAGTAGTTAAGCGGTTGCTGTTTATACTTTTAACGCAGTACCGCAAAAACCACCCTGTCAATTATCAATACTCGACGTAGTATGTAGTACAGGATAATGAATTTTAAGAAATGAATCCGTAAATAAGGTTTTGTGTGAAATCGGTCGCTCTAAAAATAAAATGATCCCCCCTATCCCCCTGCCCCCTTTCCCCCCGCTTGCGGGGGAAAGGGGGGATTTTTTTTGTGGTTTTTTTGGGCGGCGGCAAAGCCGCCGCCCAAAAAAACCGTTGTTTTCGCCCCCTCCCCGCGCCGCACAGCGGCGTGGGGAGGGGGCCAGGGGGTGGGGCAAAATTCTCAATTTGTAAATTTTTAAAGAGTGATTCTTGCAAATGGTTTTATTTCCGGTTTATTTTCTTAATTTTCATAATCCTGCGCTACAGGTTGAGCGTATTATAGGGTTACTTTCGCGGTATTGCCTTTTAACGGATTCCGTGGATTTGACGAAACCCAACTCTGGAAGCTGAAATGAGCGGGTTTTGCAGCCAATGCTTGTGGTAGACGCGCCCATTCAACTTGTGCGCACGCGACGTGAACTGTTGGGCCACCGTGTATGGCTATTTCCACGCTTGGCAGCAATCTGGGCAGGGGGAAACTTGTAATGCGCTGAGACGGCCGGCTCTGTGATGTACCGTACCACTGGGTGATCGAACGCACTTTTGGTTGGCTGATGCACTTTCGCCGCTTGTGTCGGGACTACGAAACTTAACCACCACCAGCGAATTTGGATCTATGCGGCCATGGTCAAGATTATGTTGTAACTATTTGCGGCAGACCCGGCTACCTGCACGTAAAAGCCGGTGATTGGATTGCGAGACTCCAATAATTAGCATCTCTTCCAATCGCAAAACCACAGAATGCTCTTGACCTGCTCCAAATGTATGCTAAAATATGACTGACTGGTCAGTAATTAACACAGTTTCTTCAACAGAATCCCCAATATAAGAGGTGCTTATGACACATTCAACAGCCTTATGCGAAAAACGTCGGAGTCAAATTTTAGAGGCGGCGCTTGCGGTTTTCACCCGCACAGGCATGGGACACGCCCGCATGGAGGATATTGCTCTCGAGGCTGCCTTGAGCAAAGGCACGCTCTATCTCTACTTCGAGAGCAAAGACGCGCTCATTGTGCAGCTAGTAGAACAAATCTTCAACGATTATATGCAGGCCATTGAACAGATTACTGCCGGAGACGGCCCGGTCGCGGCGCGACTCTGCACCCTGGCGGATGCGCTACTTGCGCACGCAGCCACCTTCACTGAATCCTATCCAGTAATGTACGAAATTTTCGCCTGGGCGCTCCGCGAGCCGACCGTACACAGCATCGTGGAAGGTTATTACCAGACGAGTCGGGAAATACTCACAAGCCTTATCCATGAAGGCATCAGGTGCGGGGAATTCCGGCCTGTAGACCCCGAAGAAATTGTGTTGCAAATCTTGGCGCTGCACGAAGGCGTGCTACAGCTCCAGGCTTTTTTTGGCGAGACCACAGATTGGCGCGCACTCATGTTGCACGCCGTCAAATTCATCCTCGAAGCCCTAAAACCGCTTCCACAAACGAAGGAGTAAGCGCTATGAAAACCAAAGCCCCCCGCCAAATCCACCTGACACTATTGCTACTCACCATGCTGGGTCTACTAGCGGCCTGCGCAAAACAACCCCAGATCCCACCGCCGCCAGATATAGGGCCAGATTTCGTTCCGATGATTTCAGTGACAGGCCGCGTAGTCCCCGCCGTATGGGCCACGGTCAGCACACAAAGCGGCGGCCTGGTGCTTGAGGTGGCAGTACAGCCCGGCGATCAAGTCGCGACTGGTGATGTACTGGCGCGCATGGATGATACCGATGCCCGGCTGGCAGCACAACAGGCCAAGGCCGCATTGGCCGCTGCAGAAGCGCAAGTAGCGCTACTGGAAGCCGACCCGCAGATCGAAGCTATCGGCGTGCTCGAAGCGCAACTGCAGGCGATGCAAGCGGGCATTGCGCAAGCGACAGCCCAACGCGCGCAACTAACCGGCAACACGCCAGCTGCACAGATTGCCGCGGCACAGGCACAAGTCGCTGCTGTGCAAGCCGAGCAACTGATCGCCCAACAACAGCACCACGAAACGCTCCGGTGTTACGAGATTGCCCTGCCAGACGGCAGCACAGAAGAGGTATGCCCGCTGCTCGGTACGATCGAAGAGCAGGCGCGCGCAGCATTACACGCCACCAATCAAGGCTTGACAGCCGCACAAGCGCAGTTGAACGCGCTCCAGTCCGGCGTAGGCGCAGGCGAGCGCGCCGCCAATGCCACGGTATGGGCGGCCACCGCGCAACAAGAGATTGTGCAAGCCCAACTGGCGCAGTTGCGCGCCGGGGCAACACCCGAACAAATCGCAGTAGCGCGCGCAGCTGTGCTACAAGCCCAGGCCGCAGTGGATGCGGCAGAAGTCGCGTTGGAGCGCACAACAGTGCGCGCGCCTTTCGCTGGCATCGTCGGCTTGACCCATATCCGGATGGGAGAACTGACCGCCCCGGGACAACCGGTACTCACATTGGGCGATCTCACCACATTGCAGGTGGAAATTACCGATCTTGACGAGATAGATGTTGCGCGCGTGACGCTGGAACAACCCGCCACGCTAACCTTCGATGCCTTCCCCGAACGGACATTCTCCGGGCGGGTAACACAGATTGCGCCCATGGCGACGCCCGGCAGCGGCAGCGTTCACTACGCGGTGACTATCACCCTTGAGGCTCTCGATTCCACACTGCGGTGGGGCATGACCGCGTTTGTGGACATCAGTACCGAATAAGGCAAGCATATGATTTTCAAGAACCTCTTCCGGCGCAAAACGCGCACCCTATTGACCACCTTCGGCATTGCCATCGGCGTCGCGGCAGTGGTGGCGCTGGGTGCCATGGCCGAAGGCTTCCTCATCTCCTATGGGGCGCTGGGCAGCGGCGCAGATTTGACCGTGAGCCAGCGCGACGCGGTGGATATCGCTTTTAGCTCCGTAGATATGGAAGTTGGCGCAACGCTGGCCGGACTGTCCGGCGTAACCGCCGTCAACGGGATGGTCTACACCTTCGGGGCAACCGAGGGAATGCCGTATTTCATCGTGTACGGCTACGAGCCGAACGGATTTGCCATCGAGAAATTCCGCATTGTTGAAGGGGAAGCGTTGCATACAGCGCGTCCGGCGCGCGGCGGGCGGCCCTTAGTGATGGGGCGCGCCGCCGCAGCGGATCTGGAAAAACGGGTTGGCGATAGCTTCCGCATCTACGAGACCACCTACCGTATCGTGGGTATCTACGAGACCGGACAGCCATTCGAGGATGGGGCAGCGGTCGTGTCCCTTGAGGACGCACAGCTGCTCAGCGGGAAGCCCCGTCAGGTGAACGCTTTCCTGATCCAAGTGCGTGACGAGAACAGCCTGGCTGCCTTGCGCGCGCGAATCGAGGCCCGCTACGACAATCTGGTAACGGCCACGGCAGCGGACTTCGTAGAGCAACAGGAAATGCTGGCGTATGTAGACGCTTTCACCTGGGCCGTGTCGCTCATCGCCATCATCATCGGTGGTGTAGGTGTGATGAATACGATGTTGATGAGCGTCTTCGAGCGGACACGCGAATTGGGCGTACTGCGCGCCATAGGCTGGCGTCCCGGTCAAGTGCTAGGGATGATCATGAGCGAATCGCTGGTGTTGAGCTGCTGTGGGGGCCTCGTGGGTGCCGGGCTAGGCATCGGATGCGTGTGGTTGGTCAAAAGCCTCCCCTTTGGAGGCCTGGTGTTCCCTCAAATCATCTACCCCGGCCGCCTGTTACAAGGATTCCTGGTGGCACTGGGACTAGGCGGCATTGGCGGACTCTATCCGGCCTGGCGCGCAGCACAATTGTTACCCGCAGAAGCGATGCGGTATGAAGGCGGCACAGTGCAATTGCGCCGCCAGATCAGACTCCCTGGCGTGCGCGATTTGCTCCGCCAACCCACGCGCATGGCGCTAACGATGGTGAGTATCGGCGTGGCGATTATGGCGATTGTGATGTTAGGAGGGCTAGGCGCAGGACTGGCAACCCAATTCACCGGTATGGTGGGCGGCGGGGGCGCGCAACTGGTAGGGATGGAGGCCAACGCCTCGATTGATTTAAGCAAGATAGATGAAGGCATCCTCCGGCGTATGGCGCTGTTACCCGGCGTCACCGCCGCCGAAGGCTTTCTCACCGGATACACGATAGTGGGCGATTTACCCTTCTTCATCGTGTACGGCTACCAACCGCGTGGATTGGGGATCCGCAACTTCCGCGTCGTTGAGGGAGAACCGCTCACCGGCAACCGACAAATCCTACTCGGGCGCGTAGCCGCAGAGAACCTGGAGCGCTCAGTCGGACAAACACTCCGCATCTTCAATAGCTCCTACAAGATTGTAGGGATTTACGAGACGGGAGTCCCGTTCGAGGATGGCGGTGGCGTCATCAGCCTCCGCGACGCCCAAAACCTGTTCGGGCAGCCGCGCAAAGTGAGCTTCCTGGCCGTGTGGGTGGATGATCCCCGCGAAGCAGAGGCTGTTGCCGCTTTGATCGAATCGCGCCACCCAGAAGTAGCGGTCTCGCTGGTGAGCGATTTTGCCAAGAACGTCGGCGACTTGCAGATGATGGATGCTGCTATTTGGGGTATCTCGTTGATGGCGCTGCTGGTCGGCGGGCTAGGCATGACTAACACGATGGTGATGAGTGTCCTCGAACGCACCCGTGAGATCGGCGTGCTCCGGGCGCTGGGCTGGCGCAAGCGGCGCGTGCTAGGGATAATCCTGCGTGAATCAGTGCTGCTCAGTATGCTAGGAGGGCTAGCGGGCTGTGTAGTGGGCGTGCTGTTCGCGCTACTGTTCAATCTGCATCCACTCGCGGCTGGCTACATCAAAGCCGAATTCTCAGCGGGATTGTTAGCGCAGGCCCTCGGCACCGCGCTCTTACTAGGAGCAATCGGGGGCATCTATCCGGCCTGGCGCGCAGCAAGTCTGCTGCCTGTAGAAGCGTTACGGTATGAGTAACAACAGACCTCACCTGGAGAAAGCAACCATGGCGAAAACACCTTTAATCAAAACAGTAGATCTGACCAAAATATACGGCAATGGCAACGAAATTCGCGCCCTAGACGGGGTCAACACCCAGATTGCACGCGGCGAGTTCATTGCCGTGATGGGGCCTTCCGGGTCGGGCAAATCCACGCTCTTGAATATGCTCGGGGCGTTAGATCGGCCCACGCGCGGACAAGTCCACATCAACGGGCAGGAACTTTCGCAGATACAAGACTTAGATCAATTTCGCGCGCGCCAGGTGGGATTTGTTTTCCAATTACACAACTTGATTCCCACATTGGATGCAGTGGAAAACGTAGAAGTGCCAATGCAAGGTCAAGGGCGCAGCCGCAGTGCGCGACGTCAACGCGCTCTCAACTTGCTAGAAATGGTAGGGTTAGGCGGACGCCTACATCACCTTCCAGCGCAGCTTTCTGGAGGCCAACGCCAGCGCGTAGCAATTGCACGCGCGCTGGCAAATGAACCGGCGCTGGTACTGGCGGATGAACCCACCGGCAATTTGGATTCGCAAAGCGGCGGGGAGATCATCGCCCTGCTGCGCCAGCTCAATCAAGACCTATGCACCACTTTTGTGATCGTCACCCACGACCTGAAAGTGGCACGGCAGACCAATCGCGTGCTACTGATGCAAGATGGGCAAATTGTAGATGACCACCAGGTAGGGCATCCTTTTGTGGAAGATTTTAAGACATTCCGGGATTCAGGGTTAGGGCAGGCCTTGCTATCTGGCGACACGAATGCCTTGCAACCCATCGGCACGGAAGGCCACGCACTGCTAAAGATGTTGCAGCAGGCAGCACAATAACTCAAGTTGCTACCTATGGTTTGTAGTGACACCTTTAGGCGTTCTGGTGGTGTAAAAAGCGGCTGCAGCCGCCACTACCAGCCCGGTTTGACCCTTGAATAGCCTACAGATACTACTCCAGATGTAAAATCAACGTCTGGCGCGGCTCCAGCACCGCCGCAACCCACGGGATTATCAGCCCGCCACGCGCATCTACTTCTAGCGTCCCCCAGGTCTCGCCGGTGAGTAGATCGCGCAGGGTATGCGTCCCGGCAGGCAGCCCACTCACATCTAGCCCCAACTGCACATTCTCGCGCGGTTGAGCCGCAAAGTTCAACACCACCAACACGCGATCTGCATCCGTCTGCCGCAAGTAAGCGTAGACAGGGCGGTCGTTGCTGTTGAGCGTGGTGAAATCACCGGTACGTAATGCCGGATGTGCGTGCCGGATCCCTATCAAGCGGCGATAGAGGTGCCATAATGAATCAAGATCGGCCTGCTGCGCAGCTACATTGACCTCAAGGTAATCTTCATTGACCGGCTGCCACGGGCGCGTGCGACTGAAACCCGCGTACTCCTCCGCTGTCCACTGCATGGGCGTGCGGATGAGCTCGTCAGGCTTGGCCCCCACCATACCAATCTCCTCGCCGTAATAGATGAATGGTACGCCAGGCAAGGTCAAGTAAGTAACGGCTGCCAAACGTGCCCGCTCCTCATTTTGGAGTAACTGATTCATCACCCGGTTCTGATCGTGATTGGTCAAGAAGGTAGCATAACCGCCGTTGGGATACGCTACCAACACCCGCTCCAACATCGAATTGAGCGAGGCAGGCGAACCGCGCATCACCGATTCAAGAATCGCCGTAGCCAGATTGAACTCAAACGCCAAATCCAACGCCCCGCTATTGATGTAACGCGCCACCTCGCCAGTATCAGCCCACACCTCCCCTACCGTCATGGCGTCCGGTGACAAACCGGCATAGTATTCGCGGAAATCCCGCAGCCAGGCCATGCTTGGGGCGCTGGAGGCCATCACCGGGCGGCGCGTGTCCAAATCAGTCTCGATGAGATAGCGTACCGCATCCAATCGGAATCCATCAGCGCGCATCTCTTCCAACCAGAAGCGCGCGATATGGAACATTTCCTCAGTCACCGCCGGATTTTCGTAGTTCAAATCGGGCATTTCCGACCAGAATACGGCATAATACCAGCTCCCGCTACGCTCATACCAGACTTGCTGGCCCCAGCTGCCGGTATAACCTGGCGGTTGCGCTTCGCTCCACACATACCAATCTCGCTTCTCCGCATTCGGCCCGGTGCTGCTATTGATAAACCACGGATGCGCGGAAGACGTGTGATTGATTACCAAATCAATGATAACCCGGATGCCGCGCTGGTGAGCTTCCTCGATAAGCACCTGAAAATCTTCATTGCTGCCATAATCCCGGGCAATGGCGTAATAGTCCACCGCATCATAACCGTGGTAGCTGGGGGATTCCATCACCGGCATCAACCACAACGCCGTCACCCCCAAGTCGGTATCGGTGGTCGGATCGCCATCATTCAGATAATCGAGTTTGGCGATCAATCCCTGCAAGTCGCCGATACCGTCACCAGTGGAGTCGTAGAAGCTGCGGATAAAAACCTCGTAGAAGATCGCTTCGTCCCACCAGCCGGAGCGCCACAACGGCTCTGGCGGGGCTGGCGTAACCTCCAGCGTCGGCGTCACAACAACTGTAGAGGACGGCGACGGCAACGGCAACGGCACGATGGGTGCAGGAGTAGGCGTCCCACAACCACCCAAAATCACACCGCACAACAGCACACATAACAGCAGACGAACTTTACGCATAAATAGCTCCTGTCACGGCTCATATTTCACATCTAGTATAGCACAGCCCACCCACAGGCCAAACAAAGCACGGGCCGGAGGTATCTCCGGCCCGTGCAACTTACCAACATTCCGACGTGCTTACTCGGTTTCCTGCTCAACCTTCATCTGAGCGATGATCTGTTGTGCCATGTGCGCCGGTACGGGATCGTAGTGTGAATACTCCATCCGGTAGATGCCGCGCCCTTGCGTGATCGCCCGCAGGTTAGTAGCATACTGCTGCATCTCCGCCAACGGCGCGAGCGCCGTCACGATAGACTTATTGCCCTGCTGATCCATACCCTGCACGCGCGCACGACGCGTGTTGAGGTCCGACATCACATCACCGGTAAACTCTTCCGGCACGCTAATAGTGAAGATGTGCATCGGTTCCAACAGTACCGGCTTAGCATCACGGAACGCCGTCTTGAAGCCCTCACGCCCAGCAATCTGGAACGCAATGTCTTTGGAGTCTACCGGATGCTCTTTACCGTCGTACACGGCCACCTTCACATCCACAATCGGATAACCCGCCAACACCCCCTGCTCCAGCACGCTCTTGACACCCTTTTCAATAGAGGGCATGAAGGACGAAGAAATCCGCCCACCGAAGACTTCCCAGACATACTCGAAGCCTGTATCACGGGGCAGCGGCTCCAAGCGCAGGTGAACTTCGGCGAATTGCCCCGCACCACCGGACTGCTTCTTGTGACGATACTGTGCCGAGGTTGTTGCAGTAACGGTTTCCTTGTAAGGAACCTTGGGTGTGCGTACCTCGAGATGGACCCCAAAACGCTTCTCCATACGGCGAATGGCCGTATCAATGTGCGCGTCGCCCATCCCCCACAACAAGGTCTCGCGTGTCACATGCTCAGGATTCCAATGCAGCGTGGGATCTTCCTCACACATCCGGGTCAACGTCGAACCCATCTTCGCCGTATCGCCCTTGGTCTTAGGATACACAGCTACGCTGTAAAGCGGATCGGGGAAGATCGGCCCACGGATGGTGTACTTGCGATCTTTGGTAGAAAGCGTGTCACCGGTCAAAGCTACACTCATCTTGGCAACCACACCCAAATCACCCGCGTGGAAGCGATCACTGTTCGTTTGTTCCTTGCCGCGCACCACATAGAGCTGTCCCAACCGCTCTTCCTGCTGCGCGCGACTATTGTATACGGTTGAACCGGATTCCGCAATACCGCTACACACGCGGAAATATGTCAGTTTGCCCACAAAGGGGTCTGCCGTCGTCTTAAAAACCAACAAAGCCAACGGCCCTATATCGCTCACAGCCAGGTCTTCTTCACCTTGCGGCCCTTCCGCCTGGAAGGGATGAATATCAGGTGAAGGCGCAACCTGCACCAGTATATCCAACAGCGTGCGCGCGCCCACCAGATTGCCGCCCGAAGCCACCATTACCGGCACAAAGGTACCCTTCTGCACCACCTGGCGTAACCCACGCGCAATCTCTTCCGGCGTTAACGCGCCTTCATCAAAATACTTCATCATTAGCTCATCATCGCCTTCAGCTGCCGCCTCAACGATGCGTGTGTAAATTTCTTCAGCCTGCCCGGCTAAATCGCCTGGTATCGCAGCTGCCGTGGCTTTCTCCCCCATGTAAGCCTTCTGCCCCAGCACATCCACCACACCGCTGAACGAGGCCTGTGCGCCAATCGGCAACATCAGTGGCAGGAAATCTACACCGGGGAAGGTGGTTTCCAAACCCTTGAGGGTCTGTTCAAAATTGGCGTTTTCCCGATCCATCTTGTTGATTAGAACCAGACGAGGGAGCGACTCTTCTTCAGCATAGCCCCAAGTAAGTTCAGAGCCTACCTCCACGCCGGCGGCTGCATCGAGCACTAGCAACGCAGCATCCGCCGCGCGCAAGGCACTCTTTACTTCACCGGCGAAATCCGTGTAACCGGGCGTGTCCAACAAATTGATCTTGTAGCCCTGCCACTCGACAGGAGCCAGGGCCAAGCTCAACGAAATATGCCGCCGGATTTCCTCATCATCGAAATCCGTCACGGTGTTGCCCTCTTCAACTTTACCACGCCGATTGAGTGCCCCGCCCAAGAAGAGCAGGGCCTCTACCAGAGTTGTCTTGCCGGAGCTACCATGACCGATCAGGGCGATATTTCGCAATTGCTGTGTGGTGTACTCTTTCATTAAAACTCCTTCCTCCAAAAGGTCCTTCTCGTGAAATGTGATGCGTGAAAAATGATGTATGATGCGGAAAACACTAGCAAAGAATCGCGTCTCACGCACCAAACAAGCTCAAATTGTGGAATGGCTACTTATGCTTACGCACGGAAGAGTATTGTAAATGAAAATAGCCGAAAGTCAAAGTCAAAAAACGCACGGGCAACAATTGAAAATGCGCACCCTGCGTTAGGCTCAGGGAAAGTATGCCTCCGGCATATTCTTTACCGCTATCCATCCGGCAAAAATTCACCAAACACCTGATTACCAACAAGCCGCGCGCGGGGCGTTAAGCGAACACGCCCCCCATCACAAATCAACAGTCCCAAGGCTACCAAGCGCCGTAAAGTTTCACCATACACATCTTCCAGCGTAACGCCGAAGCGTGCCTGAAACCGCGCCGCGCTCACCCCTTCAGCCAATCGCAACCCCATCATCATGGTCTCGCCCCGTTCCAGCGCACCAGAAATGACCTCCGTCTCCATGCGCGGGGTGTGACGTGCTCGCAATGCCGCGATGTAGGCGGAAGGATTGGGTAAATTCACCCAGCGCCGCTGCCGGTACCAGGAATGCGCCCCCGCTCCCACCCCCAACCACGGCTCGTTACGCCAATAAACCAGGTTGTGCCGTCCCACCCACGGGCTAATAGCCTCAGTGCGCCCATCGGGGGGGAGTTGCCAGAGCGCATCCGGCGCAACCACGCCCCGCGCCCAGTTGGAAATCTCATACTGCCAGAAGCCCGCCGCCAACAAGTGCTCCGCAGCAAGGTCGTACATCTCAGCAGCCGCATCAGGATCAGGTGTGGGCAATTCACCCATCGCGACAGCCTGCGCCAGCGGCGTTGCCGCTTCGAGCGTGAGAGCGTAAAGTGAAAGGTGCTCTGGCGCCAGTTCAAGCACCCGTTCCAGAGTAGCCGCCCAACGCGCTAACGACTGTCCCGGTAACCCATAGATCAAATCAAGGCTAAGGTTATCGAAACCTGCCTGACGCGCCGCTAACACCGCAGCACAGGCCTCATCCCAAGTGTGAATCCGTCCCAACAAGGCAAGTTCTTCGGCAAAGGTTGTCTGCACTCCCAGGCTCAACCGGTTGACGCCTATACGGCGCAACTGCTGCAAATTCGCCACATCCACCGTACCGGGATTCGCTTCTAAAGTAATTTCGGCATCTTCGGCGAGCGTGAAGTAACGAGCAAGGGACGTAAAAAAACGGGAAAACAATGCCGGAGGCAGCAGTGAGGGCGTACCACCGCCGAAGTAGACCGTGCGAATGCTCGCCTCACGATAGCGCGTCGCCAACCGGGCTAGATTTTGCGTCAGAGCACGCTCATAATCCACATACAACGACTCCAACCCGACATGAGTATTGAAATCGCAATACGCGCACCGTTGCCGACAAAAGGGAATATGCACATACAAGGCTACATCCACCGGCAACCTACCTGTTACTAACTTGCGCTTTTCGTTAAGCCACGTGGCTATTCAAGGGTCAAAATGGGTCGGTAGTGAGGGCTTTAGCCGCTTTCTACTCCACACTGGAACGCCTAAAGGCACCGCTACAACCGTAGGGCCAATCTATGAAACAATCCCCTGCGTGAGATTGAGGAACATACTTTCCAGCGTCTCACGCTCCTCAGTGAAAGCAAGCACCGGAAAGCCCGCGCTTACCAGCTCCGCCAATAGAGCAACGAGCGTCTGCCGGTCCCCCGTCAGCGTTACCAGCAGCCCACCCCCATTACCATTGCCGTTACCTTCAGTGACAGATTCAACCGTTTGCACTTCTGGCCGTGCCTCGAGCCAGGCGTGCGCGGCCCCATGCGCACCCAGGAAAGCAATCCGCACGCGCTGGTGCGGGCGCAATTGGGCACGAATCTGTTCCAGCGGGCCGGAGGCAACCAGTCGCCCCTCCTCAACAATACCGATATGGGTGGCGACCTCATCCAACTCGCGCAGAACATGCGACGAGAGGAAGATCGTCTTGCCCATCTCCTGCAACGCGCGCAGAATGTCCCGCAAATCAACACGCGCGCGCGGATCCAACCCGGCAGCCGGCTCATCAGCGATAATCAACTGCGGATCGTGTACCAGCGCACGCGCCACGCCCAACCGCTGGCGCATCCCCCGCGAGAGGGTGCGCACATCATCGTCTCGCCGGTGCGCCAACCCCACCAGATCCAACAAATCCGCTACCATGCTTCGCTGTTTTTCCGGCGCGATTTTATAACAATCAGCGAAAAACTCCAGGTATTCGGCCACCCCCATTTCATCGTACAGACCGAACTCGTCAGGGATATAACCTAGAATACGACGCACATCGCGGGGTTGCGTATCCACGCGATACCCACCCACCCGCACATCGCCCCGATCGAAGCGCAACAAGGTGGTAAGGATACGAATAGTTGTAGTCTTCCCGGCCCCGTTCGGCCCAACGAAAGCGTAAATCGCGCCCGCCTCTACTGCAAAAGTAAGGGCGTCCACCGCAGGCCGGCGGGCCTTACGATACGTTTTATGCAAATCCTTGACTTCGAGAATGGCTGTCATGATGTACCTTTCAATGCGATTTCTTCTCGTGGCCCATCCGCGTACGGCTCTCGGCTCGCCAAGCAGATAAGCTTGGCCGCACGCGAGAGGCGCTTGAAGCGCGCTTCAGCACGGGCCGCTGCCGAGCGATCAGGATATACCCAGAGCGCTGTGAGTGTCACCGGTAAATGCGTACGCGTATAGCGTGCGCCCCGCCCAGCCTGATGTTCGAGCAACCGCCGCGCCGGATCAGTGGTGATACCGGTGTAGAGCGAATCGTCCGCACAGCGCAAAACATACATGTACCACATAGCGATCTACCGCAAACAGTATAGTCAAAAGAGTAAAAAAGACAACCGGAAGATTTTCGCCATCTCGTGGCCTGCAATCTTGCACTTTGAGCAATCAGGGCTACACTCCAAGCATGCATCACTCAGAGAAAACTTGCTTCACCCGCGTTGCGGATATAGGCTTGTGGATGTTGGCCCTCCTCTTCCTGTTGGCCGGCGCTACCAGCCCACGCCTTGACGATAAACGGATCACGCTCATGCTAAGCGGGGATGCGCAGTTCAATTTTTACGCCTGGGAAGTGGAAGCGATAGCCCGCAAGGTAGCTTACGGACTGCTGGCCCCGCAGCGGTTCATGGATGATACCAGCCGCGCACGCTTCGTATTGACCTATCTGGATGATGTAGCTACCGCGCAGCAACTCACCGCCGAGATCAACCGCATTTACACCGACCCCACTATCCACGATCCAGAACACGTCATCGCAGCCCAGGCCGAGTCGCTGGCCCAGACACGGGCAATCTTAAAACAAAGCGCTCCACTGGCTGAAGCCATTCTTGGTGAGCAAATCGCCATAACACTGAGCGATGCGGGTTTCGGCTGGTTGGGGCAGTTATTCCCTCCCCTCAGTGGCACATTCACACCACTCCCCCAAATGATGATCCTCTCCCCTCGTGAACGCATTGAGAACGTGTATACACTGGCATTACTCCCGACCCTCACCACCGGCGACCAGGTCGCGCTAGAGCAACAAATCGAGACCGCGCTACCTGAACGCTCGGTCTACATCACCCGCATTGGCGGGCTGGCTGCATATCCGGCGATGTTACAAGAGAGCAGCTGGTTAGAATGGATATTGGATGTGAAGGCGCACGAGTGGGCACACCACTACATGCTCCTGTATCCGTTGGGCCGTAAGTACGATGCCTCACAAGAGACGCGTACCCTTAACGAAACCATCGCCTCGCTTATCGGCAATTGGGCCGGACAGGAAACCTATCTGCGTGTTTACGCCCCCCTGTTCAGCTATGAAAAATCGCTTCCCCAGCCGTTCACTGCCACCGCCCGTCAGGACACTGTCACACCGCACTTCAACTTCCGCGAGGAGATGTACCGCACCCGACAAAAGGTAGATCAGCTGCTGGCTGAAGGGCAAGTGGCAGCAGCAGAAGCCTACATGGAAGCGCAACGTCGCAGTTTTGTAGCGCAAGGGTATCAAATGCGCCGTCTGAACCAGGCGTACTTTGCTTTCCATGGCTCATACGCGGAAGCGCGCGGCGCATCCGGCGCGGATCCGATCGGCCCTCTGGTACGGCAAGTGTGGGCGCTCACCCCGAACCCGCCAGCATTTATCCATACGTTAGGCCATGTATACACGTTGGAAACGCTACAAACTATTCACCGTGGTTTGCTGGCACAACTATCGCCCCCTTAGTGCTGGGGCGTTTTAGTTTTGGGGAAAGGATAGACATGAGGCCGATGAGGGGGGAGCCAGAAGAGATGACGAATACGAGCAAAGACAATTAGTGAAGAAGGACTTGTTGAGAGCAGCGGTAGCGGCATGGTTAAGGGTGGGGGGAGCGGTTCAAAGACCGTTTCAACGGTGCTGGATACGTTGGAGCCGTCAAGGGGCGACTTGCTCCCCGTGCGTGCCGTGGCTCTAAGTGGGCATGAGCGTTTTGACCAGGGTGGGCCTGCCGAGGATGGCCTTGCCCGAATACATATTTGCATTTTGGAAGGAGCTCGCTTTGAGCCGGTGGCGCAAAAGGCAGCCGATTTGCTTCCACTGCGATGATTTTAATGCTTGGAACGGCCTAAGCGTACTGCCTGAGCACAACGCAAAAGCGGCCCCATCAGGGAGCCGCTTTCATTTCACGTTCTTGCCTGCATGCTGTGTGCCTCAAAGAGGGTTTAAGTCCAATACCACGCTGGTTTCAGATAGGGCGCGCCCATTCACGGGGTTCGATTTTGGTGAGGTGACCATCTGCCGTTTCAAGACGCTTGATGAGGGTGCCCAGGATGCGCTTTTGTGTTTTGAGTTCGGAATCGGCCACTTCGCGTAACATCCCCAGCGCGTTTTCGATAATACGCTCAAAGTCAAAGCTGTTTTGTCGGAGTTGCTTGCGCAGAGAAGCGATTTTATCATCGAGAGCGACGTACCGGAAGCGGTACTCGGCATCGGGGATGAGTTCGGCCAGGTAGCCATCGGTGAGTTTGTCGCGTCGGGCGGTGATGCTGGCAATCTGCTGCATGATCTGGGCGGCGAGGGGGTCGAGTTGGGCGCGCATATCGTCCAGCTCTTCCTGGAGGACGACGTGTGCTGACGCTCGGCTTTGTCGTGGAGACCTTCGTGCGGGAAGGCAGCGCCGTGTGGCTGGCGATCTTGTGGTTGGCGCTCACCTCGCCCTGGCCCACGCGCGGTCAACGCTGGGCCTCGGTGGAGCTGATGCTGATCGCGGTGGGCGCCAGCGGCGCGCTGGCGTGGCGCTCAATTACAAGCACTGGGACTTTGCGCAGTTCTTGCGCGAGCACGGCGCGGATATGTTGCACGTGGACAAATTCGGCTACACACCTTTGCACGCGGCGGCGGGCAGCGGCGCGCTGGAGCTGCTGCAAGCATGGTGCGCCGCCGGCGGTGAAATCAACGTGGTGACTCGCAGCGGCGAGACCCTGTTGAGCCGCGGCCTGCCCCAACATCCAGAAGTGGCGCTCTTGTTGCTGGAGCACGGCGCAGAAGTGGAGGCGCGGGTAGGGCGCGAGGGCGTCAAAGGCTACACGCCGCTACATCTGGCTGCGCAGGGTGGATACCTGGGGTGGTGCGCGCCTTGGCAGCGCGCGGCGCAGCCATAAACGCGTGCAACGGACAAAAAGGGGATACGCCGCTGCATCAAGCTGCGCGACAGGCCAATCCCGCTATCGTCAGCGCGCTTTTGAAGGTCGGCGCCGACCCGGCGGCGCGGCTCACGCAGGGGCGGTTGCGGGTTGGACGCCGCTGCACTTCGCACTCTCTTATGAGCACAGTGAAATCGTGGCGCTCTTGCGTCCACTCTCGCCGCCGGTGGGGGAGATCGCGCCGGACGGTCACGGCCTGCGCGGCGTCTACGCCAATGACAAGGATGGCTTCACGCCCACCAGCAACACCCGGCGTATCTATCTGCGCGAGCATTGCCGCTGCCTCAAGTGCGACGAAAGCGCGCTCTACCTCAGCGGCGCGATTGGAGGTGGGACGGGCTATGACGCTGAGTGGGACCTTTACCTGACCTGTGCCAACTGCGGCGCGCAGCATCGTCAGGCGCGGAGGCTGGAACTCTACACCGGGCGCTTGCCCTGGCATATTCTGGAATAAACCTCGCACAGCCCCAGTATCCGCGAGCACAACACACAAAATTAGCTCCCTGCTACTCCACACAGACGTGGAGCAGCAGGGAGCTAAGGCAAAAAGATGGGCTTGTGACGTTGCTCGTCCGCGAAACTTTCTCTGCTCTATGGTTGGCTATTGCGCCGGTTGCCTTGCCCGGCCCACGCGGGACGGCCGGTCGCGTCGCGCAGGGTGATGGCGGTGCCGCTGGTCACGTTCTCGACGGTTACGCCCTTGAACTCGCCGTCCTCGTGGAAACCAATCACGTTTACCTCATCGCCCACCGCGATGCTGAAACCAGCCTGCTCGCGGTACCAGGCTTGCCCCAAGCCCACCAGCACCTCGCTGCCATCACTGGAGCGCACCAGAATCTCGCTATCGCTGACGATGACCACGCCCCGCACGGTCTCCAGCACGCCCACCTCATGCTCGATGGGGGTGTTGGCGTTGCGCCCCAGCGCTTCGCCCGTCACATTCTCCTGTCCACGTCCGCCGCCGCGCACCGCTTCGAGGACAGCCGCGTTTCGCCCCTGCCCGCCACCGCTACGCGCGGCTTCCGCCACGGCCTGCCCGAAGCCATTGCCACCGCCGCGTTCGAGGGCGCGTTCCGCCGTCCGCGAAGTCCGATCCCCGCCGCCGCCGTGCGCTATCGCGCTCTCCGGCCGCAAGAGGATGTCCCCCATCCCTGCCACCAGGGCCACTGCCAGAATACCTACCAACGCCACTGTAATCTTCGACATCATTTCAAACCTCCTGTGAAAATAGTAATTGGTGAGTAGTGAGCAGTTTGGGCGTAGCGCACCGTGACTGTTCACTGCTCTCTACGAACGGCTCTCTACAAACTGCTCCTCACGCCGGGCAGCTCTCTTCGCGCGCGATGCGGGGCTGCGGTTTGGTGAAGACCTGCTTGGTCACACAAACAAGCCACTTCCAGTGCAGCACGACATGGAGCAGCACGCCAGCAATCATAATCAGGCTGGCCCAGGTGTGCAGATCGCTCCACACCCAGCGACTCAGTCCCAGGAAGGTGCCCCCAAACGCGGTATTAGCGCCGCCCTGATACCCGCCCGATCCCAGGATCAGGAACAAAACCCCTGTGCCCGCCGAGATCAAAAAGGCCAGGGCAATCAACGCATCCACCAGGTAATTCAATTTCGCTTTCATGATAACACCTCCGTTTTGTAAACTTGGCTCTATCATAACAGCGTTGTGTGAAGGCTGGATGAAGAAACGGTGAAAGCTGTGTGGAATTGGGATGGGGAGAACAGGGCAGGAAGCTGAAGATCCAAAATCTAAAATCGTAAATCCAAAATCAGCGCGCCGGCAACCAAAACGCCACCGTCAGTCCCCCGCCAGGTGTAGGCGCGGCCCAGATGCGCCCATCGTGCGCCTCGATGATACGGCGCGCAATCGCCAGACCCAGGCCAGAGCCGCCGGTATCGCGGCTGCGCGCGGGATCACTGCGCCAGAAGCGCTCGAAGAGGCGGGGCAGCTCGGCTTCCGATACGCCCGGCCCGTTATCAGCGACTTGCACCAGTACGCCGCGTTGGTCGGCGCGGGCGCTCAGCCGCACTGCGCCCCCCGCCGGGACGTGCTGGGCCGCATTCGCCAGGAGATTACCCACCACTTGCGCCAACCGGTCGGTATCACCCACCACTTCTGGCAGCGACGCGGGCAACACACAGGTAAGCGTCAGCCCTTGCGCTTCCAACGCTACACGATGGGCTTCCACCACACGCGAAAGCAGCAGGGCTAGAGCCAGCGGTTGACGTTCCAAACGCAGCTCGCCTGCATCCGCCAATGCCAGCACCCGCAGGTCTTCGACCAGGCGCGTGAGGGTTTGCACCTGTGCCAGCGCGGGATCGAGGTTCTCCGGCGTGGGCGCATAGACGCCATCGCTGATGGCTTCCAGCGTGCCGCGCAGCACCGCCAGGGGATTGCGGAGCTCGTGGGCGATGTCGGCGGTCTGCGCACGGCGGGCCGTCTGCGCGTGGGACAGGCTCGCGGCCATCGTGTTGAAGGCGCGGCCCAGCTGGCCGATCTCGTCGCGGGCGGCGACGGCGGCGCGCACGTCCAGATCGCCCTGCGCGATGCGCTCGGCAGCGCGGGTGAGCCGCTGCACCGGCGCGACGATGCCCCGCATCAGAAGGCCACCCACCAACAGCGCGGCCACGAAGGCCACACCCGCGCCCGTCCATAGCGCGGCGCGCACCTGATTCAGGTATTGCTGCTCCGGGCCGCCCAGCGGCACATTACGCGCTACGACCGCGTCGGGGAGCAGGTAGCCTACGGTTTCCCCGTCCACACTAATGGGAAGCGCCCGCGCCAATTCTGCGCGGCTCAGCGCGCCCTCGGGTGGCCCCTCCAGGTGCGCTACAATGCGCCCGGCGGCGTCAGCCACACGGAAATCCCAGAAATCCGCTGCGCCCGGCTCGCCCGACTGCCCGCTGCCGCGCCCCGCGCCGCGCCCGCCCTGGCCCTGCGGCCCTCCGGCGACCGGCGCGAGCGTGGGCAACGCCGCCTGCACGCCCTCCCATGAGCCGTGAGTCTGGTAATACGCTGCTAGGCCCGCGCCGATGTTTTGCGCGCGTCCGCTGTAGAGCAGCGCGTACTGCCGGAACTCGTTTTCGGTCTGGCGGCTCACCAGCAGCAGCACCGTCGCTACGGCGATGAGAATCACCAGCGCAAAGGCCAGCACGCCCTTTCGATAGAGGCTCATGGCGTTTCGGGATCCTCCAGGCGGTAGCCCGCGCCACGTACCGTCACGATATACTGCGGCTCCGCCGGAGCGGCTTCGAGTTTGCGGCGCAGGTTCTTGATGTGGGCATCCACGGTGCGCTCGTAGGCTTCGAAGGCGACGCCCTGCGCGGCTTCGAGCAGGGCCGCCCGCGAGAACACGCGCCCCGGCGCGGCCATGAGCGTCGCCAGCAGCTCGAACTCGGTGGGGGTGAGCTCCACGGGCGCATCGCGCAGCGTCACCTCGCGGCGGTCGCGGTCAAGCGTCAACGCGCCCACGCGCAGCACGGCGGAAGCGGGCGGCGCCTGTCCCCGGCGCAGCACCGCCTTCACGCGCGCCACCACCTCGCGCGGGCTGAAGGGCTTGGTGACGTAATCATCCGCGCCCAGCTCCAGCCCTACGATGCGATCCAGTTCCTCAACGCGCGCCGTGAGCATGAGAATCGCCAGCTCCGGGCGTTCGGCGCGGATGCGGCGGGTGAACTCCAGGCCGTCCATCTTGGGCATCTGCAGGTCGAGGATGACCAGGTCGGGGTGCTCCTGCCGGGCGGTGTAGAGGGCTTCCTCACCGTTGTAGGCCGTGACCACGCGATAGCCCGCCTGCTCCAGATAGCCGCGCAGCACGCGCACAATTTGCATTTCATCATCTACAACAAGGATGGTTTGGCTCATGGTAGTTTGCAGTCCTTAGTCAAGTAGTCGCCTGACGATTTATTTCGGAGTCGGCTTATGAATTTTAAGAAATTAATCCGTAAATAAGGTTTTGTGTCAAGTGGGTCGTTCTAAAAATAAAATGATACCCCCTATCCCCCTGCCTCCTTTCCCCCGCTTGCGGGGGAAAGGAGGGGATTTTTTTGTGGGGTTTTTGGGCGGCGGCGAAGCCGCCGCCCAAAAACCCTGTTATTCTTCTCCCCCTCCCCACGTGGCGCAGCGGCGTGGGGAGGGGGCAAGGGGGTGGGGCAAAATTCTCAATTTGTAAATTTTTAAGAAGTGATTCTTGCAAATGGTTTTATTTCCGGTTTATTTTCTTAATTTTCATCATTCGCTGGCTTTATTATACCGGAAATTTCACTCCGCGCGTTCAACGAGCAGGGCGATAACGGCATCCATGAGGGCGTCGCGACGGGCCGTGCCCGCGCCGCCGCCGCCACCCCCACCTCCATCACCGGTGGCTTCGCGCTCTGCGCGCCAGGCGGCGCGTTCCTCTTCCGTCATGTTCCGCCCGCGATGCGAGCCAGCCTCGGCGTCGGGATTGTCGGGGTCGCCGGTAGGCAGCGGAATGCCGCGCTCTTCGTAGAAGGCGTTGAGGTCGGCGCTGGTGAGGCGCAAATCGCGGATGGCGGCCAGCTGCTCGGCGCTCAGCGCATCCGTGATTTGTTGTTGCACGGCGGCGGTTTCCTCGCTGGCGGCGGTCGAAGTCCCCGAAAGCGACTTGAGGCCCTGCCAGAGGAAGGCCAACGTCTGCGCCTGCTCCGGCGTGATGGCCTGCGCCGTCCCTTCTAGTCGCAGCGTGCCCAGCGCCAGCTGGTTGCGCGCGCTGAGGGCGTCGGTGTAATCGGTGGGCAGTAGTTCGGTGAGCACCGCGCTGCCGGTGGAAGTCTGTGGCGCGGGCGCAACAGTGCCAGCGGCTACGGTTGGCGCGGACGCGCCCGTTGTGCTGCACGCGCTCAACGCCAGGGTCAGCAGAACAACACCACTAATCCACAGAAAGGTTTTTGTTTTCATTGTTTCCTCCAAAAATGGCGAATAGCGAATCTCGTCTTACGCATTACGCAGTACGTTTCACTCCCGCCGCAACGCCTCAATCGGATCGAGGCGCGCGGCCTGGGTGGCCGGATAGTAGCCGAAGAAGATGCCCACCGCCGTCGCCGCGCCGAAAGCCAGCGGGATGGAGGCCGGCACCAGGGCGGTGCGCATGGCGCCCAGGCGATTGAGCAGCTCTGCGCCGCCCACGCCCACCAGTGCGCCCAGCAGCCCGCCGGCCAGGCTGAGGATGACGGCTTCGAGCAGGAATTGCAGGCGCACGTCGCCGGGGCGCGCGCCCAGGGCTTGCCGCAGGCCGATCTCGCGCGTGCGCTCGGTGACGCTCACCAGCATGATGTTCATAATCCCAATCCCACCCACGATGAGCGAGATACCCGCCACCCACGCCAGCAGATTGCGGAAAGTGGCGGTGGTGGCCTCCTGCGTGTTGATGATGTCCTGCTGCGTCTGCACGGAGAAATCCGGGCGGGCCGGGTCAACGCCGTGCTTTTCGGCCAGCACTGCCGTAATGCGCGCAATGGCCCGGTCGAGGTCTTCCGCCTGCGCCACTTTGACGTAGGCCGTGCGGATGCGATCCTGCCCCATCTGCGAGCGGGCGAAATACTGGAAGACGACAGTAATGGGGACGTAGACGCGCCCGTCGTAGTCGGTATCGCCCACCACCCCCTTCTCCGCCATCACGCCGATGACGGTGAAGCGCGTGCTGCCAATGGTGACGGTCTGCCCCAGCGGGCTTTCCGCGCCGAAGAGGTCGCGGGCCAGGCCATACCCCAACACGGCCACTTTGAGTTTGCGCGCGGTTTCTTCCGCCGTGAAGAACCGGCCCTGTGCAACGGCGTAATCGCGCACCAGGGGCAAGTCGCTGTTGACGCCCAGGATGGAGAGATCTTCCAGCCGGGCGCCGTTGGCCTGCACTATTTGGGTGGAGAATTGTTCGGCAGAGACGCCGACGATGCCCGGCACTTGCTCGGCAAGCGCCAGCGCGTCGCTGTAGACGAAGTTGCGCGCCGCGCCCGGCTCCCCGCGCATGAGGCCGACCACGATGAGATTGGCGCCCAGCGCGTTGATCTGCTCGGCGATGGCGGCTTCGGCGCCGGCGCTTACCGCCAGCATGATGATGACCGCTGCAACGCCGATGATGACGCCGAGCGCTGTGAGAAACGAGCGGAATTTGTTGAGTGTCAGCCCTTCCCAGGCGACGGCGAGGGTTTCCCAGAAGCTCATGCCGCACCTCCCTGTTTGTCGCAGGCGCGGGCGGCGTCGCGACCATCGGCCAGCACCACGCCATCCCGCAGGCAGACCACGCGCTCGGCGTGACGGGCAATATCCGGCTCGTGCGTGACCATGAGGATGGTCGTCCCCTGCGCGTACAGCGCGTGCAGCAGCGCCATGATGTCTTCCCCCGATTGCGTATCCAGGTTGCCGGTCGGTTCATCTGCCAGAATGAGCGGTGGGTGGTTGACCAGGGCGCGAGCGATGGCGACGCGCTGTTGTTGTCCGCCGGAGAGCTCGTTGGGGCGATGGTGGAGCCGGTCGCCCAGGCCCACCGCATCCAGCGCGGCAGCGGCGCGGGCGGCGCGCTCCTCGGCGTTGGGTTTGTTGTCCCAGATGTACAGCATCGGCAGCATCACGTTTTTCAGCGCGGAGAGGCGCGGCAGCAGGTTGAAAGATTGGAAGACGAAGCCGATTTTGGCGTTGCGGATGTCCGCCAGCGCGTCCCGATCCAACGCGCTCACGTCCTCGCCATCGAGCACATAGCGCCCGCTGGTGGGCCGATCAAGGCAGCCCAGGATGTTCATCAGGGTGGATTTGCCCGATCCCGACGGCCCCATGATGGCGACAAATTCGCCCCGGCGGATGGTGAGCTGCACGCCGCGCAGCGCGTGGACGGCGATATCATCCGCGCCGTAGACTTTTGCGAGATCAGCGATCTCGATGAGTACATCCACTGGAGCGTGCATCAGGGCGTCTCCACGGTGCCGGTGCTGATGATGTCGCCGCTTTGCAGGCCGGAGAGAATCTCGGCGTTGGCGAAGTCTCGCAGGCCCACCTCGACAGGGGTGAGACGCAGGTTGCCATCCGGCTCAACCACGAAGACGGCGAACTGCCCCGGCGCGAGCTCGCGCAACGCCTGGACAGGCACCAGCAGTGCGCGGGAGGCTGCGCCGGCGATGATTTCCACTTCGGCGGAGAGGCCCACGAGCCAGGCGGGGGCGTTAGCGGTGGGGGTGATGGTGCTCCAGACCTGCACCGCTGGGACGTTCTGCACCGTGATCAGCGCCGGTTCGATGCGGGTGATGACGCCGTCGAAGATGCGGTCGGGGTAGGCGTCGAAGCGGATGCGTGTGGGGTGGCCCACGCTGGCTCTGTCGAGGTCGCTCTCTTCGAGGTTGAAGCGCACGAGCGGCGCTTCCAGGTCGGCAAGGGTGAGGATGGGCGACGCGCCCACCGTCTCGCCCACGGCGGTGTGGATGCGGGTAACGTTGCCCGCGCGGGGCGCGACCAGCGTCGTGGCGGCGAGCTGCCCTTCGGCCTGTTGCAGGGAAAGACGCGCCTGCTCCACCTGGAGCGCAGCGGTGCGTTCGGCTTCGGGCGAGGGGGCTTTGGCGAGCGTTTCGGCCTGGCGCAGTTCCGCGAGTTCCAGGGCGATCTGGGCCTGGCGCAGCTGGCGTTGTGCGTCGGTCGCATCCAGGCGCGCGAGGGGTTGCCCCGCAGTGACACGCTCGCCGGGCTGCACGAGCAGTTCCGCCAGCACGCCGCCGCCCTTGAACCCTAGCGCGACTTCTGCCGCTGGCTGCAACGCGCCTTTGCCTACGGCGGTAATCACAATGTCGCCCCGGCGGACGGTGGTGGTTTGCAGGGTGGGTGCGGGGGTCTCGGTAGCGCGGGCCTGGGTGGTAGTGTAATAGCCATACGCGCCCGCGAGCACTAACGCGAGGACGATCAGCCAGGGCCATACGGGTTTGCGGCGGCGACTTCGGGTCATAGCAATTCCTCCAAAATAGTCATGTGGTCGTTAGTCTGGTAGTCAACGGGATGTGGTGCGCGGAGAGTTCCGCGCACCACAGGTTGTCATATTTTTGTTTGATGTTACGGGTTGAGGCAATCGCCGGAGGCCGTGCCGCGCTGTTGCCCGCGCCCCTGGGCGTTGCCGCCGCGATAACCGCTACCATTCTGAGGCTGTGCGCCTTCGAGGGCGTAGCCGTTGCCCGCGCCTTTGGCCGTCCAGGGCGCGCTCAGCTGCGCCAGCAGATCGGTCGCCATGGTCGCCAGCATCGTATCGGCCTGCTCCTGGGTGAAGCGTCCATCAGCGACGGCTTGCGCCAGCGCTGCCGCGCGCACGTCCAGGATCACATCCACGATGGCCTGCGGGGCGATGCCCGCGCTCGTGGCGATGTCGGCGTAGGTCTGCCCGCCCTGCAAGGCGGCGATAACCTCAGCGATGGTCAGGCCGGTGGCCTGCGCGGTCGCATCCACCAGGGAGACGCCGCCGGTGAGCCAGCCGCCGCGCTGCGCGCTGCGCCTGGCCATGCCGCTTGTGGTCGCCTGACCAGCGCGAGTCGCCGTCGCCGGGGGCTGTCCGCCTTGCGCGGTCACCATCAATGGGAAAGCCAACATCAACAAACCCAGCACCAACACTACGGGTAAACTTTTCTTCAACATTTTGAACCTCCTGAGTTCTGAAATCTAATGGGAGTATAACGCGAGTGTGTGAAGATATGATGAAGGAAAGGTGGGGTTTTGAAGAAGATTGGCGATAAAAAAGCGGGGATAGCTGCCGGCTATCCCCGCCCAATAGGAGCAACGCCTTACGCCTTTTTGCGCCATTCGAGCGCGCCTCGTTGCGGGCAGGCGGCGATACAGGCCCCACAAGCGAAGCAGTCGGCGTGAATTTTGGCGTCCGCGTAGAAGTCCGCCATCGCGCCGGAGGGACAGGCTTTGACGCACAATTTACATTTCTTGCACAGGTCCCGGTCAATGCGGGGGCGCAACAGGCTCACCTGCTCTACCAGCCAACCGACAAGGCCGAAGGGACAGAGAAAGCGGCACCAGGGCCGGTAGATAAAGAGGCTGGCGACAAGCACAAGGAAGGAAAAACCAGCAATCGCCCAGGTGAAGTTGAAGGAGAAGAGTTGGAACGGGTCAATGACGCCAATCCAATCCAGCCCGCTCACAAGCAGTCCGCCTACCAGTCCCAACAGGGCGAGGATCCGCACGCCGTTGGCGAGCCAGAAAGGCGGTTTCCACTTGGGCAGCGGTGCGCGATACAGTAGATCTTGGAGCAAGCCCAACTGGCAGGCCCAGCCGCAGATGGATTTGTTGGAAACCCACACGGCTACCAGCAAAAGAGTCAACATTATGGCGACGGGTATCACCAACTGCTGACGCACCAAGGTGCTGCTCAAGAGCGTGCGCAGCGAGGCGACGGGGTTCGGGTTCAAGCCTGAAGGGATGAGTAAGCCGAAAAGGAAGCCGAAGACTACCACCCCGCCGACGAGGAAAGCCAGGCGCACTTTCGCGCTCACCTTGCGGCGGCGTAGCAGGAGCGTCGCGGCCACGATGGTTGCTATCCAGAGCACAAACTTGACCAGAATCAGCGGATTGAGGGACATTTGATCGGGCATCTTGACCTCCTACAGCAACCGCGTGCTCTCGGTGGGCCGCGGCGTTTTGACCACCAGGCAACGGAAAACCCCGTCGCTCTGATTCAGCAGCCGGTGCGGGATGCGCGCCGGGCTTTCGATGAGCATGTCGCGGACAACCGGTTGTTGTTCACCGCCGATTTCCACGATGCCTGCGCCGTCCAGCACATAGAAAAACACATCCACCGGCGTGAGGTGCAACTTGAGCGCCTCGCCGGGTTGCAGCGTCACCAGCACCGCCTGGGCGTGCTCCGTGCTGAGCAACTCGCGCGCGCTGATGCCGTGGGGATTAGGGGACTCGGCTGCGGTTAAAGCATTGACAATGTTCATGGGTTTAATCTCCTAAAAATGATGATCTGATTTCAAATAGCAGGTTCCTCTGCACGCAACGCCGTGGCGATAGCGCGCTCCAACAACGTTAGCAAAGTTTGTTGTTCCTCCGAGGTCAGTCCCGCAAGCAAGCGCTCTGCCTTCTGGCGGCGATAGCGCTGCACGCGCGCCCAGAGCTCGCTACCGGCTGCCGTCAGCGTGAATTGCCACGCGCGCCCATCAGCAGGGTGCGGTTGTCGCTCCAGTAACCCGGTTTCCTCCAACTTCCGCATTCCTACACTGACGGTGGGCGGCGTCAATGCCAGGCCATCGGCTATGTCTTGCAGCGTGCATCCCGGCGCTGTTGCGACCCACTCCAGTAGCGCCAGTTGCGCCGAAGAAATCCCCACTTCCTCAAAAGGAGGCTGCCCCGGCCCTGCCGCGCGCAATCGGCGCAACAATTTAACAAACTGTTCGGTTAGGATGTAGTTTTCAGTCATCGCTTGATTATCCATTTATTTAGACTAACTAAATATATCACATAAATGATAAATCGTCAAGCTGGTGGAGATTGAAATCTCTCATTGGAGTATAACGTGGGTATGTGAAGATATGATGTAGGGAAGAGTGCGGATACGGAGAAGATTGCAACAAAAAGCGAGGGCAGCCCGTGACTGCTGCCCTCGCTGGGTGAAAAACTGTGGGGTTAGTCGCGCCCGTTACCGCGTTGGCCTTGATTGCCGCCCGGCCCGCGCTCAGCTGCGCCGCTGATGATGGTGTTATAGGCTTCCTGGCCCATGTACTGCGGTATGTAAATCTCGCCGCTGTGTTGTTCGAGTATCCGCACGAAAGAGCGTAGATGATTGCGCGAGCCTTTGGTAAGATTGGCATAGACATTCAAAATATCGGCTTTATCGGTTTGTGCGCTGAGTTCCTCCAGGTCTAGAATGTCAATCTCCTCGACCGCCGCGCCGACCCGGAGCGCCGCAATTAGCGACTCACTGCCCTGGGCCACCAGAGCATCATATAAGGCTTGTAACGTCGGGTCGGTGAAGATACCCACCGTGTTATCTCCCACCGGATCGGCGATGCCGTAGCGTTCCAACAGGGTCAATACCGCTGCGGTGTGCGTAGCCTCACTTTGAGCGATATTCTGGAAAATGGGCTGTCCCCACAGTTCGTACAGCGTGAGATAGACATCGTGAGCCAGTTTCTCTTCCTCGCGCATCAGGCGCAAGCCGGCTGCCTCGGCCTCGGTCAGACCCGTCGCAGGCAAAACCGGTGAAATTGTATCAATCGCTGTTGCGGATGCGATGGTGGCGGCCTCAACCTCAGCATTGACCATGCTCGCATCCAGCAAACTTACTGCGGACGTTGTTGCCGCACTACAGCCAGGTAATAGCAACGCTACGACTAATCCAACGCCTAACCATCCGTGTATCATGCTTCGTGTTTTCATCTTCGTCACTCCTTTTTGATTCTTGGTGATATTTCTAATTCTAAACGCTCTATGTGAAGTTAAGATGAAGATAAGATGAAAATTCAGTAGATGTGATTTCGGAGTTCGTAGTAACCGCTTCATCCGTTCAAAAACTGAATTTCGATCTATTGAAATTGTATGTGAAGTTAGCGTTGGTGCAGCGACACATCTTAGCTCTTTATCTATTGACAATTTGATATTAGAGGTGTACAATAAAATTACACTAGCGTAGTTCAAACTTGAAAGGAGGCACATCATGCCACGGAGAGATGGAAGTGGGCCGCAAGGATTAGGGCCGTTTACCGGGCGGGGTGCAGGCAATTGCGCTATCGTGCAGCCGCCAGTCGGCGAGCCTTATGGCTATGTGGGACAGCAAGGGCTGCCCGCACGAGGTTGGGAACTGTTACGCTGGATGAACCCCATGCGTTGGCTGGGACGCGGTAGAGGTAGAGGTGGCGGACGTGGGCGCCGCGTGCAGCGATAACGGTCATTCTGAGATGCGTTGATTCATAGGAGGTAAACTATGCCAGGTGGAGATCAAACTGGACCGCAAGGTGTTGGCCCGCGCACAGGACGCGGCATGGGCGCTTGTACCGGAACGGAGCAGTCGCGCTTCTTCGGCGGTGGCTTTGGACGTGGTCGTGGCTGGCGCCATTGGGCGCGCGCGACAGGGCTGCCCCGCTGGATGCGTTGGGGCGACGCGGCCACCGCGCCGGTGGATGAGGCCGCGCTGCTCAAAGAGCAGGCCGAGCAGTTGCAGACGCAGCTCAATGCTGTGCAACAACAGCTGGATGCGCTCGAGCGCAACTGAACACCTTATCTCACGCCGCCGGCCCTGACTGCCAGTTGGGGGCGGCGGCGCTGAGTGTGGCTATGACTGAAACACAACCTGCTTTGACCTTCGGCCCGGTGCCTTCGCGCCGCCTGGGGCGCAGTCTGGGCATCAATCACATCCCGCCCAAGACCTGCTCCTACGCCTGCATCTACTGCCAGTTAGGACGCACGCCCCACCTGCAAAGCACGCGCCAGACATTCTATGTGCCAGAGGTGGTAGTCGCGGCAGTGCAGGCCAAAGTCGCGGCGGCTGCGGCGGCGGGTGAACCGCTGGATTATCTGACTTTTGTGCCTGACGGCGAGCCGACGCTGGATGCATATCTGGGCGATATGCTGCTGGCCCTCAAAACGCTGGGCATCCCCCTGGCGGTGATTACCAACGCTTCGCTGCTCGGCGCCCCTGGGGTGCGCGCAGTGCTGCAACTCGCCGATTGGGTCTCGCTCAAGCTGGATGCAACGGATGAAGCCCTTTGGCGGCGGATAGATCGCCCGCACGGACGGCTGCGTCTGGCGGAGATCCTGGCTGGCGCACGGATTTTCGCCCGCGACTTCGCCGGAACGCTGGTCACAGAGACCATGCTGGTCGCCGGTGTGAATGACGCGCCGGACACACTCGCCGCGACAGCAGCGGTCATCGCCGAGCTGCGCCCCACGGTCGCCTACCTCAGCATCCCCACGCGCCCACCCGCCGAGACCTGGGTGCAGCCACCCGACGAAGCCGCGCTCAACCGCGCCTACCAGCTGTTCGCGGCCGCGCTGCCCTGCGTGGAGCTGCTCAGCGGCTACGAGGGCAACGCCTTCGCCGCAACAGGCGACGCCGCCGCAGACCTGCTCAGCATTACCGCCGTCCACCCGCTGCGCGAAGATGCCGTGGCCGAACTTCTGACACGCTGCGAAGCAACGTGGGACACTGTGCAAGCGCTGACAGCGCGTGGGGAGCTGGTCACGGTTGTCTATCAACAACACACTTTTTATCTCAGGGGTTATAGATGAAGTATATGGGGTATGGATTATTGCTGTGCTGGTTATGTAGTCTGGGAGCGATGCCCATCTTAGCCGAAGGGCCGGTGGTTCACGCAGTCATGTTCTACTCGCCTTCGTGTGGACATTGTCATCACGTCATCGAGAACGTCTTACCGCCGCTGTTGGAGCAACACGGCGAGCAATTCAAGATTGTCGGCGTCAATGTGGCCGATCCGGGCGGCCAGGCTTTGTATCAAGCCACCATCGAACACTTTGCCATCCCATCGGAGCGCCGGGGCGTGCCGACGCTCGTCATCGGCGACCATGTGTTGGTGGGGTCAGGCGAAATTCCGGAGCAATTGCCGGGGCTGGTTGAAACCTATCTAGTGCAGGGCGGCCTGGACTGGCCCGCCATCCCTGGCCTGCTTGAGGCATTGAACGCAAGCGAAGCGGAACCGACGCCTACAGAACAGTCCAACGTGACACCAGTCTCCACTGAGGCAGCGCCTGCCGCGACGCCTATTGCTCCTACGCCAACTCCGCCGACCGTTATCCCCGGCGTGGTCGAGGAGACCTGGCGCGACCGTTTCGCCCGCGACCCGTTGGGCAACGGGCTCTCGGTGCTGGTGCTGCTGGGGATGCTCGTGAGCGTCCTCTATCAAGGCTGGGCGCTCACCCGCGCACCCATTGCACCAGCGAGCCGCTGGTCGTGGGCCATCCCACCACTGGTGGTACTGGGGCTGATTGTGGCGGGCTATCTGGCGTATGTGGAGACGCAACAGGTCACGGCAGTCTGTGGACCGGTAGGGGATTGCAACACCGTGCAACAGAGCGAGTTCGCCCTGCTCTTCGGCTTTCTGCCGATTGCGGTGTTGGGCGTGCTGGGCTACGTTGCTATTGGCGCGGCGTGGGCCGTAGCACGCTGGACGCGCCGCCCCTGGGCCGAACTCGCGCAGCTCGCTATGGCAGGAATGGCCTGGTTTGGGATCGCGTTCTCCAGCTATCTGACTTTCTTGGAGCCGTTCGTTATCGGCGCGACGTGCGCTTGGTGTCTCACCTCAGCCGTGGTGATGACTGTTCTGTTTTGGTTGGTAGCGCCGCTGGCGCGGCCGGCGTTAATGTTGCTGCGCGGATCTGTAGTCTCTAATTTTTCTCAAGGAGAAACCCCATGACCGTATTGCCCAAAATTGTCAGTCAAGCCTGGGAAGAGCGCGAAGGCCCGGTGGTATTCACTACGGTAGACAGCGCCGGAACGCCCAACGCCATTTACGCCACTTGCGTCAGTAAGTTCAGCGAAGATACCCTGCTCGTAGCCGATAACTACTTCCACAAAACCCGTGCCAACATCCTGGCAGGCAGTCCGGCGGCGCTGCTCTTCATTACCAAAGAGGGCAAAGCCTATCAGCTCAAGGGCCGCGTGGAATACTTCACCGAAGGGCCGCTGTTCGAGGATATGAAGCGCTGGAATCCGACCCGGTTACCTGGTCACGCCGTCGCCGCCTTGCGCGTGGAGCAAGTCTTCGCCGGTGCGGAGCAATTGGCCTGATATAAGGAGACGCCATGAGCGAATGTATAAAACTCGGTATCATCATCTGTGACCGTTACCGGCGCTGTGCAGGCGGGAAGTGCCTGCGCGCGCTGCGCAACCGCGAGGGCGCGTTCAGCATCTACGCGGGTAAAGAGGTGGAACTGGTAGGCTACACCTCCTGCGATGGTTGTCCGGGCGGCAACGTCGAATACACCGGCGAGGAGATGGTCAAAAACGGCGCGCAGGTCATCCACCTGGCGACGGGGCTGGTGGTGGGTTATCCGCCCTGCCCACGCATTCACACGTTCAAAGCGTTCCTGGAAGCGCGCTACGGCGTGCAGGTCGTGGTCGGCACCCATTCCATCCCCACGAAATACCTGGAGCTGCACACGCGCCTGGGGACATGGGCTTCACCGGCCTGGGAACCGCTGCTCGCGCCCATCATGGCGGATCAAGAGACGCGCGACGCTTACAATTAGCGTCCGTTCACACACACCACACGGGGCAGGTCGAAAGACCTGCCCCGTAACGATTGTCCCAGCCTGGCTTATGCCGCGCGGCTCTGTATTTGCAAATGGCGGCTGAACCATGATTGGGTTGCTTGACATTTATGGATTATTATATATTATTATCATGTATTTATTAACTTTTAAAGAAAATTTTCGAGCGAGGGCCTCATGTATCAGGCGCTATCATCAACCAACTTTTTTCCAGGAGACCTATGACCAAGAAAAAACAGCTTAACTTTAACCAGGCAGCGCCTGATTTGTCGGTCCTTGACACTGCTGGACGACCTGTGCAGCTCTCCAGTTTGTGGATCCAAAAGCCTTTGCTCCTGGCTTTTACCCGGCATTTTGGCTGTACTCAGTGTAAGGAAATGCTCGATGAACTCGTGGCTGGGAAAAAACGCATTGAACAAGCGGGGCTAGCGATTGCGGTCATCACGCAGGGAACGTCGGAAACGACTGCCGCATTTGCTAAAATCTTTGCGCCCAGTTTGTTGATGCTGGCTGACCCGGAGCGTAAGGCGTACCAGGCGTATGGTCTGGAACGCGGCAATGTGTTCCAGACGGTCCTGAATTTCCGGGTCTGGCAGGCCGTGAGGCAGGCGCGGCAGAAAGGCTACCACCTGGAGACGCCGCCCGCCGGGCAAGATGCCATGCAGATGTCGGGCACTTTCATCATCAGCCCGGATGGGCGGATTGTGTTGCCGTATTACTATGACGATATTGCTGACCACCCTCCGCTGGATTTACTGCTGAGCGGCGTGCTGGCAACCAGCTGGGACGCCGCCTTCGATGGACCGGTAGGGCCGGGCGTCGAAAAGTCGGATCGTGAACCGGGGAGGGGGAAATGAAGCAGACGCTGACAGTATCGGCTTATCTGGCGCTGAAAGAGATCTGGCGCAGCCGATGGCGCTTCCTCCTGGTCAGCCTGGTGATTGCGCTGATTACCCTGCTCGTGCTCTTTATCGCCGCGTTGGGTGAGGGATTGGGCAACGGCAACCGGGAGTACCTCTCCAAATTGGATGGCGAACTGCTGGTCTATCAGGCTAAATCGGACTTTCTGATTGCCGCCAGCCGTCTCAGCACTGATCGCGTGGTTGAAGTGCGCCGTGTTGCGGGTGTGGCGGATGCCGGTATGCTGGGCACGGCCAGTGCCACGCTGCTTCTGGAGGGCGACGAGACCCTCAAGGCCGCCTTGCTGGGCGTCGAACCTGGCCGTGTGGGCGAACCGCCGGTAGTGAACGGGCGGCAGCTCGCGGGCGAGGAGGTGGATGAGGTCATCATTGACCGGAACACCGCTATCCGCACGGGCCTCGCGGTGGGCGATGCGCTGACGTTGCGCGTCACGCAAGGGGCGGAGGATGCCTTCTTCACGCTCCAAATTGTAGGCCTCACGGATGGACGGCAGTACAGCCTCCAACCGGCGATCTTCGTCCCGTTCCTGACCTGGGATCGTGTCCGCCCGCAATCGGCGGCGGAGCTGAATTTCGCGGACGCCACGGCCAATGTGATCATCGTGCGGCTGGTGGACCCGAACGCGGTCGAGACGATGCAACCGACGCTCGCGGCGCAGGTGGAGAAAGTGGATGTCGCCACGCTGCAAGAGGCCATCCAGGCGTTGCCCGGCTATTCCGCCCAGCAAAGCACGTTGAACACGCAGGGCGGCTTTACGCTCTTCATTGGCATTCTGGTTATCGGCGGCTTCTTCCAGATTCAAATTTTGCAGAAAGTCTCGCAGATTGGCGTGCTCAAGGCTATCGGCACAGCCAATGCGATTGTGGCCTGGGCCTCTGTGATTCAAATCATAGTGATCACGGTGGTGGGAGTGGCTATCGGCGCGCTGCTGACCTTTATGTTTTCGCTCTTCTTTCCCCCCACCGTACCAATCGTCTTCAACGGCACCACCTCGGCAATTGCCGTCATCGCGCTGCTGTTGATTGGGCCGGCGGGCGGCCTGGTCTCCATCCGCTACGCGGTTCGCATCGAGCCGCTTAAAGCCCTGGGGTTGAACTGATGAATACCATGACACACACTAAGTATGCCCTGGAAACCCGCGCTGTGGTTAAGCAATATCAGGCCGATGCTGGCATCATCTTTGCCGTGAATGAGGTCTCGCTCAACGTAGCGGCGGGCGAATTCGTGGCGCTCGTTGGCCCGAGCGGCTCCGGCAAAACGACCATGCTCTCGATGCTGGCGGCGTTGCTCCAACCCAGTTCCGGGCAAATTTTGCTCGATGGGGCAGACCTGGCGGGGATGAGTGACGCGGAACGGGTGGTGATGCGCCGCGAGAAGATCGGTTTCACCTTCCAGGCGAATAATCTCGTGCCTTACCTGAGCGCAGTCGAAAACGTGGAATTGATGTTGCGCTTGAACCGGCGGCTGGACAAGGCCGGTAAACTGCGCGCCCGTGAATTGTTGGCCCGCTTGGGCTTAGGTGAGCGGCTGCACAATCTGCCCGGGCAGATGTCCGGCGGGCAGCAGCAGCGTGTCGCCATCGCCCGCGCGCTGATTCACAATCCCAGCCTGGTGCTGGCGGATGAACCGACCGCCAGCCTGGACACGGAACGCGCCTATCAAGTGGTGGAAACCTTTGCCGGGCTGATTCACGAGCAGCAGCGGGCCGGCATTATGGTGACCCATGATCTGCGGATGTGCGAGTATGTGGATCGGGTGCTTCAGATGCGAGATGGCAAACTGGTGCAGGTCTACACCACGCGGGATGAGATTATGCAACTGGTTAGAGGTGGCCGGGATTGATAGTTGCACAGAGTCATAAATGTGCCTGTAGTGCGGTCCACGCCTCACGCAGCGCCGCCGCGACCGGCCCATCTCCTGCCGTGACCGGCTCGCCGCGCACCATCGCTTCCGTCACCGCCGGGTCGTAGGGCAGGCGGCCCACCAGCGGGACGCCGCGCTCCGCGCACGCCGCCGCAATCGCCTCCGCCTGCGCCGGGCTGAGGTCGGCCTTGTTGAGCAGCACCGCCGCCCGCGTCTGGAAATGCGTGGCGACGCCCAGGATGCGCTCCAAATCATGCGCACCGGAGACCGTCGGCTCGGTGACGATGAGCACCAAATCCGCCCCGGCCAGCGCCGCGATGACCGGACAACCGATGCCCGGCGGCCCATCCACCAGCAGCAGGTCAGCTTTGTCGTCCAGCGCCCGCAGCCGCGCCATCTGCTTGACCAGCGTGACCAGTTTGCCGGAGTTCTCCTGCCCGGCGAAGAGGTGGGCGTGGTAGAGCGGGCCGTAGCGCGTGCGGGCGACGAACCACTGCCCGGCGCGCTGCGGCGTCATCGTGATGGCTTGCGCCGGGCATTCGTAAAAGCACGCGGCGCAGCCCTCGCAGGCCAGCGGGTCTACCGCGTAAGCCGCGCCTGGTTGCACCGCGTCGAAGCGGCAGACCTCGGCGCAGCGCCCGCAGGCGCTACACGCAGCCGGGTCAATCTCCGCGATTTTGCCGCCGGTGAAATCGTGCGTCTCCTCCGTGACCGGCGCAAGCACCAGCCCCAGATTCGCCGCATCCACGTCCGCGTCGGCCAGCACTACAGAATGTGCCTGCGCGCCCGGCGTCTGCGCCGCAAGGTTTGCCAGCGCCGCCGCGACCGTCGTCTTGCCCGTGCCGCCTTTGCCGCTCAGGATAACCAGTTGTTTCATAGCCGGGCCGCCAGTGTATCCCACAGCGCTGTCAGCTGAGCGCGGTATTCCGGGCGGATAGCGACCAACGTCTCCCCGCGCGCGACGCCCTCGGCAATGGCGCGCTCCAGCGGGATACGCAGCAGGATAAGCAGTCCTTCAGCGGCGCAGTAAGCCTCCACGCCCCCGTCGCCCACGCCCGCGCGGTTGATGACGACGGCGACGGGTACGGGCGTCCCGCCGGACGCCCGTACTTCGCGAGCGACTTCCGCCGCTACGCGCAAGTCGTGCAGGCCGAAGGGGGTTGGCTCGGTGACGAGCAACACGGCATCCGCCCCGCGCAGCGTTTCCACCACTGGGCAGGATGCGCCCGGCGGCGCATCCAGAATCACGGGCCGGTCGCCCACATCCGGCGGGATGGCCCACTGCTTGAGCTGGCGGATCACCGGCACGGCCAGCGCCTCGCCCACGTTGAGCGTCCCGTGCGCGAATTCCAGCGCGCCAGCGCGCCCCCGCTCCAATGTTCCGAGCAGATCAAGCTCTTCGTGGATGGCTTCAACGGGGCATTGGCGGGTGCAGTTGCCACAGCCATGGCACAATTCAGGGAAGACGAGCACCTGCGGGCCAATAATGGCGAGGGCGTGATACTGGCACACTTCAACACAGTGTCCGCAATGCGTGCAGCGCGCCGCATCCACGACCGGGATCAACTGCCCCACGTCACGGCGCTCGGTGAATTCTGGGCGCAGAAAGAGCGCGGCGTTCGGCTCCTCCACATCGCAATCGAGAAAGAGCGGGTGCTGTTCGGCCAGGCTCAGGGCCAGACTCACCGCCACAGTGGTCTTACCCGTGCCGCCCTTGCCGCTGGCGATGGCGAGTTTCATCCCCGCATCATTTGCGTGCCGCACTTAGGACAGGCCTTGCTGGTGCAGGGTTGCCCGACAAGATGCGGCTCACGGTGTCCACACGCTGGACAGACACACGCGCCCTCTGGGCTGGCCGCTGCACCATCACCACGCCCTGGGCCTTGCCCTTGACCGCGACCTGCGCCGCCGCCGCCCTGTCCACGACCAGCACCACTTCCACTTCCGCGTCCCATAATATTCCCTCCTTGGGATAAAGTAGAATTGCCAGCTCCCAAGCAGAGTTTAGGCGTGTCCGTGCTCGACACTCTCATCACACGGTGCAGCGCCGCTCAAGCCGCCAGCGAGATAGCGGGCGAGCGATTCGCGTACCGTCCCTGCCGCGCCGGTCGCCGGTTCAATGCCATACTCGCGGAAGAAGGTCACGGCGCGCCCGCCCATCCCGCCGGCGAGCATCACCTGCGCGCCCAGACGGTGGATGAATTCGGGAATCTGCCCCGGTTCGTGATTGGGATAGAAGGGATTGGCGACGGTTTCTACCGTACGCACATCCGCGCCTTCTACCTCCGCTACTGCGAAATACGGGCAGCGCCCAAAGTGCGGGCTAATCTGTGCATCCAGACCGTTAGCATCCAACACAGCAATTGCGATTTTGGTCATGGGGAGAATTCCTTTCAAAATTTAGCATCTAAAGTCGCGTTAAGCGCTTGGCCTTAAAAGCCAGCAGCGCCTCGCGCACGGTCGCGCCTTCCAACACATAAGTAGAGATACCCGCCGTCTGGATCAACCCAAATGCTTTAGGGCCTAAACTCCGCGCCAGGATAGCATCCGCGCCTTTTTGCAAGACCAGTTGCGCGGCTTGCACGCCTGCGCCACCGGTAGCGGTAGCGGCAGGATTAGGCAGGGCTTCAAACTCCAAAGTCTCCGGGTCAACCAAGATAAAAGTCTGGCAGCGTCCGAAAACGGGGCTGGTGGGCGCATCCAGGTGGGTGCCATTGGCAGGAATGACTAAGCGCATGATAACCTCCTCGGCAATAGTTGGGGCTGTTGCTACATCCGGTTCATCTTCTGCAACAAGCTCTTTGTATCAGGCTAAGAAATAGTCAAGTATTTGGCGTGTGTTCTGAAGCTGAGCAATACAGCAGCGCAGGACGTTGCGCCTGGCGGGGTGAGCGCGTAAACGCGCCGTGGTGGCCGTTGTGTCTCCTCTTCGTTTCGCGTGGAACTCACCTAACCCTGGTCTTCCATCTCGCGCAGCGCGCGGTAGATGACGGTAGGGCGAGGAATTCCAAGCCAAACTCAGCCATCCGGCTCAAGAGCGTGTAGCCGTGTGCAGGGGATCGTTCCAGCAACAAAAGCAGCGCCGGATCGAGGAATTGTCCCATCCGGCGATTATAGCCCCAGTCACCACATTATCCACCTCTATTGTCAGTATAGCATCTATTGTATTTTTGTCAATAGATATATTGAAACCGGGTCATTCCAGCGCATCGCGCGTCTGCAATAACGCCCCGGTATACTGCGCCGCGCGGCTTAGCCCGTGCAAATTGAGGTTCTCCAGCGTATCGGTGACGCGATGCCAATGGGCTAGCGTCCCTTGCGCCCCATGGCTGGTGATGAGCAGCGCGGCATAGCCTTGGGCGCGCAGATTGGAGACCTCATCCAGCCTCAAATGGTCGTCAGCGCAATTAGCGCCGTGAGCAGCGGCTTCATCAGTAGGGCGGTGGGGCCAAAAAGCACAGCAGTGCTCCGGGGTGGTGGTTGGGGTAGTAGTATTTATTGGGTGCGGTGCGCCTCCCTTACCTGCAATCATCCTGACGGCGCCCTCAGCGCCCGCTACGGCTTTTGTGTCACCAGGAGTGTTCTCTTTGATGTGTTTTGATCCCTGTCTTCTGAACTCTATGCACTGTTTAACAAGCGTGCTGGGGGGGTAACAGCGGGCGACTCCAAACCAGACACGCTCGCGGCGAAGCCGTCGAAAATTTTTGAGGTTTTACGCACATATAATGTCCGCCGGCCTCGTCCCAGCATCAAAATCAAGAAAACCACTGGCTGTGTACAACGCAAAAGCGGCTCCCATCAGGGAGCCGCTTTGCTGTGTCACGCCCTATCTAAAAAGCGTAGTCGTGTGCCTCAGAGAGGAGTCGAACCTCCACGCCCGTTAGGGCACAGGCCCTCAACCTGCTGCGTATGCCAATTCCGCCACTGAGGCGCTCACAAACGTCATTATATGCAAAGTTGCTAACTTGTCAACTGTGTTGCTAGGGCTATCGGCAATTTGACCATTTGTTGCAGAAATCCTCTCTAAAAACAATAAGGCTGCTTTAGCGGCACAACTGGCAGCGTGATAGGATAAGTTTTCTCAATGCGCTACCCCTAGAATTGTGCGCAGGTGACAACCCCAAAAACCCGGTTATAATATAAAGAACGGTACATAGCAAACGACAGGCAGTCACATAAATTTGTAAATCCCCTCTGTAGGAGTTGTATGCATGCACACATCGGAAATTGAACCTGTAGATAGTCTTTCTTTTGAGCAGGCATTAGCGGAATTGGAAACAACCGTGCGTTTGTTGGAGACAGGTGGGCAGCCGCTTGAAGAGCTGGTGTGTCTTTATCAACGCGGGCGCGCACTTACTGAGCACTGTCAGCACCTCTTGGATGAGGTAGAATTACGTATTGTGCGCTTATCGCCCGATGGCAGCGTAGAACCCTTTGCTCCGCTGGTTGTGCTAGAAGCGGTTTGAGGCTATCGAAAGGAGCTTGAGTATGGCGCATCTTCGTTGGTGGGCAGCGCTATTGTTTTTGACGACGCTCGCTTGTGCGGTCTCAATTCCTACGTCACAACCCTTGACCATTATCGAAACGGTGGAGCAAACACAATCCTGGAGTCTTGCCGGTGCGTCTCGTGCGCAAGTGCGCTTACGGATGCTCTCCGGTGATTTTGTGCTGCAACCGTGGGATGCTTCGCTACAAGTGGCAACCGCTTTCCGCTATAATGTTGAAGAGTGGGCACCTCAAATTACTCAGACCATGCAGAATACCAATGCACGTCTCACTGTCAATCAGGGTATCGGTACCCAGTTGGCGTTTGGGGGTGAAGAGTTCGTCAATGCCTGGAATGTGGCCTTGCCCCATGACGTTCCCATTGATTTGGGGGTGGATTTGGGTGCAGGTATGGCGACGTTGGACTTAGGGGGGATTTCCCTTTCCGATCTTGGTGTTACTGCTGCTAACGCTGACATGACTTTGACCTTTACTGAGACTAATCCTGAGCCGCTCGGCTTGCTGCGCGTTACTGCTGGCACTGGCAACCTCAATTTGCGCGACTTGGGCAATGCTAATTTTGATCGCCTCTCATTGATTGGGGGGGCTGGCACCGTGCAGGCGGACTTCGGCGGCGCGTGGACGCGCTCAGCCGTGGCCGACGTGCGTGCGGGGGCCGGGCAAGTTACGTTGCGCGTTCCTGCTACCCTGGGGGTGCGTATAAACTACACGACCACCCCTATGAGTGCCTTGACGTTGAACGGTTTTGTTGAGCAGAGCGATAATGTCTACGTCAATGCGGCTTACGGTGAATCCTCAATCACGTTGACCATCAACCTGACCGCCGGTATCGGCGCAGTCACCCTGACCTCCGAGTAAAGGGGGAGAATCGTGGCGCTTCAATTTCTGCTCAATCTGTTGGGAACGCTGGCCGGTACAGCTGTTTATCAGGCGCTGATTGTGTTGGGTCTATTGGCGGCCCTCGGCATCGTCTGGACCGAGTGGCACAAATCCCGCGATGTGACACTGCGCCCGTATGTGGTGGCCCTGGCGCTGATTATGGGCTTTCGTTTGTTGGCGTTGTTCGTGGCTCCTTTGCACATCATGCCAGATTCGATGTTAGCGCACTTCAGTAGCCCTTTTTTATATGGCAGCGAGCTGCTCTCAGTATCGTTGCTTTTGTGGGCCTTTGTCATTGCTCAGCGTTGGAGCAAACACACTCGTCTAGCCTTGCAAATCCTTTTGTGTTGCTGGGGGGGACTAGTATTGCTAGCGGTAATCCAGTGGTATCTGGAGAGTGCCGGGCCGGTAGCCCTGACGTATACGCAACACTCGTGGCAAGTGCCGCTGTGGCATGCCAGTACTGCTATCGTTGCTTGTACGGGGGCAGCTTTACTCTTCAAGCGTCGTGGTACGACGACGTTGGCGCCGTATGCCTTTGCCTTGTTAGGCCTGGGCGCTTTGGTAAGCCTGGGCGGTTCGGGTTGGTTTGGAACGCCGCTGGCTTCCGGTGAGGGCATCGGGCGCTTGTTGGCGCTTATCGCTTACCCCCTCTTCGCTATTGATCTGTACCAATCGGCGCTCCGTGACTTGGAGACTTATCGCAAAGAACTGCAAGACTTGAGTCAGGATGCGCTCCGGCAAAGCCAATCCTTACTGTTTTTGATCGAAGCCACGCGCTCAATTGGCGATGCGCTGGATTTGCGGGGAATGCTAGGGCGGGTGGTGGAGAATGTAGCGATGGCCCTCAGCACTGATCTGGCTGCGATCTTTGTATTGCACCCAGATCACCCGGATGTGATTACCCTGGCAGCACAATATCGCATCTTGGGTATCAAGCGTACTGGGCCGGCGCAGCAGTTGCCTCTGAGTGATTATCCTATGCTGGCTTCTACGTTACGCCCGCGCCAGTTGACATTCAACGATGATGTGGACTCCGTGCAGCTGCAACCGCTCTTTGATTTGTTGGGGGTTAAACAACCCGGCCCGATATTGTTGCAGCCCCTCACGCGGCAAAAGCGCACCCTGGGCGTGTTGGTGGCTTGTAACGAGCATACTCATCGCGCTTTTACATCTGAACAGCAGTCTTTGGCGACGACTATTGCTGTGCAGCTTGCCGGTGCAGTAGAGAACAGTCAACTGTATCGTGATCTTGAGGCGAAGGCTGCGGAGCTGGCAACTTTGCTCAAAGTACGCGAGGCTGAAGTCCGCCGCCAGGAAGCCATTCTCGAAAGTATGACCGAGGGAATCCTGGTGACTGACCCGCGTGGGCAAATTATCTTGATGAACCAGGCCGCTGAGGGTATTTTGGCCGTTGATCGGGCGGAAGTGTTGGGAGAAATGGTGTTGGGACTGCTCAATCCTTTGTTGACCGACAGCCCTATCGAGTCCGAGCATTTGTTGAATCTGGAAGACCCGGTTGAGACGGTGTTGACGTTGCAGGATCGTAAAATCTTGACGCATGCTGCGCCAGTGCGCATGAAGGACGGGTTCCGTCTGGGTGTGGTGGCTGTGATGCAAGATATTACCCGTGAGATGCTTGCCGAAGAAGCTAAACGCGACTTCATTACCAGTATCTCGCATGAGCTGCGCACGCCGCTTACAGCTATCAAGGGTTATGTGGAACTGTTGTTGACAGGTATGTTGGGCGATTTGCCTTCGACGATGCGGCAGTTCCTGGGTGTTATTCGTGAGAATACCGTGCGTATGAATTTTATCACCGACAACTTGATTTCCGTTTCCGAAATCGAACGGGGGAGGTTGGGGCTTTCATATCAGACCGTGACCATCAGTAAAGTTGTGGATGATGTGTTGTTGCGCTATCGAGAACATTTTGCTGAGCGTGAGATAGATGTGCAACTGGAAATGCCGGAAGGTTTGCCGACATTGGAGGCTGATCCTAACCGTTTGCGCTCGGTGTTTGATAATTTGTTCAGCAATGCGCTCAAGTTTACTTATCCCGGCGGTCAACTGCGGATCGGGTGTGCAGTGATGGATGACGATCTGGCTGAGCCTACCTATCTTTCATGTTGGGTGGCAGATACCGGGGTAGGGGTTGATTTGGCTGAGCAGGGGCGTATCTGGGAACGCTTCTATCGGGCGGACAATCCCTTGAGTCTGGAGGCTGGTGGGCTGGGGATTGGGTTGGCGATTGTCAAGGCGTTGGCTGAAGCGCACGGTGGGCGGGTGTGGCTTGATAGCACGCCGGGCGTGGGTAGCAAATTTACGGTGTTGCTGCCGCTACATCGAGTCCAGGGGCTTGAGGGGGTAGGACTTACGCGATGAAACAGCCGAAATTTGTCATCTTGCGCCGTGCGGATGGCGCGCAGTTACCTGTGCGGGTGCGCTATTGCCGTACTTTCCTTTGTCGGTTACGTGGTTTGACCTTTCGCCGGGCGCTTGGCCCGGAGGAGGCGTTACTATTGGTGGAGCGCCGCGAGAGCCGGTTGGATACGGCGATTCACATGTTCTTTGTTTTCTTTGATATCGCTGCTATCTGGTTGGATGCGCAGGGGACGGTGGTTTCGGCGCAGCTAGCGCGTGCCTTTCGCCCCTATTATGTTGCACCCAAGCCCGCGCAATATGTGCTTGAAGCTGCCCCAGCGTTGTTGGAGCAGGTGCAGGTGGGCGATCATTTCACTATCGAGCCGCTGGAGGAATAATACCCACACGCGCTTAGAGGCAATCCCTTTGAGTTAAGCACGGCAGCAACCGAATTTTGCGGTTAAAACTGCTGTGGGGTAGAGATGCCTAGTCTGGCCCAGATTGACTTTTGCTCCGTTTTGCTTATTATAGAAGAAGTTATTAGTTTTTTCCGAGGTGTGTATGTTGCGCAAAGCTTTCATGGCTATTTGTTTGTTAGTGTGTGTGTGGCCGACTCAGGTGCAGGCCTGGGATAATCTCCCCCCCGAGCTCTCCGAGGCGCTTGAATATGAAGGCCCTGATTATGTGGTACAGCCTGGCGATACGCTTTTCTCGATAGCGGCGCAGCACGGCGCTACTGTAGAGGCCTTAGCCAGGATAAATGCGTTGGCCGATCCCCGGCACATCTATGTCGGACAGCAATTGCGCCTGACGCCGCATCTTGCGGCTGTGGATACAAGTAGTTGGGCAGCCTACCGTGTCGCATTGGGTGAAGACCTTGCCTTGCTGGCGCAACGCTCCGGTGTAGAGACGCACGCGCTCGCTGAGGTCAATGGTTTACTCAACCCGGCACAATTGCGCCCCGGGCAGACAGTGCTGTTGCCTCCCCGTGCTGATATCGTTCCGGCTGTCATGCCAGCGGGTGAGAGCTTGCTTACACTCGCGCTACGCCAGGGCGTATCGTATTGGTCATTGGCTATCTTGAACCCGCGCCCCGTCTACACCCACGGGCCATTGCTGCTGCCCAGCGCTGGCAATGCAGACGTGTTGCCGCGTCCGGTCGCCCATCTGCGCCTTTCGGCTTCATCAGCGGATCGTGGGCAGACGCTTGTACTGGAGCTGGAGACCCTTGCGCCGGCTGTTTGTGAGGTCTCCTACTTGGGTAAAACCACCCCCTGTTACAACCAGGATGACACGCATCTCTTCGCGCTGTTGGGGATTGACCCCATGCTCGATCCGGGTACGTATGATGCGGTGGTACGGGTCCAGACCAGCGATAGCACCTTAGCCTTACAGTTTCCGTTGACCGTCACTGCTGGGCGCTTCGGTTATGAGCGCATTGATTTGCCGCCGGATCGCCAGAATTTGCTTGATCAGGCCCTTGTACAGGCGGAGCTCAACACGTTGGCCCGCTTGCGGGGGGTGCGCACCGAGACGCGGCGTTGGGAATTCCCCTTTCAGTACCCGTTGCAAGCGGCGGTTTCATCTTACTTTGGCTCACGCCGTTCTTATGGGGGTGCCTTCAATAGTTATCATGCAGGGGTAGATTTCCGCGCCGGAACGGGGATGCCGGTGCGTGCTCCGGCTGCCGGAACCGTCATCCTCTCCGAACCGTTGCTTGTGCGGGGCAATGCTGTGATGGTGGATCACGGTTGGGGCTTAATCACCGGTTATTGGCACCTTTCGCGGAACGATGTCACTGTGGGGCAGCGCGTGGCACAGGGCGATATTTTGGGGCGCGTGGGTAACACGGGTCTCTCCACCGGCGCGCATTTGCACTGGGAGGTATGGGTGGATGGACAGGCCGTAGACCCGTTACAGTGGGTTGCGGCGTTCTATGATATTCCTGCCCCAATTTTGCCTGTGGTGGCAGGTGCCCAATAGGCGACGATGCTCGCTGCGGGTCTGTCTACATATCAACGTAGCGAGGGTCTTTTAGGCTCTCGCTCGCTGTATCTGGAACAAGTGGATTCTACCAATGCCCTGCTTATGCGCCTGGGTGAACAGGGGGCACCGGAGGGTTTGCTCACGCTTGCCGAGGAACAATCCGCCGGTCGCGGGCGGTTGAATCGCCGCTGGAATGCGCCTCCCGGTAGCTGTTTGCTTTTTTCCCTGCTCTTTCGCCCTCCAGCGCCTTTTATTCATACCGCCGCGCCCGTGACGATGCTCTGCGGCGTGGCGGCTGTCGAAGCGGTGCGTGAGCTGACCGGCGTTCCTGTGATGCTCAAGTGGCCTAACGATCTCATTGTAGAGCGTGAGGGGCAGTGGTTCAAGCTGGGGGGGATGCTCAGCGAAGTGGGCTGGCAAGGCGCGCAACCAGGCTTCCTGGTGGTGGGGATGGGGATTAACGTCAACGTGCCCGTGGAGCAGCTCAGCGAGCTCGCCGATAATGCCACCAGTTTGCTGGCGGAGTGTACGCGACCGGTGGAGCGTCCCCCGTTGCTAGAGGCCATTTTGGAACGGGCTGATATACTCTATCACGAGCTGCGGGTCGGTGGAGATATTTTTACGCGCTGGCGCGCGCGGTTGGCTTGGCTGGGACGCACTGTTATTCTACATACCCCTACTGAGACCATCATTGGCATGGCCGTGGATGTTGAAGCCAGTGGTGCGCTCGTGTTGCGCCTCGAAGACCATGTCGAGCGGCGCTTCTCCATGGGAGATGTGAGCTTGCGAGTGTGAGTCACTCCTATTGTTAGAGGGAAAGATGGTCGCAACAACTAACAAAGAAAACGCCACGCGAAATTACATCAAGAACTGGTTTTGGAATCCGACAGAACGTCGCGTGCGGGCTGGCTGGCGGATATTGCTGCATCTATTCTTGTTGGTGTTGTTGGTGTTACCCATCTCGCTGTTATATTCCCTGTTTGTTGAGCAAGTGGTGCGCCCGCTGGGGGGGCATTTGCTGTTTGTCAGGTTGGCTATCCGGTTGATTGAGAGTAGCTTGACCTGGATTGGTATTATCGTCAGCTTGATGCTGGCCGGGCGGTTTCTCGATAGGCGCGCCTTCAAGGATTTTGGCTTTGCGTTAGATCGGCGCTGGTGGCAAGACCTCGGCTTTGGCTTGCTTCTCGGCGCGCTGCTGATGACCGGGGTCTATGGGGTTGAAATTGCACTTGGCTGGGTCACACCCACAGGTTTTTTTGAGACCAATTCCACCACATTCGCTGCGGGGATATGGCTATATATCGGCCTTTTCATCGCTGTGGGTATTCAGGAAGAAGTGCTTACTCGTGGTTATTGGTTGCGAAACATCGCAGAAGGGTTTAACTTTCGGCATGTTGGGCCTAAGTCGGCTTTATTGATTAGCTATGTGATTTCATCTGCGGTTTTTGGTCTCCTCCATCTAGGGAATCCCAATGCTACCTGGGTGAGCACCGTGAACCTTATGCTGGCGGGGTTGATGTTAGGATTGCCCTATGTTCTCACCGGGCAACTGGCTCTCCCCATTGGCCTGCACATCACCTGGAATTTTTTCCAGGGCAACGTGTTTGGCTTTCCTGTCAGCGGGAGTATCCCAGGCACGTCATACATAGCTATTCAGCAAACTGGCCCTGAATTGTGGACTGGTGGTGCTTTTGGGCCGGAAGCCGGGCTGATCGGCTTGCTCACGATGCTTATCGGCGCGGGGTTGATTTGGGTGTGGTTGAAACTCACCCATGCAACTATTGGCTGGCAGATAGCTCTTGCCAGCTACGCAGCCCCCATTGTATCCGAGCCGGAAACCCCTCTCGCGGGTACCCTTACATAAGAATGTAACTTGTGCAATATCGCATTTTGCGGTAGATGGCGTATAATGCGGATATTCACGATGCGCGCGTTGATGTGTGACTTTTTATTGATGGGAGGAACTTCCTGTGCGTTATGTCGTTATTTCTGATATTCATGCTAATCTTACCGCGCTACGCGCAGTGCTGCATGATGCTGGGGCGTTCGATGCTATATGGTGTTTGGGCGATTTGGTCGGCTATGGCCCTAATCCTAATGAGTGCATTGATGTATTACTGGAATACCCCCATGTTTGCATCGCTGGTAATCACGACTGGGGCGCGATTGGGCGGTCTGATTTGTTGGTTTTCAACAACGAGGCCCGGAAGGCGTTGTTATGGACTCAGTCCGAACTGTTACCCGAAAATCGCCAATACTTGATGCAATTGCCTGCTTCTATGAGTGTCGGGTCGTTCCTTATGGCACACGGTAGTCCGCGCGAGCCAATTTGGGAATATCTTTTAGACGTGGAGCGTGCCAAGATAAACTTCCTGGCTGAGACCTTCACGATCGCTTTGGTGGGCCATACCCATGTTCCGATAACCTACGAATGGCTGCCACAACAACGCGAGGCGCGTATGTTGTTGCCGGCTTGGGGCGAACCCTTGCAATTGGACTCGCGCCGGCTCATTATTAATCCCGGTAGCGTGGGGCAGCCGCGTGATGGCGATCCGCGTGCTTGTTATGCCATTCTTGATGCCGAGGCGCTCACGTGGGAAGCGCGCCGGGTCTCTTACGCTGTACAGATTACCCAGGAGCGGATGCGCATCAAAGACTTACCTCAACGCCTGATTGATCGTTTGGAAGTGGGCCGGTAGCTTATCTGAGAATCGTCACGATAATTGCTAATATAAAACCGGGACATGGTATACCATGTCCCGGTTGATATTTGACCTTAAGTAAGGTGTTTAGTGCGCGACTACTCCTGCGCCAGGTTAACGTTGAAGGCCTTAAGCCCGCGCTCACCCTGGGTGAGGCTAAATTGCACGCGGTCGCCCTCGCGCAGGGTGCGGAACCCGTTGCCGTTGATATCCGAGAAGTGTACGAAAACATCATTCTCCCCGCCGTCGGGGGTGATAAATCCGTAACCCTTCTTGTCATCGAACCACTTCACACAGCCCATCGAAACGCTCTGTTCCATATCTGTACAAACCTCCAAAAAAAATAGAATTCCTGAAATTGTCCCGATTGACAATTGCTGTGGGCCGGGTTAGGCAATTCCTTATAACGGCTTGTTGCTCCTGTAACCGAGAACGCAAAACAGTATAGCACACATCAAGTCACTGTCAACCAGCGCCTAGTCTGACGTGTAATGGGGCGATTTTGTATGGACGGTACCTAGGTACTATTTACCCATTTTCTTACTTGTGCTACAATGTAAAAAGGTTTGCACTCATCAAACCGCGTGTTTGCACAAATTAGATATGAGACTGTCTTCTTTATCCTCTTATGTTACTGAACTCAATACGGAGGTCTGCGATGAAATCCTTCTGGCGCGCGACAATTTCCCTGGTGACGGTGGTCTCGATGCTGCTGGGTATGGTCCCGTGGACGGTGCAGCCGGTGGGGGCGGCAAGTGAAAATCCCCCCGCTGACTCAAATGGGGCAATAGCTGCATGGCCGTTATACTTGCCCTTGCGTTTACGCGCAACGGCGCAGGATGTAGCTGCTCCGTTGGGGATACCTGCCTTGCAAGCCAGCAACAATCTCACGGAGACGGTATATCTGCCGCTGGTGATGCGGAACTATACGCCGCCCCTACCTGCTGAAATGCTCATCTATCCCGGCATCGGTGGAACGATTGGCACGGCAGATCATCGCGTGCAGGTGATGTTTACTTCTGTGGCTGTGACCGAGACGGCGCGCGTGACCTTCGCGGAAATTGCTCCACCTGCGCAATCGCCGGACAACCTGGCAATGGCCGGGCAGCCCTTTGTGGTGACTGCCGAACGGCTTTCCAGCGGGCAACCCATGACGTACTTCCCCTTCCCGGTAACGGTCTTCACCGATACCAATCCGTGGTGGTCTATCTACACGCCCACAGTTATTATTACCAAAACTTTCACCGATCCAGAGATTTGGGGGCTGGATCTCTCGGTGCTTTCGCTCTATCGCCGCACCGGGCCAGGGCGCAACGATTGGCTCAAGGTACCCTCGGCGGTGTATCTGGATGAGAACTGGCTGCGCGCTGAGGTAGAGACCATCGGCGAGTTTGCGTTGATGTCGCGGCTGGCGATTTACGCGATGGGGGGGAGAGTGACTCCACTAACGGTGGATGCGCAAGCGTTGCTCAATAATGATGGATATTACAAGCTGGTCATTGACGCTGATGACGATGTAGGTCATGTTTGTTGGCCTGGACAGGGATGTCATCGTGAGTTAGATTACAATGTGCGGCTGGCGCAGGAGACGCGCTCTCGCCTGGCAGCGGATGCTTGCCGTGTTGAGGTCTTGCTGACGCGCGAGGTGGCCAGCCCGGCTTACTTATCGCGCACGACCCGCGCCAACATGGCGCGCGATTTTGGCGCGGATATTTTTGCCACGTTTGCTTTCAACGCACTTACAGGCCGGCCCTGGGGGGTTATCAGTGATGGCGGAACTTATGTGTGGGCCGGCAATGATCCTGATGATCGCGCGTTGGGACAAGAGTTGTTGAATCGCATGGCCGTTTTGGGGCGGCCCCATCGTTGGGGTGGCGGACACCCGATATTGCCGTATGCTGAGTTCCGCGCCTTGCCCATGTCTTACGCGCACATGGAAACGCTGTTTCTCGACCACAATTTCGATTGGCCCGTCATCCGGGAGGGATTTGGCGCTATAGCCGATGCGACTTACTCCGCGCTCCGCGCGCAGTTGGAAGCTCGGGGCATGTACTGTGGCGACGATCCCAACAATCCGCCGCCTTATCCCACGCCGCCTTCAGCGGAAATGCTCAAGCGTTGGCGCGATCTGGGCTACCAGAATTATCAGCGCTACGGCGCGGATCCGGTGAGCTTCTCCACCGGCAACCATGTGGTGCAGGCGCGGCTCACGCGCATCCCCGCGCGCGGTGGCCTGGATTGGGATTTCACGCTGACTTATAATGCGCAGGATATGCGCAGTGATCTCTTGGGCTACGGTTGGACTTTCCCCTATAATGCTCGCGCGCAGGTGTATGCGGATAATTCTGTGACGGTGGCGTTGGCCGATGGACGCACCTATCATTACACGCCCAACGGCAGCGGTTATACTGCGCCCGCCGGCGTCTTTGACCGGCTGGAGAAGACGGATGAGGGCTGGCAGTGGATCACGCCCAACGATGTAACACTCACGTTCAGTGAGACGGTGGGCGGTTTTGGGATCTTGACCGAGTGGCGCGACCGCGCCAGCAATGCGCTGCACTTCACCTATGATCTGAGCGGGCAGAATGCCTGGCAGGAGGGCAACGAAGTCCCGCGCCCGCCGCTCACCGGCATCCGCAATGACGCGGGCCGGGCGATAGCAGTGCAGAGTGATGGTGAGGGGCGCATCATGCGCTTGAGCCTGTGGGACGGGCGCGCGTATACCTTCGAGTACAGCGCTGCGGGCGATCTTACGCGCATCGCCGGGCCGGATGGGACGCTGCGCCGTTTCGAGTATGATGGGCGTCATCGCTTGATTAAAGAATGGGATGCTGAGGACATTCTTTTTCTCCAAAGCACCTATGATGACCGCGACCGCGTAATCGAGCAGGTGGATGCCAGTGGGACGCACAGCTATTTGAGCTACGATATTGCCAGTCGCACAACCACGTTTACCGATAATCTGGGGCATCAGGAAGTGTATCAGTGGGACGAACTTAACCGCGTGACCGCCGAGCAGGACGGCGGCGGCAACCAGACGCAGAACGTCTATGATGCCGACTTCAATCTGATTGCCCGCACCGACCCAGAGGGCAACACTACCCGGTACGAATACGATGGTAATGGCAATCTCATCGCGCGCCACGATCCCATTCCCGCTGGGGTGACGTACATCAGCGATGTGAATCGCTGGACGTACAACGCGCGCCATCAAGTGGCCTCGCGCACCGACGCGCTAAGCCGCACCTGGACGTATGAATACGATGCGGCGGGCAATCTCACCCGCGCCCTCGCGCCTGATAGTAGCGCGACGACTGCAACCTACAACGCCTGGGGACAGCCGACCGCTATCACCGATGCGCTGAACCGCACAACCACCTACGAGTATGACAACGATGGCAATCTGGTCAAGATTACCTATCCCGATGGGACGTTCTCTACTTCGGTTTATGACGCTGCCGGGCGGGAGCTCTCGTATACCGATGCCAACGGGCATACGGTACACTTCGTCTATGATAACCGCGACAACATCACCCGCATTGTTGATCCCAAGGGCGCGCCCTCGATTTTCGAGTACGACGGCAACGATCTGCTGATTCGCTCGCTAGACCGGCGCGGCGGCGAGCGACTGTATCAGTATGATGAAAATCTCAAGCTGACCGGCGAGCGCGACCCGCTGGAGCTGTGGACGCGCTACGGTTACGACGCCAACTATCGCCGCACGGTGATGACCGACACGGCAGGCTTTGTGACGCGCTACACTTACGATGATGCCGGCAGTTTGTTCACGACCACCGATCCCGCTGGGGCGACTACGCGCTACACCTATGACGCCAACCGGAACATCACCGCCATCACCAATGCGCTGGGACACACGACGCGCATGGTCTACGATGCTGCCAATCGCCTCAAGTTCCTGATGGATGCGAACGGCAATCGCACCGAATACTGCTACGATGCTGAGGATCAACTCATCCGCACGATTGGCCCGCGCGGCGAGGTGACGGATTACACTTACGACGTGCAGGGCCGCCTGAGCGCGGTCAAGGATCCGCTGGGTAAAGTCACGCACTACGCATACGACGCAGCGGGCCAGCGCTCCGCGATTACAGATCCGTTGGGCCGGCGCACCGATTACGGGTACGACGATCTGGGTCGCCTGGCGCGGGTGGAACGCCCGGCGCTGGAGGGCGGCGCGCGCCCCACCACGCAGTTCGGCTATGATGCGGTGGGGAACACGGTGGTCATCACCTCGCCGCTGGGTTTTGTCACCCGCTTTGTGTACGATGTCAATGACAATGTCGTGACCGTCACCGATCCGCTGGGGGGCCAGGTGGAGTATGTTTATGATGCTGAAGATACGCCGCTTGCTGTGACCGACGCCAACGGGCATACGGAAACCACGACCTACAATCTGGCTGGGCTACCGGTGCAGTTCACAGATGCGCTGGGCTATACCACCACGTTGGAATTTGACGATGCTTATAATCTGGCGCGGCTGGTCAATGCGCTGGGCCGGGTGACGACGTATGACTATGACCCGCTAGGCCGTCTGCTCCAGAACACCGATCCGTTGGGTCATGCCACCACCTACACGCGCGATGCGCTGGGGCGGGTCACGGCTGTTACCGATGCCAACGGCCACGCAACCGAGTACGACTATGACCCGTTGGGGCAACTCATCCGCGTGACCGATGCGCTGAGCGGGACGACGGCTTATGCGTACAACGAGGTGGGCAGCCTCACCGTCATCACCGACGCCAACGGCAGCGTGACGCGCTTCCAGTACAACTTTCTCAATCAACTGACGCGGGAGACCAACCCGCTGGATAAATCCTGGTGGTATGCCTACGACGCTGCCGGGCAGTTGATCCGGCGCGTGGATGCGCTGTGGCAGGCTACTTACTACGACTACGACAGCAATGGGCGACTTTCCGGCATCCGTTACGGCGTGACGCCGGAGACGATGCACCCAATCACCTTTACCTACAACCTGGAAGGCCGCGAGACGCAGATGTGCGATGGATTGCTTGCCCTGAGCAGCGTCGAAGGGGGCTGCACGATGCACACCTACGACGCGCTAGGCCGCCCCATCAGCACCACCGATTGGCTGGGGCGCACCATCACGCGCACCTACGATGCGGCGAGCAACCTCACCGGGCTGACTTATCCCAACGGCTTTGTAGTAGGCTATGCTTACAACGTCAACGACTGGCTGACCACCTTCACCGATCCGCAGGGCGACAGCAGCACGTTCGGGTACAATGCTCTGGGTCAGGCGACGTTCATCCATCACGCCAACGGGACGCGGGTGGGCCTGGCTTACGATTCCGCCGGGCGGCTGCTGGGGCTGATCAATCGCGGGGCGGATATGGGCGTGCAATCGGCCTACCGCTACGCGATGGATGCGGTGGGCAACCGCGTGCAGGTCGTGGAGGAGCGTGCGCCCTTCGATGGCCTGGGCGCGAACGTGGTGCTCACGCGCACCTATACCTACGATGCGCTGGATCGGCTCATCGGCGCGGCGACGGCAGACCCCGCCAGCCACACGTTCTACGCCTTCGATGCGGTGGGCAATCGCCAGAGCAAGACCGGCTCTGTGTTGGCCCCCGATCCCGGCGTGCCGGCGCTCCCCGTTGCGCCGGCTCCTGAGCAGGTGAGCTATGCCTACAACGCCGCCAATCAGTTGACCGAGATCACTGAGCCGGGCGCGACCACGACGCTGGACTATAACGCCAACGGCGACCGCATCCGCGAGACCGAGGTATTGACCGACGGGACGACCTTGCTCACCCTATACCGCTACGACCGCGAAGACCGCCTGGTGGGCGTGACCAAGAGCCTCAGTGACAGTGTTGCCATCACCGTCACTATGGTTGCTACCTACACCTATGATGGCTATGGCCGCCGCGCTATTAAAGAAGTGGTCGAGTACACACCCGCTATGACTACAACGGGTGTTCCGACCTTTACGCAGTACGTAGTACGCATGACGTACCTCTACGACGGCCTCGACATCATCGGCGTGACGCTGGAAGCCAACGAGACCATCACCGAGACCTACTACTACCTCGCGCCCTCGCCCATCACCGGGATGCGCCGGCCTTTCGAGATGGAGCGCCTGCCCAATCCCGACACTGGCTTCGCGGGCGACCGGCACTGGTATCAGCTGGACGGCCTTGATAGCGTCGTCGCGCTCACGGATGAGAATGGGGAGAGTAGCGACGCGCTGCTCTACGAGGAGTACGGGCAACAGCTGGTGGGCATGAGCGAGCTGCAGGTCTTCGCCTATACCGGGCAGGATTATGATGTGGAGACGGGGCTGTATCATTTTTATGCGCGATACTACGATCCTAAAACAGGAGCTTGGACAACTAGAGATTCTTATTGGGGTTTACTTATTGATCCTCTATCAATGCATCGATACATATATGTTAAGGGTAATCCTATTCGTTGGACTGACTTTTTGGGATTTGCGCTTAAAGACGACGTTGAAACAACAGAGAGATTTCTAGAACTTGTTAGAGGAGCTCGAAATGAAGCAATAGTTGATCTCTATATGTTGAGCAGGATCCCTTTTTACAAGATTCTCTACTTTAATAAATATTCCAATTTAGTCAATAAGATAGGAAGATATTCTGTGTATATAAAGTCCATTGAAAAACACCTCGACGATCTGATGATAGATCTAGCCCGCGAACAAGGCCGTGAGGGAGGGTTCTCTGCTTGTGATTATTGGCAAGATAAGAAACGAATTGTTGAAAGTAGCTCGACTTATTATGGTGAATGCCGTGGGGCTGCTACTAATAATTCACGCAGGATCAGCGATGCAGGACTCAAATTTATCGCAGGATTTGAAGGCTTCAGACCTCGTTTGTATAATGACGCTGCTGGACATTGTACAGTAGGATACGGGCACTTAGTCCATATGGGTAATTGTAACGAAAAAGACCCCCCAGAATTCAAGGAGGGTATTTCAGAGGCGCGTGGGTTAGAAATACTTCTAAGTGATGCAAAATCTGCCGAGAAAGCTGTTAATGACCTTGTAACAGTTCCACTAAATCAACAACAATTTGATGCTTTAGTTAGTTTTACCTTTAATTTAGGCAGGGGAAATCTTCAAAGTTCGGACCTGCTTCAAAAACTCAATAATGGGGATTATGATGCAGTACCGAGTGAACTTTTGAGGTGGAACAAGGCTGGAGGCGCAGAATTGCCTGGCTTAACCAGACGGCGCAAAGCTGAAGGAGAATTATTCAAAAATGGAAACTACTGATTTCTATTTTGAAAGATATACAGAAGGAAGTTCATTTAGACGCTGGTTACAGTCTGGACCTGCTGGTGGATAACCTGGTGGTGCTGGAACTCAAAGCCGTGGAGACGCTGTTGCCCATGTATTTCAAACTCGGCGGGTGGGGTTGTTGATCAACTTCAACGTGCCGGTGTTGCGGGATGGCATCCGGCTGCGGGTGTTGGGGTGGCAGGGTAGGTCAACGAATGGAGAAAGGAGCGAATGGGCTGCTTGGCGGTGGTATTTGCGGACTCGGTGGGGCTTTGTTGGTCTGGATAATTCGTTCCATTTCCAATTCGTTGAGCAATTCGTTCCCTTCCCAATTCGTTGAGTAATTCGTTCCTTTCCAATTCGTTGAGCAATTCGTTCCCTTCCCAATTCGTTGAGCAATTCGTTCCCTTCCCAATTTGTTGAGTAATTCGTTCCTTTCCCAATTCGTTGAGCAATTCGTACCCTTTCCAATTCGTTGAGCAATTCGTTCCTTTCCCAATTCGTTGACTAATGCGTTGACTAATGCGTTGACTAGCCCATGACCACCATCATCCACAAAGACCTGAGCTACGCTGTGAAAGGCGTGCTGTTCGACGTTCACAACGCACTTGGCCCGATGCTGCCGGAGAAGTTCTACCAGGCTGCTACCGCCATCGGGTTGGAAGCGCAGGGCATCCGCTGCGAGACGGAAAAGGAATTCGAAGTGTTTTACCGTGGCGTGGGGGTGGGCCGCCATTATGTGGATATGTGGTTGGAGGGTGGCAAGATGCTGTTAGAGCTCAAGGTCGCGCCGGAAATTATGGGCAGACACAAGGCCCAGACGCTCTCGTATCTCAAAGTCACAGGCGCGGATTTGGGCATCGTTGTCAACTTCGGGGAGAAATCGCTGACCGACGAGCGCTTGCCGAACTACCTGCGCGATAAGCAGCCGGTCTTTGCTTGGGAACCGCCTGAACTGGGGAAGGATTGGCTCTATCCCGAGCTCAGCGCACAGCTGTTCGAGACGCTGCACCGCGTTCACTTCGAACTAGGGCCGGGCTTTCTACATCGCGTATATCGCCGGGCGGCGATGGTGGAATTGCGGGAACAGGGGATTGCGTACCGGTACATCAAAAGCCTGCCCGTCACATATCAGGGACATCAGCTGGGAGAACATCCGGCGCAGCTCATCAACGTGGAGGATAAGATCTTGCTCACTGCATTTGCCGCGCCCGAGATAGATGCGGCAATGGAAGGTCAACTCCGCGCCCGCCTGCGATTATTGGGACTGCAACTTGGCTTCCTGGCGAATTTCAGCGATACCATGTTACACATTGTTCCGGTCCGTGTGAGCTAATTCGCTTCACGCGGGCTAATTCGTTCTCTTCTCAATTCACGTGAGCTAATTCGCTTCATGTGAGCTAATTCGTTCCTTTCTCAATTCGTTGAGCTTATCTGTGGCGAACAAAGTCGTCAACTCGGAACTTTGAACTTGCAACCATTTTCGAAAGGAGTCTCTAATGAAACCCTGGCGTATTCTTACCGTTCTGCTCACAGCGGGGCTGCTGTTGGGGGTGTTTTTGACCCTCACCGCCGCCGCGCCGCCCGATCTGGAACCGGGTGGGCTGATTGTACCGCTTGGCTCAGCCCAGCCGGATTTGCGCGCGGCCTATGCCGAACCCCTGCGTCACGTCTATCGCGGCGGGCGCGTGCAATGGCTGGCCCACGATGCACCCCTGACCGAGCCGCTGGTGCAGCCGGGCGACCTGTACCTGCCGCCCGGCGAGGTCGGCGCGAACTTCTGCTCCACCTGCGCCACCCTCGCGCTGACCGGCACGGTGGAAATTCCCCGCGCCTACGCGCTCTCTCCGGGCCGCGTCGCCCTCTTCCGTTCCTCCGTCACCTATCCCATCCCCCCGGCGGGCGAAGCAGTGGCGATGTGGGAATATGCCATGTTCCGCCAGCTCTTCGATGTCTACCTGCGCGGCGCGGTGCCCTACACCACGCTCGATGAGGCTGGATTGGCTGCCGGGCTGGAGGGCTACGATTTACTCATCCTGCCCGCCTTCAACCGCGAGCAGACCGAGGCCGTGCTGGAGGCGTTGGGCGATGCCGGTCTGGATGCCATGCGCATGTTTGTGGATGCTGGCGGTACGCTCTACGCGCAGGGCACGGGGCTATTTATTGCTCAAGCGTCCGGCGCGCTTCCGGAGGGTGTGGTAAACTTCGATGCTGTGGTGGAACTTGTACCAGAAGATGCTTTTGAGAATCGCGGCGAGCTCGCTGTTCTTGCGCCGGAGTCGCCACTGGCCTGGTCGTGGCGCACCGAGACGCTCTATGTGCTCGATGATCCTGTGCTTACCACCGACGCCGATGTAGAAGTCATCGCCGTGTTCACCAATGCCCTGGATGGCGATCTCCCCGCGGTGATCCGCGCCCCTTACGGCTATGGGCAGGTCATCGGCGTGGCTGGGCATTCCACTGATCCCACGCGGCGCAATCAACTGCCCATTTTCATGGATGCGCTGCTGTTGAGCCTCAGCCGTTATGTCGAGTTCACCGGCGATGCCATTCAGACCTTCAACCCGGCCTATCCGCCCCACGAGTTCCCCGCGTATGAGGTGGTGCCCGTAAGCGCCACCCTGCATATCACCAACCTGTGGGATGAAGCATTGCAATCTGCTATCGTGACCGAGCGGCTGTCCCCTGGCTATTACCTCACCGGTACAATTGTTCCCGAACCTACTGACCTGTACACTGAAGCCGATGGTACGGTGGTGTTGGTGTGGGAGTTGGGCGATCTTGAGCCGCGTGCGGGCGTCACCCTCACGTTCCAGGCTGTCACCTCGCCCACCGTGCTGGCGGCGGGGGTGAGCACCTTCAGCCAGGGCGAGGTGAGGTATACGTTGCCTGAAGGTGCCACTTATACAGTTGCTCATCACCCCTTCATCCTGTACTCACAAATGGCCGCCCGGCTGGTGGGCGACCGCGACGTGGAAGGCGATCGCTACTATCGCATCCCCGCCGAGGGCCTGTACCTGGATGTGGCGTTGCCGTTGGAGAACAAAGAGCACACCGCCGCGCATGATGTGACCGCGCAGGATTGGGCGGTCCTGATTTCGCCCATCGTGGATATTGCTAATCAGCACATCATCCTCAACGCCAACGATGGCGAGACGATTTGGGTGTTGAACGAGCCGTATCTGTGGGGCGATAAATACCTGCTGTGGGATGGCGCGACCGCGCCCACGCAAACCCTTACGCTGGACGACTGGCAAGGCGAGTGGTGTGTCTTCACCAGCACGCACGGCATCCACATTGACCCGCTGCGGCACACCACGGTTGTGACCGATTACGGTTCCTTCATTACTATCCCGCCCACCTACACCCAGTACATCACCGTTACCGCCGAGCACGAGCTGCTGCTGCCGTGTCTGCGCATCACCTGGGATCTGGGCGCGCTCAATGGCTATGATTACCGCGAGCCGGCGCTGCGCTATGGCGTTCACTCGCGCGAACTGCTGGGCCGCGAGGTGGTCTTCCACGGCACCCCGCGCGAGGGGACGGTGGTCATGCCCTTCGATGCCGGCTCGGTCTTTGTGGCGGCGGGCACGAACCCCGTGCCTTACCGCGAATATCTGGTGGCGGTCGAACCCTACGCGCCGCAGCCGCCCACGCTGCCCGGCGTCACCTGGCTGGATGTCTGGTCGCGCACGCATACCATGACCCTGCGCGGTACTTTCTACGATGTGTGGGATTGGGACTCGTGTGCCACGTGTGGCGGACAGAGCGAGCAACATGTGGGCTTTGCCGTGACCTTCGGCATTTGGGCGGATACGGATGGCGATGGTGAGATGGATACGCTGGTCAAGGAAATTCCCACCCGGCTGAGCGAGGCGCAACTGCGGCTGCTGGGCAAGACGTACAGCATCAACGCCGGGGACTACCAGTTCCCCATCCCGCCCGCCGAAAATCTCATCGAGCTGCCCATCTTCCACGGGCTGGGCGTCAAGATCGGGCCGTGGGGCGCTACCTGGGAGGATTCGTGGGCCAGCATCGGGCCGGGCAGCACGGAGCTGATCACTGTGTCTGAGCAGGTGGCCTACGATCATCTCTTCTTCCAACAGGACATCCTGCCCGGTTCGTGGGCGTCTTTCGTCGTTTCGGCGACTATCGAGAATTACCCCTTCAACCGCGAGGGCCTCTACAAGCTGCACGATGGCGGGCGGCTGGTCTATCGCCAGCCCATCGCCGGGCCGAACCGTTACGAGGTCTATGATGCTCGCGTCCATGCCGCCGAAGGCTGGCGCAGCGATGCAGAGATTGACAAGCGTGGCGGGCCGACGCTGGTCAGCATCTACAGTGACACCGTCATCCTGATATCCCATGTAACTGACCCCTACGAGCCGCGCTCCGGCTGGGCCTTCGAGCGCGAATATGATCCCTATCTCAAGTGTTGGGGTTATGGCGATTTGGTCTGGTGTACTTATGTCGGCGGCAGTGAGGCCAAGACGCTGTTCCGCACGGTGGTGCAGGAAGGCGACCGCACGCAGGTGCGCATCGCGGTAGATAATAACACCGGCATCACGCTCACCAATCTGAGCGTCGCGCTTGATCTGCCCCCTGGCATCACGGCGACGCTGCTCTATACCGACGTTACCACCGCACCCGATCCGATCTGGCCCGAGCTGAGCTTCCTCAACCGCGCGACGGTGCCGGATGCCTGGCGCAGCGTGTGGTATTTCGAGCTCGAGGTGGGCGAGGTGGGCGACGAGCTCTGGGATCGCCTGTTGGAAATCCCGGTGCTGGTGGCGGCGGATGGGTTGCCCGCTGACTACACCGCGCCGCCGGCGCGCATCTTCTTGCAGCGCGAGGCCGCGCCGAGCTTCGTCTCCGCGCCGGCAACGGCATTGGTGTTGACCGATACGCTGCCCGCTGAGGTGCGCCTGGATCTGGCGCTGCTCATTACCGATACCGTCGCGCACGCGGAGGTCTGGGCTGCGCTGGATGTGGATGCGGCGAACCCGCTTTCCGACACAGCGAGCGTCCTACTCGATACCTTGCTGGCAGAGGGGCGCGCTATCACGGTTGCATTTGTCATCACCGATAGCGTGGTCACGTTTGCGCTGCCCCCGGCCTATCAGCAGGTACCGGCAGCGCAGGACTGGTATCTGATCGCCAAAACTACGCTGCTCCGCGCCCACCATGGCACGAATGTGGTCAACGAAGGGCCGTTTATCCGCTATACCGACCCCTTCGCGATGGACTGGACGGCGCAAGGGCCGCCGGTGACGGTAGAGGCGCACGGTGCGGCGGTCTGGGTGGACTACTGGTGCGATGGCGGTTATGTACCTTCTTCACTGCCGGGCACGCAGAATGTGATGGCCTACGGCGGCGAGTGTTATCTGCCTTCGGACTATCCCTCGGAAGTGCTGGTAGAAGTCACGGCTTACAACGAAGGCGATGCTATCGCGCGGGGTATTTCGGTGACGTTGGAAATTCCCTATGGCGTGACCGTGACCTGGTCGCTGCCGCCGTGGACGTTCCGTGATGAGAACGCGGTGGGCTGGGCGTTGGGCGATCTCGCGCCCGGCGCGGCGCGGCGTTTCGAGATTGTGTTGTGGGTCGAGCCGGATGACGGTATCTGGCGGGATGGTTATGCTGCGCAGCCGATTTTGCTGGGACAAGTGTTGGGTGTGCAGAGCAGTGATGGCGAATTTACCGACGATTACACGCAGCAGCGCGTGCAGGGGCAGGTGGGCGGCCCGTTGTGGCTCAATGTCTACTTCCGCCCGCGCATGGTGTATCTGCCGGTGGTGGTGCGCGGGTATGACGCCCGCCCCGATCTGGTGGCGACCCAGATCGTGCTCGATCCCGCCGATCCGACGGCGCTGGCAATCCACGTTGCCAATACTGGCCTGAGCACGGCGCGCAATTTCTGGGTGGATGCGTACTTTAACCCGGCTACGCCACCGGAAGTGAATCAGCCCTGGCAGACCTTGAACCCCGACTATGGCGGCGCGGCCTGGTTCGTGCCGGAGCTCGGTGTGGGTGAGAGCCTGGTGCTCACGCTGGAGGGCGATTTCTTCGTGGCCGAGCAGAGCCGCTGGCCCACCGCTTACCCGGCGGGCGAACATCACGTCTGGGCGTATGTGGATTCATGGGGGACGCCTCAACCCTGGGGTGGGGTGTATGAGGTGGACGAGACCAACAACCGCTACGGCCCGGTGACATTCACGATCAGTGGTGCGCAGTCCGACGCCGGGACAGTAGAGCAGCTCGCGCCCCTGCCGGAGCGCCCGCGTTATCCGTGGCAGGGAGTGCGCTGATGCGTTGGCTGCAAAGTCTGGCTCTGGCGGTGCTGTGCGGCCTGGCCGTGCTGTTAGTCGTTTCCGGGGGCGGGACGCCAGCGGTGTTGGCGCAAGAGCCTGAGCCTACGGCCACCCGTCCGCCGGTGCAGCCGATCGAGACGGTAACACCGCCGCCGACCATTGAGCCGACCGTAACCCCTGTAGTTCCAGCGCCGCCGTCGGAGCCACCCACAAGCGAAACTGTTGTGGCAACTCCAGTTATCCCGCTCTTACCCGAGTCGGGTGTTACGGCGAATTTCGATAGTGTGGTGGTTGGTATTGGTGGGCTGCTCTTGGTGAGTGGGTTGTTGCTTGTACAACGCCGACAGCGCGGTTGAGAGGCATCACACCTATCCAGTAGGTAAAAAATACGAGCCGGGAGGTAATTCTCCCGGCTCGTTGTATGTGTTTCTCTTGCGCTACTCCCAGCGTCTGCGCTGGTGCGGTGTTTTATAGGCTATCAGCGCATAGCTCGCAACATAAACGGCAGATAGATTCGATGGGTTTTCCCCTAACCGCAAAGAGCAAGAGTGGTTGACCTGAGGCCGACCAGATTACCGGGCAAAAACCCCACAAATCAATGTGTTTTCTTATGCTGTCCGGCTGCTTCTACATAAGATAGGCTCTGATGCCGGAAGTAAGTGTTATACAGTTCCGCATAATGTCCCCCCTGGGCCATCAGGGCCTCGTGGTTACCCTCTTCGATGATTTGCCCGTCGCGCAGCACGATGATGCGATCCACGGCGCGGATGGTGGACAGCCGGTGCGCGATGAGGATCGAGGTGCTGCGGCTCAGGATGAGCTCCGTCGCCTCTTGGATTTGCATCTCGGTGAAGGGGTCAATACTGGCGGTGGCCTCATCGAGAATGAAGATGGCCGGCTCCTGCACCAGCACCCGCATCAGCGCGACCAGTTGCCGTTGCCCCATCGAGAGCCGCGTGCCGCGCTCGCCCACATCGGTCGCCAGCCCTTCGGGCAGCATCTCTACCCATTCGCCCCCGCCGATTTGCCCGGCGATGGCCGCGATTTCCGCATCGCTAATGCTCTCGCGCCCGTAGCGGATATTATCGGCAACCGTCCCCGCAAAGAGGAATGGCATCTGCGAGACAATGCCCAACTGCCGCCGGTACTCGCCCAGATCGAGCGAGCGAATATCGCGCCCATCAATGAGAATGCGCCCACCCTGAAACTCGTAGAAGCGCGCGATGAGCTTGGCAAGGCTGCTCTTGCCCGCGCCCGTGTGCCCCACCAGGGCCACGCTCTCGCCGGGGGCGATGTCGAGATTGAAATCGCATAGCACTTGCGTCTGGTCGGAGTAGCGGAAGTCTACCTGCTCAAACGTGATGCCGCCGCGGATTACGCCCGCCGGTTCGGCAGCGGTCTGCTGCACCTTGTGTTCGGCGTCAATCAGTGCAAACACGCGCTCGGCGGCGGAAAGGCCGCCCTGGAACTGGCTCCAGAAAGCCGAAACATTAATCATGGGGAACCAGAACCGGTCAGCGCTGTTGATGAAGAGATACCAGTTACCCACGCTGATCGTTCCCAACGCAGCGGGCAGGCCGCCCCAGTAGACGATGACCGCCGTCGCGACGCCGGCCAGGGCGTTGAGGACCGGAAACGTCAGCGATAGCGCGTACCCGCGTTGCAGGTTGATCTTGAACGATTGCTGGTTGACCTCGTCGAACTCGGCGTAAATGGCCGCTTCCTGCCGGAAATTCTTGGCGACGCTGATACCGGTCACAGCCTCCTGGATGGTCGCGTTGACCTCAGCGATGACGCGGAAGCCCCGCCGCGTCACCTTGCGCGCCAGTCGCCGCAGGCTATAGGCTAACAGCCAGACCAGCGGTGCGAAGGCCAAAATCAGCAGCGTGAGTTGCCACGAGATGCTGAGCAGATAGAACAGCAGGATGATGACCTGGAGCACTTGCCCGATCAGCTCGGTGACGAGTTGCACCACCTGGGCGAACTCCTCCGTATCGGAGTTGATGCGGCTGATGATGCGCCCGGAGCGGTAATCGTCGAAAAAGGCCATATCGTGCTGGATGGAAGCCTCGAAAGCGTCGCTGCGCAGGGTGGCGATGGTGTCGGCGACGATGTGCCCGGTGATGAGGCGGCGCAGCCAGTTGCCGGCCCACGCAAAGACGCCGAACACCAGTATGAAAATCACTAACGTCCAGAACACATCCAGTCGGGCACGGTCCACCAACAGTAGATCGAGACCCCAGGAGATCACAATCGGCTGGACAGCGTTGAGCAGCGAGCCGCCCAACACGAGCGCACCCACACCGATAATGCGCCAGCGGTATGGGCGGAAATACACGAAGATGCGCCGGGTCAACTCCCGGTCACTATATTGACGGTCGTAGGCTTCAGCATCCAGGCCGGTAAAAAATCCCATGGATCCTCCATAAAGGTAGACAGTAGCCGGTAGACGGTAGCCGGCGGCGTTAGCGGTTAGGGTTTTGAATGCTCTCGATGAGCCGGTAGAGGAGCTTGCTGACGGTCTCGGCATCTGCCATGAGAGCTTCTATATCATCCAGATAGCCCAAATCGCGGGCCAGAATCAAATAATACTTAACCTCTTCCAGTGAAGCTTCACTGATATTGTAAAAGCGAGTCTTATCAGCATTGCCCCGCCGCTTGAAGCCCTCGGCGATATTGGCAGGGACAGAGACCGCTGCGCGCTGCATTTGCGAGGTCAAGCCGTAGCGTTCAGCCACCGGGAAACCGGCTGTGCAGCGATAAATCGCCAGCACCAATTGGTGCGCCCGTTGCCACGTCTCCAAATCCTGAAACCGCTTTACCTGCCCCATCTGCTTCTCCTTCTCCCCCGTCTACCGTCTACCGCCTACCGTGTCACTCATACCGCGCAAAAATGTTCCGGTACGCTTCTGAGGTCGCCAGCAGCGTCTCGTGATCGCCCATGGCGGCGATGCGGCCCTTGCGCATGATGATAATCAAATCGGCCCAGCGGATCTGCGAGAGGCGGTGGGTGATGAGAAACGTGGTGCGCCCGGCGGCGGCTTGCGCGATAGCCCGCTGGATGCGGTCTTCCGTCTCGCTGTCAATCGCACTCGTCGCATCATCCAGGATGAGAATGGCCGGCTCGATGAGGAATGCGCGTGCCAGCGCCAACCGTTGCCGCTGCCCGCCGGAGAGCGTCATCCCCCGCTCGCCGATGACCGTATCGTAGCCATCCTTGAAGCCGGTGATAAAATCGTGCGCCTGCGCGGCTTGGGCGGCTTCGATGACCTGCTCGCGGGTGGCCTGCGGATTGCCAAAGGCGATGTTCTCCGCGATGGTGCGCGAGAACAGGAAGATGTCCTGCTCGATGATCGAAATCTGCCGCCGCAACGCCGCCAGATTCCAGTCGCGCACATCCACGCCATCTACCAGCACCCGGCCCGCGTCCACATCGTAGATGCGGTTGATGAGCTTGGCGATGGTGCTCTTGCCGGCCCCCGTCTGCCCGACGATGGCGACGGTCTGTCCCGGCTGCACGGTGAAGGTGAGGCTCTCCAGCGTCATCCCTTCCTCGCTGCACTCCGGGTCAGCAAAGCGGGCTGCGGCCTGCGTGTGATAGCAGAAGCTCACGCCTTCGAACGTGACCGCGCCGCGCATGGGCGCAGCGTGGCCGGCGGCGTTCTGGTCGAGCTCAGTGCGCGCGTTGATGATTTCCAGCAGCCGTCGTGCGCTCGCCATGCCAGAGGCGACACGGGAGTAGGCGAATTGCCCGGCCCAGGTGGGAAATCCAAAGAGCAGCAGCAGGCCGTTGAAGGCGATCACGCCATCCAGCCCGATTTCGCCGGTGCGGAAGAGCAGTAGGCTGTGGTAGAGGCCCGCTGCCTGGAGCAATCCCAGCAGCAGCAGCGGGATGAAGCGCGCTTCGACCTTGATTTGCGCGAGGTAGGCATCGCGCCAGCCCTGCACCACCCGCCGGAAGCGCCCGATCTCGTGCTGCTCCTGGCTCGCGCCTTTTACCGTCTCGATCCCCTCAATGGCCTCGGCGAGCGTGGTATTCATCCCGCCGAACTCGTGGCGCACGGCTTCCGTCACCGGGCGCAGTTCGCGCAGGTAGGCGCGGATATTGAATCCATAAATCAGCAGATAGAACAGGGGAATGAAGAGCAGTTGGGGGTGATAGCGCGGCGCGAACAGCACCGGCATCAGCAAGAAATTGGCCGAACCGATGACCAGATTGACGCCCGGATTGAACATCAGATTGATCTCGCGGACATCGTTGGTGGCGCGGGCCATCAGATCGCCGCTGGGATAGGAATCGTGGAAGGACATGCTCTTGCCGATGAGCGTCGTGTAGAGCTCGTTACGGATGTCGCGTTCGAGCCGCTGGCCGAGCGTCTCGGCGGCGAGGTTGCGCCCCATTTGGAGCAGCAGCCCGCGCACCAGCTGCGAGACCGCGATGAGGATGGCGACCTCCTTGAGTACATCGAGCTGCGCGGGTTGCGCGCTAATCGCATTGAAAGCCTGCCCGGTGAGCATCGGCACGACGGAAGCCAACGCCGCATTGCCGAACGCTCCGACCAGCATCAGCACAATAATCCACCAATGCCGCAACGTGTGAGAAAGAATCCACCGGCCCGGCCCGCGCCGATCCGCTTGCCAGGTTTGTTGGATGGTAAACTCGCTGACGCCCATAGTGTCCCCCACGGAAGGTTAAAGAAAAGTAAGTATATCTAACTATTTTACTCGGAAGATGGAGAAGGTCAAGCGCCGGTTGAGTTTTTGGGAACCCGGTGTATGCTAGGAGTCGGGTATGCTTATCCGTACATGACCAGCCACACGCCATGCAAGCCTTGCCCATACCATACCCGTACTGCGTAAAACGTAATGCGTAAAGAAAGATGTTGATTTGAGATTTTCAAAGGAGGGCGCGGTGGTTCTATACGGTGGCATCGAGGCGGGTGGCACGAAGTTTGTCTGTGGCGTGGGTACGGCGGAGGGGGAACTGGTGGCGGCGGAGCAGTTTCCCACCACCACACCCGCTGAGACTTTGGGGCGGGCGATTGTATTTTTCCAGCAGCAGCCTGAGCCAGTGGTCGCATTGGGGGTGGGGGCATTTGGGCCGGTTGATCCGCACCTCACGTCGCCCACATTCGGCTACATCACCAGCACGCCCAAGCCGGGCTGGCAGCAGGTGGACGTGGTCGGTGTGTTGCGTGGAGCGCTGGGCGTGCCGGTAGGCTTCGATACCGATGTCAATGCGGCGGCGCTGGGTGAGCACACCTGGGGCGCAGCGCAAGATGTAGAGTCCTTCATTTATATTACCGTCGGTACGGGGATTGGCGGCGGCGCGTTGGTGAACGGACGCTTGCTGCACGGATTGGTGCATCCTGAGATGGGGCACATCCGCATCCCGCATGACCGGGAGCGCGACCCGTTTATGGGGACGTGTCCGTATCATGGCGATTGTCTGGAAGGGCTGGCGGCCGGCCCCGCGCTCCTGGCGCGCTGGGGGGTGCGCGCGGAGACGTTGCCGCCGGAGCATCCGGCCTGGGCATTGGAGGCGCATTACCTGGGGCTGGGGCTGGCGGCGCTGGTGTGTGTGCTCTCCCCGCAGCGCATCATTCTGGGCGGCGGCGTGATGCAGCAGCCGCAGCTGCTCCCGCTCGTGTACGCGGAGGTGCAGAGCGCACTTAACGGCTATGTGCAAGCGCCGGAGCTGCTGGAGCGCATCGAGAAGTATATTGTCCCGCCGGGGCTGGGCGGACAAGCGGGAATCAAAGGCGCGCTGGCCCTGGCGCGGTTGACAAATTTTGAGGCTGTGGTATGATTTCAGTCGTTGGGGGCGTAGTGTAGTCGGTTAACATGCCGGCCTGTCAAGCCGGAGACCGCGGGTTCGAGTCCCGTCGCTCCCGTATCAAGTAATTTTTTGCATCAGAGGCAATTGCAGAGCCATCCCGACCTGTTGAAGGTCACCAGGGGTGGCTTTTTTGCGTTGCTCTACCACATACCTTCAACCTGTTTTGTGATTTGCCGCGTTTGGGGTTATACTCATGATTGTGAGCAAAATGTCCCAGGCGATTGATCGTAGGGAGTAAAAGTGACGGCGAATGCATCGTTGTCATGGAGGTACGACTGCACCCTTTGCCTGCTGGTGCAAGCTGAAGCTTGGCAGTAGGTTATTTTGGGTAGAGTTATGAACGCAGATGAAATCCGCGCCCTGGTTTTTCCAGAGCTCATCTCATTGGGATTTGAGATCAATGAGGTGGGTGATATTGTGAGCCCTACGCTTGCCAAAGAGGATGTAAAGTATCTGCATCTATCTCTTTTGTTTGTATGGGTATACTATGTTGTGTATCAACTGGTCAGGCAAGCCCTTTCCGCAGGGTTGAGCGTAAGCGAGGTCGCGCTTGAACGAGTGGTTGCAGCAACTCAAACCCAATACCATCATCCGCAGTGCCCTGTTCCCCGAACCGCTCAAGGTGCTCGTGGTCGCGCCGCTGAGCGCGACGACCAAACTCATCGGGCAGGGCTTGCATATGTGGCCTTCAACTGCGCCGCGAGACCGGAACTACACCTTATCCACGACCCGGCGCGGCTGGATTGGGTGCCGGTGACGGCGGTGGCTAACTATCAGGTAGATGCCGCGGCGATTTCGAAAGCAGAAACCCTTCGCTTGCAGAAAAATGTACGAGACAGTCAAATCTGAGCGTTTCCGTGATTTATTGGCTAACGAGCGGCTTCGTCTATTCAGTGAGCAATATATCACTGAAAGTTACATGGATTGTGCCCCTGACCATGCAGATGCTATCCAGGTACTGCTGAGCCAGGCTTTTAGTGAGTTAGCGGCTGCAAGTCATGATTCTCAGAATTTTGCTTTTGCCATTAGGTATGTTGTAGATGAGATATTCCAAAAGCACGACCCTGACTTTTGGTTTAACCGGCTTTATTTAGAGTATAAACATAGGTTGAAACCTCACCGTTATATCGAGTATTTGCGGCCGTGGTTAATAGGAAATCGCATTCTGGATTTAGGTTGCGGAAATGGTCTGACTGCTTGGCATTTGGCTCAAGCTGGTTATGAAGTTGGTCTGACAGATATTTTGGATTATCGAGCGGCAGAGGCGCGTGGCTTGCCCTTTGTGCTGATTGGTGACGCCCGCTCTCTTTCTTATTCAAATGGTATATTTGATACAGGGATACTGCTGTCGGTGTTGCATCATGTCGTGGCAGAGGATTTGGTTCCTCTATTACGTGAGTTACAGAGGGTTTGCCGGCATCGGCTTGTGATTGAAGAAGACACCTTTGCACTTCCATCTGATTTAGAGGGTTTAGCGGATGTGTTATCTCAAGATCCGCAATTGCGGAACTTTATGTTTTTATCCGAAGAAGATCAGTTGCGATACACGATGTTTCTGGATTATTTTGGCAACGTAGTAACTCAGGGCTTATTTGAGATGGAAATCCCTTTCGAATTTAAGCCGTTCTCCGAGTGGAAGACCTTTTTCTCTGAGCAAGGTTTTCGGATAGCCAATGTAATTGTGCGTGGATTTCAGAAATGACGATTTAATCGCAATTGTCATGTTTGGTTTGTTTTGGATATTATGAGTTAGCTCTCGACTTTTGCACCTTAACAAAGAATACTCCACCAGCCAAAAACCGGCTGCTCTTGACAAATCGTAACCTGTCAGGAGCAACACCCGAGTAGCCGCGCTCCCTAAAAGAAAAGCGCGGTGGCAGC
>Ga0334882_1000183_pt1 | contig 112101 bp, 112 predicted proteins | sample GraSluR1_MG_5_FD_207226 | JGI IMG/M metagenome (GOLD analysis project Ga0334882, IMG submission 207226) | Sludge microbial communities from methane-producing bioreactor in Wageningen University, Netherlands - Granular Sludge_15_04-R1 | ecosystem: Engineered > Bioreactor > Anaerobic >...
ACGCTGTTTGCTGTAAACTTGTTAACAGAGTCTTTGCTACTGTCAAAAGAGAATCTCCCTACGTCATTACTTATGAGAAAAAAATTGTGTAAAATTGTTTGCTTTTATCTTAGAATACATAGAAGGGCATAGAAGGGCGTAGAAGGCGTAGAAGGCGTAGAAGGCGTAGGAGGACGTAGGAGGGCATAGTGGTGTAAAAGGCGTAAAAGGCATAGAGAGCGTAGTGGGTGTTTTGGTCTTCGGAAAGCAGCAAAATGAGTTTTAGCATTGAGGTAACGATATGAAAACAGCATCAGAAATTTTCAGAGAGTGGTATGATGAACATACTGCTTTTATAAAGGATAATCCAACCGTTTATGGTGACCCGTCGGCGATGGTGCTTGCAACATCTTCGGCAATGGGCGATACATCTGCCAGAATGGTACTGCTGAAAGATTTCGGAAGTGATGAATTTGTATTCTTTACCAACTACAACAGCACAAAAGCCTTGCAATTGGAATCAAACTACCGGGCGGGATTGCTTTTCTGGTGGCCTCACCTGCAGAGACAGATACGAATTGAAGGCACCGTATTGAGAACCAGCCGTCATGAGTCAGATGCCTATTTCGCAACCAGGCCCCGGGAGAGTCAGCTGGGAGCATGGGCATCAGACCAGAGCACTGAAATCAGGTCAATGGCTGATATTACTGATAAGATGGAGCGATTCAGCAAGAAATTCGGAGGGAAGATACCAAGGCCCAAACACTGGGGTGGCTACAGACTCTCAGCAGAAAGATATGAGTTCTGGCAGGAGGGGGAACACAGGCTTCACAGGCGACTTGTATATGAGAAGACATATGCCGGCTGGGAAACCATGCTTCTGGCACCGTGACAGAAGTACTCTTTGATTAATTATGCTTTGCCAGCCTGAAGGGCTTTACCTCTATTTTCTGCCATACACCCCCCATCACATAGGGTTCGGTCTCAAGGTAAGCCTCCATTTCCTCCCATCCGGGAAACTCATAGACAACAACTGATCCTATCATTTTTTCATCGTCATCAAGAATTGCCCCACCAAAGTGGAAGTTCCCGCTCTCTCTGAGTTTTTCCACCGCCTCAAGATGCATCGGCCTTACTTTCATCCTTCTGTCAAGGGCATCCTTGTCGGTTCCGTCATAAGCTGTCAGTACAAATTGCATGGCTCTGTTTTTTTCTGTATGCTGTAAAAATAACAAACTTTAGCTTAATATGGGACCTTGCGCCGCCAGGAAACAGGGGGGTGGTGGTCTTACCGTTCCTATGAATATTGCACCCCGCTGGGGTGCGATTGTAAGAGGGGCGATTGTAAGAGGGGCAATTGTATGGGGGGCTATTGTACGAGGGGCTATTGTACGAGGGGCAATTGTATGGGATGCGATTTTTTCTTAAATTTATTGTCTGACTCATTTTAACTGATATGGCAAAAAACCGTAAGTCGGAAAATAAAGCCACGGGACTAGTTCTCAGTGGTGGTGCGGCCAGGGGATATGCACACCTGGGAGTTATGAAGGCCCTTAATGAAGAGGGTATTTATCCTGATATTATATCAGGAGCCAGTGCCGGCGCCATAGCAGGGGCATTGTATGCCGACGGATATACCCCCGTGGAGATTCTTGAAATACTTGGTAAGAACAGCAGGCTCGATTTCCTGAAGCTGACAGTACCAAAAGACGGGTTACTGAAAATGGAGGGTATGATTAAAGTACTTAAGAAGGCGCTGAGGGCAAAGACGTTTGAGGACCTGAAAACACCCCTGGTAGTAAGCGTCACAAACCTTAATCTGGCTAAGGTTGAGTATTTTGAAAGCGGCGAACTATTAAGGGCAGTGATAGCATCAGCAAGCATTCCGGTAGTTTTCAAGCCTGTGGAAATGGACAACACTTTTTATGTTGACGGCGGTGTTATGGACAATCTTCCTTTGGCTCCCATTGAAAAAAGATGCCGGGTGCTTATTGGATCATATGTTAATGAAATGGGTGAAAGAAAGAACTTCAACTCTTTGCTGGGTATAGCAGAGCGTGCTTTTCACCTTAGCGTGACCAAAGATATGGCTGCAAAGCAGAAAAAGTTTAATCTTTTTATCAACCCGAAAGAACTAAGCAATTATAATGCATTCGATCAGGCGAGCTCAGAGGAAATATTCAAAATAGGGTACAAAGTCGCAAAGGAAAAGATTTCAGAATACCGCAAAAATCATGAAATGAAGCTGATTTAGCTCTTTACAGGGCTTTATTCTATCATCCTGTAAAGCTCTCTGATCTCATCAGCCCATTTGGTTTCATCAGGAGTTTCAAGTATCAGGGGCATATTATTGAAACGGTCATCATTAACGATTCTCCTGAAGATATCCATCCCAAGAAATCCATCTCCCAGGTTGTCATGCCTGTCAACACGGGTACCGAAATCCTTTTTTGAATCATTGATGTGCATTCCCTTCAGATATTCAAAGCCCACCACTTTATCAAAATGACTGAATGTCTGTATGAAGCCCTCCTCTGTCTTAAGGTCGTATCCTGCCGTGTAAGAATGACATGTATCTATGCAAACCCCCACTCTTGATTTATCTTCTACGTAATCGATAATAAACCTCAGATGCTCAAAACGGTAGCCCAGATTGGTACCTTGTCCGGCAGTATTTTCAATTACCGCGGTAATGCCTTCTGATTTATCCAGAGCGATATTTATCGATTCTGCGATTATTCTCAGGCATTCCTCTTCTGAAACCTTATTCAGGTGACTTCCCGGGTGAAAGTTGAGCCTGTCGAGTCCTAACTGCTGACAACGCTTCATTTCATCTATGAATGACGAACGTGATTTCTTGAGTGCATCGGGGTCGGGATTACCCAAATTGATAAGATAGCTGTCATGGGGTAGTATTTGAAAGGGCTTGAAATCATACTTCTCGCAATTATCTCTGAACAGCTTTATTGACGAAGCTGAGAGTGGAGATGAAAACCACTGTCTCTGGTTTTTTGTGAAAAAGGCAAAAGCCCTTGCTCCCACCTCATAAGCATTTACCGGAGCATTTTCCACGCCTCCCTGGGCACTGACATGTGGTCCTATGTATTTCATATTCTCTGTTAGATTTTATGTCAAACTAAAAATAGCCGGTTCCATCCCAGCAATGTGTGCATAACTTCTCCTTTGGAAGGCCTATAGCTTCTACAAGATCGTCGAGTCGCTGGTATACCAGGGTGTTAAGATCAAGCTTTCCTGCAATCCTGGCTACCATTGATTCATATTCTGAAGTATCGGGGTCGCTGTAGCGGGTAATATCTTCTTCCCTTCCACCGAGTTCTGATACTGCTCTTCTTGCAGCAAGCTCCAGGGTTGACCGCGATTGCGAGAAATTGAGGAAATCGCAAGGGAAGAGCAGCGGAGGACATGCAATTCTCATATGGATGGCAGCAGCTCCGGCAAGGCGCAGTTCGCGGGTATTGTCACGAAGCTGTGTTCCACGTACAATACTGTCATCAAGGCAGACTATCTTCTTTCCTTCAATTACCGCCTTATTGGGAATCAGTTTCATTCTGGCAACCAGCTCCCTGTCTCTCTGCTGCTGAGGCATAAAGCTTCTGGGCCACGTAGGGGTATATTTAGAGTATGCCCGCTTATAGGGTATGCGCTTCTCTTCACTGTAGCCGACAGCATGTCCCACACCTGAATCAGGCACACCGCAGGCAAAATCAGCTTCAACATTGTCGCGGCGTGCTATGGCGGCACCGCACCGTGCCCGGCAATCCTCAACATTTATTCCTTCATAATATGACGGCGGGTAACCATAATATACCCAAAGGAAAGAACATATCTGCATATTCTGGTTCGGGGGCCTGAGTTGTGTGTACCCGTCGGGGGTAATAAAGATCACCTCACCGGGTCCCAGGTAATAATCTGCTTCGAATCCGGTATTCGGAAAAGAAGCTGTTTCACTGGCAACTGCCCATGCACCATCTTTTTTACCGATAATAACAGGAGTACGACCAAGTTTATCGCGTACAGCAATTATTCCCTCCGGAGTAAGAATAAGAAAAGAACATGATCCCTTCACTTTTTCAAATACATTTTCTATCCCGTCAGAAAAGGTGTCCATTTCGTTAATAAGATTTGCCACCACTTCGGTAGGGTTGACGTGGCCTTCAAAGTTCTCGGTAAAGTGGACCCTTTTGGCAAGAAAATATTTCTCCAGCTCAGCAAGGTTATAGAGCCGGCTTACCGTAACCACTGCAAAGCGGCCCAGGTGTGAGCTGAAGAGTATCGGCTGCGGATCAGTGTCGCTGATTATTCCCATGCCCAGGTTCCCGGAAAACCTCTGCAGATCATTTTCAAACTTATTTCTGAAATAAGCGTTTTCAAGATTGTGTATTGACCGGCGAAAGCCGTTGGCATAGCAATAAAATACCATTCCGGCACGTTTGGTACCCAGGTGGGAATGGTAATCTGTGCCGTAAAAAACATCATTAACGCAACATGAACGGGATACTGAGCCGAAAAAGCCACTCATACGATTTAAAGGAAATTATTAGGTTATACTGGTGAACCGCGTAAAGATAATCATTATTGAAAGAGGCGGGTTACTGATCGGTTAAGATATTATTGTGTAATTTTGTCGTCGAATTTGAATTAGTTTAAACCGAGGCGTCATGACAGAAGAGAAAAATGAAAAACTACCCGGCAACGGGGCGGTCAAAAGCGAAAATACCGGTAAGCCGAAAAGCAATAAGCTGCCGGTGGGATTGATAGCCATTGCAGTAGTGCTGGCAGGAATACTGATATATGTTGTCTTCGCATATCAGAAGCAAAAGACAAACATGTATGAAATGGAGAGAATGCTGACGCACGAGAAAGACTCTCTGGCAAACGAGCTTCAGATGATGATATTTGGCTATGACACTCTCAAGACGAATAACGATACACTTAATGCTCAGCTTGAGAGAGAACAGAACCGCATACGCCAGCTGCTATCGATAAACGCATCCAATGTTCAGCTTATCAGGCAATACAGGGCAGAAATAGGCACAATGCGTGATATAATGAAGAGCTACATTGTTCAGATAGACTCACTGAATACCCGCAACAAGCTTCTGGTGGCAGAAAATGAAGAAATAAGAGGTCAGATGACCAGGGTTGAACAAACAAATATTGAGCTTGAGAAAGTCAAAGAAGACCTCTCTGCAAAAGTTGTTATAGCTTCGGTCATCCAGGCCAAGGATCTGGTAGTGGCCGGTATAAACACCAAGAGAAGGGAGGTTGACCGCATTGACAGGCTTGACAAACTGAGGGTCTGTTTTACCCTGCGGGAAAACCCGATAGCAGAGGCTGGCAGAAAAACTGTCTATCTCCGTGTCCTGCGTCCTGACGGACTGGTTATCACCGACAGCTCAGAAAATATTTTTCTGGTTGGCGAAGAGAGTATCATATTCACTGCCAAGAGAGACGTAGACTATGAAAATCAGGATATTGAAATGTGCATCTTCGTTGACAACACCGGCGATTTCATTGCCGGAATATCTTTTGCGGAATTATATCTTGACGGGGTTCTGATAGGCAGTACGACATTTTCACTGCGGGGCAGGTAGTCAAAAATGCCCTTTTCAGGTCATTATAAATTCTGAAATAATATTATCAGCTATCATAACTCCCTGGTCTGTAAGGATCAGGGAGTTTTTTTCACGTCTCATCATGCCGTACGAAACAAACCTTTCTGCTATATTGTTGATATAATCAAACCCCTCTTTTTCAAAACTATTCTCAACATACTCAAGGTCAATTCCCCACATGGTACGCAATGATGTCATTATATACTCATTGAATTTTTTCTTAAAGTCGAGCTCTTCTCTTTCATAATCGGGATAACCGCTATTGACAGAGTTGATATATGTCGCCACATCGCTGACATTCCACTGCCTTGAATATCCATTGAAAGAATGCGCCGAGGGTCCAAGCCCTATATATGGCACCTGCTTCCAGTAGGCAGTATTGTGTCTTGAAAACCAGCCATCACGGCAAAAGTTTGAAATTTCATAATGAAGGAACCCATGAGCTCCGGCTATCTCCATCAGTGTCGCGAACTGAATATTGCTCTCCTCTTCATCCGTCTCCCTCAGAAGCCCCTGCTTCAGCATTTTGTAAAAGGGAGTCTCTTTTTCGAAGGTAAGATGATAAGCAGAAAGATGCTTGATATCGAACCTGAAAGTCTTTTCCAGGCTCCTCTCCCACTCACTGTTTTTCATTCCCGGCAAACCATAAATCAGATCCACCGATAAATTTTCAAAGCCGGCATTTAAAATCTCTTTGATCGCCCTCTCGGCAGATTGCGCATCATGCCTTCTGTTAAGCATTTTGAGATATTTGTCGTTCCACGACTGCACCCCAACACTAATCCGGTTAAATGATAACTTTTGCAGTGTTCCGGCATAATCTCTGGTGATATCGTCAGGATTAACTTCGATGGTAATTTCTGCATTGTCATCAACGCTAAAGACCTTTCGGATGCCCTGCATTATCTTTTCAAGGGAGCCATAAGGCAGCGCTGATGGTGTTCCGCCGCCCAGATATACAGTATTAACAGATTCACCTGTAAGGTAATCGGCCCGCAGGGTCATCTCTTTCAAAAGTGCCTCAACATATCCGGGAATCATTTCAGTACCGGTAATTCTGTAAAAATCACAGTAACCACAAATCTTTTTACAAAACGGGATATGTATATAAACTCCTGCCATTATTTGCGATATGTTATAAAGTTATAAAGATTTGTCAGGGTTTGATTACTTTTGTGTCTATAATTTATGAAAACGGTCCGTCCGCACATAATAACAGCATTAACGGCATTTGCAATACTGGTACTCAGCCTTGGTGATGTCGGCAGCCTGGGAAGACCCGTGTATAACATTATTCCCCACGCTGACAAATTGTTCCATATGCTGATGTATTTTATTCTTACACTGGTAATGCTTACTCAATACAGAAGACTGACGCTCAAACCGGGAAATGTGGTGTGGCTGGCCCTTGGAGCTTTCACCTATGGTGTGGTGATAGAGTTTCTGCAGAGGTATCTGACCCGGGTGCGCAGTTTTGAAAAACTTGACATACTATTCAACCTTGCCGGAATCGTTGCCGGTGTAATAGCGTATTATATTCTTTGCAGAATTATCTTCAAAAACCGGTGCCCCGATAGTTAAATAACAATTTCCCCTGACCCGTTAAGCGATTTAACTACATTGGCTATAGTCTTTTTTGTAAAGAGCCTGGCCAGGTTTACCCTTATCTTCGTGTATTCATCATGCAGCAGGCAGGGGGCCTTCTCTTTATCAGAACAACTGCATGTATGATTGTGAATAGCGCAATAAGTAAACAGATCATCGCCATCTATTGCCTTAACGATATCATAAAGCCTTATCTGCTTAGGGTCTTTCTGAAGAACAAATCCTCCGTGCGGACCTTTGGTGGAACCAAGGATCTTCTGGCGGGCCAGCAGCTGCAGTATCTTTGCAAGAAACGGGGTGGGTAAATCCAACGCCTCAGCTATCTCCTTAAGACCCACATTACCTTTCCCCTTTGGCCTGCTGGCAATATAAGTCACGGCCCTTATTCCATATTTACACGTATTCGAAAGCATCTTACATATACTTAACCGGAATTTTATCTATCCTTATTTTATGCCTGCCACCATCAAATGTTGTATTGAGAAAAGTATCCGCTATCAGTCTTGCTTCCGGTTCTGTTAAAAATCTTCCCGGCAAAGCACATACATTCGCATCATTATGAGCCCTCGCCAGCCTGCTTATCTCCTCATTCCAGCACAAGGCCGAACGTACACCCTGGTGTTTGTTAACCGTCATGTTTATACCGTTTCCTGAACCACATATAGAAAACCCTAAATCGCACTCCCCTTTCTCAAGAGAGACAGCCAGAGCATGTCCATAATCAGGATAATCAGTACTCTCTTCACTGAAACAACCAAAATCCTTTACTTCATAACCCTTATCAATCAGATATTTAACCAGTCTCTCCTTGAGATGAAACCCTGCATGGTCAGAGGCAATGGCTATTTTCTTCCTTTTCACGGCAATATTGTTTTAAAGATTTTCATTATCAGCAACAAAGTAACCACAATTTCAATCATTGATAACGTATTAAAGGAAAAAAATATGCTTAACTCCTTTTTCTTTTCATTACAGGCATATCTTTTCTCTTATAACCGTAAAACAAGTATATTGTTTAACCTATCAACAAATCATAATATGAAATTGTTAATAAGTTGTGTCGTGAATTGTTAAAAACAGTGAGTTATTCAACAAGATAGAACCGGTTTAGTCAGTTTCTCTTTTTTTCACATTTTAAAGGTTTCTTACAAAAAGGATATTAACTGTATTTATTCATTAACGAACAATAAAAGAGACTATTTTTGTGTCATTGCCACTACTTAAAACGTTCTTTTAACCATTGTCAAAAAAGTAAATAAACTCCCTCATAATCAATAGTGGTATATTTTTTGAATTGTTCAAAAACTGTTACTAAAAGGTTTAAATGGTAATTTCAAAGAAAAAATCAAAAAATGATTCAACACTATTAACAGGATATAATAAACACCAACATCTTATTTAATTAAATTTTAAAATTAATAGTAATGAATAAAACAATGTTGAAAAACGGATATGTTGATCATGAACCCGATAAATCTGTCAACATAACCGAAGAAATAAAGAGATTGAAGGAAGAAAAAAATGCCATCATTCTTGCTCATTACTATCAGACCTCAGATATTCAGGATATTGCTGATTTCATTGGTGATAGCCTGGCTCTTTCACAAAAGGCCGAATCAAACAATGCAGATATTATACTGTTTGCCGGAGTTAAATTTATGGCTGAAACAGCAAAGATTCTTGCACCTGAAAAGAAAGTACTCATCCCTGATCTTATGGCTGGTTGTTCACTGGCTGATTCGTGCAACCCTGACGATTTTAAAAGATTTATCAATCAAAACCCTGGAAGAACAGTAATTTCCTATGTAAACACCACTGCAGAGATAAAGGCTTTGACAGATATAATATGTACTTCTTCAAATGCCCTTAAAATAGTCGAATCACTTCCTCGTGATGAAAAGATAATATTTGCTCCAGACCGGAACCTTGGGAATTATATAAAAAATCAGACAGACCGTGATATAATAGTTTGGGACGGAGCCTGTCATGTGCATGAGGAATTTTCTCTGGAGGCAATAGTAGATATTAAAAAATCATATCCCGAAGCAAAAATAATAGTGCATCCTGAATGTGAATTGCCGGTAAGACTTGTCGCTGATTTTATAGGTTCAACATCAGCACTTTTAAATTATACCATGGAAGATAACTCAGATACATATATAATTGCAACAGAACCTGGCATAATACATCAGATGAGAAAAAGTTCTCCTGACAAGAATTTTATTCCTGCACCTGCAAAGGATTCGACATGTGGATGCAGTGAATGTAATTTTATGAAGCTTATTACGTTGAAAAAGATATATAATACGCTTAAATTTGAACAGCCAGAAATTATACTCGATACTAAATTAATGGAGCTGGCAAGAAGACCTATAAAAAGAATGCTTGAAATATCTGCCAGGTCAGGTTTATAGTTATATGATAGCAAGATTACATATAGCAATATTCGTAATGATGTTTCTGACCTCGGGTCTGGAAGCACAGGATATAACACTTCAGGATGGATACCAGGTATTTAAATATCCGAATGGTGTCGTGTCATCAGAGGGGTATATCAGAAATGGTAAGCCCGATGGTTACTGGAAAAGTTATTACGTTACCGGTATATTGAAATCTGAAGGGAAAAGGACCAGTTTTTTGCTTGACAGCATCTGGGTTTTCTATGATCAGACAGGCGATACACTTGAAAAGATCAGCTATCTCTATGGCAAAAAGAATGGTTATTACCTCAGATTTCAAAAAGACAGTTTTTATGGTCTTTATATATCTTCACGTGAATTATATGCCGGAGACAGGAAAGAAGGAACGGCATATCTCTATTTTCCCGATGGCAATGTAAAACAGACAATACCCTATAATGAAGGCAGAAAAGAGGGTTTATCAAAAGAATACGATCAAAACGGAAAAGTAATAACATTGCTTGAATACAGAAACGATTTTCTTGTCAGCAGACAGGTGATTAACAGAGTTGATAACAGGGGACTTAAGCAGGGAGACTGGAAGGAATTTCATTCCAATGGTAATGTCAGTAAGGAGATGGCATATAAGGATGACCGTCTTCAGGGCTACTACAGGGAATATGATACACGTGGAAGACTAACAGTAACCATGCTTTATGATGAGGGAAAATTGATTGAGGGAATAAGTGACGATAATACAGATATAGAAATAGTTAACAGATATAATGATGCCGGAGGCCTTATCTATAGTGGTCCGTACAGAAACGGGGTTCCTGTAGGAGTGCACAGGGAATATGACGGCTCGGGAAACATTACGAATGGTATAATTTACAATGATGACGGCCTTAAAATATCGGAAGGTATTGTGAATGAAGCCGGGAATCGCAACGGACCATGGAAGGACTACTATCCTGATGGAACCATAAGATCTGAGGGTCAGTATGCTGAAAACAGACAATCAGGTACATGGAGGTTTTATAACAGGGACGGAAGAATTGAACAAACCGGTGTTTTTATTAATGGAAGGGCAGATGGTCTTTGGCGTTGGTATTATGATGATGGTTCAATTTTGAGAGAAGAGGAGTACTTTCAGGGAAGAAGAGACGGACCCTACCGTGAATATGGTCCGGATGGCAGTGTAATCGTTGAGGGGGAGTATGCCGATGGAGAGAGAAATGGTGAATGGAAATACTCATCAGGAGATTTTTCTGAAGAAGGGAAATATATACTTGGATTGATGGATGGTATCTGGAGGTCTTACTATAGCGATGGAAAACCAAGGTTTAAGGGTACTTATGTGCAGGGAAACCCCCAGGGTACTCATATTTACTATTATCCTGGCGGAAAGGTAATGGAGGAGAGACATTATGACAGAGGATTGCGGGAAAAGACCTGGAAAAAGTTTACAGAAGACGGATTACTGGCAATTTCCATAACGTACAGGCGTGATGTGGAAACAGCAATCAACGGTATAAGAATAACAGCTGCCGAAGGTGATACAAGAATTATAAAATAGTAATTTTGCCCGGCATGGCTGAAGGTTTTAATATCAGAAAAGAGGTATCGGTTTCTGTTGATCGTGAATATGAAAGGCAGCTGCGACCTGATACTTTCAGCGATTTTAGCGGTCAGCCGGCTATAATTGAAAACCTGAAAATCTTTGTAAAAGCAGCACTGAAGCGTAATGAATCACTTGATCATGTACTGCTTCACGGTCCGCCCGGACTGGGAAAGACCACTCTTGCAAATATAGTCTCACATGAGCTGGGGGTGGACATGAAAATTACGTCAGGACCGGTTCTGGACAAACCGGGTGATCTGGCAGGGCTTCTTACCAGCCTGGAAGAAAGGGATGTATTATTTATTGATGAAATTCACAGACTTAGCCCTGTTGTTGAAGAGTATCTTTATTCTGCAATGGAGGATTTCAGGATTGATATAATGATTGACAAAGGACCGAGTGCCCGTTCGGTACAGATAAACCTTAATCCTTTCACTCTTGTTGGCGCAACTACCAGATCCGGTCTTCTGACAGGACCCTTAAGGGCAAGGTTTGGTATTAAGTTCCATCTCGAATATTATGACAATCATGTGCTGGCAGGGATAGTAAAGAGATCGGCATCTATTCTTAATGTTATGATTGAAGAAGAAGCTGCAAGGGAAATAGCATCAAGATCAAGGGGAACGCCAAGAATTGCCAACTCTTTATTGCGGAGGATAAGAGATTTTGCTCAGGTAATCGGAGACGGAAGTATAGATGTTGATATTACAAGGCACGGACTTAAGGCCCTGAATATTGATCAGCATGGTCTCGATGAGATGGATAATAAAATACTTTCTGTCATAATTGAAAAATTCAGAGGCGGGCCTGTTGGCCTGAATACAATTGCAACAGCTGTAGGAGAAGAGAGTGGTACTATAGAGGAAGTTTATGAACCATTTCTTATAAAGGAGGGATATTTGAAAAGAACTCCGAGAGGCCGTGAGGCAACAGAGGCAGCTTACAGGCATATTGGAAAACATACCGGGAAAGGATCAGGATTATTATTTTAATTACCTATATTTGAGCCGCAAAATTGGTCTAAATTGTAAGTATATATGAAAGAATTTCTCAAAAAATCAGGATTGATCTTTATTCTTGCGGGAATAGTCGTTATTGCGTATACTGAACTGACTAAAATGGAGAGCAATCCAATGCTTATACTGAGTGGCGGTCTTATTGTATTTGGCCTGCTGTTCTATGTTGTCATGAATAATATACTCGAATAAAAGTATAACAGGACAAGCCATCTGCCTCTTTCGTCAGAGGGGGATTTTAACCGAAAATGTTGCTTACTTTTTCAAGTCCCCTGGTGTCGATAACTTTTATTTTCCTTCCGTGCAGCTCAATAAGCTTGTCACTCTTGAATTCCGACAATAATCTGATTACAGATTCAGTAGCGGTTCCAACTATATTTGCCAGCTCTTCTCTGGTTAGAGAAATTCTAAGATATTTACTCTCGTCCAGTCCGAATTCTTCTACAAGATGAAGCAAAACCTCGGCAAGACGCTCCCTGACAGTTTTCTGGGCAATGTCTGTTATGTATGAGTTGGCTTCTTCGAGCTCATGACAGGTTAACTTCATTAGTTCGAAGGAGAAGGAAGGATTTGACTTTACAAAGGTGAACAAGACATCAGAAGGAATGAAACAAACGTAACTGTCTTCAATTACTTCAGCAGTGGTACAGGCCGGTTCGTTGCTGATAACGGAGCGGTAGGCAATTATGTCACCTTTTTTTGCGAATCTGATGATCTGCTCCTTTCCGTCGAAGCCGGTTTTGAAGACTTTGATAATACCTTTGTTAATACAATAAAAACCATTTATTCTGTTGCCTTCCTGATATAGCACATCACCACGCCGGTAATGCCTGAAATCTTTTTCAAAATTTATAGTGTCAAGCTCTTCCCTGGTGAGGTGACGGAAGAGCGAATTGGTTTCAACGGCACATTTGTCACAAAAAGGAATGTGAATATCGTGTTGTTTCATAATACCAGAAGTTCAGTTATCCCACAAAGATTATAAATACCTTTGATATAATTGTTTACTTTTGCTAAAAATCATATTAAAACATTTATTTAACATAATATGGATGATATTGCAAAACTGACACTCAAGGGTAATATGTCGTTTGAGGTAGATGTGAACGGCCATAGTCTGACTATCGATTCTTCAAAGGATTTTGGGGGCAACAACGAAGGACCAAGGCCTAAAAGTTTGATGCTGGTAGCATTGGGCGGATGTACCGGAATGGATGTTGCCTCTATACTGAGAAAAATGAGAGTACCGTTTACCAGTCTCAGAGTAGAGGTAAGCGGACATGTTACGGAGGATCATCCACGGCATTTCGATACTATGCATATTAAATTTTTTCTCAGTGGTGAAAATATTCCTCATGAGAAGGTTGAACAGGCGATCAATATGTCACATGAGAAATTCTGCGGCGTAAGTTACAGCTACAAGCAGAGCATCGAGATTACCAGCGAGATCATTTATGAGTAACAATAAGGCATTGATACTACTAAATTGAAGACCTGAACTGAGAAAGGAATCTTACATCATTTTCAAAGTAGAGCCTTAAATCATCTACCCTGTATTTAAGCATGGCTATTCTTTCAATACCCATACCAAAAGCAAAGCCTGTATATTTTTCACTGTCTATTTCGCAAGCCTCCAGTACGGCGGGATGAACCATTCCACAACCAAGCACCTCGAGCCATCCGGTATATTTGCACACATTACATCCTTTGCCTGAGCAGAGCCGGCAGCTCACATCAAGTTCGGCTGAGGGCTCTGTAAACGGAAAGTATGACGGACGGAGTCGTATTTCTGTTTTGGGACCAAACATTTCACGACAGAAATAAAACAATGTCTGACGAAGATCGGCAAAGGAGACCCGGGTGTCTATATAAAGGCCCTCTACCTGATGAAAGATGCAATGGGCACGGGCAGACACAGCCTCATTCCTGAATACTCTTCCGGGAGAAATCGTTCTGATGGGCGGTTTCTGGTTTTCCATAACACGAACCTGTACTGAAGAGGTATGTGTACGCAGCAGAATATCATCAACAGATGATTCTTCATCAGAAATACGGGAAATGTAAAAGGTGTCCTGCATATCACGTGCAGGATGATCAGGAGCGAAGTTCAGTTTTGAAAAAACATGATTATCGTCTTCTATTTCAGGACCTTCGGATACCGTGAAACCTATCCTGGAGAAAATAGAGATCAGCTCATTACGCACGATGGAAATGGGATGTCTTGAGCCAAGCTCAACAGGATAAACCGGCCTGGTGTGGTCGAAACCGGTTTGATCAGTCTTTCCGGAACCGGCAGTGCTGTTAAGATCATAGAGATCCTGTGCGAGATTCTTAAGTTCATTCAAAGCCTTTCCGGTCTCTTTTTTCTGCTCTGCGGGGATGGTTCTGAACCGGTCGAAAAGCTCAGGTATCAATCCTTTGCGACTGAGATAGCGGAGCCTGAAGCTTTCAGCAGATCCGCTATCATCAAATGAGAATGACTCAACTTCTCTCTTCAGTCTTTCAATAGTCTCTCTCATTGTTGTGATCGAAGATTATCTTTTCACAATTTCAGCCTTTAATATTCTGACCGTATCGGAAAGAGGCCTGTCTGACCGGTCTCTCGGTTCGGCAGCTATTTTGTCTATCACCTCAAAACCTTCGAGAACCTGGCCGAATACTGTATAGTTCATATCAAGATGAGGAGTACCTCCTTCAGTTGCATATACAGCCTTCTGGTCTTCAGGGATATTATATGGCTCAATGTTTTTAAAATATTCATCAATTCTTATGGTGGCTTTTTCCTGAAGCTCTGCGGTCGACAGCTGCAGTCCGGCAGAATCAGCCTGAGCCCTCTCCTCTGCCATGAACCTGTAATACATATTCATCCTGATATTATCGTTGATGCGTTCTTCCTGCCTGATAATCTGTGCTGAATCGTGAGTGACGCCCTGTACTATGTAAAATTGTGTTGAAGATGACGCCCTCAGCGGATTGGATGAATCTCCGGTACGGGCAGCGGCAACAGCACCCTTTTTGTGAAATAACCCCGGAACAATTTCAGCCGGTATTGTGTATCTGTACTTTGAAAGATCTGCACCTTCAATATAAGTACCGCGAGTCTGGGGATTCCCTGTCTGTATCATGAAACCATCGATTATGCGGTGGAAGAGAATATCATCATAAAAACCTGACTTAACAAGTTCAACAAAGTTATTCCGATGCAGAGGAGTCTCATCATAAAGCATCAGTGTAATATCACCATGTGTGGTTTCAAGTCTGACATACACAGTCTCATCAGTCTCCTTTTTATTCTGACAGCCTGCAATGGCAATCATAACCAGCAAAATCAAGAAGATCTTTTTCATTATTTCGGGGTTTTAATTGAACAGGTGCAAAGTTATTCATAATAATGTTAATATTTCACGGCACAGGTTCATATTTCGCCAACTGCCGTTTCTGATTAGTGGAACGTGATGCATATATTTGCGAAAAATCTTTTTAATGAAGGAAGTAAGACGGCTGGCAGGTCAAACGGTCATTTATGGTGTCGGAACCATGGTTCCCAGGTTCCTGAACTATGTTGTTCTTACGCCTCTTTATACCTACACATTGCAGACACGCGCTGATTACGGTGTTATCGTTGAGTTGTATGCATGGATGGTGCTATTACTGGTCGCCCTTACATATGGTATGGAGACAGGCTTTTTCAGATTTTCTCAGAAAGCATCCGACCTGAAAAAAACATATGGAACAGCTCTTACCAGTCTGTTTATTACATCGTCATTGTTTATTCTGTTTACAAACCTCTTTATAAATGATGTTGCTGCATTTTTTAATTACCGTGAGAATACAAGTTATATAAGATTATTTACTGCAATAGTTGCTGTTGATGCTTTCTGTGCAATACCGTTTGCAAAACTTCGAAGAGATGAAAGGCCATTGTTGTTTAGTGCAATTAAGATAGCCAATGTCGTAATAACAGTAAGCACTATTGTTTTCCTTATTAAAATCGCCCCGGGAATGTATGAACGAGGTAACAAATTTGTACTTTCCTTTTATGATCCTGACTATCTCATAGGTTACGTATTCCTCGGAAACCTGATCGGAAGCACGGCAACCCTGATCATGCTTCTGCCGGTAATTCTGAAAGTAAAGCCTTCGTTCAGCTGGAGCACCTGGAAGCGCATGATAAACTATTCTTTGCCCCTGCTCATTGCCGGTATTGCAGGAACCATTAATGATGTAGTGGATAAAATATTATTGCGCAGGCTGGCTGAGGGCAGCGACGGACTCGACCTAGTTGGTGAATATGGCGGAGGCTATAAGATTGCGGTTCTCATGTCCCTGTTTGTGCAGATGTTCAGGTTTGCGGCAGAGCCATTCTTTTTCGAGAAGGCAGGCAAAAGCGATGCTAAAGAGACATATGCTTTCGTAATGAAGCATTTTGTAATATCAGCCCTGGTACTGTTTCTGGCATTGAATCTTTTCATCCCTGTAGTTCAATATTTTGTCGGACCAATATTTCGAGAATCAATAATAGTGGTTCCGATAGTTAGTTTTGCATATCTGCTTTACGGGATATATCTCAACCTGAGTGTCTGGTATAAGATAAATGACATGACCCGCTATGGAGCTTATTTTACATTCTCAGGGGCTGTTATAACAATACTGATAAATGTTTTTCTTATTCCTGTTTACGGATATATGGCGTCAGCCTGGGCACATGTCGCATGCTATATGGCGATGGTAACTCTTTCATGGTCAGCCGGAAGGAAATTTTACAGGATAAACTACGAGGTCGGGAAGATCTTGTTTTATACGGTAATAGCAATAGCAATTGTCGTGTTCTCGTTATTAATAGAATGGAAAAGCACAGTTTTAGAACTGGGGGTTAATCTTTTACTGATCAGCGCGTTTATTCTTCTGGCAGAGAGACGAGATAAAACCCTTTCTTTGTACCTGAAAAGGAACATATAGGATTATTGGAGGTGCCCGGCATGATTGGAACAAGATATGAAATTCAGATAGGCTAGTTATGAATCAACATAAATATATCAATAGCAGGAATTACCGGCTTCATAAGTACAATATCGGAGCAGCTTCCGTGAACCTCCGGAGCGAAAATTTAGAGGAAGCCATGGTGCTGCTACAAGAAGAACCAGAGATTAAGAAAGTTGTGAAAAAACATGATGCAGGCAGATCGCACAATCACATGAACGGGGTAAACACAGAGCGGGTCAGGAGCGACTTCGGTCAGATTGGGAGGAATTCATGAAACAAGGGATATATTTTATACTGACGTTATTATTGTTGCTGCCTGTTTCCTGCAACAGGGGAACAGCACCTTCAACATCTGCTGCATTGAGGAAGCAGGAGAGAAACGAGAAATATGAGTACTACTACGTTGAGGGTTTAAGGCATAAACTCATTGGATCTTCGGCAAATGCCTTGTCAATGTTTGAAGAATGCATAAACATAGCGCCTGAGCGCGATGGGGCATGGTACCAGATTGGTCAGATTTCATACTTTACGGGTAACATGGATGAGGCAGTCAGATATGGGAGTGCTGCACTGGAAAGAAACGAGAATATATGGCATTTTATGCTTGTGGCGAATGCTTACTACAAAAAGGGAATGACTGACAGTGCAATAATTTACTATGAAAAAGCCAATAAGACTTTCCCGCAGGAGGAAGAGGTGAAATATACTCTGGGAAACCTCTATTATGAAGCAGGTAAATACAATGAAGCAGCGAACATTTTCAGGTATTTTGATGATAAATACAGTGTTGGAGGGGCCTCGGCAATACCTCTTGTCAGAAGTCTTATTAAAATGAAGAAATACCAGGAAGCTGAGAGTAAGCTGAATGTTCTGATTGATACCCATCCCGAAGAGTATTCCTTTCTTGGGATTCTTGCTGAATTGTATCGTGATACAGGAGAAAATGAAAAGGCGGCCGGTGTATATGAAGAGCTTGTTAATGCTGAGCCTGATAATATTGAAGTTCTTTTTTCATTGGCTGAATTTTTCAGGCAGGAAAGTAATTATGCTGATATTTTCAGTCTGTTAAATACCGTTGCGCTTAAGGAGAGTATATCTGCAGAGGATAAGGTAAATTTCTTTGCATCGCAGCTTGAAGATCCTGCTATAACAAAGGAGTTTTCCAATGAATTTGAAATATCACTGCGGGTGCTTGAGGCTTCACATGAAGAAAATCCGTTGGTGTTTTTATTGCGTCCTGAATTGTATCAGGTATCCGGACGCACAGACGAGGCAATAGAATTACTGGAGATTTATGTAAAGAAATGGCCTGAAGGCTATTACGCCTGGGAGAAGCTTTTACTTCTGCTTGCAGATAAAAGCGATTATGAAAAGCTGTATTCGCTTTCTTCACAGGCTGTACGCAATTTTAATACCGCGATACTGCCTAAATTGATGAATGCATTGTCTGCTACACAAATTGGTTTTTTTGATGAAGCACTTGAGCAACTGAACAGGGCAAGAAGACTTTTAAACAACAATCAGGAGCTTGCGATGCAGATACTTTCAATGGAGGCGGATGCTCTTTACAGAATGGGGAAGAGTGCAGAAGCATTTGCAAAGTTTGATGAAGCGCTGAAAATAGAGCCGGATGATCTGATCATACTAAATAACTATGCTTATTTTCTTGCCGAAAAGGGTATAAGGTTAAGAGAGGCACGTAAGATGATAGAAAAGGTCGTGAATGTGGAAGATGATTATAACGTCTTTAATGATACTTATGCATGGGTATTATATAAGCAGGGTAAATACGTCAGGGCAGAGAGGGTTATCAAGCGAATAGCAGAGTCAGATGATAATGACGATGCTGAATATTTTAAACATTATGGATATATACTAAAGGCAAGAAAGAAATACAGAGAGGCAATAGAGGCATGGGAGAGGGCAATTAAAATGGGAGGCCCGGAAGAGGAACTGAGAGTTAATATTGAAGAATGCAAAAGGTTGGTAAAATAGCTTTATTAATATCATGTGTTGTATTGATTGCGACCTCAGGCTGTAGTGTTCTGAGGAGGGGAGCAGCAACTGATGAAAACGACTCTCTGCCACGTAAACACATGATGTATAATGATATACTTGCTAATAATATAGTAAAATCGGGGCTCTATATAAGGAAAGGCAGAGTTGAACTGATTACAGGAGGCAACAGGGAGAGATTTACAATGAATCTCCGTGTATCAGATGATGGTAAGTGGCTTGCCAGCATAAGAACATTTGCAGGAATAGAAATTGCAAGAATATATGCTGACAAGAATGCGGTTACTATATTGGACAGAGTAGGCAGAACTGCTACTTTAATGGAATGGGATCAACTGAAAAGAGATTTCGGTCTCACTTATGAAATGCTGCCTTTGTTGATGGGAGATGTGCCTGAGGGATCCATGATAAAGCGAAGAGCTATAGACTGTAGTCAGTACCTGCCTCTTAATGCAGAATGGGCTGATATTTTATTAAATACAGATTGCGATGTTGCAAAGGTTCATAGATTTCAGATAACTGATATGACTTTTGGACGGAAGATAGTTATTCAGGCATCTGGTTTTATTACCGGTACTGAGGGTTTGTACTATCCTTCAAGTGTTGAAATTGCAGAGGAGAGCGGTATTTTAAATATGAAACTGACATATGAAGATACTGAACTGAACTGGAAGGGTAAGATTGATTTTGAAATACCGGCTGGTTATCGAATAGAAAGATGAAATGAGAATCTTTACGATTATATTGTTAATTCTGATAGTGGCTCCTTTAAGGGCACAGAGCAGGGCGGAACTTGAAGAGAGACGAAAGAAAACGCTTGAAGAGATTGAATATGTAAACAACATGTTGATTGCTACTTCTAGAAAGCGTGCTGAAGGTACCAGTGAGCTAAAAATAATCGGAAGCCGTATTGGCCTTAGGGAGAATGTCATTTCAGGGCTCAGAAGCGAGATAGATCTGTTAAATATAAGGATAGAATTGAACAGACTCTCGGCCACTATGATGGAAAACGATCTTGTTAGTCTGAGAAACGACTATGCAGCAAATATCAGATCTGCCTGGAGCGTTATTAAGTCGTATCATCCTGCCATTTTTGTGCTCTCAGCCAGAGATTTCAATCAGGGCTACAAGCGAATGAAGTATATACAACAGGCTGCTAAATATCGCAGAAGGCAGTCGGAAATAATAAATGATCTGGTTATCCAGGTAAAGGATACGAGAGAGAGACTTGAAAACGACCGACTTAGATTAGATGAACTTAGAAGCCGGGAAGAGAATCAGAAGCAGCAGTTGCAAACAGACTACCAGAAGCAGCAGAGACTTATTAATCAGCTGTCAGGTCAAGAAAGAAAGCTGCGGCAGGATCTTGAGACTAAGAAAAGAATTGCCAGCCAGATTCAGACCGAGATAAACAGGATGATCGAAGAAGAGAGAAAGAAGGCTGAAACAGCTGAATTAACGCCAGAGCAAATACTTGTGGGGAACGATTTTGTAAGCAATAAGGGCAGGCTGCCCTGGCCTGTTGAGAGAGGGATAATAACATCAAAATATGGAGAACAGCCGCATCCGGTTATGAAATATGTTAAGCTTGATAATCCGGGAATAGAAATTACATGCAGCGGTGCAACACAGGTGAGGGCTGTATTCCGGGGAGAGGTTAAAAGCGTTATTGGTATCAGCGGAGGAAATATGGCTGTTATTATAAGGCATGGTAAATTTCTCACGGTCTATCAGAATCTTATAAATGTTAAGGTCAAACCGGGTGATATGATAGAGACAAAACATGTGATCGCTGATTTGTTCCTTGAACCAGATGGCTCAAACCAGGGGATATTGAACTTTTTTGTCTATGAAGAGACGAAGCGTCAGAATCCCGAAAGCTGGCTGGCAGGAAAAAATTGAAGCGGGATGTAACAAATTGTCGGATTATCGGTATAAATAGGGATACTTGTTTTTATGAAAAGAGAGATTACGATAGGATCAAATATTGGTAACCTTCGTAAGATTGAAGAGTTTATTGAATCTGTTTCTCCACTGTTTTCAATTGGAAAGGAGACATACGGAGAAGTACTTGTTGCCGTTATGGAAGCGGTCAATAATGCAATAAACCATGGAAATAAGAGAGATGAAGCAAAGAAGGTGGAAGTAATATTTGAGAAGGCCGGAAACAGCCTTGTTGTCGTTGTCAGAGATCAGGGTAATGGCTTCAGGCCGGAAATAATACCTGATCCCACCAAACCCGAAAATATTGAAAAAATCAGTGGTCGTGGAGTCTTTTTAATGCGTAAGTTGTCTGACGGAATAGAGTTTAATGATAAGGGCAACTGCGTAAAGATGACCTTCAACTTGATCAGGAATTGAAAATCACATTTAATTATAGAATATCAGGATTCCGGATCAGAAATGCCATGCGTTATAAGCTATGGCTTTTATCTGTTATTTCCGGCGAGAACAGAGAACTTAGTCGCGTGGATTTTGTTTTTACTGATGATGAAAGTATTAAGGACATTAATAATGAGTTCTTAAAGCATAACTATTATACAGACGTGATAACTTTCGATTACAGTACAGGCAGCATACTGGCGGGAGAGATTTATGTAAGTATAGACAGAGTAAAAGAGAATGCTGAAAATTACGGGGTTTCTTTTACTGACGAACTGAAAAGAGTAATGGCTCATGGCATACTGCATCTTATTGGATATAAGGACTCAACTGGCGACGAGAAAACGAAAATGAGGGAGAGAGAAGACTATTGGATCAACAAGTGGCAAGATGGACCTTACATATGATATAATTGTAGTAGGAGGAGGACACGCTGGCTGTGAAGCAGCATATGCTGCAGCTGCAATGGGTGCCCGGACGGTCTTGATTACCATGGACATGACCAAACTGGCACAGATGTCATGCAATCCCGCAATGGGTGGTATTGCAAAGGGACAGATTGTAAGAGAAATAGATGCCCTGGGAGGAGTATCAGGAATTGTCACGGATAATAGCATGGTACAGTTCAGAATACTCAACAGGTCTAAGGGTCCTGCTATGTGGAGCCCAAGGGCTCAATGCGACAGACAGCTGTTTTCAATTGAATGGAGAAAAGTCCTTGAAAATACTGATAATCTGCACATTTGGCAGGAACACGCTGAAAGTCTGCTGGTTAACAACAACAAAGTGTGTGGTGTAACCACATCTTTTGGTAATAAGTTCAGGGCAGGCGCTGTTATATTGACGAACGGAACATTTCTGAACGGACTTATGCATGTCGGATTCAGAAAGAGCGAAGGAGGGAGGTCTGGTGATAACTCCTCAAGGGGCCTTAGTCAGCAACTCGAATCATTGGGTTTCGAAGTGAGCCGCATGAAGACGGGTACCAGTGCAAGGCTTGACGGCAGAAGCATTGATTTCTCCGGGATGATAGAGCAGAAGGGCGACGGTGAAGGAAGAACATTCTCATTCCTGCATAGCGGTATGAAGATCAGGAATGAATTAAGTTGTTGGGTTACCCATACAAATCCTGACGTTCACCGGGAACTGGAGAAGGGACTTGAGTTTAGTCCTCTCTTCAAGGGAAGAATAAAAGGTATAGGACCGAGATACTGTCCGAGTATAGAAGATAAGATAGTGACCTTCGGAGGCAGGGAAGCACATCAGTTATTTATTGAACCTGAGGGATGGAATACAAACGAGTATTATGTAAACGGATTTTCCAGCAGTCTCCCTGCAGACATACAGTTAAATGCACTGAGAAAAGTTCCCGGTCTTGAGAATGTAATAATTTACAGGCCGGGTTATGCCATCGAGTATGATTTCTTCCAACCGACACAGTTGTATCATACACTTGAAACAAGGAAAATCGAAAATCTCTACTTCGCCGGACAGATTAATGGCACTACGGGATATGAAGAAGCTGCAGCCCAGGGTATGATAGCCGGAATTAATGCAGTATTGAAACTGGGAGGAAAGGGAAGCTATCTTCCGGCCAGGGATGAATCTTATATTGGTGTACTGATAGACGACCTAGTCACCAAGGGTGTTGATGAACCCTATAGGATGTTTACTTCGAGGGCTGAGTACAGGATATTGTTAAGACAGGATAATGCTGATGAAAGACTTACTGAGAAGGGATACGAATTGGGAATAGTATCTGCTGCAAGGATGGATACATACAAAGGTAAGATGGAGGCAGTGAGCGGTCTTATGGAGTGGCTGAAAACCAGAAGTGTTTCTCCGGAGGAGGTGAATAAGTACCTGATTCAAACTGGCACTGCGGAAATCAATCAGAAGGTTAAGGCAATCAATCTGGCTCTCAGACCACAGGTGAAACTTTCAAAGCTGATCGAAATTTTCAGGGAGGAGGTAGATAAGATACCTGGATTTATAAGGGAAAGGGAAGAGGAGATTGCAGAAACAACAGAAATTCAGGTCAAATATTCTGGATATATTGAAAGAGAGAAGGTGGTTGCCGAGAAGATAAAGAGACTGGAAGGGCTGAAATTACCGGCAGATATTGAATATAGAACATTAACATCTATCAGCACAGAAGCGCGACAGAAGCTTGAGAAATTCAGACCCGGAACGATTGGCCAGGCGAGCAGGATAAGTGGTGTAAGTCCTTCCGATATTTCAATTTTATTATTATATCTGGGAAGATAGCAATATTGTTCCACGTGGAACAGTGAAAAATATATTATGAAAATTTCAGGAAATCTGATTGATCTGCATTCGCGGTATATCTATGGCGTTGAGATGGAGATTTCCGCCGGTATTGTTAAGGCCATAAAGAGGATGGATGAAGTTCCGGCACGTTATATATTGCCGGGTTTGGTCGATGCTCATATGCATGTTGAGAGCTCTATGGTTACACCGTCATCTTTTGTCTGCGAGGCAGTCAGGCACGGTACTGTGGCTGCCGTGGCAGACCCTCATGAAATTGCAAACGTGCTGGGAACAGAGGGAATTAGATTCATGATTGAGGATGCAAAAACTGTTCCGTTCAGGTTTATGTTTGGTGCCCCTTCGTGTGTCCCTGCAACACCTTTTGAATCATCAGGGGCTTTGATAGATTCAAAGCAGACGGCCGAACTTCTTGCACTTCCGCAAATAGGTTTTCTGTCTGAAATGATGAATTTTCCCGGACTCCTGAGCGGGGATGATGAAATATTGAAGAAGATTGATGCTGCAAAGAGAATGGGTAAGCCGGTTGACGGGCATGCTCCCGGATTGACGGGAACGGATCTCCGCAAATATGTGAATTCGGGAATTACGACAGATCATGAGTGCGAAACAGAGAGGGAGGCAATTGAAAAGATTGAAGCAGGAATGAAGGTTCTGATCAGGGAAGGTAGTGCAGCAAAGAATCTTGAAGCGCTACATTCTCTGGTCAGCAGAATGCCACAAAGGGTTATGCTTTGCTCAGACGATATTCATCCTGATGATCTTTTAAACGGACATATAAACCTTCTGGTTAAAAGACTTCTTGGTCTGGGGCATAATCTGTTTGATGTACTGGCGGCAGCCTCAATCAATCCGATCCGGCACTATAATCTTCCGGCCGGAATGCTCAGGGTGGGTGACAATGCTGATTTCATCATTATTGATCATCCGGATTCTTTTGAAATACTGGAAACGTGGATCGGGGGAAGCAAGGTGTTTGACGGAGAGAAGGTGACGATAAACAGTTCCGGCGTGAAGCCGGTAAACCGGTTCAATTGCAGTTCTATTACCCGTAATGATATAAAGACAGATGTAAATGATTGTCTGATAAGGGTTATTGAGGCATTTGACGGCCTCCTTTATACAGGGTCACTTCAGACAACAGCTGCCATGCCATCTTTTGATGTTTTTGATACTGCAAACGACATTCTTAAAATTGTCGTTAAAGAGAGATATAATGACAGAGCCCCTGCGTGTGCGTTTATTAAAGGGTTTGGCCTGAGTAAGGGAGCAATGGCGTCTTCAGTCGCGCATGACAGTCATAATATTGTGGCAGTTGGAACAGATGATGACTCTATTGTCAGGGCTGTTAACAGGGTAATTGAGATGAAAGGTGGGCTTTCGTGGTGCGGACCGGAGGAGGAGGTTTCCCTTCAGCTGGATATTGGCGGAATTATGTCAGGCGGAACAGTGGCAGAAGCAGCAGCAGGCTATAGAAAGCTCACTGATATAGTACGTAAAAACGGGTCAGCCCTTAAGGCTCCGTTTATGACCCTGTCGTTCATGTCCCTGTTGGTGATACCTGAGCTTAAAATAGGAGACAGGGGCCTGTTTGATGTAAATCGATTTGAACCGGTACCGGTTCTGGTATGATACCTTAACCCAATTATGAATGATCGTGATAGTCTGAGGGAGAAAGCTTCGGAGATGCCTGACAGTCCGGGTGTTTATCTCTTTTCTGACAGCAATGGCAACATACTTTACATAGGTAAAGCCAGGAGCCTGAGGAAAAGAGTCTTGTCTTACTTTACCTCAGGCCGGTCAGGTAAAACGGCCCTTCTTTTAAAACGATCGGCCAATTTGGGATATTCTGCCGTGAACACAGAATCAGAGGCCCTGCTGCTTGAGAATAATCTGATAAAAAAGCATCAGCCAAGGTATAATATACTGCTGAAAGATGACAAGACCTTCCCATGGATTTGCATTAAGAATGAACCTTTCCCGCGTGTGTTCATTACCAGAACAGTAGTGAACGACGGGTCTCAGTATTATGGTCCGTATACATCGGTAGTGATGGTGAAAACCCTCTTGTCGCTTGTAAGACAGCTATATAGCCTCAGAAACTGTAAACTTAACCTTACACCTGATAATATTTCAAAAGGAAAGTTCAGAGTCTGCCTCGAATATCAGATAGGTAACTGCAAGGGCCCGTGCGAAGGCTTGCAGAGTCAGGAGGATTATGACAGCAGTATTGCCCACATAAGGGAGATACTGAGGGGTAATATACGCACAGTTACAAACCACCTCAGAGAGATGATGCTTAAGTATTCTTCAGAACTTAAGTTTGAAGAAGCACAGAAAATAAAGGAAAAGCTTGAAATACTATCACGTTATCAAGCCCGCTCCCTTGTGGTAAATCCTTCGACCGGAAATGCAGATGTGTTTGGGTTTAGCATGGAGGGCGACTATGCTGCCGTTAACTTTATGAGGATAATAGAAGGCGCAGTTGTACAGACATTTACTGTTGGACTGAAAAGGCGCCTGGATGAAGAGAGAGAGAGGGTACTATCTCTGGCTGTAGGAGAGATTATAAATCGTTTCGGAAAGTTATCTGCGGTTGCTATAGTGCCATTTATGCCTGACTTTACTACCGAATCTGTCAGATTCCATGTTCCTGTCAGGGGAGATAAAAAGAAACTGCTTGAGATGGCGGCACGTAACGCACTGTTGTTCAGGCTTGAACAGAAGAAAAAAGCCGAAAGTAAAACTGCTGTTGAAAGAACAGGTAAAAGCCTTGAACAGCTCAGAAGCGACCTTCGTATGTCACGCCTGCCCAGGCATATAGAATGTTTTGACAATTCTAACATTCAGGGTACCAGCGCAGTAGCTTCGTGTGTTGTCTTCAGGAACGGGAAGCCCTCTCGTTCAGAATATCGTCACTTCAACATAAAAAGTGTCTCTGGTTCAGATGATTATGCATCTATGGCAGAAGTTGTTCTGAGGCGTTACAGACGGATACTTGAGGAGGGCAACAACCTTCCCGATCTGATAGTTATTGACGGAGGAAAGGGCCAGTTATCCTCTGCACTTGAAAGCCTGATAAAGCTTGGTGTTCGTGACAGGGTTTCGATTGTCGGGATAGCCAAGCGACTGGAGGAGATCTATTTTCCGGGGGACCCTGTTCCTCTATATATAGATAAGAACTCGGTATCTCTTAAAATAATTCAGAATATTCGAAATGAAGCCCACCGGTTTGGAATCTCTTTTCACAGGCTTAAACGCTCAAAAGAAATGATTCGTTCAGAATTGGAAAGCATCCCTGGTATTGGAGAAAAAACAGCTACCATGCTTCTCAGAAAATTCGGATCGGTTCAGGCAATAATAGATGCCCCCAGGGAAGCGATAGAAGAAATAGCCGGTAAAACAAGGGCTGAGGCTATCATGAAACATTTTTCCCGGCAGTGATGTTTCACGTGAAACGAACCATGTGAATGAAATATGGCATAGTAGCCGTTACAACAGTATCAGAAATATAACTGGCTGTGTTAGAATGTTTAAATGACATTCTAACACAGCCAGCTTTTATGGTAAAGTATGTTGCTGAATTGAAATCCTGTACCTTGTCTATATCTGTAAGGCGCCTGAAAGATTCTCTATTTAGCGACTTTTATTGTACACCCTATGGCTCTTGTTGTTGGCTGCTCAATCTCTTTTCCCTCGAGGATTGATGTAATGGCGTTGTCTATATAGTTAACCGTGGCAGCTGATGCATCCCTCCAGTTATTGTCTATGGTTCCGACGTACATAACCCTGAGATTTCCTCCGTCCCTTTTTACCACATACATATGTGGTGTGTGGGTGGCGCCCCATACCGGATACACCTTCTGTCCTTCATCAAGCAGGTAGGGAAAGGTAAAGCCTTTTTCCTTCGATCGCTCAATCATCTTGTCGAAACTGTCACGCGGCTCAGCGGCAGGATCATTTGGATTTATAGCTATTACAGGATAGCCCAGCGGTTTATATTTCCTGTCGAGGGCGATTATCCGGTCTTCATATGCAACTGCATACGGACAGTGGTTGCAAGTAAATGAAATAATAAATCCTTTTGCCTCAGGAAAATCTGCCATGGAAACCATATTGCCGTCGACGTTCTTAAGACTGAAGTCTTTTACAATATCACCCGGCTTGTATCCCTGTGCCGAAACAATTGTCGCGGTAACCACAAGAATTGCTGCTAAAAATGTCTTTTTCATAATTTTCAATTTTAATTACGGTTTGTTTGATTTTATCTCTGTTGAAACCATATCTTATATTTGTGATATGGCAACCGGCAGGCTGGTTTTGCCTGCTGTAACTATCACGGTTAACGTTTTAACCTGGGTTCTACAATCTTTTTAAGCCCCTCATAATCAATTTTGTCGACATGAAGGGTTCTGAAATCACCGGAAAAGAACAGGGTTGCCGGTATTGAGCCCATCCAGTCGGGATGTACCTTTTCTATCCAGCTGTTTGCATCAGGATCGTCAAGCAATATTACCCTGTCTTTAATCTCAAAGCGTCTGATAAAAGGCTTTACCCTTGATTCAAGGTGGTCGGGATTGTCCATACTTACCAGGATGAGCCTGAATTTGCGATTTTTCATTTCTTCCGAAAACTTCAGTATGTCGGGCATTTCCTCGACACAAGGGGTACACCAGGTTGCCCAGAAGTTAATCATATATACCGTGTCATTCTTAACTCTGAGCAAAGGCTCCATCTGGTTGAAATTCATTACGGGAACATTCTGACCTTTTAATGCAGAGGCTGATATTATCAGTGCTGTCGTAAGCACAAAAATAAATTTACTCATATGCAATAAGGTAATTATCATAGCTATAACACGCAAAAGAGAGGAATGTTCAATGAAATGGCTCTGTAAAGGTTCCGTATGTTCTATAACAACACCTGATACCTGCTACTGAAAATTTCAATATCTTAACCTGCAAAATAACATGTCAGGTAATATCAGAATACTATGAAAACTGCACGTATCCTTACGTCTCTGGCTGCATTTTTTGCAGCCGTTTCAATCACAGCCCAATGGAATTATTCATACCAGTATGGGTCTCTGTCTCCGGCACTTCTTGAAATGATAGCCGGAGAAGCTTCAGGTGAAAGAGCTTACAATGACCTTGTGGAGCTAACCGGGTATAACAGACCCAGACCATTGAGTGAATACCAGGGTACCCTCTTTGAATCTGTCTATATAGTTGACAAGCTGAAAAGCTATGGTATCGACAACGCTACCATTGAGCGGTTTGGAAAAACGACTACATGGAAAGGACTTGAAGGCACATTATGGGAGGTCGGACCGGGCAGGTCAAAGATAGCTGATTACGATGGTTTGCCTCTTATGCTTGCTTCCGGCAGCGCCGATGCAGATGTAACGGCACAGCTTATATGGGTTGGAGAGGGATCTTCAAACTGGTTTACATCGGTAGATGTAACTGATGCAATCGTTCTCACTTCCGGCCCTCTTTCACGGGTATTTCCTGCTGCGATGGCAGCAGGAGCGCATGGTGTTGTTTCTTTCGAATCTGACCGTCCCCTGATAGACCCGCTTCAGATACCCACAGGCGGCATACGAAATACAGAAGGTAAGGGCTTTGCCTTCAGAATACCGCCAAGAGACGGACACCTTCTGCGAGACAGGCTGGCCAGAGGTGAGAATATAAGGGTTCATGCGAAGGTAAAAACGACAAACCTCGAACTTGACATACAGGTGCCGACATGTCTGATTGAAGGAACAGAAAAGGGAGGAGAAGAGATTATTGTCTGTGCACACATATTTGAGGGATACGTTAAGATGGGAGCCAATGACAACGGATCGGGCTCTGTGGCAATTCTCGATGCTGCCAGGGTACTTCACACAATGTACAACGATGGCAGGCTTCCTCGTCCCAGACGCTCAATCAGGTTTATATGGATACCGGAATTCTCAGGTACCATACCATGGGTGGGGGCAAATCGTGATATTATGAGCCGTACGTTAGCAAATATAAATCTTGATATGGTGGGAATCAGAATGGCTGAAAACCAGTCGTTTCTCAATATGCACCGCACGACTTTCGGTATGCCTCACTACATTAATGACGTACTTCAGATGTATATGCGCTATATAAGTGAGACCAACAAGATCAGATGCACGCCTGTCGGCCGGTTTGGTTTTCTGAAGCCAATGATTGCACCAACAGGCACTGACGATCCGTTCTACTGGAATGTTGAAGCCTATCTTGGCGCCTCAGACCATGCTGTATTCAACAACTTTACCATTAAAGTGCCGGGGATATTGCTTAACAACTGGCCTGACCATTATTACCACACCTCGAATGACAGGCCAGGTGTGTGTGACCCTACACAGCTCAAGCGGTCTGTATTCCTTACAGTAGCCAGCGCATATAGTATTGCCTCTGCCGGTGAACAGGGAGCTATGAAAATTGCCGGTGAAGTTCTGGGTAATGCGGCCCACAGAATGGGCCATCAGCTTACAATCGGAACGGACCGTATAGCCTCTGCTTCTGCTAAGGACCTTGCAACGGTCTATCGCCGCTCAGTGTTTGATTATCAGGCGGTTTCGATGAACGAGTATGAAACAGTCATGTCGGTGGCAGAACTTTGTCTGAACGACCGGGGTTTTGCCAGAGCACTAACGGCCATGGCCGCCTCTGTATTATCGCAGCGCGATGCCGGACTCAGCGTTCTTGAGCAGCAGATGGCCGTAAGGTGCAGACAGCTTGACATCAGGCCGGTAGCTCTGACCCTCTCTGAAGATGAAAAAAGAGCCTCAGCCATTAAGCCTTCGGTTACAGGCAAGGCAATCGATGGTGGTTATTATGGATACCGCACCATGATGCAGGAGGTGCCGCAGGAGTTCCTGAAGAAACACTCATATCCCTCAATCAGAAGTATTCATGAGGTCATATTGTTGTGTGACGGAAATCGTACCGGTCTGGATATTGTAAAACTGTATAATGCCCAGTATCCGGAACATGCAGATGTGAGAGAATTCCTGAATGCATTTGCCGTACTAAAAGAGGCAGGGGTTATAGCTTATTAATGTTTCAGGCAGGTTTAAACTGAGACCCGGCTGTGTCGGTGTGAGCTCACCGGAGGCGAAGCAGCAGGTAAATGGCAAATCGCGAATCGTTAATCTGAAGTCGTAAATCTCACAGTTTTACGCCCGGAAGGATACTGAGCAATTCTTCCCTAAGCATTGCATGATCAGGAAGAAAGATGGTTAGGAATCCTTCTTTGGCAGCCGCTTCAATATTGGGGAGGAGGTCGTCAATGAAAAGTGTTTCAGAGGGAATAAGATTATATTTTTTTACCAGTTCATGGTAGATTTCAGGTTCGGGTTTGAGCATTTTAACTGAAGCGGAAATTATACCACCGTCAAAGTATGTAAAGAAATCGTTCTTACCTGAAACCCTGGCAAACATCGCTTCGGAAAAATTGCTGAGATAATATAGCCTGAATCCGGCCTTTTTAAGCGGTTTAAGCAACTTTCCGTTTTCTTCAAGGGGAAACAGCATCTCCTCAAGCAAATTGAAAATGCCGGCTATTTCCTGCGATGAGAGGGAAGATCTTTCAGCTATTGATCTGACAGCCCCGGGTACGGTTAACACTCCTCTGTCTATCAGTTGCCATTCGCGGCTGTGGTAAATGTCATTAAGGTATACAGAAGTTCTTTCCCTGCTGACGCCCTGTTTAATATGAAATATGCCAGGCTGAAAGCTGATCAGCACGTTTCCCACATCAAATACGATATTTTTTATCTGCATTTCAGAGCGTTTCCCTACCCTTTTACTTCGGAAGCCGGCCGAAAAAATTCTTCACCGCACGATGAAACTTATGAATTCCTGTCGGTTTGTGATGCATCACAGGATGCATTGTTTATATATCACGTTAATATCTGTGCCAGCGAGTTCCATGATAGCTTCTGGGGTGTCTGACATCTGCTGAATCCATATGTTTTTTATTCCCTTTTCCCTGGCCAAACGCACTACCGGTGCCGTATCAGGTTTTGCAGTAAGTACAAGCAGTGAATTTACATTTGCGGGCAGATCGGCGACGGACCGGTAGGCCCTGGTTCCGCCAATTTCATCTGTATTTGGATTTACGGGAATAACTTCAAGCCCTTTTTCTCTCAATTCTTTAAAGGCAATGTAGCCGAATTTTTTTGGGTTGCGCGATACCCCGGCAATTGCTACGGGACCACTGGCAAGGAACTCCTCAATTTGTTTCATTGTTGTCATGGCGGTCTATTTTTTTCTAGAGGTTGTGTACATAACAAACTGTCTGAGAGAGTCATTAGCATCTCCGGGTGGACAGGTGTCGAGAATAGCCAGGGCCTTGTCACGGTAAAGGTGCATCATTTCCACAGCATAATCGATACCCCCGTACTGGTAGACGAGGTCAACAACCCTTCTGACTTCTGCTGATGACTTTTTGTTTGTACGTATGATTTTCAGTATTTCATTGCGGGTGCTTCTGTCACATTTGTCGAGGACATGTATAAGGGGGAGAGTTATTTTTTTCTCTTTGATGTCGTTTCCGGCAGGCTTGCCAGTGAGTCCGTTGGCTTCATAATCGAGTACATCGTCCCGGATCTGGAATGCCATGCCTATCGTCTCGCCGAAAAGTTTCATGTTCTGGAGGATATCGGGATCGCTGGTAACTGCTTTTGCCCCACATTCAGTGCATGCGGCTATAAGTGCAGCAGTTTTCATACGTATTATTGAAAAATAATCCTCCTCTGTAATATTAAGCTTTCTCGATTTCTGCAGTTGCAAAAGCTCTCCTTCCGTCATAGCCTTGACGGCCTCCGACACTATTTCCAGCATATCGTACCTTCCCTTGTCAACACTTACAAGCAGTCCGCGTGCCAGCATATAATCACCTACAAGCACGGCTATCTTGCTGTTCCAAAGAGCATTAATGGAGATTGCCCCTCTTCTTTCATGAGCATCATCAACTACGTCATCGTGCACAAGAGAGGTTGTATGCAACAGCTCGATAAGCGTGGCCGCAACAAACGAAGGCTCTTCGATATTTCCGTACAGCTTCGACGAAAGAAGTACAAGCATGGGTCGCATCTGTTTCCCTTTTCTGCGGAGAATGTAATTGAGGACAATTCTCAGAAGAGGAATATTGCTGCGCATGGTATTGCTGAAGTACTTTTCAAATTCAGCCATTTCCTTTTCTACCGGGCGCCTGATGTTGCTAATTACCGACATGTAAGCTGTTTTGTCGTCTCAAATATAGTAATTTAGTTTTCCTGTTTGACTATTAAGCCACTTCTCTATTATGTCTGATAAACAATTACCGGGGCATGCTGTTCAGCATCATATGTATTTATTGCATGAACATATATACTTTATTTATATATTTACATTTGTTTTTATAACAAGTCATATTACACATAACTATTATGGTGTCAGAATTGCTGAATGAAGAGAATCTTGAGCGTGCTGCTTCAATGCTGAAAGCCATCGCTCACCCTGTGAGAATAGCGATAATCAGTTTTCTTGAGGAAGGACAGAAACTTTCTGTTACTGATATATACAAGCATCTTGGCATTGAGCAATCTGCTGCATCACATCATCTGGGCATTCTCAAGGATAAAGGTGTTCTGCTTTCCAGGAGGGAGGGGAAGAATACCTATTACTATCTCAGGCATGAGAGATTAAGGGAGATTATTACCTGCCTAAACAGCTGCGGGAGCTGACACTTACTCCTTCGGGGTTTCCTCTTCATGAGGGAACCATCTTTTCTGAAATGTTATAATTGCTATCACTCCTGTAGTAATTGATGCATCAGCAATATTAAAGACAGGTCTGAAGAAGATGAAAGACTCTCCCGGTTTGATCGGTGACCATTGAGGCCAGGTGGTGTTTATTACAGGAAAATAGAACATGTCAACAACGCGACCCTTTAGAAAGGATGAATATCCACCTCCTTCAGGGAACATAACAGCAGGCTGGTAAAAACTCTCTGAGAAAATCATACCGTAGAAGAGGCTGTCGATTATATTGCCCACTGCTCCTGCAAAAATTGCGGCGACAGCCAGTACAAAACCTGTTGGAACATCCTTTTTAATCAGCGTTGTCAGATACCATACAATAGCAATTGCAGCAACTATCCTGAAAACAGTGAGAATAATCTTACCCACATCTCCTCCCATCTCCATGCCAAAGGCCATTCCGTTGTTTTCAATAAAATGGAGGGTGATCCTTTTTCCGATAAGCGGTATATCCTGGCCAAGTACCATAGTAGTTTTAACCCAGATTTTAAGTATCTGATCGGAGATCAGTATGGCAGCAATCAGCACAATAGCCCTTGTTCCCTTTGTCATAACTTTCCTGAATAGAATCAGGGAGCAAAGATAGAAAGATTAACGATTTACGATTAACGATTTGTGATTTATGGTTACGGGTACCAGGTACCAGGTGCCGGGTGTCAGGTGCCGCAGGGTGCCGGGGTAACGGGCACAATGGGCGTAAAAGGCGTAAAATGAAGTAATGACGTAGCGTCACAGTGGCATAGCGGCTTAGCGGCATAGGGGCGGAGCGAAGCCGAGTCCCGTACCGAAGGTCAGGAGCAGAGAGCGGGGAGCACGGGGCGGAGAGCGCATTGTGATGCGGGGGCGTTTTTAGTTACCAGGTTTTCGGTTTGAAAAGATCTGGTATTTTGATGACAGCATCATCATTCCGGCCAAGAGAACAAATAATCCGATATTCCCGGCCAGGAATGCATAGTCTTTCAGAGCCAGCAGAATAAAGATGAAAAGATAGAGGCCCGAGAGGAGACTGCTTACAGTCAGAACGAGAGAGGTCTTTTTCAGGAGAGACCTGAAGAATGCACCAAGCAATCCTATTGTGGCGACTGATGCAATAAGATAGGCTGCATTGAAACCGGTGTGCTCACTTAGTGCGCTCATAAGCGAGAAAAACAGTATTAATGCAAAAGCCACCAGCACGTAATAAAAGACATGAATTCTCTGGGCTGACCGTATCTCGATTATAATGAGAACAAAGAAAGTTATCAGTATAAACAGAAGACCATATTTAGCACTTCTCTCCGCCTTTTTATAATGGTCGACTTCCATCATCAGATTAACTCCGAATGACTCTTTTTCAGGGAGATGGCTTTTCCCTTTCCATGATTGCGGAAAGCTTCTGTTGAAGTGGGTTACTGTCCATCTGGCCGTAAATCCTTCAGGAGAGATGTTTCTCTCCTCCGGCAGAAATATACCCTGAAAAGACGGGGAGGTCCAGGTTGAGGCAATATTTACTCTGGTATTTTTGCCAACCGGAGAAAAGAAGAGACTTTCGCTTCCTTTCAAACCAAATTTGACATGAAACCTGCCCTTTGAGTTTTCTGTAGCAAAATTTGAAAGGTCGAGCGGGAAAGAGATACCGTTACTAAAAACATCTGTCTGCCCCGGTCCTGGCTCAGCCTTGCATACAGCTTCTTCAAAGGTTATTGAAATGTCTCCCTTTAATCCGCGGTTATCAGTTACCCCAAGGGAAATGTAGGCCCGGTTCCAATGGTATGTATAACCATCGCGCTTTTCAATGTTATCAGTATCGAACCTGCCCGAAATCTCTATCTCTGAGCTGTAAACCACAGATTCATATATTCCACGGTATCTTATCTCCGGATCGATTGTTGCGGAGGCACTGAGCTCTTCAGGAAGAACATGAAGTACGGATGAGGAGTATTTTGAATCACCGTCTGAGGATAGTGATACCGGAATATTAAGCACCGGCCCGGTGATAGTCTGTGAAGTAGCCCAGGAGGAGGCTATTTCGCTTTTGGCCTCTGCGGCATAAGCGGCCCGTTCTTTTATTACCTGCTTAACCATTTGCAGTGGAATCAGCAGCAGGAGACCAAGAAATGCAAGTATAAGCATCTTGACGGCAATGGAGTCAAACCATCTCTCATTTGTTGTTTTGTAGGGTTCCATCTCTTTTCTTATTGATTGTTATATTAAAAAATCTACTTTGTATTACAAAGTGAATGAATAAAAAAAAATTCTATTGTTTCAATAACTCTTCCAGGGCCTTGAGGTGGCTTCTGAAGCTTTCAATTCCTTCGCTAGTCAGTGAATAACTTGTATTGGGTTTTCTTCCAAGGAATCTCTTTTCTGATTTGACGTATCCGGCTTCCTCCAGGGCTCTTATATGGCTGGCCAGGTTGCCGTCTGTAAGGTCAAGGGTCTCTCTGAGGTTAATGAAATCCATTTCGTCATTAACCATCAGAACAGACATAATTCCAAGTCTGACCCTGTTTTCAAATGCTTTATTGAGATTAGAGATGATATTCTTCATATCTCCTTATACCTGAAATACATAAGTAAACCATAGAGAATATGTAGCACTCCGAAACCAAACATCCAGAACCATAATGAGTATCCGGGAAACACCAGGCATACCAGTCCGGTTATTATCTCTGCAATGCCAAGCCAGTATATCTCCGTCATTGTGTATTTGGATGCATTTAACAGGGCCAGTCCGTAAAAAACAAGCATCAGCGACGCTGATACGTGTCCCGGAACCCTGCCTGCCGTGAGTAAAATAAATACTCCTCCGGAAACCAGCGGGACAGCCAGGTTAATGAGAAGCCGCTTTGATGCGGGGGTCCATATTTTCCTGCCCTGTTTCCGGGTTTTTCTGACAGAAAACAGAAGGGCCGCCGTGAGAGCCAGAAAAAGAACTATCGCAGCATCAGCAAATAGCAGCCTGATTATGCGGTGTCCGTCGGGATGGGAAGCAAGCGATTCAGAATAACCCTGACCGGTTATTATACTTTCGGGAATGATCATTTTTGCCGCAATAGCTCCTGCAATCGCTATCAGTCCCATAAAAACCCCTGAAAAACCACTTATAGAAAGAAACCTTGTCGATTCTTCCATAATTTTCCTGATGGCCCTGATGTCATCGAGGGGACTGCTGTTTTCGTTCATGACACAATTGTTAAAAGTACTTTGAGATGCAAAGTAAGGCATTGTTTTCTGTTTTTCCAAATATTTTGATGTTTTTTAAAAATGACTCCCTAAAAAGGATTATTTGGCTGTTGAAATGGACGAATCTGTCTTATGAATACTATTCGATACTGTGGTTCTTATATTCAGAAAGACTCAGCCTCTTATATAAAGGGACTATACAGTTAATCTCTGGATTTTAATAAGATGGTTTACTTTCAGGAAATAACAGCTGATTGAGGAACATAAATATAGTTATATTGTTAACCTTTAAAAAATACTATTGGCATGAAGGGTAAAACAGCAGTTGTATTCGGAGCAACAGGACTGGTTGGCGGTGAGCTGGTAAAAGCGCTGGAAAAGGATGAGCGTTACTCGTCTGTAATTTTGTTTGTAAGGCGGGATGTTGAGTTTGCCGGCACTAAGCAAAAAGTTCATAAGGTTAATGTTGCAGATACAGATTCATATTCTTCAGAAATACTGGGTGACGATCTCTTTATCTGTCTGGGAACCACAATAAAAAAGGCCGGATCGGTCAGCGCAATGGAGGCTGCGGACCGCGACCTGCCGGCCAATATAGCTGCTGCGGCACTAAGGAACGGGATCAGGGCCGTTGCCGTTGTCTCCTCAATAGGCGCCGATGCCGGTTCCCGGAATTATTACCTGCGCATAAAGGGCGAGATGGAGAAAATAATTGAAGGAACCGGTTTTGAAAAAACAATTATAGTACGCCCCTCCATTCTTATGGGAAAGCGGAGTGAATTTCGATTTGGAGAAGAGGTGGGCCGGGTGATAATGAAGGTGTTCAGGTTTTTACTGGCAGGAAGACTCAGAAAATACCGGGGAGTAGAAGCAGCTGACGTGGCCCGGGCCATGATCAGACTGATAAATGACCATACCGACACCACCAGGGTATATTACGAGTCTGATTCATTACAGGACTGATTTGACCCGGTAAAGAGACAGGGGAGACCGTTTCACTATTAAATCTGTACCCCATCAGGCGTGCAATTCCAACGGGGTAAGATTATAACAGGGCTATATAATTTCCTGATCCTTAATCACCTCATTTACAATATTGTCAAATGCTGTGAGAACGGCTTTGTCCTTCTGGTTGTAAATGGTTATACCTTTTTCTGCCGCTTCTCCTATTTCCATTACCAGAGGTACCTGTCCCAGCAGCTTTGTTTCAAGCTCGGCCGCAAGCTTGCTGCCACCTCCTGTTCCGAATATATAATACTTTTCATCGGGGTGATTAGCAGGGGTGAACCATGACATATTCTCGATTACGCCAAGAACAGGAACTTTCAGGTCATCATTTTTGAACATGGATGCTGCCTTGCGTGCATCATTAAGCGATATCTCCTGAGGCGTTGTTACAATTATAGCACCATGTACATTAAGTTTTTGAACTGTGGTAAGCTGAATGTCGCTAGTGCCGGGAGGGAAGTCAACAACCATATAATCAATCTCTCCCCATTGTGTGTCTTCAAACAGCTGGGTCAGGGCCTTAGCTGCCATAGGACCGCGCCAGATAAGGCCCTGTGATTTGTCAATAAAAAAGCCTATCGACATTATCCGCACTCCAAACCTGTCAACCGGAAACAATATCTCTTTGTCTCCCACAGCGCTGACATCAGGTCTTATATCTTCAATGCCAGTCATTCGAGGTATTGATGGGCCGAAAATATCAGCATCAACAAGAGCCGTTTTAAAACCCTGCCGTGCCAGTCCGATAGCCAGGTTGACAGATACTGTTGACTTGCCAACGCCACCCTTACCTGAGGCCACAACAATTATTTTTTTTACATCTGGAAGTTCAATCTTTTCAAATGGATTCATAATGGTATAAAAATGAATGGTTTAACATACTGGATTACAATTGGGCAAGTTTTCCTTCACGATATTTTTCATAGGCTTTTCTGAGAGTAAGATCGTGGGCATTCACATATATCTTCATTTTCAGATTTTTGAGGGCCGCGGCAGCATTACCTCCTGGTCCGTTTCCGGTGATCAGGATATCGGGCCTCAGGTCGTACATTTTTTGAGCAGTGGCGGTTCCCGCCCCATGGGCTTCATTTTTTACTGCACTGTTGTCGGTGGCAGACAGGGAGTCACTCTCTTCATCATATAAAACAAGGTATTCAGCCCTGCCAAAACGGGGATCAATCAATGAATCCCACTTATCTCCGGTCGATGTGAAAACTATTTTCATGGTTTTGTTTATTTATCTGTTTCTATTAGTGTTAATTCATTTTTAATTTTCATCCATATCTCCTCAGTTACTTTTTTCTGTTCCTCTCCGCTTTCTGACATTGTCAGTCCCCGGGCCATCACCATTGCAACTTCGCTGCTGTATGGTATTGATGCGATTTCCCTGATACCTTCTTTTTCAAAGAACTTCCTTATTTCTGAAACTTTTCCGTCGTTGATGTCGCTTTTGTTAATAATACCAACGGTTTTAATTCTGAAATTTTCGATCACCCGGCTTACCCTTCTGAGGTCATGCAATGCCGATACGGACGGCTCTGTCACCAGTACCACCATATCGGCGCCGGAAAGAGAGGCTACCACGGGGCAACCCAGGCCCGGTGATCCATCAACAATAATATAGGGAAGTGCATTTTCCCCGGCAATCAGCTTAGCTTCCTGCTTTACTTTTGTGACCAGCTTACCCGAATTTTCTGCACCGGCTTCCATAGTAGCATGAACCATCTGGTTTCCTGCCCTTGTTTTAGAGATATATAGCTTGCCGGTTTTTCGGGGAACCATGTCTATTGCGGTAACGGGACAGATTATGCTGCAATAGCCACAACCCTCACACTCGAAAGAGTTTACGGAATATAGCTGACGGCTTATCGTAATAGCACCAAAGCGGCATTTTTCGAGACATAATCCACACGAGGTACATTCATCGCTGTTTATCACAGCAAGGGTTCCTCCGTAGAAATCAGAACTCTCTTTGAAGTCCGGCCTTAGAAGAAGGTGCATGTTGGCTGCATCGACATCGCAGTCGGCAATAACGGCATCAGGTCCGGCAAGAATTGCCAGTGAAGCCGCTACCGAAGTTTTTCCGGTTCCTCCTTTACCTGACAGTATCACTATCTCCTTCATAACGAATCAATGCGTTTTGTCACTATTTCAAAGATGTCTTTGAGCAGAGGCCTGAGGTATTCAACATGATTGTATGCCAGGAGTCCTTCAGACGTCATCACGGCTATTTCCCGGTCATAAGGAATGCGCGCCAGTACTTCAACACCTTCATTATTGCACCAATCTTCCACAGCGTTGTCGCCGATACCGTAGCGGTTAATTACAACACCGGCGGGTATACCAAGTTGTTTCACTGTTTCGGCAGCAATACTCAGATCGTTAAGTCCGAATGGCGTTGGTTCTGTCACCAGTATCGCATAATCGGTTTTTTTTACTGCTGCAACCACAGGACAGGAGGTTCCGGGCGGGCAGTCAAAGATCTGCACCGGTGCAGGTTCTATTTCGCAACCTACCATTTTATGAAGTTGATCAATGAGGGGAACGGATTGCTCCTCACCGGTATTTAAGCGTCCTTCTGCAAGAGTCAGCCTGCCGCTGTATATCTGTCTTACCTCACCAATTTTATGTCTGATCATGGGAAGTGCATCATAAGGACAAAGCTCGGAACATGCATGGCAACTGTGACAGAGCTTATCAAAAACGGCAATAACATCTCCCAGCCTTACAACGGCATGGTAATTACATGATCTGCTGCAGATGTCACAGATAACACATCTCTTTTCATCCCATTGAGGTATCAGTCTGTACTTTTCATACACCTGGCCTTCAGTTCCGTCGATGAAGAGTGCCGAGTTGGGCTCTTCCACATCAAGGTCAGCCAGCAGAACCGGAGAGGTTTCGCTAAGCAATGAGGCGAGGTTGACTGCCAGGAAAGTCTTTCCTGTGCCACCCTTGCCACTGGCAACGGCGATCTTAACAGTCTTGTTTTTAGTCATATTTAATTCTGGTAACCTCATCAGCCATTGCATGTTTTACAGCTTCCTTCATGAATGAGGTATTCCATGTATTCAGGTTTTGGTGAGTAGTCAGATATTTCTGCGGAATGGGATGGGTTCCTGCAATTACCTTCATGCCGTATTTCTCAGGGATGAACTTCATGAAGTACTGAAGACGGGGACAGGGAGGATATCCAACCAGCAAGCCTGTTGCCAGGTGAACATGGGTGACGCCGTTTTTCTTCATCTCTTCAGGGGCATACTCAATGTTACCGCCAGGACAGCCTCCGCAGGTTGTATATCCTGCTACCTCCACCTCCATGTCTTTATAGATTTCAAATGCGCCTTCGCGGTTATGAAGGGACCTGAAGCATTTGCCTCCGGCACAACTGCTGTACCTGTCGCAAATGATAATGCCGATTTTTACTTTTTCCATTAGTTTAAGGTTTATTTATCTGTTATTTGCCATTTCTTAATTTGGCTGCAATAATCTCTGCGGCTTTAATCAGAGGGTATCCTGCCGGTGAAACAGTCAGACAGGGATGGGTTTCTGTGGTGCTGATGTGAAATAAAGATATTCATGTGGTTTGACGGTTACAGCGCCAATATAACGGTTGCGGAAGTGAGGCTGAAAGGGCACCTGGCGGGGTTTAATGAAAAATGGACCCAGCAAGCTTACAAGTATGAAGAGAATCGATATTACCACCAAAGTGATTCTTAAGGATCTTCCGGGTATCTTTCTGATAAAGAATGACTCAATGCATGTCCAGTGAAGTATTATATGAAGTAGAAGCAGTGCCAGGAAAATTAGGCTTACAATCAAATGAATGTCTCCCCACTCATGCCTTGTCATGCCCCAGAATTCGAGATCTGTTGATTTGCCAAACGCAGCCAGTCTCTCCTCTCCCGAAACAAGGGTATATTTCATAAGGAACCCGATACCTGCCATCAGCAGCAGCAGTATCAGCAGAACGCAGTCGATTATCAGGTTCAGTGTATTCTTGCTTATTTCATTTTCCTTTGTCGTATCCTTCGATTGTCTCATTGGTTGAGCTGTCTTATAAAGTAATTTTTATCCTTGTATCTTACCATTTTAATCAGTCGTTGCGCCAGCAATGACTTTAGAACACGTTCGTCAGCATTATCCCTTTTCAGGAGTTCTTTTATGGAGTCTTCTCTCAGGGGATGTACCGCCGTAATATTCAGTATATCTTCATATATATTTCCGGTAGAGCCGGCCCCGGTTCCTTCGAAGCCTGTAAGCAGTTCTGTTTCCACTCCGGTATTGCTGAAAATGTGCCATGCCAGATTAAGCGTCGATTCATCAGGCGGAAGGACAATTATTTCGTCAGGCATGTCTTCTTCCTTCAGCAGTTTAAGGTGTGAGTTGACAGCCTTTGCTATTGCCTTGGGAGAGAAGAACTCTTCTCTCTTTGCAGAAGGTCTGCTGGTTTTACCAACCTGACAGTAAATACAGCTGTAGGAACACTTTTTAGGAGTAACAATATTGTTTATTCCAAGGCTCCTGCCCAGCCTTCTTGAAGGAACCGGACCGAAAGTTATCATGATGGATAATGCATTTTTCAGGTTCAAACACCATTCAGACCGGCAGATTTTGACTGCCAGTCTGATAGGTGTTGTTGGGTTTTGCTTTTAGTGGTCGCAATAGTTTGCTCCCGCAACCAGGCTGTCATTTACAAGGTCGTGTGCCAGCTCCTTGTGGCTTTTTGCGGGGGCCCCGACAAAGACATTTATGTTTTGCTGGTTAAACAGATTTATTGCCCGCTGTCCCATGCCGCCTGCAATAACATCGGTAACTCCCTTTTCGGCCAGCCAGGCAGGCAGCAGTCCGGGTTCATGGGGCGGTGGTGTAACAAGCACCTCATTGACAATATTGTTGAACTCCGTATCTATTACCGCAAATTGCTGGCAATGCCCGAAATGGGCACATAACACCCCGTTCTCAAGCGGGATGGCGATTCTTCTTATCATTCTGAAAAGTATTTAATTGTTATTTACTACTGACAGAGATCATTGTCCGCCTCTGAAACGGTTCTGAAGGCCTGTTCCACGACCACGACCCTGACCAGCACCACGTCCGGGTCCCCCGCCTCTTCTGCCTAAACCTCTTCCTGCACCCCTTCCCGGAGCCAGGTTTTCATTATCGTCAGCCTGATCATCATTCAGGCCCTGCCGGCCTTTACCATAGTTGGTACAACGGCCCAGCTTTCTTCCTGTCATCGGACCTTCTCCTTCGGGTCCTGTACGATCAAATCCCGGCATATTTACCTCCTTTTTAATGGTTTATACTAAATGTGTTTAAAGGATGACACATTTTACTATTTGTTTTTTTCAAGCAACTCCAGTATTTCACTGATTTTTTTACCGGCGTCTTTTATTACGATCATTCGTATTTTGAGACTGTCAAGAGCAGGCTTGATCTTTGATCCGAAATCTCCTGCTATTATTTGCTTAACTCCGCGGGCTGAAAGCAGCTTTACCGAATCTGCACCTGCGCTCTCTTCCACATCAACAAACGGATTTGGGATGTATTCAACCGAGCCGGTTTCAGAATCATATATCACGAAAAATGAACATCTTCCGAATTTCGTGTCTATCAGTGAGTCTGATTTGTTCCCTGTTGCGGTTATTGCTGTTCTCATCGTTCACCTCTCCTTCTGTTCCTGTATTTGGGGGCTCCTGTTCTTCTCATACGTGAATTGCACTGCGGACAGACCTCTTGGCTGCATGGTCTTCCGGTGCGATGCTCAATTTGATAACCGCAGGCCGGACACATGCAATACTCATTTGAATAGCCTTCTGCATCGGGCTGTGCCTGGCTATCAGGCTCATGTCCTGTAACATTATCGCTTCCACAGAGGGGACAGCTTTCAACTCTTGTTTCACGCTCAGGATTGTTGAAAAAACTGCCGCAACTGCCACACTCGTACCAGTCACTGTCAAAATATACTTTACCTCCCTCAACTGAAATCTGACGTCCTTCAACGAAAGCAGTCGCTATTTTTTCACGGGCAGAAGCATAAATGCGGGTAAATGTTGGCCGCGACACCCCCATCAGCACAGAAGCCTGGTGATGATTATACATGTCATAGTCGCACAACCTCAGAGCTTCGTACTCTTCATAATGTATCGTTACCTCAGGGGCACGGCCTGCTTCAGGATCTCTTCCATAAGGCTTGAAACCCTTTACCGGAGGGGGACTCAGTACTTTCCTTAATTTCTTAATTCTTGGCGACATGATTATTATGAACGATAGTTCTTTGCAAAGATAATGAACCATGGTTCATAATGCAACTGTTTTGCCAGTTTTTTTTGATAAATTATTATGCTGGTGGTAGATTGATATTTATAAATAATTTATTGTCAGGTTATTATCTTAATAATTAAAGTGGATTGAACGAAAGCTGGCACAAAAAAAGGGCCCTCAGTTTCAGAGGACCCTTACAGTCTGTATATACCAACTCTTTTGTTATGTGCACTCTATGTTGAATTTTTCACTATCCCAGCAGTGCCAGTTATTATCGCCGAACTTAAACAGAGCCTTTACCCTTCCTTCTCCGGAGGTCGTGTTCCATTCGATGAACACATCGACGAAGTCCTGAATTATAAGAGGCTCAAAGATATGTACCGTATAATATGCATTGAGTGCCGCTGTGGTCTGTCCATATTCAATGTAGCTGTTTTTGTACGGATCAGGAGAGCGGTCATCCCTTTGGTTTCTGATGTATGTGTATTTTATCAGTCCAACCTGACTGCCGGTTTTTTCCCAGTCGATCTGAAGATAAGGTTCCTGGAACTGCTGGTTGTAGTTTAATATCCACTGGCCGCTGTTACCGTCAGGGCTGCTTGTTCCTGTGAACCATATGAATTCTGCATACGAAGGAGTCCCGTCCTTTGAAATATACATCTCCCATTCTATCTTGTCTGATAGGATTTTTCCCACCAGCCTTGCCTTCCAGGTTCCTGCAATACCGGTGACATTGTATTTCCATTCCCATGTTTTATCAGCAATCCATACCGGATTTGTATTTACTGCCAGTTTGAATGCTGTAACCGGAACGGCCAGATTGACTGCAATAATTGTATTCCATATTCCAACAATACCTGCCGAAAATGCATAGTTCTCATCCGGATCAGGAATATCCTTCGCAACACTCAGCAGGTCAGCAGATTTTTTACCGGCGGTGAAGTCTGAAAAATCGATTTCCAATGACTGAGAAGGAGGCAGCACAGGGGGTTTTCCTTTATCTTTTTTGCAGCCTGCCATGGTGGTCAGAATTATGGCTGCAGCAGCTATGAGAAGAGGTACAGACTTTTTCATAATCATGGTTTGTAATAGTAGGTACTGATAAAACGTAATTTACATATCAAAATTACCCTATTTTGAATGCCGTTGCAAATATGAGGACAATTATTGTTGATATATGGTTGCAATTAACCTGCTGAGACGATAATAATCAATGCAAGGATGATAAATGAATAGATATTGAGAGTCTTCAGCAGTTGCGCTGCCTGTTTCCCGGCATTCCGGCCGGCGGATATGGCCTGTAGCAGTATTGCAGAAGTCAGCAGCAGGGCAACATTAATCAGAGCAAGAAAAATGTAGATACCTTTTTCATAAAAGATCCCGAACTGCCTGCCGGATACTACCAGTGCAGACACCAAAACGATAGATGAAAGAATGGCAATTTTCTTACTCTTTTCCCCCGGAAAACGAATGAAAGAATCAAATCCGGCTTTTTGGTAATCGTCGTTGTAGGCAATCTGCAGGAGCCAGAAATGCGGAAGTTGCCATATAAACATGAAAAGGGAGATAAAGAGGGCCTCAGGCGCAAGGATATTACCACCGGCAGCAGTGAAACCTATCAGGGGAGGAATAGCTCCGACAAGAGCTCCTGGCAGCAGGGCCAACGATGAATGTCTCTTCAGCGGGGTATAGATCAGATTATAAAGAATTACATTAATGAATCCAAGTATGACCGGTACTATACCTGTAAACAGAAACAGTGTCAGTATTCCGGCTGCCATCATACTCAGGGCAATTAACAGTGCAGAGGTCTCTTTGATTTGTTTTGCAGGTATTGGTCTGCCAGCTGTCCGGGGCATCAGGCCGTCCCTGTCTCTTTCCTGGAATTGGTTAAGAGCAGAGGAGCCTCCTGCGAGCAGGTAAACTCCTGCAATAGTTGCTGTAAGCCCCCACCAGTCAGACATACCGTCAAATAAAATATGCCCGGTGGCAGCTGAAAACATTACAGCTGCTGTCAGCCTGTATTTAATAAGTTTCAGAAAGGAGATCAACGGAGTGCTTTTATTTATCACCTGCCAGCTCCTTGAGGTACTCGATCATTATCATGGCATCTTCTTCGCTGAGAGTACCTGTATACGACTGCATAAGTCCCCGGGCATAGCCCTTAACAACCTGGCTGTTTGGGTCGTAGATGGCTCTGAGGGTATACTCTTCGTCGGCTTCCACTGTTCTTTCCGCATTCCCTTCAACTACTATCCTGTCGGTGCCCCAGTAGCCCAGAAATGAAGGACCAACCAATTTACTGCCGTCAATAGAATGGCATGCAAGGCATCCGGTATTACGCAGCAGGGTGAATCCTTCCGGCACCGGCACAGCGGCCTGTACTGCCAGTTCGGCAAGCCATTCCTCAAATTCCTCTTCCGGTTTGACAATGGCTTTTGAAGTCATGGCAGAGTGAAGCAGCCCGCAGTATTCTGTGCAGTAAATATCAAACTCACCGATATAGTAAGGAGTGAACCACAGAAAGTTATCATAACCGGGAACCACGTCTTCCTTTACCCTGAAGGCTGGAATAAACAGACTGTGATTTACATCCTGGGATACCAGGTCAAGACGTACCGGTTTATTAACAGGTATTACCAATTCACGCGAAATGCGTCCCTCACCATAATCAAATTCCCACTCCCACATTCTTCCTATGGCAACTATCCTGAGAGCATCTGAGGGAACTTTTCTCATCGGAATAAACCCTATCCATCCGTAATAGAACATAAGCAGTACCAGTATCAGCGGAATTACCGTCCAGACGATCTCAAGCTTCGTGCTGCCACGAAACTGTTTCGCCTCATGGCCTTTGCTGCGCCTGTATTTGCGTACGGTCCATATCATGAATATGGTAATCCCCATAATGAAGATAAAAGCTATGCCGAAAATAAAAGCAAACGCCTTATCGACTCCTTCAACCATATTTGATGCACCTTCAAACATAATATTTTGTTATTAAGGTTTTTATCTGAACAGATAATCAATGAATGTAATAATAATCACCAGCGTGAAGAGCAGGAAGACCATTCCTACCATGAGTTTCAGCAGCAGGCTTTCGAACTTCAGATGCATGAAGAAGAGCAGTACAAGAAACACCTTAACCGAAGCAACCGTCAGTGCCACGAAGACTGAAAGGGCTCCGAAGTGCAGCTCTGTTATCAGCACCGATATAAGTGTAAGGGTAAGCAGTCCCAGCAAAATCAGGGCCAGCTCTCTGTATCCGGAAATATGAGAATTACTCTGTTTCATCTATTATAGTATTTTCCAGCTTTTTTCATGCTTCAGTCATGTTACAAGGTATAACAGAGGAAACAGGAATATCCATATCAGGTCAACCAGGTGCCAGTAAAGGGCACCGTTCTCAAGCAGCAGGAAGTTGTCGGCATTAATAGCGCCGATCTTTACTTTCATAAGTACGACAGTCAGAAGCACCATGCCAATTATAACGTGCAGTGCATGCAATCCTGTCATCATGTAGTAGAGGCCGTAAAATAAAATTACTCCGTGTTCAAGGTTCTTCATTACTGCCGATCCGGGGTACAGATCGTAGTGGAACTTGTAACTCCACTCAAAATATTTGTTTACCATAAAAAATGCAGCCAGGGCCAGGGTTGCGGTAATAAGGATCAGGGCCCTGGTTGTCTGTCTCTTTCTGACTGCAGTTAAAGACATTGCAATAGTCATACTGCTGACCAGCAGAACCACTGTATTCAGTGTTCCGACAAATGCATTGAGCTCTGCTGCGGCTGTATGGAAAGAATCAGTATACTGCGACCTGAAAACGGCATATACCAGGAAGAGACCACCGAACAGAAACAACTCGGTAAACAGGAATAGCCACATTCCTATCTTCCCTGCTTCGTGGTCAACCGGTTCGGTATGTGTATGGCTTCTTGACATATTCTAATCGTTCTTCGTACGTGTAAAAAGGTATGGTTTGGTTTTTATCTCGGGTATTTCATCGAAGTTTTCATGTGGTGGTGGTGAGGGTATCAGCCATTCAAGGGTGACTCCGTTCCAGGGGTTGGCCGGTGCGATGGCACCGCGGCGGCGGTGGTAGACAAGGTTCCACACCATCAGTATCAGGCCTGCTATCAGTATGAATGCTCCTATTGAGGATATTACCTGTCCCATGGTATATTGTGGCAGATAATCGAAGTATCTTCTCGGCATTCCCTGTATCCCAATAATAAACAGAGGGAAATAGAGCAGGTTAAAACCTGCAAAGAGTATAACCCATGCGATGTTGGCAATCCTGTTGCTGTACATGCGTCCGAACATCTTGGGATACCAGTAATGAATTCCTGCAAAGAAGGCGAAACCCATTCCTCCGAAGATGATATAGTGAAAATGTGCCACTACAAAGTCGGTATCGTGAAGGTGTACATTTGTTGCGAGGGAACCGAGGGCAAGCCCGGTAAAACCTCCAATCATGAACAGGAAGATGAATGAAATAGCGTATAGCAGCGGTGGTTTGAGGTCAATTGATCCGCCGTACATCGTGGAAACCCAGTTGAACACCTTGATGGCGCTGGGAATGGCCACAATGAATGTAAGAAATGAGAAAAACCATCTCGACCAGTAACTCATCCCTGATGTGAACATGTGATGGCCCCAGACGAAATAGCCTACAGCAGCTATTGCTATGCTGGAGATAACAATTGCACCGTATCCGAATATCGGCTTCTGGCTAAAGGTTGGAAATATTTCCGTTACTATGCCCATAGCAGGAAGAATCATAATATAAACTGCCGGGTGGGAGTATATCCAGAATAGATGCTGAAACAGCAACGGGTCACCACCAAGGGCCGGGTCAAAAAATCCTATGTTAAGGGTGCGCTCGGCTATAACCATAAGCAGTGTTATGCCTACGATAGGAGTAGCCAGTACCTGTATCCATGCCGTAGCATAGAGTGACCATGGAAAAAGGGGCATTCTGAACCATCCCATTCCCGGGGCTCTCATCCTGTGTATCGTTACAATGAAATTGAGGCCTGTAAGTATCGAAGAAAAGCCCAGGATAAATGCAGCTGTAAGTGCATAGATTACGTTCGTCGCCGATTGAGCGCTGTAAGGAACGTAGAAGGTCCATCCGGTATCAGGAGGCCCGTCACCGGCAAACTGTGAAAGAACACCCAGTATTGCGCCTATCATATAGAGGTACCATGAAAGCAGGTTCAGCCGTGGAAAGGCAACGTCTCTGGCTCCTATCATGACTGGCAGGAAGAAATTACCGAAAATGGCTGAAATGCCGGGAATTACAATAATGAATATCATTATTACCCCGTGTATGGTAAAGATGCCGTTATAGGTCTGTGCCTCCATTATCGTCGGACCCGGCGCCAGCTTCTCTATTCTCATAAGCAGGCCAAGAAAGGCCGCTACAAAAAAGAAGACAATGATTGCATACAGGTACATAAGGCCTATCTTCTTGTGGTCGGTTGAAAGCAGCCACGACAGTATACCCTTATACTTACCCTTATACTCCAGGTAACTCACATATCCTTCCTCGATATTGTCGCTCATAATCAGTATGTTAGTTAATGTTCTTTCTGCGTCCTCGAATCAGCAGCACCACAAATACCACTACAGCAATAAAGATGGTTATCGCCCCTATTATTCTGGTGATCTGCAGTGTATATGTACGACCAGCAGGGTCATACGAAAAGCAGAACTCCAGTACCTTGTTGATTGTAGGTCGCGCTATCTCCTTCTGTGATTCAATTATTGCCATTTTAACATCAAATGGCAGGAAACTGAGTCCGTACAGATAGCGGGTAATCTTACCAGAGGGACTTATTATGATTATGCCTGAGGCATGGTCGAAGTCAAGTCCGCGCGGCTTGTAGCGAAATCCTGCCGCCTCGGTTATTGCGGTAATATTCTCCTGCCATCCGGTAAGATACATCCAGTGCTCGCGGTTTTCACCACTGATATTCTGCACGAAGTTTTGTTTCTTGGTGATTGCTTTCTCGGGAGTGTCGGTGGTGTTGAAGCTTATTGTGATAAGCTGGTACTCTTCTCCCAGCTTCATGTCAAGTTTGTCAACAGCTTCCGAAATGCCGCTAAGCAACGGACTGCACAAACCCGGACAGTCAAAGTATACAAAAGAGAGAATCGTAGGTTTGTCAATAAGTTCCCTCAGAGAGACCGTGTCATTGGACTCATTAAGGAACTCCAGGTCGAGGGGCAGTATTTCGCCCAGTTTTTCCACGAAGCCTACTTCAACATTCGCTGGGTCAATCGTCTGAGAATGTAGTCCTAAGGTCGTGGCAGCAATGATAATGATCAGAACAAGTTTTTTCATCTTTTAATTTTTTGATTCTTTTTCCTGGCTACCGCACACTCCTGCTATCATCAGCGATCCGCCCATCAGTGAAATATCCTTTAGCAGCGCTATTTTAACCATGGTTTTGTCGCTGTCGTCAAAAAGATGCGGAATGTGTATTGTCAGAATGAAAAGCAGCAGCAGCCCTGCAAGTGCATAGGCCGCCTGTTTTACATACCACCGGGTCATGATGCTGATGCTTATCGCTATCAGCAAAATGCCGGTAAGCACAATTGTATAGGCACTGAAAGGGATAAATGAAGTCAGCATCCCCACATAATAATCCAGCATCAGAAAATGATTGATTCCAAATAGTGCAAAAGGAATTGCAAAAAGGAATCTCCCGGTCATTGTCAGGTTTTTCATATATCAGGGTTTTTATTTGCTTTCTCCTGCTCCATTCCGCCCAATATCCAGATATCGCGGATTTCCAGCAACACAAAAAGAATAGTCCCGACCACCCCGAAAAAGGCCAGGGTGAAGGTAATAATAAGCCATAGGGGCGCTTTGCGCACCGTGTTCCACATTGCCCTTTTTTCTGTCAGGCTGACGGGAACCACGGCTTCGCCCATACCGATAAGGGTATCTGCCGCGGCAATACCGTATAAATCCTCTTCAGTAAGCCTGGCTGTCAGGCTTAGGTTGCCGTCGCTGTCGCCCTTAAGTGTTGGTGGTACCAAAAAGACTGCCTCTCCTTTTTCATTAGTCTCTTTCTCCTCGTCAATAATCAGCCTCCCGAAAGATCGTTTCAATGTAAGCTGCATCCCCGCACCCTTTACTGGCTGTGGTTTTTCATCAATAAAGCCTGTAGCCTTTACTGAAAGTTCTCCCTCGCTTTCTCCGGTCATGAATTCGAGTACGATATAGCTGTAATCAGGCACCTCGCCGGTTCGTGCCGGAGCTACTACCTGCCGGTAATCAGGATTAAAGCTACGTATATATGCCACCAGCTCCCATATCTCTGTTTGCGAAAGCACGTTGCGAAAGCCGGGCATCGGTCCGCGACCCTCGCTGATTTTATAAAACAGTTCACCGTCGCTGTTTTGCTGATAAGTTTCCGACGCGGGATCTCCGGGCTGTGGTTCAAGGTCCCTCAGCCAGTTGTTGCGGCCCGGATTACCGTGGCACGACATGCAGTTAACATCGAAAAGAGTCTCGCCGGAAGCACGGTTCTCATCAGTGAATCCGAACGGACTGAGCCTGGCCCTGCGGTCGGGAGGCACTGTCCACTCCTGGGCCGTAACGCAGGGGGCAAAAACCAGAAACAGAAGTATAGCTATTGTAAGTCTCATGGTTCAGCTTATTGAAGTTTTACTCTTTTCATCGTCTTCAGCAGCTACCTCCCAGACGGGTACCACCGGGAAGAGCTTAGACAGTATCGTAATTATTATCAGCACAATCAGCAGGGAGCCGATGGTAATGGCCGTTTCAGTGATTGTCGGAGTATAGACGACAAATTTCTCAGGAACGAATTGTATCGGCAGATAGGGATGCTCCTGTGCGGGAACCACGATCAGGTATCTCTTCAGCCATGCAGCCACAACCATCACTGCCGAAATAAGGGTCAGTGGCAGGGGCCTCCGCAGTGGTTTCAGCAGCAGCAGTATAAGCGGAATTATAAGTCCTGCCACCTGTGTGAAGTAGAACATGACGGCATAATGTCCGCTGAAAAGTTCGCGTATATGTATGGCATCAAACTTCTTTAGCTTATATGCCGGAACCAGGTACTCGTTGAGGTTGAAGTAAAGGTAGACCAGCGACACCAGGAAGAGCAGCTTCCCGATCTTGTCGAAGTGATCGTCGGTGAGGTATTCTGACAGGCGGTAGTTTTTGCGGTAGAAATACATGGCTATTATCACTGCCGCGGTTCCTGCAACGAAGGCTCCTGAAAGGAAGTAGGGACCGAAGATGGTGCTGTCCCAGCCGGCCCTCGGATTGACGGCGAAGAGCCACGATGTTACAGTATGTATTGCGAACGCCATAGGAACTATCAGTACCAGCAGTATGCGAATGGCCCTGAAGAGTATTTTGTACTGAAGCGGGTTGTGACTGAATCGCACCGACAGTATGTCATAGGCTTTGACAAGAAAACCGGGTCTTCCGGTGAGACGGGTACGACCGATAGCCAGGTCGGGAATAAGTGTAACGTAATATAGAAGCAGGCTGAGCACGAAGTAGGTTGTTACCACGGTAACATCCCAGAATATCGGCGACTGCACCCTTCCAAAGAGGAAGACATACGGCAGCCTGTCAGGTCGCCCCATATCAGATATAATTACCAGCCCCGCCACGGCAGCAAAGGCCACAGCGATTATCTCTGCTATGCGTGTTATCGGTTTTATCCATTTGTATCCTATCAGTCCGAGTACCGAACTAATAAGCATACCCACGAGACTTGTGGCCACGAAGAAGACGAAGTGGGCTATGTACATTCCCCAGCTGGTGTAGTCTCCGAGACCGGTTACCACCAGCCCGTCCCTTAGCTGCGTGTAGTAGGCATAGAGGCATGCGGCCAGGCCCAGGCCCAGGAATCCCATCCAGGCCATAAAACTCTTGTTGATGCGCACCGTGCGAAAGAGGTCGGCCGATACCTTTTCAAGCCTTGCACTGTTGAATGATATATTATGGTTGCTGCTCATGGGCGGTTGCATCATATAGTGAATTCAGGATTCTCAGGTTGCTGGAACTCGAAGAGCCTGTTCTTCGGGGGCAGGTAGTAGATACGGGGCTCGGTGCCGAGCTCCGGCATCAGGCGGTATCCCGCATTATTCTTAAGCAGTTCGCTCATCACTGCTGTCTCACGGGTGGTTCCGTTGGTGACGGCATCTTCATTTTCGTCTCCGAACCAGAATACACCGTTCGGACAGGCGGTTACGCAGTAGGGCAGCTCACCCTCCCTGAGCAGGTCGGCGCTGAAGAGGCATTTTGAGATAGTTCCCTTTTTCTGAGGCACATTCAGTTCGACATCATACTCGGGATTATCGGTTTCGCTTGCTGTCAGTTCTTTTGGCTCCTGCCAGTGGAATATTCTTGCGGAGTAGGGGCAGGCGGCCATACAGAAGCGGCACCCTATGCAACGCTCGTTGTCGATAAGAACAATTCCGTCCTGTCGCTTGAATGTAGCGTCGACCGGACAAACGGATACGCAGGGGGGATTGTCGCAATGCTGGCATTGCTTCGGCATAAAATAGGGTTGGGTGTTGACCGATTCCTTCATTACCAGGGTGTTGATATGGTACTCGTAGGGCCTCAGCTGGTGGGCGCTCTGGCATGCTTCAACGCATTTTCGCGCATTACGGCACTTGGCCAGGTCCAGTATCATTACCCATCTCTTGCCGGCAATACCTTCTCTGCCCCTGGCCTGAAGCATCTTCAGGTCGGGCTTGAAGTCTGCTATCTGGTCGGCAGGGATCTCCACCAGGCGGTTGTCTTCGGTAAGGACCTTAATCATTTTGTCCTTGCCCTTTGACTTTTCATAATGGTGCCCTGCGTAAATAGCTGCAGCACCGGTAGCTGAGACGGCTCCCAGTATTCCGGCACGCTTAAGGAAATCGCGTCTCGATTGTTCCAGTATCTTTTCCGGATCAGGTTTCTTTCCCTTTTCCTGGCTGGCCCCGGTTCCCCCCATATAATATAGATTTGATTAGCTGAATTACTCTTTTTTCGGCAGCTCGTGGCCCAGGAATTTGAAGCCGGTGACTTTGTATCCCGAGGTTGTAATGGCTTCCCTGATGGCAGCCGTGTCAGGGGTGCCGGCGTCGTAGGCTGCTATTGCATAGGCTTCTGCGTGGGTGGCGGTGGCGCTGTAGACACCTTCAACCTTTTCGACAGCTGCCTTCACAGTGTTTTCACAACCTTCGCAGGTCATACCCTCTACCGCTACCTGAATGTAATGGAGATGCACATCTTCTGCCACTGCTTCGGCAGATGCTGTCTGTTCAGCTGCCTCTTCTGCAGTCTTTCCCTTGCCGCCGCATGATGGTAATGTCATTGTGATAACAAAAATAGCGCTCAGAAAGAAAAATACGGATTTCATGATTACTTAGGTTTTAGTTGGTTCGTTTGTGGTTAATGCCCTAAATATAGGCAAATTAGATTTTTGTTATTCAAATGATGCCAAAATATCATAAAATTTTGACCCCCGTGGAGCATTATTGAACCTTTCGCTTTTGATATTGTTAAATAATAAAACAACAACATAATGAAAACAAGTGGCATAGTAAAAAAAACAAGCATGGCAATTACCGCGGTAATTATATTGATTGCCGCAACAGCCTGTGCAGACAACTCAAACAAAACGGAGAATGTTATGACAGATACTTATGAATTTACAGGATTTGAATTTCCTGCACTGCCGTACGCATATGACGCACTTGAGCCTTATATCGACGCTCAGACAATGGAAATTCACTATGACAGGCATCATCGTGCCTATTACAATAATTTTCTTGCAGCCATAAAGGGAACCGAGGCTGAGAAGATGCACCTAGAGGCAATATTCGCAAAGATGTCTACCTTCAGCGATGCGGTTCGCAACAACGGAGGAGGACTCTATAACCACAATATGTTCTGGAGCAATCTGAGCCCGGAAGGCGGAGAGCCATCGGCTGCCCTTGCAAAAGCCATCGATGAGGCATTCGGTTCAATGGATAAGTTTAAAGAGCTGTTCAGCAATGCAGGTAAAACACGCTTCGGAAGCGGATGGGCATGGCTGGTGGTTACTGCTGAGGGTAAGCTTGCTGTAGGAAGCACCCCGAATCAGGATAACCCCCTGATGGACATCTCTCCCATTAAGGGAACCCCAATACTTGGTCTTGATGTATGGGAGCATGCATACTACCTGAAGTATCAGAATAAGCGCCCCGACTACGTAGAGAACTTCTGGAACGTGGTCAACTGGAAAGACGTAAGCGAGAGGTACGAAGCAGCTGTTAAATAGCCGCTGGGTGCAGTGCGGAGAGCGGGGAGCGCAGAAATTATAACCCGGGATAATATGTTCCGGGTTTTTTCTGTTATGCTGACATCTTTTTTTACAGTCTGAAGAGGTAGGAGAACTTTGCAAAGAATCCCCTGTTGAATTCCGTCAGTCTTTCAGAGTCTGAGTATCCGGCTCCATCCCAGGCTTTGTATTCATATCTCGAGCCATAGCCAATGTGGAAAACCGTACCGGGTATATATGTAAACGATGCCAGCAGGTCAGTGGTCAGCGACCTGCGGTAGTCATTGTACTCGGTGATACTTCTTATAAAGAGATATTTGTTTATCTGGTATGTAATCCTTCCCCTGATTATCAGGTAGTCAAAAAGAGGGGATTCGTCAAGACGGCTGAACAGATCCTGGTAAACGACGTTTATCTGAGTATGGATTTTCTCAGTGGGCAGATATCTCAACTCTCCGGCAAATACCGAACCATAACCCTGTAATGACTCAGGATAGTAGACACCCTCCCTGAACCGGTATGAGACCATTCCGTTAAGTTTTGTTCCCATTCGTCCTGTTAGTGAAAACAGTATGCTGGAAGTGCTGAATTTCTCATTGTTGAAAATCTCTGTTGAGTAGTTGTATCTGATGTTTGTTCTTATGGTTCCTCCAAGCATATTCACCAACGTAAGTGAATTAAAGGTTTCCCACTTGTCATATATGTTGTCTCTGAGGTGACCCGAGAAGAGAGCTATATCTATCTTCCTGAATATCTTCGAATCAGGATACAACTTCGGGGTGACCGACCCGGTCAGTATAGTCACGCCGGTACGTTCAATAAAACCGGTAGCTGTGCTGAATCCTTCCGAAATATTCTTTGTTGTAACTGCCCAGTCATAGTTGCGCTGTTCAGAATGAAGGTTGAGACCGAGTGAGTGTCCTCCGGTTTTGTTTGTCTCAGACATAAGGGTATGGAATTCAAGAAGGGTTGACTTGTTTACTCTTATGTTGCCGTCAGCACCATATACAAAATTGGAACCCGATCTGTTTTCCATGGCAGTGGCAATTACGCCGATATATCCGTCATCACTCAGGCTGCGCTTGAACCTGAGTACCGGATAGTGGGAATAGTTGCCATCTGTTTCCGACAACTCTTCGGGAACCCTGTCGGCAGCATACATCATTGCGATGGTGTTCCTGGGTCCGGCCTTTCCTGAAATCTTAATCCCGGTAAGAGGATTTGCAATGTTTCTGGTGTGAACCAATGATATTACAGGATCAAGGGGTGAGGATCCAATTGCTCCTATCTGAAAGTTTTCATTGCCCTCCTGGAAGAAGGGCCTCTTTTCAGGAAAGAAAAGCTGGTACCTCAGATTGGCATCAGCTTGTCCCGCATCAGCTTCAACCTGGCTGAAATCAGGATTTATTGTTGCGTCGAGTATAAGTTGCGAGGTAATTCCATATTTGAGTGTCAGACCGGCATCAGGTCTGTTTTCCACATTTTTAAGTATGCCCTCCTCCTGTCTGCTGTGGTTTGCATAGGTTACTGATGGGAGTACTTCGAATAGCTTGTAATGTTTTACTCCCTCATATTTAATTGGTTGCATCTGCATCAGGAAGGCCATACCCTGGTCGGGGTCAAGGGGTGGGAATGTTCCCTGTGTTGAAAGCCGGCTGATATGCCTCTCAAATGTTGCAGCCATCATCACAGGCTCCTTATTAGAGAACCTGATGCTTTTCAGGGGTAACCGTATTTCAACAGAATAACCTTCATCGTCAATGGTTGCGGCACTGTAAAAGACCAGATCCATTCCAAGGTCCTCTTTGCCGGCAGCATACCTTGTGTCCATCTGTATTCCGTTGGCGTTGACATATATGCAGTAAAGGGTCTGCTGGTCGTTGAATGAATCGAGGTTAACACATACCCAGTCATCCTGCCTTATCTTATCCCTTGAATCTACCGATGCCTTTATCTTTGACGGCTCGGGATCGTCACACCGGAAAGCATAATAAAGATTCTCTTCATCGTATGCAACCCATACCGTTGTTGCAAAAGGCAATTCCTTTCCGTAGTCAGGTATAAATGTCCTGAACCCGCTTATGCCGGGTTGCGACCTCCAGATATCCTCGTCAAGTATGCCATCGATGGTTGGTGGAGCGGATACCTTTACTGCTGAAATGGTCTCTTTGTTTTGTGCATTTGCCAGGCCAACGGCAATAACAAAAACAATCAGTAAGGCAGAGAAATATCTTTTCATGGTTTTTTAAATAACCCCCAAAGATATTTCAAAATGTAAAACCTGAAAACATTATTTCTGCCGTAACTATGTCTTTTGATGCGGCGTTATAATATAGACTCAGAGCAGGGTACAGGGTACAGGACTAATATCTTCTCCGCACACCGCACACCCAAATCGTCAATCGTCAATCTTTCCAACCCTCACCGGCACCCTCTCAATACCGCGGCCTTCAAGAAATTCATTAAGGTACTTATCATTCAGTGCGTCACTGTCGCCATAGTACTCCCTTATTTCTTCAAGCCTTTTGTGAAGATCCTGACGCACCTTTGCATAGGCCTTTTCGTCATAGATGTTCTTCATTTCCATGGGATCGCTCTGCAGGTCATACATCTCCCACTCGTCGACGTCGTAATAGAAATGCATCAGCTTGTACCGCTCGGTAGCAATGCCGTAATGGCGTTTCACCATATGTTCGGCCGGAAATTCATAATAGCTGTAGAAAACTGCATCGCGCCACTTTCTGCTTTTACCGCTTACCAGCTGCCTGAATGACTCTCCCTGCATTTCATCCGGAATTTCAATTCCTGCATAGTCAAGTAAGGTGGGAGCAAAGTCGATGTTCTGTACCAGCTTTTCTATTTTCTTACCTGCCTTTATCTCCTTAGGATAACGTACAAGCAAGGGAGTGCGGAACGACTCCTCATACATGAACCGCTTGTCAAACCACCCGTGTTCACCAAGGTAAAAACCCTGGTCTGAAGTGTAAATGACGATTGTATTTTCAGCCAGTCCGTTCTCTTCAAGCCAGTCAAGCACCTCACCCACGCCGTCGTCAACTGACTTAATCGTTCGGAGGTAGTCTTTTATATATCTGTTGAACTTCCATATGGCCATGTCCTGCCCGGTAAGGTTGGCAGCCTTCATAGCATCGTTCTTAGGGGTGTAAGCCGCAAGCCACAGATCACGCTGCTCATCATTGAAACGACGAAGCTGGGCCGCAATTTCAGTCGTATCGCCGTCAGGGCTGACAAGGAACTTGAAATCATGACCCCACCGAGCATGCCCGTCTATCTCCATCTCCTGCTCCCTTGCTGCTGTACCCCGGCCTTCATAGTCATCAAAGAAGTTAACAGGAGGATCAATGGTTGTGTCATCATAAAGGGTCAGGTACTCAGGCGCCGGTTGCCAGTTGCGGTGAGGCGCCTTCTGGTGGTACATAAGCATGAAGGGCTTCCCAGGATCACGACGGTTCTTCAGCCAGTCAAGGGTAAGGTCAGTAATAATGTCGGTACAATACCCTTCTATCCTTACCCTCTCTCCCTCAACCAGGAAATCTGGATTGTAATACTGACCCTGTCCCGGCAGCACCATCGAAAAGTCAAAACCCTGCGGTATGCCGTCGAGGTGTATCTTGCCTATCAAAGCTGTCTGATATCCGCTGGCCTGCATCAGCTTAGGAAAACTGGGCTGGTTCCAGTCAAAGGGCTTCCTGTTATCAATCTTCCCGTTCATGTGGCTGTGCTTGCCGGTGAGCAATGTTGCCCTGCTGGGTGCCGATATCGAGTTGCCGACACATGCACGTGTGAATATTGCTCCCTGCTCTGCCAGGCGGTCAATATTAGGCGTCTGGTTCAGTCCGTGACCATAGGCACTTATTGCCTGATATGCATGGTCATCGCTCATAATGAATAAAATATTAGGCCGGGTGGTCTCACTTGTCGTACTGCCACACCCTGCAATGCCTGCTCCTGCTGTTAACAGTGTCAGGCTTTTCATAAGTCGTCTCTTCATGATGGGTTCTGATAAAGTTTAGTAATTGACTTCAACGGATGGAATCTCCCAGTTCGGCCATTCTGAATTTCATTATTTGCGGCTGGGTGTGCTCGGTCAATGTTATTTCATGGAACATCTTTATTATTTCGGGGTAGTCATTTGCAAGATCATTCTCTTCTTTTATGTCATTCTCAAGGTTGTACAACTCAAACCTTACCTCCTTCCTGGCTTTGATATCACGTGCAATCCCCTTCCAGTTGCCCATCCTTATGGCAATCTGTCCGCCCGATTCAGGAAACTCCCAGTATAAATACTCATGTTTATCTTGCTGCTCCTTGCCTGACAACACTGGCAGGAAACTTATACCGTCGACTTCCTCCGGCATGGCTGCTCCTGCAATTTCACAGAGCGTTGGCAATACATCCTGGAAGGCAGTAATATGACCCGTTCTGATCCCGGGTTTAATTCGTGAGGGCCATGCCGCAATCATTGGAACCCTAATGCCTCCTTCCTGCAGAAAACCTTTGCCTTTACCATATTCGCTGTCAAAGATCCCACCGCTGTTGAACCATGGCGAATCGCTTCCTCCGGCGTATGTTGGTCCGTTATCGGAAGTGAAAAAGATAATGGTGTTTTCATATAGGCCCTCTTCCTTCAGCAAATCAATCAGTTCTCCAACCTGTTGGTCGAGATATGAAATCATCGCTGCATAGGTTGCCCTTGGATACCTGGCCGGAAAATAGCCCCTGGAACCATCGTATGGCTCTTCATCTCCAAATTTCCTGACATAGTAATCAACCCATTCCTTCGGAGCCTGCAAAGGGACATGCGGAATCGGGGTGGCATAATATAGGAAAAAGGGATTATCCTTGTTTTCGCTTATAAACTTCTTCGCTTCCTCATGCATCAGTTCTGCAGAATATTGCTTCTGGTTATATCTGGCATAGCTCTTCTCATCAAGGGGGTCCTCGCCCTGACTCAGTCTTGTTCCGGGAACCACAAGCTCATTTCCCAGCCATACTTTCTCTTCGTTCTTCCAGAGATGTAACGGATAAAAGGTATGCGCCTGACGCTGACAATTGTAGCCATAGAAGAAGTCAAATCCCTTCTTTGTCGGAATCGCCTCAGTCATAGGAGCTCCCAATCCCCATTTGCCGATAATGGCGGTTTTGTAGCCTGCATTCTGCAGCAGTGATCCGATTGTCAGGGTTCCCTCCGGCATCGGGCGTTGACCCTCAAGGTCAGGATCCTCAACCGCTTTGGCAAAATTCCACACGTCACCTCTTTCATTCCATTCATCGTTGCCACGGATAGGGGCCCTGCCGGTATGCATTCCGGTAAGAAGAACACATCGCGACGGAGCAGAAACAGGCGATCCGGAATAGCAGTCGGTAAAAAGGATGCCCGCTGATGCAAGTCTGTCAATATTTTTGGTCTCAATCTTTTGCTGTCCGTAAACCCCCAACTCCCCGTAACCAAGATCATCGGCAAGGATGAAAATTATATTTGGTTTTTCAGGCTGCCTGACCTGATCACAACCTGTAATCAGTCCTGCCTGTGTGGCAAGGCCGGTAAGCAGAACAGATGCCGGCGGTATATTAATCCTTTTCTTCATGTATTACGTTTTTCACACTACAAGTTAGGGAATTTTTTGCTATCAGTGGTTTCTGATAATAAAGTTACGAAATCTCAATTTAACGCAGAAGTTGTATCTTGCCGATACCTAAAAACAAATATTTCAGACAGATGAGAACAATTGTAAAGAAATTACTTCCGGTAGTGCCTGTAATGATTCTGATAACATCATTCTGCCTGCCTGTGAACGGCCAGCAGGCCGGTAAACTGAAACTCGAACACCTCATAGACCTGGTGAGCGTATCCTCTCCGAAAATATCTCCCGACGGAAGTGAGATAATCTACACCCGCGGCTGGGTAGACATGGTAAATGATTCCCGCCCGACTGACCTCTATATCATGAATGCCGACGGCAGCCGTAACCGCTTCCTTACACGCGGCGGTTCTCCTGTCTGGTCGCCCGACGGCTCGCGCGTTGCATATGTTGCTTCGGGGGAACCAAGGGGTAGCCAGATATTCATAAAGTATATCGCGCTGGAAGGAACTACCCAGATAACCAGAGTTGAAAAGTCGCCTTCAAATATTACATGGTCACCCGATGGAAAGCATATCGCGTTCTCAATGCTGGTTCCCTACCAGGAGCCAATACCGATAAAAATGCCCGCCCGCCCCGAGGGTGCTAAATGGACAGAGGCCCCTACGATAATTAACAGTCTTGTCTACAGGCGAGACCGCGTCGGATTTGTTGAGGATGGATATACTCATATTTTCATAGTCTCGGCAGAGGGCGGGGCAATAAGACAGCTTACCCACGGCAACTGGAACCACTCAGGTATCGAATGGACACCCGACGGAAAGGAGATACTATTCTCTTCTCTCAGAATAGAGGATGCCGAATATGCATACCGGGAATCAGAAATCTATGCCGTTAACGTTGAGACATCAAATATCAGGCAGCTCACAAACAGAAAAGGAATCGACCGCTCACCGGTTGTTTCTCCCGACGGAAAAAAAGTGGCATACGTTGGGCATGACTGGACAGACGACACCTACATTGAAAGCAGGCTGTATATAATGGATATAGATGGTTCCAAACCGAAAGAAATAGCAACAGGACTCGACAGAACACCGTCTAACCTTATCTGGGCCCGCGATAATTCAGGTGTCTATTTTACAGCAGATTATAACGGCACCAGGAACTTCTGGTTTGCTCCTGTAAGTGGCAAATGCCGCCAGGTTACCTCCGGCAATCATATGTTGTCTGTAAATGATGTTAACCGTAACGGAATGGCCGTGGCAACTCTTACCGATTATTATACTCCCAATGAAATAGTCTCATTCAACATTGCCAAACCCTCATTAACAAGACTGACAGCAGTGAATAAGACCCTTCTCGATCAGGTGAAGCTGGGAGAGGTGGAAGAGATGTGGTATAAGTCAACAGATGATTTTGATGTTCATGGCTGGATAGTAAAGCCGCCTGATTTCGACCCGGCAAAAAAATATCCCCTTATCCTGGTTATTCACGGAGGTCCTCATGGAATGTATAACGTGGGCTTTAACTTCACATGGCAGCACCATGCCGCTGAAGGTTACGTAGTACTCTTTACGAATCCCAGGGGATCATCTGGTTACGGCAGCGCCTTCGGAAATGCCATCAAGAATGCATACCCCGGCAAGGATTATGACGACCTGATGAATGGTGTCGATGAGGTGATCAAAAAAGGATTCATAGATGAGAGAAATATGTTCGTTTACGGCGGCAGCGGAGGAGGAGTGCTCACCTCCTGGATAGTAGGCCATACCGATCGTTTTGCAGCAGCATCGGTGAATTTCCCGGTTATCAACTGGATATCATTTGTCGGAACCACCGACGGAGTAAGCTGGTATAAAAACTTTAAGGAATACCCATGGGATGATCCTTCAGAACACCTTGAAAGGTCGCCGCTGATGTATGTTGGCAACGTGAAGACACCAACCATGCTGATGTGCGGTGAAAACGACCTGCGCACACCTATCTCGCAGACCGAAGAGTACTACCAGGCGCTGAAGGTGCTGAAGGTGCCGACAATGATGATCAGGTTTAAAAGTGAGTTTCACGGAACAAGTACAAAGCCGTCAAACTACTTCAGAACACAACAGTACCTCTATTATTGGTTTAATAAGTATAAAAGGTAGTCAGTCGGGGGACAGCCCGTCAGGATATAAGTGAAGGTGTTAATATAACCGATCGCACCCTGGCTTGAGTGAGCCGGAGGATATGATAAGTGTTACGTGCCAATTACATTAAGGTCTACAGGTCACCAACTTCGCAGACCGACAGAATGGCTATGTCGGTATTTACCGCTTCGTCGGCGGAGTTACTGCCGGCATAGAAGAGATACTCACCGGGCAGGATGTCGTACCGGCCTGTGATTTCGTTGTAATACTGCAGCCTTGAGGCCGGTATTCTGAATTCAATTGTCCGGCTTTCGCCTGCAGGAATAAAAGCCCTTTTGAAAGCTACCAGCGACCTGAGGGCTTTGTTACCCGGCTCACGCCGGTGTCTGAAATAGATCTGAACCACCTCCTCTCCGCCGGTCATTCCGGTGTTCTCAAGTGTTACATCAAGAACCACGGTACCTGCAGGGCCGATTTCCGGGGTGACAGCCCTGATTGATGTGTACCTGAAAGAGGTATAACTTAGTCCGTATCCGAATGGATATTCCGGTTCCCCCGTGAAATACCGGTAGGTACGGCCCTCCATGGAATAGTCGTCAAAAGGGGGCAGGTCGGTGACAGATTTATAAATGGTTACCGGAAGCCTGCCGGCAGGATTCGCATCTCCGAATATTACATCGGCGACAGCATTTCCTCCCTGTTCGCCGGGATACCAGGCATATATAATGGCATCTGCATATTGTTCAATTTCATTCAGAGAGACAGCACTGCCGGCCATAACCACTACTATCAGTGGCTTCCCTCCCTTTGCAAGTCTTTTGATATACTCCACCTGGTTTCCGGGCAGACCAATATCATTTCTGTCTCCGCCATACTCGCTCATCCAGGCGTCGCCGGCTTCTCCTTCCAGAAGAGAGTTCAGTCCAACTACTGCTATAATTGCATCTCTGCCGTCTATCAACCATGTTCCCCTGAAGTTGGTATCACCGACAATGCCGCAACCCTGGTTGTAGCTGATGGAGGTATGCGGACTCACCTTTGCAGTAATGCCTTCAAGCACTGTCACCAGCTCTCCCGAAAAGCCATGGTAGTTTGACCAGAGGGGTTCCATGGCAGCAGCGTTTGGTCCGGTTACATATATGTTTCGCAGATCTTTTTTCAGGGGCAGAACACCGTTGTTTTTCAGGAGAACCATCGACTTCACTGCAGCTTCGCGGGCCATGGCCTTTGCTGCAGGGGTGGCAATATCCTCTTCTCCCAGGTCTTTCCATGGTGTGCTGTCCTCATCATCAAACCACCCCAGCCTGAAGAGAATTCTCAGCCCGCCGGCCAGCGCTTCGTTGAGTTCTTCCTCGCTGATAAGACCGTTTACAAAGGCTTCGGGGATTCTGCGATAGACCACTCCGCAGTTTATGTTCACACTGTTTTTCACTGCCATTGCAGCCGCCTCTGCTCCTGTGCTGACCATTTTGTGGTGGGTAATCATATCCTGCAATGCCCAGCAGTCGGTTACTATGTAGCCATTGAATCCCCACCGGTTGCGAAGTATCTCTGTCAGCAGTGATGGACTGGCACAGCATGCTTCTCCGTCAACGCGGTTATATGCACACATTACACCTGCCACACCGCTGTCAACAAGAGTTTTGAAAGCAGGCAGATAGGTATTGTAAAGATCGAAGTCCGATACAACTGCATTGAATTCATGACGTGTTGCTTCCGGTCCGCTGTGAACGGCGAAATGCTTCGCTGCGGCTGCCGTTTTAAGGTATCGCTGGTCATCACCCTGCAATCCATGTGCGAAGGCCACTCCCATAGTGCCTGTGAGGAAAGGGTCTTCGCCCCATGTCTCCTGTCCCCGTCCCCAGCGCGGATCCCTGAAAATGTTTATGTTAGGTGTCCAGTAGGTCAGTCCCAGGTATTGTCCCCGGTTACCGGTCTTAACGGCTTCGTTGTATTTTGCCCTGCCTTCATCGGAAACGATCGATGCAACTTTCAGTACCATCTCCTCATCGAAGGAGGCTGCCATGCCTATCGCCTGCGGAAACACTGTGGCCCGCCCGGCACGCGCCACGCCGTGCAGGGCTTCATTCCACCAGTTGTATGCCGGGATGCCCAGCCTCTCAATTGGCGCGGCATTATAAAGCATCAGCGAGGCCTTCTCCTCAAGAGTAAGACGTGAAATTAGGTCCGCCACCCGCTCTTCTGTGGCAAGGTTTGGGTTCCTGAAAGGGTATTCATATTCTTTTTGCTGTCCGGAACATGATGTCAGACAGATAATTAGTGAAATAATAATAGTGTAACGCACATCGATTCAATTAGATGATACAAGGTAGTACAATTTTGTAAACCCAACACTGAAGCAACATTTTTGATCCTGATGTAGTCATAAGTCAGTAATCTGTCTGATGGCAAAATAATGGCACGGAAAGTTGAGGAAAGGCAGAAGCAGTTCAGTTTAAAAACTTTACTATGAAGAGATTATTGCTTTCAGCCTGGCTGGTTGTTTTCTCAGTTACCTGGCATGCAACTTTCGGACAGGTTGTTTCCCCTGGTGAAGCGTCAATGATAGCTGAAAGGTGCTTTGCAACCATTTATAGTCTTAACGGAATCAAGGGAGAAGCATCAGTTAGTCAGACAGCTTTTAAAGACAGCGATCAGGAACCTGCCCTCTATGTTTTCACTGATGCAAAAGGAGGGTTCATAATCCTGTCTGCCGAGAAACGGGCATATCCCCTTTTGGGGTGGTCTGAAACAATCTTCGATCCTGAAGATCCGGCCGGATTGCCTCCTTCTCTGGTTGAGATGACAGAAAACTGGATTAATCAGATAGAATTCATCCGGGAAAAGAATCTGCCCGGCACAGATGCATCTGATGCGATGTGGGAGGCCCTCGAAAAGGGTTATGATATCATCTTCTCAGACAGTAAGGGTGTGGCACCGCTCCTTGTTACCACCTGGAACCAGGGGTGCGGATACAATGCGCTCTGTCCGGCAGACTCCAAAGGTCCCTGCGGCAGGGTTGTAACAGGATGTGTGGCAACCGCCATGGCTCAGGTGCTAAGGCATAATGCCCATCCTTCCACCGGCGCAGGAAGTAAATGTTACACTCATAGCGTTTATGGAGAGTTGTGTGCCGATTTTTCAGGCGCCTTTTATGATTATGATGCAATGACCAATAACAGCGGCAATTCACATGTGGCTCTGCTTATGTATCACTGCGGCGTTGCTGTCTCTATGAATTATGGTCCGTCAGGATCAGGAGCCTTCTCGTCTGCCGTGGCAACGGCAATGCGCAGGTATTTTGACTACACCAACGGACTTATCGCAGGAAAGAACGGGTACGCAGAGGAAAACTGGATAAAACTGCTTAAAAGTGAGATGGAAAAAAACAGGCCCGTATATTACAGTGGGCACGGAACAGGCGGTCATGCATTTGTTCTCGACGGTTACCAGGAGACTGATCATTTCCATGTAAACTGGGGATGGGGTGGAGCATACAATGGCTACTTCTATCTCTCTGCTCTCAATCCGGGCTCAATGAACTTTACCAGCAGCCAGCAGGCGATAATGGGTATGATTCCGACAGACTCATTCACCGGCCTCAACTTCTCCACTGCCGTTGATCTGGCTTGCAGGTCAGTGGTTCAGGGTGATATTTCAACAGGTACTGATTACGTTAATTACTATAAGAACACTTATCCGGCTGCATTTGGTAAAGAGCTTGTCTACAAGATTACGACCACTCTTCCCGGTCGCATACAGGTAAAAATATCAAACGAGACCGCTTCAGTTTATACATTCCTGCTGAACTATCCGCACAAGGATTCACTTGTTATTTATGGTACCAACGGACTCATCGCGGATGACATGCCTGCCGGTACATACTATATAGTTGTTGAAGGGTTTGCTGCTGCAGAACCCACATTCAGTATAGAGGTTGTATGTCCCACTGCCGACCCTGATCTCGACATAGTTGACGTGTCAGTGAAACCGCAATATCTCGAGCCTTTACAAACCAATGTGCTGCTCAAATCAACCGTTAAGAACATCGGTAACAGCAACTCTGGTGCCTGCGTTATGGAATACTGGCTTTCTGAAAATGACTCCCTTGATGCAGGCACCGACATTTACATCGGCAGCGGAGATATACCAGCCCTGTCAGTCAGGGAGAGTACCATAATCAGCAGTGTGGTTTCAATGCCTGACGGTATTATGCCGGGCAATTATTACATGATATTCGTGGCAGACAGGGAAAACAAGGTTCCGGAAACAGACGATGAAAACATATTTAGTGCATATGTTACTGTTCCTGAACCGGGTATTATCAACTGCTCTTCAGCCATCAGTCTCATCAGCGGCGAATGGCACCGCGGCAACACCCTTACCGACGGAACCAACCTGTTAGAAGAGTATTCGGCCGGCAGGGATATGACAGGACCAGAGGTTATACACACATTTACACCGGCTTACACCGGCATGGCAGAAATAACATTCGTAGAGAAAAGCACAGGTTCGCTGAGTGCCATCGTATTGCCAATCTGTAATGAGAATACAATCGAACAGATACTGAAATTCTACAATCCGCTCGATACAATTGCATCAGGAACCATTAATGTTGTGGCCGGGAACCAGTACTTTATCGTTGTCGACGGAGAACAAGGTGCCGCGGGAGAATACGCCCTGAAAGTCGATCTTCCAGGTGAGTGCCCCGTTGCAGCTCTTCAGTACTGGGGGAGCCTCGATATGTGTGAAGGAGATCCGTGGCCCGGATTCTGGACAGGATGGGGATACAGCAGTTACCAGTGGTACAGGGATGGTGTGGCTATTCAGGGGGCAGTGAGTTCATCGCTATCAGTCACGGCTACAGGCAACTACCATGTTACGGTAACCGAAAACGGATGCACAGCCTCATCTGATACTTATACGGTAAGAATGGACATGCCTCCCGACACAGCTATTATCGCTACCGATGATTCACTCAAGTTCTGTGAAGGAGACCATGCCCTCCTGAGGCTTGACAACAACGTCCTGTTCCCCGTCAACTGGGCGCTTAATGATACACTGCTGGCTGGTGAGACCGGAACAACCATCAACGCCGGCAGGTCGGGAATCTATTCTCTGTATACCGTTAACGGTGTCTGCCGTGTAAGATCGGAAAATACAATAACAGTTGAGGCTGTCGGACTTCCTGCAGACATAGGCGAGCTCCTGCCGGTTCCCTCTGACAGTGTTGAGTTCTTCTACTCTTTTACCCACAACAACAACGATGTCAGCGGCAATAACTACTCGATGGTTGGTTGGGATTATGAGCCGGCAGATGACCGGTTCGGCAACTTCTGGCAGGCAAGGCACCTCAGGGGCGAGTCGCAAAAACTCTATTCATCGAACTACAGGACAATACCCGTTAAGTTCACCCTTTCTCTCTGGTTTAAAACCACAACGGTATCTGGTGGTCTGTTAGCGGCCTTTACCGATAATCCCTGGGGTTCTTCAGAAACAGATGCAGTGCTGTATATGTCAGATGATGGCAGAATAAGATACTGGATAAGCAACGGAACCACACCGGAGGAGATCAGTTCGGCTTCCGCATATAACGACGGGCAGTGGCATCACGTGGTTATTATGCATGACGGGATAATGACCCTTGATATAAACAGCGGAGACGAAAATTTTGTTTCGGCCGGCAGCGCTGTAAAGGAGACTTTCAGGGGATACTGGACCTTCGGTGGTCCTGATATCCCTGCCTCTGTTGCTTCAATGCCCTCTTCAAAGCATTTCAGCGGAACCATTGATGATCTGATGTGTATCAACGAGGTAAATACTGCTGTAACGCCCTGGCTGAGTAATGAAAGGCATCTGCTTTTGCAGGGACCCGATCCTTCCGCAGTCTGTTACCCTGGCACAGTCGAATTCATATTACCATTCAGCGGGAGTGGAATAGAGTACAGGGTATGGAACAGGACTCTCTCTACGTGGGCGCCTCTGTCTGCTGTGGGCACAGGAGGTCCGATCACCATAGGCGGGTCAGACGCAGTAACAGGCATAAATGAATTTCAGGTTGCTGCAAAGAATCTTCTCACAGGATGCGAGCTGATGCTCGATACACTGATCAGCTATGATGTTTCAGTCTGCACTGCTGTGCCTGATCTGTCCGGGGAAAACCTGCTCAGGGTATATCCGGTTCCAGCAATTGAAATACTTTATTTTGAATCGCTGCAGGTAATTGAAGAGCTGAAGATAATTGACAGCGGTGGAAAGGTGGTTCAGATTACAAGGCCTGCTGTTACTAATGCCGAAATCAATGTAAGCAGCCTGCCTGATGGAATCTACTTCTACAGGGTTACAACTGATGAAAAACTTGTCGTTACAGGCAGGGTGGTTATTATTGGCGGCCGCCGGTAACTGAAAACACCAGTGCCGGAGTGTTGTCTGCTGCCTGCCTTAGATCTTCAGGCAGCATAACCGCACCTGCTCCTTTTCGGATTTGTATTGACAAAGTCTCAGTGTAACCGGCAATGGCTACTTCTGTCCCGCCCATTATAAAATGGGCTGGAAGTTCAACCACTGACGGCAACGCTTCTCCTTCATCAATCAGCATCAGGGCATGCCTTGCAGTGCCATCATTTGATTGTGTATAGCAGAGCTTTCCCTCCTGGTACGGGGCGAGGGGCCTGGTTCCGTAAATGGCGTGTGAATTGACGTTCATCCAATTACCGATAGCCTCCAGTCTTTCATATACTTCAGGAACCATCTCACCGCTGTGGTCGGGACCGATCCCCAGCAGGAAATTGCCTCCTTTGGCGACAATCTTTATCAGGGTGTGTATGGCCCATGTGGCTGATTTGTAGGTTTCGCCGGGGCCGGTTGAGTACCAGCTGTCACCAAGTGTAATGCAGCTCTCCCATGGATAGTCCGGCATTACCTCAGGAACCTGCTGTTCGGGAGTACGGTAGTTCTCATATTCGTTGTGTACTGACCGGTCAACTACCAGAAGGCCGGGCTGGTGACTTCGTGCCATAGAAGCTATGGACGGAATGTCAACATCCTGCACCCACTGGTTCTTGCCAAGCCATGGACGGCTCTCGTCGGTAAGAGTTCCTTCCGGCCTTACCCATCCGCCGTCGAGCCATAGAATGTCGATACTGCCATATCCGGTCATCAGCTCTTCTATCTGGTTGTAGGTGAACTGCTTAAATCTGCTCCACCTGTCGGGATACTTCTCAGGGTTGTAGTTTACATTGCGGTCGAAAACAGGAAAGTACGGCCACCAGTAATCATCGTTATGCCAGTCGGGCTTGCTGAAATATGCCCCTATGCCCATGCCCCTGCTTCGGAATTCCCTGAAAACTTCCCCAGTAATATTGCTCCGTGGGTCTTTTGCAAAGGCGGAACCGGGACCTGTTATCCTGTAGTCACTCTGTTTCGTGTCGAACATGGCGAAGCCGTCGTGGTGCTTCGTGGTAAACACTACGTACTTCATCCCTGCCTTACTGCAGGCCTCTGCCCAGCGGCCGGGATCAAACCCGGTGGGATTGAATGTCTCAGGCAGCTTTTCATATTCACGGGTGTACAGGTAGTAGTCATGGGAATAAGGTCCGCGCCTTACACACCACGGCTCATCTTCCGGACAGAGACTCCAGCTCTCGACAACCCCCCACTGGCTGTAGGGTCCCCAATGAATTATCACTCCGAATTTCCAGTCCTGCCACTCTTCAAGCTTACTGCTCACTGCCGGGTCTTCAGGCCGGATATAGGGATGTTCCTCTCCTGGAATTGTTCCGTTGCAGCCTGAAACTGCAATCGCTAATGTAATAATAATCAGAACGTTTCTTACCGGGCTGTTAAAAAACAAAGCCCTTTCAATGATTGATAGAGTTATTCTCATCGTACAACAATTTCGTCAACAAAAACCCACGAACCTCCACCTGCCGACGGGTGCCAGTCGAAGAGCCTGAGCGTTCCTTCAACTTCAAATTTAACATACTTGTAAGACTTACCCCATGCATCAAATGAAAAGAGGCGGGTTACATCTTCTTGCCTCTGATCGCCCTCCACGACCTGCTTACCTAATAATGAGTAGTCAGTGCCATCCTCTGAAACCAGGCAGGCCACTGAAGCGGGATGAAGTATCCAGCTTTTCTGTTCCCACAGTGTGCTTATCTCGATCGATTTTGCTTCGGTCACCTCCTCCAGGTCGAGTATCAGGGTAAAGTTCTGTGCCTCCCATCCCAGCCAGTGTACCTTGAAGTCGCTGGCTCCGCGTACGCCGTTGGTAAGGTAGGATAGGTCGCCTCCGCTGTATTTTTCGGCCGGTGGCGGATCGGCAATCACCTTCTTTCTGAAGGCAAGGTTCCCTTTAACCTGTACATCAATGAACCGTTTGGTTGAGGTATAATACTGTTCAGGGGATAATCCCGATTCATTGACAGGGGCTGAGTTGCAGTCAATACTGGTCTGGTAGAAGGACTCCAGCATAGATGTCATCTCCGGACGCGAGATAAAATCGCCATCAACTTCCCGGTACCATCCCCGCGGCCCGAACATATCATTCTTTCCTATCTCCATTATGGCATACTGCAGGGGCATCATCGCGGTTCTGACATGCAGATGGTGATGCCGGTCGCCTGAAGCGGCCTTCTCAGCCTTTTCAAGAAACCTGCTGTATCTTTTTATGTTTTTTTCAGAAAGGAAGGTGTTCTGGTGGTTAGTAGGGGGACCATAAATGTCGAGCCTTTCACCCGATTCTTTCAGCTCCCTCTCCAGCGAGGCGATATACTTCCTTATCCATTTGCCTCCCTTTCCATAGTACCCGTCTGTGAACTCCCTGATGATCTCCTTCGCATCAGCCTCGGGGTTCCACAGAAGTTTTGACAGCAGATACGCTTTTAGTTCTGCAAATTCATGCCCGGTGCCGGTATTGGTCTGCTGAAAGTGTTCCCTTACATTGTTCTGAACGAAAAGATTTATATTGGGCTGCAGGGTGTGAAGGTTGGGAAACGGACTGATGCTGTGAGCAAAATCGACGGTATAGTCCCAAAGGAATATGTGGTTACTGATTCGGCCCCAGTCCTGAAGGTCTGTTATAAACGATTTGCTGCCCGGGTCGTTGGCTATCGGAATGCTTCGGTTAAGCTCAATGGTGCAGAGCATGATCTGGACATTCTCGCGTGGTTTTACTTTTTCCGGGGCCTTCCGGCTGTACTGGTAGGCAAGGGTTGAGATAACCTTGTCGGGGAACTCCTCTGCAATCCTGTTGACAAAGTGGATTATCGGACCGGCCGGACTGCCCTCTTCCCCGATGATTTTTGAACACTCTTCACACTGGCAGTATGAGAAGTTATCGCCCTGGCTTACCGACCAGAATACCTTTTCCGGCTGCAGGGCCATCTCTTCCTTCAGTTTTTCAATTGTCAGCCTTAAAACATCCGGATTTGTCAGACAGAGCTGGTCGATGATCCGCTTGCCGTTCATGAATGAGAAATACTCCGGATTGCCGGCGAACCATGTCTCCCAGGGGACAAGCCTGTTGAAGGTGTGTACAAAATACCTGTCAGCGAACATGTCGCTGATATGATGCAGCCGGTTAAAGTCCTTATAGTCAGTGTTCAGTGTGAAGGCTCCGTTTACATTGCGGTAACTGTTCGGCGACGAGCCGGTGATGTCAATTGCCGGCAGTGATATTGAATTCTGTTGCGGGATTACGGCATAGTCGGGACTGTACCAGCGGACGCCCAGGTATCTCTCAAGCAGTTCTGAAACAGCGTAGATGCAGCCTCTCTCAATGCCTCCTTTTATGATGAGACTGCTCCCGGCTGTTGCTATTGAAAATCCGTCGCCCGTTACAATTTGCGGGTCTGAAGAGATATAGATACACTGTTCCGGTAATGTCTCGCCGAAAGAGACGACCGGCAGGTCAGCCCCTGAGATTTTCAGTATATGGTCGTGCAGGAAGGAGGCAGCCCGTACCTCCACTGGTGTTGCATCAGGAGGGATTACAATTGTATAGCTGCTTTCGCCATTGGTTACAAGCTTAATAACCTCTTCCTTTTTCGTTGAACAGCCGGTTGCGGTACATAAAAGGGCCAGAAGATAAATTAATTTTTTCATCAGGGGGTCTGGTCTAATACTGTTAGGAACAAATCGAAAATATATTTATCTGTAAGTTGTAAAAAAAATGTGTTATCTGCAGATTCAATTCTACAAAATCATGTACAAATTCCGGATTTTTGTCATAATATAGACTTATTTTGGAGCTTAAACTTCCCTATTATGAAAGCGAACAAGAGTATTATATATTTCATCATTGCACTGTCGTTATTTACTCAGGAATCATGTATTTCAGACAGGGTTACGGTTGATGATACCGTCAGGTCTGGTCAATCCAAAATGGAGTGGTTTGCCGGTGCGAAGCTGGGCATTTTCATTCACTGGGGGATCTACAGCACGGGTAATACCACTGAGTCGTGGGCTTTCTTCAACAAGGAGATCAGTCATACAGATTACATGGCACAGCTCAACAGTTTTACGGCTGTAAACTATGATCCGGTATACTGGGTTGATCTGATAAAGAAGAGCGGCGCCCGCTATTCGGTAATAACCTCGAAGCACCACGATGGGGTGGCTCTGTGGGATACGAAGATGAACGACCTCAGCACCACCCGCAGAACCCCTGCGGCGAGCGATGTTCTTACCCCTTTCGTTGAGGAGCTGCGGCGGAACAATCTGAAAGTGGGGCTCTATTACTCACTTATAGACTGGACCCATCCCGATTACCCCGGCTTTCTGACAGATTCGGCTAAATATAAAATTACTGATGACCCTGAACGCTGGGCGCGGTTCCTCCAGTTTTGCCACGGCCAGATCGATGAGCTGATGAAGGCTTACAGTCCCGATCTGGTATGGTTTGACGGCGACTGGGAGCACAGCGCTGAGGAGTGGAAGGCGGCGGAGGTGCGGGCAAAGATACTTGAGCAAAACCCTGAGGCAATTATCAACGGACGCCTTGCAGGGTATGGCGATTATGCCACTCCTGAGCAGAATTTTCCGATAACACGGCCGCGGACCGACATCTGGGAGCTCTGCATGACCATGAATAATTCGTGGGGTTACCTGAAGCGCGACACCCTTTATAAAACACCCTACGAGGTCATCACCATCTTTGCCGACGCCATCAGCATGGGCGGCAACCTGCTCCTCGACATCGGTCCGCGTGCCGACGGTACAATACCATCCGAACAGGTCAATATTCTCAACGAACTGGGAAAATGGACCACTAAACATGAAGAGGCTATTTTCGGAACCAGGGCCGGTCTCCCGCAGGGACATTTCTACGGACCGTCGACATTGTCGAAGGATTCCACTGCACTCTTCCTGTTTCTGCCGGGAAGGGTTTCGGGTGAAATTGTCGTAAAGGGTTTGGATAATCGTATTAAGAAGATAACAGTGGTGGGAGAGGGCTCGGAGCTTAAGCATAAGATTGTGGGCAAGATATCATGGAGCCATGTACCCGGACTGGTGTACATTGACGTTCCGGTGAGTGTAAACGACCTCTATATGACAGTGCTGAGGCTTGACCTGGACAAACCGCTGAAGCTTTACCGGGGAACAGGCGGTTTTGACTAAATGTAAAAGGCAGGCTGCTTCTGCGAGTGAAGAATAGTTATTAATTATTATCAGAACCTTGGGTTCACGACATTGTTGAATATCGAGCCGAAGGTATAAACCAGGCCAACCCCGCCATCAACCCTGTAGTTGGTTTCCAGTTCGCGCAAGCGGAGGTAAACATCCTCCTGTGAACGACCACCCTTAGCCAGCTCAATCTGGTTGTGCAGTATTTCAATCCCGCCATTTATGCTTAGAGAAAGGCCTTTGAGTATCCTTATTCTTACATAACCGTCAAGTTCAACCCTGTTCTTACTGAAATCATGCAGGTAATGTGAAGCTTCCAGGGAGAGGTGTACCGAACCCCATCTTTCCTGTACTTCAAAAGCAACATCAAGAGACTGTTCTGCCAGGTTCTCTTCCGTCTTGTTATATATGGTGGTGTCAGTATAGTTATTATGAATGAAACCTATTCCGTAAAGAAACCTCAGCTGTTTCCGGTTAGCCTGCGAATAGGGGAAAATGTTGTACTCAACAGAGGGGATGGTCCTGAAACTGAAATCGAGGTTCCGGTATGATGAGGAGAGAATCTCGGATCTGAGTCCGGCTGACCAGTGGTCTGTTAAGCTTTTGACAGTCAGGTTGGTGTAGTCCCATGAACGTCTTACGGCTTCCGATCTCTCCTCCGAAATCTCACCTGTTATTTCATCCTCAACTTCACGGAAGAATATATTAAGCCGGTATTCGTGACTGAATCGGTTCTCAAGTTTCCAGTCCGTAGTAATCCTGTCGGCAGAAAAATCGTTCTGCCAGTTAAGCTCATGCCTGCTTTTCTCGAGATTAAGTTCAGGTTCTGTCTCTATTTCAAACACCCAGAAATTCCACCTGTCAGCAACCTGTTCAGGTTCCTCCTGGGGTTCTCCGGTATAGCTTATTTTGACACTGTTGATAATGGGAGTCTTCACAACATATCTCATCAGGCCGGCAGCAATTGTATTTGTGAGGCCTGTTCTGGTAATGTCTCGCGTGTCATCTGGCTTGCTGATATACTTAAGGGTGTCACGCATGCCTGCAAATTCATTTTGTCCTGTAAAAAACAGAGAGTATTCCCTGCCTCCGCTTCCTGTCTGTTGAGTTGTAACCATCAGGTATAGCTGGGCTTCCCTAACCTCCCTGACATAATTAATATATGGTATCTCTTTACGCATGTAATCCATATCACACATATGACAGTCAAGAAAGAGTCTGATAGCGTTCTTTCTGGTAGTATCGGATTGGGAAAGAGTGGTTTGACTGTAAAGGGAGATTGAAATACCTGTAAGGCAAAGGATAATCAGTAATCTGAAAAATAAGGATATAAACTTCATCGGATGTTTTTAGTTGTATCAGGTTTTCCTTACAGGACAGCTGTCCTGAAATCAGGACACAAAGATAGATTATTAATATATGATATCTGTTTTTACTCAGTCGTTTAACAAAATATTAACTTTATCTTTTTGGCAGAATGGCTATTAGTTCTGTAGCATGTTGATAGTTGGGCTTTCCTGTTTGACAGATAATTCTATCTTTGCCGCTTACCGTCATCTCTTTCATAAAAGTGGCGGACATGGCAAAGAAGAAACAGAAAAGCTAGATAAATATGAAAAGGTTCTTTAGTTGGATACGTACAAAATCAGGGAAAATATTTGCACGTTCGCTTGATTATGTTGAGATAATAGGCAATAAGCTGCCTCATCCTGCAACGCTGTTTGCGCTTCTGGCACTATTCGTTGTTGTTATGTCATGGATAGGGCATGCTCTGGGAGCCCAGGCCGAACACCCTGTCGACGGTACAATAATCGTTGCAAAAAACCTGCTTAGTGGTGACGGGATACGCTGGATGTACACAAATCTGATCAATAACTTTCTAAAGTTCCCGCCACTGGGTTATGTACTTGTTGTTATGGTAGGAATAGGAGTTGCAGAGGGTTCAGGCCTCTTTACCACCATGATAAGGTCGCTGGTGCTTAGCGCTCCGCCCAGGCTGGTGACAGGTGCAATAGTGATGGCCGGTATTCTTTCTCACCTTGCCTCTGAGGCCGGATATGTGATCCTTATCCCGCTCGGTGCAATGATCTTCCATGCCCTGGGACGCCATCCGATGGCGGGACTGGCTGCTGCATTCTGTGGTGTCAGCGGTGGTTTCGGGGCTAATTTTTTTATTGGCTCCATCGACCCGATACTGGCGGGTATTTCACAGTCGGCGGCACAGATGATAGATCCTGAAATTGTTGTAAATCCTGCAGTTAACTACTATTTTATGTTTGTGTCAGGATTTGTGGTAGTCCTGGCAGGTACATGGGTAACAGAAAGAATCGTAGAGCCCCGTCTGGGTAAATATGGAGGTTCGGCTGAACGACTTCCAATAGTGCAGTTGACTGCAGAGGAAAAAAAGGGACTCCGCTGGGCAGGTGTAGCTCTTCTGGTTACAGTGGCTGCTCTGGCCTTTACCGTGATACCACAGAATGGTATTTTCCGTGATCCTGATACCGGCTCGGTACTGCACTCTCCGTTCTTTAACGGTATAATCATCGGAATACTGTTGATGTTCTTTATCCCTGGTCTCGTATATGGCATTATCGTAGGGACAATAAAGAATGACAAACATGTGGCCAAATATATAGGTCAGTCGATGAGCGGTATGGGAGGATATATCGTGCTGGTGTTCTTTGCTGCACAGTTTGTATACTTTTTCAACTACAGCAATCTGGGCATCATCTTTGCAATAAAAGGTGCTCACGGATTGCAGGCAATAGGACTTACAGGCATAACCCTTATAGTAGCATTTGTGCTTCTGTCGGCATTCATAAACATGTTCATGGGAAGTGCTTCTGCTAAATGGGCAATCATGGCTCCGGTGTTTATTCCCATGCTCATGCTTATCGATCCGCCATACCATCCCGGCTTAACACAGGCTGCCTTCCGTATCGGCGATTCGGTGACAAATCTTATTACTCCCATGATGAGCTATTTTGCTCTTATTGTTACATTCGCCCAGAAGTATGATGAAAAATACGGAATAGGAACCATCATCTCAACAATGCTGCCTTATACTGTTGTGCTTACGGTCGGGTGGATACTGTTATTGGTAATCTGGATGATACTGGGTATTCCTCTTGGCCCTGACGGACCGCTGTATATGTAATTTGGGGTATCGGGTGTCGGGTACCGGGTGTGGGGTGCCAGGTATCGGGTATCGGGTATGCTCCCATTCGGTCGCGAGCTCGACCGTCAGGCCGGTCTCGGTTCGGGTATCGTGAGTGAGCCCGGTTTGCCTGGTTCAGGGATCAGTAGCTCTGATACCTGTGATCTGAGCTTATTTGATAATCTTTACATTATTGGCAGCCGGGCCCTTCTGTCCCGCACCAATCTCGAATGAAACCTTGTTGCCTTCTGCAATTGGCTCCGACAAGTTGTTTGCATGTACGAAAACGCTTTCTCCTGTTATAAGGTCCCTGATAAAACCGTAACCCTTGGAATCATTATAGTGGGAAACAATGCCTGTTCTTTCCCTGTCATTTTCCGGCCCCGGTTCCCGGGCTGTCGCTCCCAGTACAATATCATCGGGATTTATGGTTGATTTTTTTCTGGTGGGATCGGGTGGGGTATCTGTAATGTTTCCAAATTCGTCAACATAGGCAATCATATCTTCGAAGGAGTTCTTTCCCTGTTCTTTTTTTGCAAGTCTCTTCTCTTCTTTCTCTTTCCTCTTTTTGGCCTTTTTGTTCCTTACTTCCTTCTTGTTGAATGACTCCTGTGATCTTCCCATATATTTTGTCCCGGTTTGATTATTACTCAGATTTCGGGCAAAGATACTGATAATAAACGGTCAATCCTAATTTCTGTCTGTCTGTCAACAGAACCGGTCCGGGGGCCGGTATGTTATAATAGGCAGGGATTGCGGATTTCCAATATTAGTTTATATTTGCCTGTCAACCAATGACTGAAGAACCATTCACGTGTTAACCTGAAACAAAAAACCACACGACTATGGAAACCAACTTCCTTACAGATCTTATGCTTCCAATCTCGCTTGGTATTATTATGCTGGGAATGGGATTGTCGCTTACTCCTGCTGACTTCAGGAGAGTGGCTGTTTATCCCAAAGCAGCAGCTATCGGAATAATAAACCAGATTATTATCCTACCCCTGGTCGGATTCGGTCTTCTGATGCTGATACCGATGCGCACACCAGAGCTGGCGGTAGGTATTATGATACTGGCTGCATGCCCGGGTGGACCGACCTCGAATCTGATCACACACATATCACGGGGAGACACGGCTCTATCAATTACCCTTACGGCCATCTCAAGCCTGATAGTGGTTATAACCATACCCCTGATAGTCAACTTTTCTCTTTCCCACTTCCTCGAGGTTGGTGAATATGTCCCACTCCCGGTATTGAAGACAATGATAAGCGTTATAATAATAACACTTGTTCCGGTAACAATCGGAATGTTCATCCGGGCCAAAGCACAGTCGTTTGCAGAGAAAATGAGCAAACCGGTTAAGATTGCATCGGGCGTGTTGCTTTTTGTGATAATCCTTGCAGCAATCCTCGCAGATAAGGAAAACTTCGTTAACTTTTTTCAGCAGGCCGGACCGGTGGCTCTTTCGCTGAACCTGGCTATGTTGCTGGTGGGCTATTTTTCAGCCAGACTCTTCAGGCTGAGAATAGACCAGAGTATAACAATATCGATTGAGTCGGGGATTCAGAACGGCACTCTGGGAATTGCCATTGCCGCAACCCTGTTGCACAATCCTACCATGACAATCTCTCCGGCCATATACAGTCTGATCATGTTTGCAACCGCAGGGGTAATTATTGCATGGATGAATCTCAGGTTCAAAGGAAGAGAGCTGGTGCTGAGATAGAAAAGAGTGTCCACGAAGAGATTTTTGAATAGCCGGTAACCGATCAGGGAGCCGGCTAATCCATTTTACCCCTTCTCATCACTCACGCATACTGCTATGACTCTTTTCTTAGCTCTTTAAGCTGTAAACAGGGTCTTTTATGAGTAGAAAACAGGTATTATCTCTGCCAGTTGCATAGTACTATTCAAATTTTATCCAAAAAATATATTTCTTACAAAACACAGATAATGAGACTATAACAAATAAATGAATAAAATAAATAGATAAAATATGAACAAAAACCGGATCGTTTATGTTTATTGAATGACATGACAAAAATACTAACTTAAAAATACATTAAAATGAAAAAAGAGATAGTTAAAAATCTAGGCAGAACACGAATTTTCCAGATTGCTTTGGTATCTGCTCTCGTGGTTTCTTTGGCATCCTGTTCAAAGGATGATATTGCTCCTGATATTTCAGTAGTAGAGAATGAAGGTACTATTATTGACATTCTTGAGTCTTATGGAGAACCTGATTTCTTTGATGGTGAAGAGGTTAAGGGAAACAAGGGTTTGAAGCCTACTTTCAGTACTCTTAATGCTGCACTGGGCCGTAGTGGTCTGGCTAGCGTTGTTGCAAGAAATCAGCTTACAATTTTTGCACCGACAGATGCTGCTTTTGCTGAGTTGGGTCTGAGTCCCGCAAATATTGCTTCGGTTCCCAACCTTCAGGAGATTCTTCTTTACCATGTTATTAATGGTAAGGTTTTCAGTAATCAGCTAAGTGAGGCATGGTTTCCGACAGTTGGCGGATCATATGTTGAAATTACTCTGGCTGATGGTCCGAAAGTGAATGAATCAGATATTATAAGCACTGACATACAGGCTCGTAATGGTGTGATTCACATAATTGATAAGGTAATGTTCCCGCCTTCAATGAACCTGGTTCAGCTGGCTTTAAGCTTCGATCCTGAATTCTCAATACTGGTGCAGGCTGTTATTAAGGCTGGTTTGACCGATGTGCTTGCAAATGAAGGTCCGTTTACTGTGTTTGCTCCGACTAATGAAGCTTTCGTTGCTCTCCTGGATGAGTTAGGCTTCGCGAGCCTGGATGCTATTCCTGTAGATTTGCTGACTAATGTGCTTCTCTACCATGTAGTAGGAGGTTATGCTTTCTCGAGTGATCTTTCAAGCGGTCAGGTAGAAACTCTCAACGGTACATTCGATCTCTCTCTTGAGACTCTCACTATAACAGACGCCAATGGTCGTGAGGCTTCATTGTTGCCCGGTCTGCTAAACGTTCAGGCATCAAACGGTGTCGTACATGTTATCAACAGGGTAATACTTCCCGATCTCTCAAAATAATGCTTCAGGTATAAGCCGCTGGCATTTGTTATGTTCAAAGAAGGCCGACTTAATCAGTCCGGCCTTCTTTCTTTTTGGAACAAGGCTTAATATTTCTTTTCCGACCTGGTGCGGATTAAACTGGTATGATGTTTGTTAAAAAAAGTTAAAACAACCTTGTTTTTAACTAAAACCTGAAAATCATGACAATCAAGAAAACCCCGCAGGCCAATATGGAAAAGCAGAAGAGTACTTTCTTCCTATTGGGAACAGCTATAGTGCTGAGCTTTGTACTTATAGCATTTGAATGGTCAACAAATGAATTGAAAGATAATCCTTTCCTGAATTCTGGATGGGAATCATTTGATGTTGAAGAGATTCCGCAGACAATAGAAAAGGAGCCTGAGCCGGAACCGATACAGATGCCGGTATTTGCAGAGCTTATTAACATAATTGATGACTCATCTCTGGCTACAAATGTTTTTGATCTCTTCTCAGGCGACCCGGGAAATCTTCCTGATCTTTCTATTTTCATCTATAACCCGGTTCCGCGCGACACAACACCCCTGGAACCTGATCATTTTGTATCTGTTGAAGAGATGCCTGAATTCAGGGGAGGTGACCTGAATAAGTTTAATCAGTGGGTAAACGAAAGGATCAGGTATCCTGAGATACCAAAACAGAACGGAATACAGGGCCGTGTTGTCATAGGTTTCATGATAGAACCTGATGGATCAGTATCAAACGTCAAGGTCATTAAAGGAGTGGACCACTATCTCGATGAAGAAGCACTGAGGGTTGTCTCTTCGTCACCTGCCTGGACTCCCGGAAGGCATAATGCCAGGCCGGTAAGGGTCAGGTTCTTCTTACCAATATCCTTCAGACTGCAGTAAAGGGCTTATTGTAGTTTTAAGAGAGTAAGCAGCCCGTAAAGATGCTGAAATTAAATAACCGGTTCTGGTAAGGCAAAAAAATAGCAGTTAGAATAAAGGTGGCAAGGATAATTTTATGCACGTTTCTAAAAAACAGAAAAAGAGGCAGATAAAAATAAATGAATAATAAATGTAGCATAAATATGAACAAAAACGGTATCTTTTATGTTTATTGTTTGACATGAATTAATAACAACAACAAAAAATGATAACCATGAAAACAGAAACATTAAAGAATATTGGTCGCACACGGATTCTCCAGATTGCCCTGGTATCCGCCTTTGCAGTTTTTGCTGCTTCTTGTTCAAAAGAGGATATTCGTCCTGATGGTCCCGAATTGGAAACAGCTGATGATATTGTTCAGGTTCTTGCTTCTTTTGGAGAGCCGGATTATTTCAATATTGAGGAAGATCCTTCAAAGTTCGATCCGAAAGCCAATCCAACTTTCGGTACTCTTAACTCTGCTCTGGCCCGCGCTGGTCTGGCTGGTTTAGTGTCAAGAAATCAGATGACAATATTTGCTCCGACAGATGTTGCTTTCGCACAACTGGGTCTTACTCCGAAAAATATTGCCTCGGTTCCCAACCTGCAGGAAATACTTTTGTATCACGTATTCAACGGAATGATTTACAGCAATCAGCTGACTAACGGCTTCTTTGAAACAGCCGGTGGTTCATTTGTAGAGATCAACGCCCTTAATCCTTCAATCAATGATGCCAATATCTTCATTGCTGACATTAAAGCCCGCAATGGCGTCATACACGTAATCGACAAGGTGTTGTTTCCTCCCACGCTCAACCTGGTTGAACTTGCTTTAAGTCTTGATCCGGAGTTTTCAATACTTGTTCAGGCTGTCATTAAAGCTGGTCTTACAGATGTACTTGCAAGCGGTGGTCCCTTCACAGTATTTGCTCCGTCTAATGCAGCTTTCATTGCTCTGCTTGGAGAGCAAGGTTTTGCCAGCCTGGATGACATACCTGTAGATCTGCTCACCAAGGTACTCCTCTATCATGTTGTTGATGGAAGAGCATTTTCGAGTGATCTTTCAAGCGGATCAGTAACAACTCTTAACGGAACTTTTGAGCTCTCTCTTGAGACTCTTGGTATAACCGATGCCAACGGACGCGAAGCTTCGCTGGTGCCCGGACTCCTCAACGTTCAGGCAACCAATGGTGTTGTTCATGTCATTGATAGGGTTATACTTCCCGATCTCTCTAAGTAATGCTTCAGCTATAAGCCGCAGGCATCCGTTATATTCACCAGAAGGCCGTACCTGAAAAGTCGGCCTTCTTTTCTTTTTGTATATATTTGTCTTTAGTAAATAAATCATATTCAGGAATATGAACAGAAATTTTCCTCTAATCGCAGCGGTGTTGATTCTGCTGGCCGCTTCAGGCTGCCAATCACCCCGGCAACCCGACCATGAAGCTCTTTCGGAGCTTACAATTGCTGAAATCCATGACGCCTATTCAAAAGGACTCTTTACCAGTTATGACCTGGTAACGGCATACCTTGCCGAAATAGAAAAGCATAACCCTGAAACCAATGCACTGACAGTGATCAATTCAGATGCCCGGCGCCGTGCAAAAGAACTAGACAGGGAATTCCGCAAAACAGGCGTACTGCGTCCCCTGCACGGCATCCCTCTTATTGTCAAGGACAATATAAACACCAAAGGAATGCCTACAACGGCCGGATCACTCGCACTGCATGACTATATTCCTGATGAAGATGCATTTATTGTAAAAAAACTGCTCGACGCCGGTGCCATAATAATAGCAAAATCGAATATGGCTGAGTGGGCATTCAGTCCGATGCATACCGAAAGTTCAACCGCAGGAATAACCCGTAACCCTTACAATACCGATTATGTTCCGGCTGGTTCAAGTGGTGGAACCGCGGCTTCTATAGCTGCAAATCTGGGCGTAATCGGACTGGGAACCGATACCGGCAACTCAATCAGGGGACCCTCTTCGCATTGCTCTCTGGTGGGATTCCGCACTACACTCGGACTTGTCAGCCGTAGTGCAATAGTGCCTTTATATCTGCGAAATGATGTAGCCGGACCGATGTGCAGGACAGTAGAAGATGCAACACGTACTCTCGAAATAATTGCAGGCTATGATGCGGATGACCCTGTTACCCTATATTCAGAAGGAAAGATACCTGATTCTTATACTCAGTTCCTGCAGGCCGATGGTCTTAAAGGAGCCCGGATAGGGGTACTGAGGACATTGAGCGAAAACAGTCCCGATGCTGAGGTAAAAGCATTGTTTGAGCAGGCGCTGCATGACATGGAGGTACTTGGTGCAGAGCTGGTTGACCCTGTTGAAATACCCGGCATTAAAAAGCTGAGACAGAACCAGTGGTGTGCTGTATTCCGTGAAGATGTGGAGGCATTTCTGGCGGAATACGTCAGACGCGACACCATGCAGACCATAGATGATATCATAAGGGTAGGAGCAAGCAGTGATTATATCAATAACAGGCTGCAGATGTTTGCCCGAAGCAATGCAGTAGAGGGCGGTGAATATAATTGTCTTGATGCATATACTGACCCACTGAGAGTTGCTTTCCGGGAAGCAATTGAAAGTGTGATGGACAGCCTCCAATTAGACGCCATCGTCTATCCGTCATGGAATAACCGGCCTGCCAGAATTGAGCACTACGAAGAGGAATACCGTGGAGACAACAGCCAGGTAATAGCCCCGCATACCGGGCAGCCGGCATTTACGGTTCCGATGGGGTTTACAGAGGGAAACCTGCCGGCAGGCATTCAGTTTCTTGGGAGGATGTATGACGAACCAACGCTTATTAAGCTGACCTATTCCTACGAGCAGGCCACAAAACACAGAAAACCACCCCCGGTACCCCGTCCTGAACTTTGACCTCCGTGCTACCGACCTTCGGTGCGGGACTACGCTTCGCTCCGCCCGCACAACAATTGAGGGGGGCTCTCGGTTCCATTATTATTGCACCCCTCTGGGTTGCGATTGTATGCCGCCCCCCGCGCTGAGCCAGAATTCTGTTCTTGACTTTCACCAAAAAAGTTCATACTATTGAATATTCTTTTTTCTAACTAAAAACCACGCGTCATGTGTTTTTCAGCCGGAGCCAGTTTTGCAGGCGGTGCAGTGATCACTGCTGTCGGAATTGCAACCCTCTCCAAAGTCAGAAAACCTCAGCAGAAAATGTTTGCATCTATACCCCTTGTCTTCGGGGTGCAGCAGATCAGCGAAGGATTTGTATGGATAGCTCTTCAGAACCCGGGTAATGACCTGATGCTTAAAATCTCATCCTATATCTTCCTGGTGGCAGCAGTAGTAGTCTGGCCTGCAATGATTCCGCTGGCAGTGCTTCGTATGGAAAAGCCCGGCTGGCGCAGAAAGGCATTAAAAGCCTTTCTTGTGGCAGGAATAGTTACCTCTCTGTACTATGGATCAGGACTGCTGATGCACAGGGTAGAACCTATGATAAGGGAACATCACATATACTACGAAAACGACTATCCTGTTCTTTTCAGATTGCCTGCTTTTATCCTGTACCTTGTTGCTACCCTTTTGCCTCTCTATTTCTCCTCTGTGAGAAAAATGTATCTTTTCGGCATCCTGGTCACTCTCTCATGCCTGGTGACAGGTATTTTCTACCGAGAATATCTCACCTCAGTATGGTGTTTCTTCGCGGCCTTCATCAGCATGGTTATCTGGTGGATAATTGCAAGGTCTGCCGGCTCATCACCGCAATCAGACTAACAAGAACAATCCCCTGCAGCCTGCCACTTACATTATCTTTTTTACGATGTTGAAAAACCTGAATGGCACATACTTGAATGGCATGTCTATCCATGTTGGAGTCCTGACAATTGCCCTTGCATTGCTGAAGGCCAGAAAACTGTCCTTGCCGTGATAGCTTCCCATTCCGCTGTTGCCAACCCCGCCGAAGGGCATATGATGATTTGTAATATGCATCAGCGTGTCGTTTATGCAGCCGCCGCCTGAAGTGGTGCGTGACAGAACCTCCTTTGCCCTGCTGTTTTTCCCGAAGTAATAGAAAGCAAGGGGCTTCTCACGTTTGCTGACAAATTCAACCGCCTCATCAATCTTGTCAAATGAGATCACCGGAAGTACCGGACCGAAGATTTCATCCTGCATAACGGGAGATGAGAGGTCTATATCATCAAGAATCGTGGGTTCTATATACCGGTCTTCCTCGTTGAACCGCCCTCCGAACCTTATTTTACCATTCTGAAGGTAGCCGGTAATACGTGCGAAGGCCTGTTTGTTGACTATACGCGGGTACCATTCGCTGGCAGAGGGATCATCACCGAAGGTTTTCCTGACCTCATTGCCAATGGCCTCAATCAGTTGTTCTTTAACTGATTTGTGTGCCAGAATGTAGTCGGGTGCAATACATGTCTGTCCGGCGTTGATTGTCTTACCCCATGCAATCCGCCTTGCTGCAATCCATATATTTGCTCCTTTATCGACTATGCATGGACTCTTGCCCCCCAGTTCAAGAACTACCGGGGTAAGGTGCTTCGAGGCTGCTTCCATTACGATTTTTCCGAGAGCCGGACTACCGGTAAAGAATATCATATCCCAGCGTTGTTCGAGCAGGAAGCCGTTCACATCACGACCGCCCTGAAAGGTTGTAACATATTCCGGAGGAAAGATTCCTGCAATCATCTCTTCCATCACCTTCGCTATCGCCGGTGTGTAGGGCGAAGGCTTAAGCACTGCGGTACAACCTGCCGATATAGCTCCGACAAGGGGGTTCATCAGAAGCTGGAAGGGGTAATTCCAGGGTGCTATAATCAGCGATACCCCAAGCGGTTCGTGCAGCAGCCTGCTTGAAGAGGGAAGCAGATATACAGGTGTGGGGACCCTCTTCGGCCTGCTCCACCTGCCCACTTTCTTAAGGTGATATTTTATCTCGGCAAGCACCAGGCTTATCTCTGTCAGGTAAGCTTCCTGGTACGACTTCCGCAGATCGTGGTAGACGGCATCGGTTATCCGTTTTTCGTTCTTTATTATAGCATCACGAAACTTCCGCAGCATCTCCTTCCTGAATGCAACGGTTCTGGTCTCGCCTGTGGCAAAATAGCTCCTCTGCGCCTCTATTATCTCCAATGTTCTCTTTTCTTCTGTCTTTTCCATGATTATTGGTCTTTACGTCCGGTAAAATTATCCATTGAATTATGCACACCCAGCACCTTGCCCATTACCCAGTCGAAGAGGTGTATCGGCAGCACTCCCTGACAAAGCCTTACAAAGTGCATGCTCCACGGCATGCTGACAAACAACCTGTTTCGCTCTATGCCGCGGATAATCTTTCTTACCGCCTTTTCCGGCTTCAGTATAGGTATCAGCGGAGACCTTACTCCTTCAAACATGCCTGTATCTATGAAGTAGGGAGTTACGGTGGTGACATTGATGTTTAGCTTCTGCTGCTCCATTTCCAGGCGAAGACTGTCACTCCAGCCTGTGGCCGACCACTTGCTCGCAACGTAAACCGACATTCTCGGATTGGAAACCAGTCCTGCCGAGGAGGCAATATTACATATATGACCTGAATTTCTTGCAACCATGTCAGGCAGGAACGCAAGGGTAACATGCATGGGGGCGAGGGCATTTATGACCATGGTACGGTCGATGTCGTCATGTGAATGCTCCTGGAAGTACCTGTTTCCGGCGACGATGCCGGCATTGTTGATTATGAGGTCTGGTGTTCCCCCGGAAGCCTTTACCTCACCGGCAGCCTTTAGTACGGCTGCAGTGTCTGACACGTCAACGCGCATGCCCGTTACCTTACCCAGTGGTCTAAGTTCGGCAACTGCTGTAGCCATGTTGCTTTCGCTGATATCCCATATAATGAGTTCGGCGCCTTTCTTAAGCAACGCCTCACCCATTAGCTTGCCTATCCCTGAAGCACCGCCGGTTATCAGCACCTGTTTTCCTTTGAATTCTTTCATTTTCTTGGCTATTGTTGCCTAAAGGTAATAAATTCATATGGTAACCCTAAGCTCATTTCTGCTGTTGAAGAAATTATTTTTGGGGTTATAGGTTTAGACATTCAATCGGTTACGTAAAATTATTATGTATGTTTGTTGATGTATCACCATAAACCGAAAGAGATGAAAACGATAGCCTCCCTTTTTCTGTTGTTGATAATTGCCGGTACGAATCTGGCGGACCTTACCGCTCAGACGCCAGGCACTGTAAAAACCGCCCTCGTGATAGTAGATATACAGGAGTTTTATTTTCCTGCCGACGGGTCGGGTCCGGTTGGGGCGGTTGAGGCCAGTCTGGCTGCCCGCGACGTATTAATGGCATTCCGCGAAGCTAAGCTTCCGGTGGTACATGTCAAGCACAGCGCCCAGCGCGGGGAGGAGATTCACAATAACGTCACACCCGTTGCAGGCGAAAAGATAATTACCAAGCAGGCAATTAACAGTTTTCTCGGAACCGACCTCTACGATTTTCTTAGGTACAGTGGTGTGAACAGGCTGGTAATAATAGGCATGCAAACCCACATGTGCGTCGAGGCTACAGTGCGGGCCGCCTCCGACTTTGGTTTTGATTGCATTGTGGTGGCCGATGCCTGTGCTTCACGCGACCTGCAGTACGGAGACATAAACATACCGGCTGAGATGGTGCATGCCAGTACACTAACCACCCTGATGGCCGGCCGCTATGCCCGGGTTATAACCCTTAAGGAGTTCCTGGCCGACACCGCTTTGTATCTTTACAAATGAGGTTCGATTAATATCCAGTCTTCTCTTTTGATTCTTAATATGTAGAACGCCCAGAAGGCAGCGCCGATAATAGCGGTAACCGCAACAGCTTTTACCATCACCGATTCAAAATTGGTGAAGGCAATGCCTGAAAAAACCAATAAGGTATTCTCAAATCTCAAATCGTAAATCGTAAACCGAGGCCTTGGCCGAGCTCGCGACCAGCGGGAGCAATCTTAAATCGTATATCTGATATCTGATATCTGATTTCAGAAATCCTCAGACCGCTTCTATAGTCGATGGTGGCTTGCTGGCGATGTTGTATGTTACGCTGACAACGCCCGGTACTTTGGCCAGTATCTCGTTCGCCAGTCCCGTCAGGGTGTCATACGATAAGTTTGTTGGTGTGGCGGTGCGGGCATCAACGCTGTCCCAGCACCTTACCTCTATCTGCCGGCCAAAATCGCGTTTCCCGTCACGCATACCGGTAACACGGTCTTCATGCAGTATAGCCAGGTATTGAAACGCCTTGCTGTCGCGCAGCCATTTTTCGGTAATGACAGTTGCCTTCCTGACGATATCAAGTTTCTCACGAGTAACTTCACCGATTATACGTGCAGCCAGGGCCGGACCGGGGAAGGGAATACGGGCATAGAACTCCTCTGTAAGGCCAAGTGCCCTGCCAGCCTTCCTTACCCCGTCTTTTCGCAACTGAATCAGGGGCTCGATTATCTTGTATCCGAAAGCCTGCTGCGGATCGATTCCCAGCTGCTCAAACACATTGTGCTGACGCTTGATGCCTGCCACGGTTTCGTCAATGTCGGTCAGTATAGTTCCCTGTAGCAGGTGCCTGGCATTGCTCTCCCTAACCAGCCTGCCGAATACATCCTTGTAGAATGCCTGGGTTATGGCTTCTCTCTTCTCTTCCGGATCGGTAATTCCACTGAGTGCCGACAGAAATGCCTCTTCGGCATCCACTATTTCAACTTCAACACCAAGTTCCCTGAAAAAAGACCGGACCCTCTCGGGTTCTTCTTCACGCATAAGGCCGTTCTGTATGAAGACTGTCCTTAGCTTATTGCCAAGTGCCCGGTGCCCGAGCAGTGTTACCACCGATGAATCAACGCCTCCCGAAAGGGCGTTTATAGCTGTGCCGTCGCCAACGGCATGCCTTATCTCATTTACTTTTTCCCCGATGAACGCATCGGTGTTCAACATCTCTGCAGGGATCTCTTTTGTCATTTTATGTCTTATTTATGAATTAAACCTGAACGGGTCTAAAAGTAACAATTATTTCACAAACGATGATGCGGTGGTTTTCTGTGGAGATATAGAAGTATCACTGCTAATTTCACTGAGAATCAAACCTTTCTCTGATATCATTGTTATATATGAAATCAGGTTTGATGATTGTCATCCGGTGAAGACATTTACAAACCCCAAAAGGTAAAAAGATGGCTTTTAAAGACTTTTTGCGACTGACGACTCTGATGCTTCTGCTTACTGCAGCAGGAAGCCTCAGCCATATCTGTGCCCAGCCTGCCATCACACAGAAGTCTGGATCGATATCGTTTTTCTCATCCACTCCTGTTGAGGATATCAAAGCCGAAAACAGCTCTTTCACCTCTTCCATCAATCCGGCCGATTCAACGGTTGTGTTCACGGTTCCTGTTACAGGATTTGAGTTCAGAAAGAGGCTTATGCAGCAGCATTTCAATGATCAGTACATGGAGAGCAAAAAGTTTCCCGTGGCTACCTTCAGGGGTAAGCTTGCTCAGCCGATCCCTCCTTATGACGGAACGCTAACCACCTTTCGCACCCGCGTAACCGGCGAACTGACTATTCGTGACATTACCCGTGAAATAGATGAGGTGGTAGAAATAACGAGATCATCAGATGAAATGGATGCCCTGGCAGAATTCATTGTCAGACCGGCAGACTTCGGTATTAAAATCCCGAGGATGCTTATAAAGAATATAGCCGAGGAGATAAAGGTTACCATAAGCGTATTATATTCAATTAATTCAGAAAAATGAAAAAGAAACTCTTCATCAGCATTAACAATTCTTTTTTTGCGGGTTTACTGGCTCTGCTAATGTTACTCGCCGGTTCCGGAAAAACCTATTCACAGGATGCCGAACGTGTTTTCATTTCGCCACGCGTGGGCATGACGCACTCAACGGCACTACCGTTGCCCGGTGAGCTGCAGTTTGTAATCGGACACCGGTTTGGAGATATAAGAGGGGGTTTATACGATGTGTTTGGCCTCGACCTTGCAACCATTAGACTGGGCTTCGATTACGGGTTCAGCGACCGGCTGGCAGCAGGGGTGGGCCGCAGTTCTTTCGGGAAAACATACGATGCGTTTGTCAAGGTCGCCATTGCAAGTCAGAAGGAGGAAGGATTTCCTGTTGCGATAAGCGGAGTGACTGGTTATTCGCTGAACACCCTCAGGGGCATCTATCCAGCCGGTAACAGTGGGCTGTGGCCCCGCAGTTCTTATTTTATACAGGTTGCCGTGGCCCGCAAACAGGGAGCACTGTCGGCGCAGCTCTCTCCAATCCTTTTCATAAATAATCTAGAGACCAGGCTCAACGATGACCTTGCTCTGTTTACCCTGCCGGTGACGGCAAGCCTGAAATTTACCCGCAGAACGGCTTTCACAGTACAGTATATACCTGTTTTTAATCAGCCATTTTTCTTTGGGGAGAACCCCCTTTCACTCGGATTTGACATCGACACCGGCGGACACCAGTTCCAGCTGATGTTCAGCAACTCAACCGGCATGTTCGAAAAGGCGGTGCTTACCGATACTCAGGGTAAATGGCTCGATGGCAATATCTACTTTGGTTTTAACCTGGTACGTGTTTTTTATCTCAAATAGTAAAATCTAAAAACTGAATAAATATGAACAGAAGAGAAGTAATTCGAAAGGTTGCACTGGGAGGCACCACGCTGGTTGTCCTTCCTTCAGTGCTCGCTTCGTGCGAAAAGGAACCCGATCCCGTGAATAATACCGGCGGAAACGGTAGCAGCGGCGGTACATCACTGCAGGTAGACCTCACCCTGCCTGCATACTCGGCTCTGAGTAACGACGGAGGTTACGTTGTTGTGAGTGGCGTCATAGTGATAAACACAGGAGGCGGTAATTTCACTGCACTCTCTGCCTTGTGCACCCATGCCGGCTGTACAGTGTCGTACAGTGCGGCCTCAAACAATCTTCCCTGTGCCTGCCACGGATCATTGTTCACCATAGGCGGAGCAGTCGTCAACGGTCCTGCAACCCAGCCCCTGGCTGTTTATCCGGTTACAAGATCGGGTAATGTTTTAACGATACAGAGATAAGTAACGGTGCCACGTTAGTTGCCTCTGGCTTAGACGGTAATGGTCAATATTAAAACCAGGATCATTATTAGTTAAGGGAAAAATTAACGCTCACTAAATATCTGAAGGTGGATGGTTTTCCTTCAATAGTACCGGGTGTCCATGGCGGACTCTTCAGCAGAGTTCTTACTGCTGCCCTGTTGAGTGTTGAATGGGTTGGTGAAAGCACCCTGGGATTGACAACTTCTCCTTGACCATTAACTAAGAATTCCACCAGGACTTTGCCTTCTATTTTTTTTTCTGAAGCTGAAGTAGGATAGATTACCTTTCTTGATAGCCATCTGGAGAACTCGATGGCCGCTTCGTCAGGATTACTTTTACCATTGAAGGTTGGTAGTATGCGATAGGGAAACCATGTGGTGTCAAGACCATCTCTGGTTAAGCAACTGCCTGCTTCAAGCACCTCCATATTGTAGACATCTCTCCTTTTAAGGGATCCATCTTCCCAGTACAATTGCACCAATCCATCCAACAGGTTTTTATTCATTCTTACCTCCGATACCAGTGTCCCGTCCTCAAGCCACTCCCTTCTTAGTGTTTGCTCCTTGTTGTCACTAACTATAACCAAAATTTTTAGCTTATCTGTTCCCGGCCAATAGTGCCTCTGATAACCTTTATTCTGCCCACTGATATACTCTATGATACTAAGCAGGTTACCCTGTTGGCTATAGTGCCTCGTAATACCATCTCTTATCCCGTTCAGGAATTCTGACATTTCTTTTATGGTACCATCAGAGTAATACCAGGTATGCGTTCCTATGCGGATTGTTATATCCGGATCGGCGAACAAACCCTCTGATATGAGTGTCCCTTTTTTGTCGTACTGGCGCACGGGATAATAGTTATCATTGTTTCTTTCCTCGATGAGGAGGTAGTAACTTGCCTTGGATTCTTTCTTTGTTATCTTGTTATCTTCCGTGAAATATCTGATCGTTTGCCCCTCTGACAAGACTGTCATAATTACCAGCAAATGAAGTAGTAGAAATCTTTTCATGCGGTTCTGATTATGTATTGCATCAGTAAAAATAGTGAAATAATTGTAAAATATATTTCAGATATCTATGTAATGAGTTTAGTAGCTGTACCGGCTGTAACAATCCTGTTTGTTACAGAAGTAATGCTGCAATACTGTTGCTAATTGTTCTTTGTGCAGAACACTTCGAACGGGCTCATTACTTTTTAAGCGCCCTGTCGGCGGCCAGCTTGCCTGTGAGTATCGACATGGGCACGCCGCCCGGACTGTAAACCCACTGTCCGGCCTGGTAAACCGACGGTATCGGAGTAAACACCGACCGGTCGGCTATCTGTATCTTGTTGATGACAGGCATTGAATCGGTGAAAGCCCAGCCCGTTATACCCCCCTCAGAGCTGTTGATCCTCTTTTCAATGCTCAGCGGAGTAAATGAAAAGCGATCAATTACCTTATCCTTCAGCATCGGGTATACAGAATCCGAAACCACCTTCACAATCCGCTCCTCCAATTCGCGAATAAATTCCTCAAGCCACCCGGCTTCCTCAACTTTTTTGAACAAGTCGTACTCGGCCAGCAGGCTTATTATCACTCCTGTTTTTCCCGGGGGAACCAGGGCCGGGTCCTTGAGGCCGGGAATCGAAATCTCGTAGGTGTTCAGGGCGGTAAACCTGTCGAGCCAGGCCAGTACCTCCTCCTTTCCGGCCTCAGCAAATCTGTTCAGCAGATCGTCGAGGTCACTGCGATGCGTTTCGCCGAGGCCCTGTGGCGAAGGTGTGTAGAAGAAATGTCCGTGACCAATCTTACTGAAGCTTTCAAGAGGCTCATCAACCTCAACGAAGAGGGTAAACACAGAGTCACCACCCCTGTTTTTCATATAACCGGCCTGAACCTGCTCAATTGCTGCCCTTGTATCATCTGCCAGATTCGCCGTATTGGTGATCCGGTAAAGCATTTTCAGGTCGGCAGCCCAGATAAGGTCTTTGTACTCATAGCTTACTCCCTTGTCGTCCTTAGCTATATGTTTATCAGGAAATACCTCGGTAATAGTGGTTTCTGTCTTTATTTCCCCTCCAAATTCATTAAGCTTCTCCTGCAATACCTCCGCCAGCCTGCCCACTCCGCCGAGGGGATAGAAATAGTCGAGGTAGAGCGAAAAGTAACTGAGGGCAAAGAATGAAGGGGTGTTCTTAAAGAAGTGCTGGGCTATCATATCCCTCAGGGAAGGATCGGTGACGATATCTTTCAGATACTCCTCAACAGGGGCATTCATATGGTTTATCTTCCTGACGGTAAACAGAAATCTCGGAAACCACGGCAGTATCTTTTTGAATATAAACCCTACATCGCGCTTCAGGTCCTTGAAGACCGGATTCTCAATACCATAGAGTACATCCATGTGCTTCATTATCTTCCTGATGATCCTGAGAACTTCATCGATCTCCTCTGAGCTTGCCGGATAGAATTTCTTCAGCAGGTTGCGGTAATCTTCCAGGTTGCTGATATCCCTGATATGGATAATCTCATTACCGATGCCGAGAGAAACAGGACTCTTAACCACGTCAAGCTCAATGTTAAGATCCTTCAGCATGGTGAAAATGATGCCTGCATCAAGCAGGGCCCTTACCCCGGCATCAAAATGAAAACCGTTGTGAGAGAATGTGTTAACCAGTCCACCGCACTCCTTGTTTTTCTCGACAAGCAACACCTTCCTTCCGGCCCGGGCCAGATAAACAGTCGCGGTCAGACCTGCAATGCCACCACCAACGACGATTGTATCGTATCTGTTATCAGCCATATTCATTCATTTTGAGCTCTCAGACTGCTTTTAGTTGATTATTCTGCTATTGGTTTTGTGGTTTTTCTGTTGATTCTCCTGCTGCCATTAAATTTAAAGTATCTGGCTTCTCCAGTCCTGCTAAATTAATGGTAATATCCCAAAGTTCATATGCCACCTCCCTGTCGAGGGAGGGTGGGGCAGGTTCCTCCTGTGTGGTCAGGCTGAAAAACTTGCCGCTGACATTTTCAACCTCTTTTGCTGCTCCTAGAAAGTAGAGCGCTTCGGCAGAAACCTCAGGCGAACGCAAGCCCCTGTCCATGAAATTCTTCTTGAACCACTTGTATACCGGACCGTTCTCCTGGCCGGTGTCGGTCTTTACTGCGCCGGGATGCATGGTGTTTATTGTAACCCCTGAGTTCCTGAAGATATCATTGAAAACTATCATCGACAACAGCTGGGCTGTCTTCGCTGCTCCATAACTGCCTATGCCTGAATACCTTCGCTTTTCCCAGCTCAGGTCATCAAGCCTCAGGCCCCACGCCACAAAGCGGTGCGCCTCAGAGCCTACCATGATGATGCGGGCTTTTTGCTGTGTTTTCAGCTTTTGCATCAGGGTATAATTGATGATGAAGGAGGAGAGGTAATGGACCACCAGGACCTTTTCGAGACCATCGTCGGTTATGTCTCTCTTTGTCAGATAGATGCCTGCGTTGTGGATCAGCACGTCAATGGGGACGGTCAGTTTAGCCAACTCTTGCGAAACCCTGAAAATGTCGTTTAGGATGCTCAGGTCTGCGATTTTATAGTCGCATGATACGCTGAATTCTGATTCGATTTCATGCTTCAGTGCTTCTGATTTCTCCGGATTGCGGTTTATGCAGAGCAGGTTGGCGCCTTGTGAGGCATATTTACGGGCTGTATGGTAGCCGATGCCCGATGTGGCACCTGTAATAACGACGAGCTTGTTGGTGAAGGACTCATCGCAGGTCGCCGGCTCTGAACGGCCGTTCCTTATCATTGCGGCTATGTTCGACCACCTGTACTCGCTGAAGTATTTTCTGAATTTGCTCTTCCTCATCGCGTATTATTTTTCAGAACCTCCTGACTGCTTTTCTGCACCTGTTTTCTTTTGCCTGTTACCAGGTCTCCTCTTCCACCGACTGTTATCAGATACCCTTTTCCGGCAACTCTTGTCATCCGAACTTCTTCCTCATAAACCTGCGGTAGGCCTTTCCGAACCTTGGAATATTGTCGAATATATCACCCCACAGATCGTAATAGTCTCTCTGTTCCGCTATTTTACCTTTATCGTTGATTGTAATTCTGCTGCAGCCGTATAGTATCGAACTCGGATTCTTCTTGTAGCTGATGGTCATTTCCCATTCGAGGAAAATGAGGCTTCCGTGCTGAACAGCACTGACGATCCTCATCTTCAGGTCTTTCGATCGCTTTGCAAGCCTTTCGGTCATCTCGGTGAAGGCTTCGATGCCGTGCAATTCCTGGATGCTGTCCCTGAAAACTATATCCTTGTCGTAGTAAGGAAGTATGTGTGACCAGTCGGGCTTTCCTTCGGTGTTATAGGTTTTTGACCATAACTCCCTGACCGATTCAGCAGTTAAGATAATGTCGTCTGAGGTCAGGTCCGTATCATAGTTAACATTCTCCATATTCTGTTATTAAGAGCTGACGATATTGGCTGAACGCCTAAAAGTAATATTTCCCCCGATAAAATAAAAACCAGTAACCTGCAACCTGTAACTTGCAACCTGTAACCTGCAACCTGCACCCTGCAACCTGCAACCTGCACCCTTCACTCCGCTAATTTCCCTTTTCGTCCACAACTCTGTTTGACCGCAGTGAAATCATCAACGCAAATCTGAAATCGTTAACCTGATATCTGAAATCCCCTGCCCAGCTACGGCATCCTACGCCATCCTGCCTTTTACGCCCTTCTACGCCCTTTACGCCTTTTACGCCATTTACGCCCTTCTCCCCTGCTACGCCATTATACGCCTTTTACGCCATTTACGCCATCCTACGCCCTTTACGCCATCCTACGCCCTTTACGCCATCCTACGCCATCCTACGCCCTTCCCCTCATATCACCGGCTTTATATCTATCACCGGGGTGTTATTAAGAGCGTCGAGACCTGTCACTTTGAGTATGTTGCCCCTGCGTTCCAGCAATACTACACGGGTAAGCCCTATTCCGTTCGGGCGCCGTGGTGAGCAGCATGCGAATACCCCGCGGAAGTCGCCTGAGTGGGTGGTGGTCTGGAGGTCGAAGCCCTCTGACCTGTTGAAGTGGAAGAGGATGTTAAGCTCTTTGTAATTTTCAATCTTGTAGAGACCGTCAGCGAATTCGTCGAGGACCTCGATGGTTGATACTGATCGCATTATGCTGTCGGCCTGGTTGCGTTCAGCCCTGTCGAAATCGTTCTTTACGTACCCAATGGCTTTAATCTTAATCTCCATGGTTATTTTACTGTGATGAGGTATAGGATAGATTCTGTTGCTGCTGTATCGGCTTTGCTTATTGAGAAACGCGGCAATCTACCGACCGCCCCATTTGTGCGGTATGGTTGCAGGATCAAGAGCATCATCGCCCTTGCCGGATGTGCGGGATACGACTATGGCGTAGTCCCACCAGATTCCTGTTGAATAATCAATATCTTCACTTCTGTAGTACCTGTTTTTACCTTTTGGCTGGCCGGTGGTGTAGGTTTTACCATAGCCATATGGATCATATACTTCGAAGTGCAGATTGTTGTCAACCACTCTGTAGCCTTTGACAACTATAAAGTGACCCCATCCCGGATTTTGTGCATTATAGAATCTGTCAATATGCCATTTGATCTTGCTTTCATTCCTGATGTAATGCATGTCGAGGCAGAGGATGACGACGTTGCCATTATCCAGTTCCTCTTTTATTTTATTTATGCTGCCAAGGGATACAACATAGTTATTTACCTCATGATGATTCAGGTAGTTGATTATGTCACTCGTATACCACCATCCTCCACCCGGGCGGTACATATTCCTTGCATCTTCAGCTGTTCCTGTGAAGAGACTGTTGGCCCATTTTATTGCCATGGTCACCGATGCGGGACCACAGTTTACACCGCTGTGGGCACCTGTGTTAGCCTGGTCAATGTACCACTCATATCCTGCTTCATTACTCTTCTTAGATTGTTCTGTTATACCCAGACCCATCAACCTGATATCTGTAAGTACAGGAATGGTAATGTCCTTCTGTATAACTGTCTCATGGAGCAGGTCACTAACCTTAAGTTCAACAGTGATATCGGTGGGGTTATCAAGCAGAGGTATATTGAAAAAGACCTCTCGTTGGTTTGTGCCTGAAAGAGTGAAACCGGGTGAGGATACTGACCAGCTTAGTCTTAGGGAATCTCCTTCAGGGTCGGTTGAGTTGTCTGTAAGGACAATCTCATCAACAAGCTCCTTCACAGTAAAATCAGCAACAGGAGGACCGTTTGGTGGTTCTTCTTTACTGCATGATGCTAATAAAAGAAGAATGCTGAAGAGTATGACGGGGATAAGGTTTTTTGAAGCCATAATCATCTGGTTGCCAATTTCAGAGCTTGATAAATTTCACATACATTATGCAACTGTCATAGCTCTGGATGTTATGTTTACAAATATAACTATTTGAAAACATATGCAGCAAACCCACGACCTGGTGGAGGCCCGGCGAAAGCCAATAACAGAAAATTGCCTATTTCTCCCACTTCACCGATACAATAACCTCATTCCTTCTGTTTATAAACTGGTAGGGCGGATTGTATCCAAGATAACGGAAGTTGCCATAGTATTCTATATTGTTTTCTATCAGCAATTTACGGAGCTTTTCTGACTGCTTCCTTATTGCATCATCAGATGCGTAACCTGAAAACCTTATTACCGCTACATACTCATCACGACTATCCTCTATAATCACTCTTGAGTTGTCTGGCTTCGGAAGGTTCTCTGTGTTGTATGATGAAGGCATTACAAAACTCATCGCAGAGCGGTCTCCGGAAATATTCATGTGAACCGGTGAAGTCATGGATATTTTTGTTTCACTCTCATTGCCACCAAAAATATAGCCTGCAAGTGCCCTGAATCCCGGACCGGAAAGTTCCCTGTAGGAGGTTGCTGTAGAATATACCGTAGCCAAAGTGGCTGACGGATAGAACCTTATTTCAAACTCTTTGTTTGAAGAAACAACGGTATACTTCTGCTCTTCTGTCTTTCCTGATGCCATAGCCGTGGTGCTTATTAATAATGTTGTCAGTAATATTCGGTATTTGTTAATGTACTTTTTCATAATGACTAATATATGTTCTTAAATAATGAACAATATTACAAGCAAAATGTTTAATACAATATATAAAATGTTAGACAAACATAAAAAACAAACATTATGAAAAAGTTATTCGCTATTATGATTGCCTCGGTGTTCACGATGAGTGCTTTCGGCCAGGATAAAGATGTTGTTGATATAGCTGTTGGATCGGCAGATCATACAACTTTGGTAGCTGCGGTTAAGGCAGCTGATTTGGTAGCCACACTTAAGAGTGAAGGGCCATTTACCGTTTTTGCTCCGACAAATGCAGCATTTGCAAAACTTCCTGAAGGAACTGTTGAGGGTCTTCTTAAGCCCGAGAACAAGTCACAGTTGGCAAAGATCCTTACCTATCATGTGGTAAGTGGTAATCTTGATGCTGCTGCTGTTATTGCTGCAGTAAATGCAGGAAACGGAAAGGCTGTTGTCACTACCGTCAGCGGAGGTAAGCTTACGGTTACTCTCGATATGGGCAAGGTTAAACTTACTGACGAATCAGGCAACTCGGCTTACGTTGTTGCAGCAGACCTGAAAGGTTCAAATGGTGTAATACATGTTATTGATTCAGTAGTACTTCCCAGGTAAATTCCCGGTGTACTAATCTTAAAAAGCTCCCTGGTTTATTCAGGGAGTTTTTTTTGATACTTATATACCCCGTGGGGGGTCATCCGTAAAGCTTTTTTTATTGTTGACAGCATTATTTTTGTATGGTAACCTGCTATTTTATCTCCTCGAACCCTTTACCATAGACCCCCATTACGTTGGCAACTGTGATAAAGGCATCTCTGTCGATGTTCTTTACTATCCTGTACAGGTCACTCGCCTCCTGTTTTCTTACAAGTGTTACAATTACTTTTTGTTTTTCGCGGGTATACCATCCCGTACCTTCAATAACGGTAACTCCTCGTCTTATTTTTGTGGTTATCTGGTCAGCGATCTGTTCGTATAGCTGTGAGAAAATAAAAATCTGAACCGATTGTCTGTTGCCAGATAGCACAGCATCAATGGTATATGCCTGTATTGCCATGGTCACAAAGCCGTAGACCATGGTCTCAATCCGCTGTGCGGTTTCCAGGTGAGTAAGGATAACATACGAAGAGCTTATTATCACCACGTCACATAAAAGTATCACCCTGCCCGGACTGATATTTCGGTATTTTGTTACTATCATGGCTATGATGTCCGTTCCCCCGGCGCTGCCGCCCTGGGTAAAAATTATTCCCACGCCAACTCCGCATAAACTACCCCCTATAATTGCCGACATAAACTTTTCGCCTACCACCTGATCAGGAATTAGCGGTTGTAATACCGACAACATTGCTGCCCCCAGGGCAATACCGTATATGGTCTTAATGCCGAAGCCGGTACCGAGAATCTTCATAGCCACAGCCAGGAATATGGCATTGATGGCGAAATAAGTGTAACCCATTGGTATTCCCGTGGCGTAGTAGACTATAGCTCCGATACCTGAGACGCCGCTGCCCGAAATCTGATGTGGCAGCAGGAAGGCAGTCCAGGCAATAGAAAATACCAATAGCCCGAAGGCAATTGTCAGATAAGGCCTGGCAGTGTCAATAATCGTCTTTGCAGTCATGATTCAGAAGTTTCCTGCAAAAATATAACAGCAGACCATGTAAAACAATCAATGTTTATAATAGAATAGGGCGCGAACCCGCTGCATCGCGCCCAAGGTTCACACCACGGTTCTTGACATGCTTATTGCTTTCCTTTGTTTTGACGTAAGAAAAAGGACAATTTGCGAGCGGCTGCTTCTATGGCTAAACCTTTATAATTGGAGCTGATTAGTGAAACTATCTTGTCATCGTAATCTTTCTTATCACATCGTTGGTAAAAAGATCCCGATATATGGTTTCACACATTTTGGTAACACCGCTCTTAAATACATAATGAGCCTGGCCGATTACAGACATCTGATCATCACTATGTATTGTCGAATCTGCATCAGAGAGCTTTTCGCCGTTGTAAAACAGGCTGGTTTCATATTGAAAGGCCGCAGCGATTAAGGCTTTTGTTGTGGAATAGACGTTATCCCCTGTGCCTTGAGTCGAAGACGACCGGCTGTTAATAAACCAAAATGGTCTGACACGGTATATGACCAGAACTAATCCGTTATCCGGTTTTTTATCCGCAATAATGACATTGTCAAAATTCCTGCCTACGGTGTTCTCAATACTTACAGCTACAGAGCGCCTGAAATCGCTGACATCCATTGACTTTACTCCAACACCCCATACGGTAAGGCTGTCTTTGACATCGTCCATTAAGACGATTGTGATTGGAACTTCAATTTTTGTGTCAAGGGGCTTTGCATAGGGATCTACCTGAAAGTAACCCAGTTGCTTTATCGTTGTGCATCCGGTAATGCTAATTGCCAGGACTGCAATTGATATTAAGGTTTTAAATGCTTTCATAACTCTTATTTTTTGACTTTATACAAGTATTAATTGAAACACTCCCTGAGAATTCAAAATACATTTAGTTAAACTTCATGAGTTTTATTGTTTAACACATTGAATTATGCATCCTCAGATGCTTATGGGCCCTTCATTGTCGGGTAAACAATTCTTGTGCCATGTTGGCATCACAAAACTGTATTCAGAATATGTTCCACAACACCCGCGACCCTTTACTCCCGACCTTCGGTACGGTACTACGCTTCGCTTCGCCTGCGCTGCGAATTGGTACCGATTACCGATCACCGATTACCCTTTTGCCACATGCACCCCTTTTCCCGTTCCCAGTTCTCCTTTACCCGATACCTGAACCGAGACCGGCCTGACGGTCGAGCTCGCGACCGAGTGGGAGCATCCCCGTTACCTTTTTTTTCCTATCTTTGTCCCGCTAACACTTTTGGATGTTTATTAACGTTTCGGATCTTGTAATGTAAGCAACCCGTGGCCAGGCTACAGGTTGTATCCCGCCAGGGCCCGGCAATACCGCCGGAGCCTTTTAGTTACTTATATACCATAATAATTTAATAATAAACATCATGAACGACGAAACTAAATCAATACACGAATTCGATTTTTCTCTTATCTGCGAATATTTCTCAATGCTTGAACGACAGGGCCCTGGCAGCCGCGAATCAACTCTTCGGGCGCTGAGCTTCATTGACAACCTCTCTGAAAAGTCAAGCATAGCCGACATTGGCTGCGGAACCGGGGGTCAGACGATGGTGCTGGCACAGAACGCACCCGGACAAATAACCGGGGTCGACCTCTTTCCCGATTTTATAAAAATCTTCAACCGGAACGCTGAGCAACTGGGTCTTGGCGACAGGGTTAAGGGTATTACAGGCGACATGGCGAAGCTAACATTCGACAATGAGTCGCTCGACCTTATCTGGTCAGAGGGGGCCATCTACAACATCGGCTTTGAGCGCGGACTTACAGAATGGCGGCGTTTTCTGAAACCCGGTGGTTACATCGCCGTCTCAGAGGCTTCATGGTTTACTGATGAGAGGCCAAAGGAGGCAGAGGATTTCTGGAATTCGGAGTACCCTGATATCGATACAGTTCCTAATCAGATGGCAAAACTGCAGCATTGCGGATATATTCCGGTTGCTGCATTTATTCTGCCACCGGAGTGCTGGAGCGAAGAGTACTTCGCACCACAGCCGCCTGTACAGGAACGGTTCCTGGCAAAACATCATGGCAATAAGACAGCTGAGGATTTCATTGCCAACATGCGCCACGAGGCAGACTTGTTCTCGCGGTACGGTGAACACTACGGCTACACCTTCTTTATAGGAAGGAAGCGTTGAGCCCGGTGCCCTGAGGCATCCGCGTAGAGCAGCATGGCAGAATCATAGAATTCGGGTTTGTTAACAATTTTCTAAAGGAGAAAATCCCTGAAATTCATTCTGTTAACAACACCTATATTAGCATTATATGTATTGGTAAAGGTCTTTGGAATCTTGATTTTTCGTTTTTCATTATGTTTTATTTCATAAGCTGCCAGCTGACCGTTATACTCTTCAATGTAATCAACTTCTTGTTGTTGTGTGGTTCTCCAGAAGAACGTATTGGCAAAATGAAGCTGGTAAGCATTCCGTTTTTTTCGTTCACAGATGATGAAATTCTCCCATAATGCACCTGTATCCTGCCTGACAGATAAAGGCTGAAACTGACCAATTACAGCATTCCGTATTCCATTGTCGTAGAAGTAGATTTTTCTGCCTGTCCTGATTTCGTTTCTAAGATTCCGGCTGAATGAGCCTAACCGAAAAACGATGAAGGCCTTTTCCAATATACTGATGTATCGCTCTGTAGTTTTAGGATCAAGACCGGTAATCTGGCCCAGTTCACTATATGAAACTTCATTGCCGACCTGAAAAGCAATAGCTTGCAACAGATTCCTTATTTCATCAGGTTTCTTCAGATTTCCATAAAGCAGTACATCCTTGTACAGATAGCTGTCGGCGATTTCCCGTAGAACAACCTCCTGTTGTTCAGGATTGTTAAGCACATCGGGATACATGCCGAATACCAGCCTGTTTTCCAGATCCTGCTCTGCCCTGACAAACCCTGTATGATTTTGCCATTCCATCCACGAAACCGGAAACATAAAGAAGGTTCGTTTTCTGCCTGTAAGTGGCTCCTGCGTCGCGGAGGCAAGATCGAAAGAGGAAGAGCCGCTCAAAATCAGTTGAACTCCACTGAAGGTGTCAACCAATAACTTTGCCGTTTTGCCTATCGAGTTAATCTGTTGAGCCTCATCAACAAATACAATCTTATAGCCTCCGATAATCTGACGTAGTTGCTGAGTATTTGGTGTATCCAAAATCCGTCTGACAGTAGGATCATCAGCATTCAAAAGGAGCGATGAGTCAGGATAATCTTTCAACAACTCACGGATTATTGTGGTTTTTCCAGTCTGGCGAGGCCCAAACAACAGAATAACCTTGCCCTTGAATAAAGCTTCCGAAATTTGACTTAACAGAACTCTTTCTATCATTATTGTGTAGTATTTTTACAAATATAGCAATTATAAGGAACTAAATCCCGAAATATTATAATATTATAGGAATGAAATCCCCAGTGCCCTGCCCAAACATCAGCTTTCGACCGGCAGGGAGATAATCAACGCGAAGATGATATCGGAAATCTGCTTTACTCTTCGCCACAAAGCCAAGCGAGTGCCTCTACAGCCCGAAGACGTCGTTAATTGCTGCTATCCGGAATCCCTGCTTAAGCACATGGCTGTACTCCTTGCTGCTGCTGTCGAGAACCGGATTGGTATGGTTGAAATGGATGAAGTATACTTTTTTCCTCTCTTCCATGTTGAGCTCACTGAATAACTCCAGGCTCTCAACAATAAAAGGGTGGGGTATCTGCGAAATATCAGAACGGTTGATCTCCTCTCCGCTGTAGAAGGTTGCATCAAGAAATGCATAGTCAACCTTGCGTATTTCATCAATTATGCTCCTGTCCCAATGGTGCCATTTATCTATGTCGGTAATGAAAAGCACCTTCTTGCGGGGGCCTTCTATTATAAAACCGACCGTCTCTGAAAGTTCATCCCTGTGGGGAACCAGGAACGGCGTTACTGTCAGGCTGTCGGAGAGCCTGAGCGGAACATCTTCCTCAAGCATAACCTGACTGATATTGCCGTTTTTGACAAGCTCGCTCCAGGGTGCATTGGCCTCCAGAAAACCGTGCATGCCCGGCATGGCGAACACAGGCACGCCGCGTGAGTTAATCGCCTCCTTGCCCAGGTACATCAGTCCTGTATAATGACCGATATGGGCATGGGTAATAAAGATGCCATCAGCCAGCTCGTTATTGGTACCACTCCCGCTCTCCGCTGCGAACCGTTTCAGCGCCTTCATCTGTTCAGGCATATCGGGGGTCGCTTCAAAGAGGTATTTTTTCCCTGTTTTCGCATCATACACACCGAGGGATACTACCCTGCGTCCCGGATCGGGATTCTCAAAGAGATCGGCACAACACTCCTTGCTGCAGCCTATATGAGGCGATCCGGCATCCTGGATAGTTCCCAGTACAATAAGCGAAGTGCCCGATAAGCTGACCTTCTTCCCCTTTCCTTCAGCAGCGTCAGTCTGCACTGACTTGTCACCAACATTGCATGACACCACTATTGCAGCAACAATCAAACTAACAATGGAACCCCATTTTGTCATAAATCTGTTCTTTTAACATTATTGACATACAAAAGAACAAAATATAGCGATACCATTGCCCCCAATCAGACTGACAAAGTGCTGAACCCTTCCATCCCAACATCCAATTCGCTTCTCTTTAGTAAGTGTCAAAAAATACAATATTTTGACACTTGTTGGGTTTTCTGTCAAATCATAGATATATTGCAATAAGGTGTCAGAATTGTGCAAAAATTGATAGAAATTGATTATAAGTGTCAAATAATAGCTATATTTGACAAAAGTTATTTTAAATGTCAAAACCACCATACGATCGTAACCGACCTTACAATGAGCTACCTCTTCTTCCTCCTCCGGACGGGAAGGTAATGACTGTAGAGATTCTTAATGCAGCCATTACTGCAAACAGGGCTTTGGCAGAGCTAAAAGGCCTGGCTAAAACACTACCAAATCAATCGATGCTTGTCAATACAATTAGCCTTAGGGAAGCCAAGGCGAGTACAGGTATCGAAAATATTTTCACTACAGATGATGAGCTATATAAGGCCCTTTCTGGTGAGGAAAATGAATTAAAGGGTAATGCAAAGGAAGTATTAAGATATCGGCAGGCGCTGTGGTCAGGCTTCAACGAGGTAAAATCAACCAGAGATTTCAATATAGATCTGTTTGTCACAATATATCAGAATATTATAGATGTTAGAGATGGCATACGCCCCCCCCATACAGAAACCGTAATAAAGAAGAGAGGTAGTGGGATTCTTGGAGGAACTGTGGTTTATACCCCTCCTCGTGGTGAGACTGTGATTCAGGACAAGCTGATCAATCTCGTCTCCTATATAAATGATGATTCAAAGTTCTCTTATGACCCATTGATAAAACTGGCAGTTTCCCATTACCAGTTTGAGGCAATTCATCCATTCAGGGATGGCAATGGCAGAGCAGGAAGGATATTGAGCCTGCTGCTCCTGATTCAAAAGAACCTGCTGGATTTGCCTATACTATACTTAAGTGCCTACATTATTGAGAATAAGGACGACTATTATTATCTGCTGAATAATGTAACAACTTTGGGAAGATGGAGAGAGTGGATTCTTTACATGTTGAAGGCTGTAGAGGAGACATCAATCTACACAATTAAAAGAGTCACAGAAATAGATAATTTGTTTAACAGGACTTGTGATCTGGTCAGGAAGAAATTGCCACATATTAGTAAGGAGACAGTTGAAAAAATATTCGAACAGCCCTATATAAGCCCTAAAAAGCTAATAGGTTATGATATTAAGAGCCTTAACACAGCAAAGAAATACATGGGTCAAATGGAAGCCATTGGAATTCTGACATCCCAGAAGATTGGTAAGGAGATAGTCTACCTGAATATCGACCTGTTTAATCTTCTGTCTGAGACATAGAGTTCACCCAGCGCTCTGTGCGGCATGAGCGAAGCGAGTGCCTCTACAATCCGAATACCTCATTTATTCCGGCCAGCCTGAACCCCAGCTCCAGTACATGCTTTGCCTCCTTACTCAGGTACATCAATCCGGTGTAATGACCAATATGGGCATGTGTAATAAAAATACCGTCGGCCAGCTCGTTATTGGTACCACTCCCGCTCTCTGCACCGAACCGTTTCAGCGCCTTCATCTGTTCAGGCTTATCGGGGGTCGCTTCAAAGAGATATTTCTTTCCTGTCAGAGCATCGTACACACCGAGGGATACTACCCTGCGTCCCGCATCGGGATTCTCAAACAGATCCCTGCAGCAATCCTTGTCACAACCTATATGAGGCGATCCGGCATCCTGGATAGTTCCCAGTACAATAAGCGATGTACCCGAAGAACGTGGCTCGCTCTCTTTTGCTTCTCCTTCAAGTTTCTGCACAGAATTGTCACCAACATTGCATGACACCACTATTGCAGCCAGTAGTAAACCTGAAAAATAATTAGTTATCGTCATCTATCTGTTCATCCACTTCCTGAAATCTGACGACCGGTCGATACTCACAATTGTATCATATTCATCGTCAGCTTTTGGCTTCAGCTCAAGCTTTATACGGCTTCGAGACCATAAAACCATGTTCGAAATAGCACTCATGTTAACAAGATACCTGCGGTTGATTCTGAAAAACTGTGCCGGATCAACAAGTGATTCCAGCTTGTCCAGTGAGAATTCAACCGGGTAGTCATTGCCCTGGAATGTGCGCAGGTAACATCCTTTTTCGAAGATGTGAAAATAGGCGATGTCAGAGACTTCTATCTTCCTCATCTTCTCACCGATCTGAATCAGAAACCTCTTCTTGTATTCAGGTTGTCTGCCCTGTATCTGTGACAGCAATGCTTCAAAGTCAATGGCGAAAGCCGATTTGAGGTTTCGCAGTTTAAGCAGGCTCTCTGCAAGGTCGTTTTTTCTGACAGGCTTGAGAAGATAGGCAATGCTGTTTACCTGGAAGGCCTTTATGGCATATTGGTCGTAGGCTGTTGTCAGAATGACGGGAGTTGATACCGATACCTGTTCGAATATGCTGAAACTGATACCGTCTGAAAGCTGAATATCAAGGAAAATCAAATCGGCCTGATACTGCATCAGCCACTTTACTGCTTCCCGCACCGAGCCAGGCTTGGCAACTACCTTTATGGTCGGATCGACATCCTCAAGCAGAATCTCAAGTCTCTCGGCTGCCAGGGGTTCATCTTCAATTATCAGCGCGTTCATCTATTTCGACATTTAACAGTGGAAGTTGAACAATATACTGGTCATTTACTACCTTGAAAGATGGGACTTTTTCTGAAATCATAGCATACCGCTTTATCATATTTTGCTGGCCCAGACCGGTAGTTTTTCCCATCGAAATCTTCGGCTGCAGATTATTGCTGACCCTGAGACAATCATCTTCATGAAAAATATTTATGTGCAGAGGCTGACTCTCATTAACAATATTATGCTTGATTGCATTTTCAAGAACCACCTGCAGTGAGAGAGGAGGCATGTAACGTTTCAGCAGGTCAGAGACCAGGTTCACTGCAAAAGTCAGATTCTCGCCATACCTTATTTGCTGAAGGAATATGTATGAACGGACAAAACCCAGCTCCATGCCCAAGGTTACCACAGGCTTTTCGATTGTCTCAAGCACATACCTGTATATCTGTGAGAACTCATCGATAAATAATTGCGCTTTCAGTGGGTCTTTTTCTATAAGGCCTGACAAAACATTAAGACTGTTGAACAGGAAATGAGGATTAACCTGTTGCTTAAGTACCTCAAACTGCGATTGCAGATTCTCCTTCTGCATCTGGAGCAGCCGGGTGTTCGCCTCGGTTAGCTGCCTGGTGCGTTCGTCAACTATCTGTTCGAGGCTGTTGTTAATCCGTTCCAACTCCTCATTAGCGCTGATTATCTTCAATTCCTGCTTCTTTCTCTCCGAAATGTCAATTATTATCCCGCGGCGACCCACAACCTCATTGCTGGCTATTATGGGGGAACCGTAAATTAGCACCGGACAAAGAGACCCGTCAGGCCTCTTAACATGATACTCATTTGGCGGGGTGTTGAATCCCTGGTTCGATTGCTTCAGGTTCTCAATAACCCTGGGAACATCCTCATCGGCCATATACTTAAGCGCGGAGACCTTTTCACGTGGATCTTCAGGTATGGTAATACCTAAAAACTCTTTTCCCGCCTTATTGATCAGAAGAATGTGGCCCATAATATCAAGCTCAAAAATTGGCTGTGGCAGGAAGTCCATAAGCTCCCTGTACCTTCTTTCGCTCTCTGCCACCGACAACTCTGCCTTGTTAAGAAGCTCCTGCTGAAGCCTTTCTGTTTCAGACCTCGACCTGGCATTCTCTTCGAAATATATCAACCCCTCAAGTATCAGCATCAGGAAGAGATTCATTAGCACCAGGTAATAGGCATTGTTGAGTATCAGCTCGGGATTGATTTCAAGGCCAAATATCAGACTAGCGGGCAACAGTATTACCGGAGTTATAAGAACACCTGCCAGCACCGTCAAAGGAAACTGCAGAAGAAACCTTTTTCCCGCATTGCCTTTCCATGGCAACCTGTTGTTCAATACTCTTATGAAATATATGCAGGGATATACCAGAAAAAGACCGGCAGAGAATGTCAGAATAAAACCCCTGAAGAGGCGTATCACAACCTGTGTCAGGTCGCCGAAAATATCGGGCCTGAAGAAGTACATCTGTGAAATCACTATAAGCTGCAAGCCCAGTGAAAGGAATATAAGGACCTTCACTGCTTTCGAAAAAGGAAATTCAATTACGGCCGGTCTGTCTCTCATCACTCTTCTCCTGTCTTTCTGTCGTCTTCAAATATAATTCATTTTTATCGCCCTTCCGGCCTTTCCAATAGACTGCTCAAAGCATCGCACTATATCATTGGCGCACATCAAACAGCGCAGATTATGTTTTCTGTTTTCCGGTGGCAAGGTGCAGCTTAAGAGTTCCGGTTCCTTCATTACTATTGTACCTAAGCTTCCAATTCCCCGGGGCAGCTTGATAAGATTCATCTATATGAATGCTGGCTGGTGATTTCAGGCTGCGGGTGAAGATGGGTTCGTCGCCCGGCCCGGTTAGCTCGACAGAGACCTCGCCACTGGTTAAGACAATGTCTCCTTTCAGTGTGATTGTGCTTACGCTGCTGCTGACATTCATTATTGAGACGCCTTGCGAATTCTTACCGAAGAGAGTGTCGAATCCAAACCTGATGTCAGGATCTTTGAAACATGAGCCTGATAAAAGTAGTACTCCCACAGTAATCAGAAATAGTGTTTTATTCATGACTATTCATTTAATAGGAATTTGTGATTGTTGATTCTGTCTCCAAAACTATGGTGGTACGGAAACCTTCCCAAATTATAATTGCCGGATCTGTTGTTTCATCCGCTGAAAGCGATAAAAGGGTTGCTCAATACGAAATGACCGTTTTTCTCTCAAATATCAGGGTATTCTTGCATTTGGATGACCAGGCCACCCGGTCAGCATCCAGATCATCGCCTTCATACAGATAAAGTTTCCTTCCCGTGACAACAACGATACCTTCGTTCCATCAAACACTTAAACCACTTAAAAACAATTAGACATGAAAACGCGACTATTATTTGTATCAGCAGTTATGACATTTCTTTCCTTTTCATCCAGCGCTCAGGATACCGGTAAAAGATTCGGATTCGAAATCAGCGCGGGTCCCTCAATTGCAACACGCAATTTTGTTGACGGACTGAAGACCGGTTTCGGGTATGATGGAGCTTTTCATCTGAGGGTATTGCCCCGCACCGGAATCTATGGTGGATGGGGATATAACTGGTTCAGCACATCTACAGGGTCATCAGTAACCGACCGGGACTATGAAGAAACCGGTTATGTGCTTGGCCTGCAGTACAAGCATCTGTTCTACCGATCAGCCAACAGCTGGTTTCTCAGGGGAGGTGCAATCTGGAACCATATAGAGGTTGAAAATGATAATGGAGAAATACTGGCTGACAGCGGCCATGGTTTCGGCTTTCAGTTCGCAGCAGGTATCGATGTCGACCTGGGAAGGTCATGGAGTCTCACCCCGGTTGTCAAATACAATAACCTCTCAAGATATCTCGATGAAGCCGGCGAAGGCATGAACCTGAATTACAACTACCTCTCAGTCAGGATCGGTATTCTGAAGAATTTCTGATAATAAGCTAATTGTATCAGATGGAAGGCCCGGACTGAAAAGCCCGGGCTTTCTCCTCACCTGACACCGCATACCCCACACCGCCCATTTAAACCATACCCCCCATTCAACTGTTATACTGTATATTTGTAAAAAACCCAGATCCTATGAAAGCATACTTTTCAATGGCTTATGGCGGACCCGACAAATCACTCCTCGGCGACCTGCCCGACCCTGTTCCCGGAAAGAACCAGCTTCTCGTTGAAGTCAGGGCAGCATCAATCAACCCTGTCGACTACAAGGTTAAGCGGGGCGACCTGAAATTCCTGTCCGGATCGAAGTTCCCGAAAATCGTTGGATCAGACTTCGCCGGCATAGTAAAATCTGTACCTGAGGGCGTTGTTCACCTTGCCCCGGGAGACAGGGTGTACGGTGTGGTAAGTGTTCTCTTCGGTAAACAGGGAACCCTGGCCGGACTGGTGGCCGTTGAAGCAAACAGGGTGAGCAAGATCCCTGACGGTCTCTCCTTCAGTGAGGCGGCTTCTCTGCCCGTCGCCGCTCTTACCGCACTTAACGGCATCAGAAGGTGCAGGGTTAAGGCAGGAACCCCGGTTTTGATAAATGGTTCAACAGGTGGGGTAGGGCATTTCGCAGTTCAGATTGCCAGAGCCAGGGACGCTGTGGTCACTGCAACCTGCAGGCCTGAAAACAACGATTTTGTCAGGAACCTTGGAGCAGATGAAACAGCAGGGTACGGTGAAGCACTACTATCAGGCCCTACACAAAAATTTGATGCAATATTTGATGCATACGGTACAATGCCCCTGGGAACCATAAGGAGACTCCTGCGAAGAGGGGGTGTTTATGCTTCCACGATTCCTTCGCCCGCACGGTTCTTCATGTCATTGCCGATGCGGTTGCTATTTGGTATTAAACTCACTTCAGCAAATATGCGCGCTATGCCTGAAGATTTCGCAGAGCTCGAAAGCCTGATTGCCAATGGAAAGCTCACCCCCGTAATCGAATACCCTTTCACATTCGATTCAGTGCGCTCAGCATTCGCCCTGGCTGAAAAAGGAGGCTTCCGCGG
>Ga0334882_1000185_pt1 | contig 111551 bp, 93 predicted proteins | sample GraSluR1_MG_5_FD_207226 | JGI IMG/M metagenome (GOLD analysis project Ga0334882, IMG submission 207226) | Sludge microbial communities from methane-producing bioreactor in Wageningen University, Netherlands - Granular Sludge_15_04-R1 | ecosystem: Engineered > Bioreactor > Anaerobic >...
TCAGCAGAGCAAGGAGGATCGTCAATACAACATGAACCTTTCCCTGACGTCAAAATACCGTGACCAGCTTTCCCATCAGTGCAGAATAATCAGAACACAAAGGTCAGATTAATTTGAAAGACGACAGACCCAAAACAATCAGTATTGACGAAGAGTCGACTCCTCGGGGCGGAATGGCCCAACCTTGGATGAAACGTGCCTTGTGAATGTCTGGGTCGATGCGGAACGGGGGCTTGTTCCGTGGAAATCGTCACGGGTTTGAATGAGGGTTTTTTTCGATCATGCGGATTTCCTCCGAGTTGACAAGAGTTAAGATAGTCTTTAAGGTAGCCGGATTCTGAAATGAAAGGCCATTGTTCGATTGTACAAGGAGCATAATTCATGAAATGTGATCAGAAGTCATGTGCCAGTTGCGCTTCCAGCGACAAGAAGTCGAAAGAGGAATTGATCCGCTGCAAGCTCCTGCGGATTACTCATAAGCTCATCGTCATGAGCGGAAAGGGAGGTGTGGGCAAGAGCAGTGTGGCCACCTACCTTTCGCTGGCTCTTTCCCAGAGGGGATACAGGGTGGGGCTCATGGACATCGATCTTCACGGGCCCAGCATACCGAAGATGTTCGGTCTGCATGGGATCCTGAACATATCGAAGCAAAACGAGATCATGCCGCACGAATACAATTCCAACCTGAAGGTGGTTTCCATCGAATCCATGCTGGATGAGGCGGATTCAGCCATTATCTGGCGCGGTCCTTTGAAGCATGGAGTTATCCAGCAGTTTCTGCGCGACTGCAATTGGGGAGACCTCGATTTTCTTGTGGTGGATTCGCCGCCGGGTACGGGAGACGAGCCTCTGAGCATTGCCAGGCTGATTCCCGAGGCGAAGGCTGTCATTGTTACGACTCCCCAGGAGGTGGCCCTCTCGGATGTCCGGAAGTCCATCAACTTCTGCCGAAAGGTCGATCTTGAAATCATCGGCCTGGTCGAAAACATGGCCGGGTTATCCTGCCCGCACTGCGGAGAGTTTATCCCCATTTTCAGCGCGGGAGGAGGCCGCAGGACGTCTGAAAAGATGAAGATCCCTTTTCTCGGTTCGATTCCTTTCGATCCGAAGGTGGTGGAAGGTGGAGACAGGGGGCGTCCCGTTCTGGAAGACGAGGGTGATTCCGCGTTCAAGGAGGCAGTGAACGAGTTCGCGGACTCGATTCTGTCGAAGCTGAAGAAGACGGAAACTGCAAAGGAACCGGAAACCGTTCATTGACAGGGGGATTGTGTCGGCCATGTTCAGTATTTCATTAGACCAGGCGTCTTTGAGGGACGAGCAGCGCGAAGTGCTGCATCAAATGTGGCTTCGATGCATGCGGCGCATTATCGTGAGTACGACTCTGGCGGGCAGCGGTCATCCGGGAGGGTCGATGTCCTCGCTCCATCTCGTTCTCATGCTCTACAGCGTCCTGAGGCATCGACCGGAGGAGCCGTGCTGGCCTGACCGGGACCGCCTGCTCGTCAGCATGGGACACATCAGTCCCTGTGTCTACAGTGCCCTGTGTGAATTCGGGTATGTTCTCGAAGAGGACATGTGTGTCGAATTCAGGATGGCGGGGTCATCGTTTGCCGGGCATGTGGAGAGTTGTGTGCCTGGAGTCGAATGGAACACGGGAAACCTGGGACAGGGACTCTCCACCGGAGCCGGCATGGCCCTGGGGCTCAAGCTCAGGAAGAGCCCGGCCCGAGTCGCTGTGCTCATGGGAGACGGCGAACAGCAGAAAGGGCAGGTGGCCGAAGCCCGCCGGTTTGCCGTGAAGTATGAACTTGACAACCTCCTCTGCGTCGTGGACAGAAACGGGCTCCAGATCGGAGGAAGCACCAGGGTTGTCATGCCGCAGGCGATCAGGGCGGAGTATATCGCGTCCCAGTGGAATGTGGTCCACGTGGAAGACGGCCATGATTTCGATCGGATCTATCGAGCCTTGAAGAAGGTCTGGTCGGGTGATGTGGATGAACCCCGCAATCCGTCGGTTTTAGTGGCTGATACGGTAATGGGCAAAGGCGTGTCGTTCATGGAAGGCAAAGCCAGGTACCACGGATCGACACTCAAGGATGATGAAGCCGATGCCGCCCTTAAGGAACTGGGACTCGATAATCCCATTCCGTACCTGAAGGAAAAGCGCAAATCGTTCAGGGTCTTCCGTGAGCACTTCTGTCCCGTCCAGACTTATCCTCATATTGAAGCAGGCACACCGCGCACCTATTCCAGGGATACCGTCACAGACAACCGTTCCGCATACGGCGCTGTTCTGGAAGACCTGGCCCGTCTGAATAATGAAGGTGAGGTACCCAGGGTGCTGGGGTTCAGCTGCGACCTTGAAGGGTCTGTGAAGATGGATGGTTTCCACAGGCTTTCCGAAAGAGCCTTTTTCGAATCGGGAATCCAGGAACACCATGCAGCAAGTCTGGCCGGGGCGGCGAGCAAGGAAGGCTATGTAGCGTTTTTCAGTACATTCGGAGTCTTCGGCGTCTGCGAAACCTACAACCAGCATCGGCTGAACGATATCAACCAGACTCAGCTCAAACTGGTCTGCACTCACGTGGGCCTCGATGTCGGAGAGGACGGCCAGACTCATCAGTGCATCGACTATCTCGGCCTGATGCAGAATCTTTTTGGTTTCTCCATCTTCATGCCCGCGGATCCCAACCAGACGGACAGGATCATCCGGCACGTGGCGACTCACCCCGGAAACTTTTTTGTGGGAATGGGAAGGTCCAAGTTAAGAGTGATCTTGAATGAGGGGGGGGAGCCGGCATTTGGGGGCGATTATCGGTTTCGACCGGGAGTCGCGGACCGGTTGAGAAGGGGGGATCAGGGAGCCCTCCTCACCTGCGGACAGGTGCTTCCCCATGTCCTCAGGGCTCACGACGAGCTTGCTGCAAAGCACGGCCTCCAGTTCTCCGTCCTGAACTTCGCGTCCATCAGGCCACTGGACACGCAGGCCATTCTGTCCGCCGCCGAAACCGGGCTGATAGTCACCGTTGAAGACCATCACGTGGATACGGGCCTTGGAGCGATTGCCGCTCGAGTGCTGGCCGACGCGGGAGTTCCCTGCAGGCTGGTGAGGCTGGGAGTCAAACGCTACGGACTGTCGGGGCAGCCGGACGTTCTCTACCGCATCGAAGGCATCAATGCCGAGGGAATCGTCAGGAGCGTTCTTGAAGCTCGATCAGGCGATCGGCAAGAAAAATGACCGCATCACGAAAGAACTCAGGGCCGCACAGGTCCGGAATCTCGGCGTGTGTCTTCCTGTAGGACTCCAGTGAATGCCTCAGTACGGGTTCGGATGGTACCACCAGGACCCCGAGGGAACGCGAGATCCTCATGCGGAGCAGCAGGGGTTTCATCCTGAGCCACAAGGGGTGTGAAAACTGTCCGAGCAGGAAAGCCTGCCAGTTCATGCATGAACGCATAGCCGACCTTCCGGGAACAGGCTCGAAGCCGTTGCCGGCAAGGAAATGGCGGTAGTGATGGATGTATCTCCCCGTAAATTGCACATCGGCCTGGATTCTTCGGAGCAGGGGAAGGTAGCGGTGAGGGGGGCCCTTCTTTTGCAGCCAGTAAGCTTCGAGTTCACTTTCGATCCAGTGATGGCACTGGCCTGGAGTGAGCCCCGCGTATGAATGGAAATCCGAAGGAGGATCGCACAAGGCCTGGATGACGGGGTGGAAAAGGCCGTCGGCGAGGAAATGGCTCGCAGCACCCAGGCACCACGCGAGGAGATCTCCAGGAATATCCTGGTTCAACCACAGCTTGAAAGCAGGCATGCATGCTTCACCCTGAAGCCGGTGGATCGACCCTCCGTAACGCGAAAGAGAAAACGTCGGCAGTCTGTAAAAGAAGATATCGGGTGAAACGGCACCCAGGAGGTATGCATCCTTGTGATTTTCAACGGGTGTCCGGGAAAAGCCTCGAGTAGTTTGAAAAGCCGCGGCTTCCTCCGCCAGCAGCATGTGGAATCGTTCCTTGGGCATTCGTCACCTCTCCGTCTCGCTGTGATCGTGCTCGTACGCTATTGATATAAAATAAGGACTCGTGCAGGAAAGTTCACGCTGCCGCTCGCGGGAGGCGGCTCCGATTCCGGAGACAGGATGGAAGGCGGGGCGGGGCGTCGCAGGTGACCCGGCTAGGAGTCTCCCGGACCTCCGCGTTCTTTCTCGAAGACCTGGATAGCCTCGGGAATGAGCTTCCGGACAAAGGCGCCGCGGTCTGCTTCAAAGGTTTGCAGGTATTCGGTATGGCGCGAATGGCTTCCGGACAGCGGCGGGGACTGGTGCCTTACCTGGGAATAGCGTTCGGCGAAGCCGCTTACCAGGTCCACCATGGGGACGTGAAAGGTATGGAAATCCTCCACCCACCCGAGACGGTGCATCGCCTCGAAACGGATCTGATCGAGGAGGAACAGGGCAATGTCCATAACGGCTATCTTGACGGAGCTTTCCAGAAAATGAAAGCGCTGTCCGACACCCAGTCCCATGACTCCCATGGTGAAGTCGTAAAGAGGCATGGAAGAATCCTTCCCGCCCCTGATCAGGTTCATGATGGTCGCATCGCTGAGATCTTCCAGAGTAGTGTCCCCATCGTAGAACTCGGAAAAGCGCCGAGTCCAGCTCTGAAAAGCCCTCTTTGCCGCCAGCCGCCTTCTTTGCTCCTCAAATTCCAGAATCTTTCCCACGCCACCCTCTCCCTCGGTCATCGGGTGCAAGGCACTTCTCAGAAGACGTCCGCGGAGAAAACGGAGATTTCGACTCCGCGTTCTTTCCAGGCATTTGGGGGCAGCCCGGCTTTTCTGCAGGTCCATTCCAGGAATTGACGCCTGTTCCAGCCGTGCTCGACGGCAACCTGGGGAAGCAGAAGACCCGAACGATATCCCTTTCGAATGACCAGGCCGTGTTTGCCGATTTCGATTTCAGATGGGTCGTTGATGCGACGAAGAAGGGTGAGCACCGAAATTTCAATATGGACCTGATCCAGTTCTTCGAGTGAAAGCGCACAGAACCTCGGGTCTCCAAACGCGGCCTCGACAGCCATATCCCTGACGGTTTCCCAGAGTGGTTTCCGGCCTTCGATCATCCCGATACACCCCCTCAGGTCCTTGCCTGTGTGCAGGCAGACGAAGGCTCCCCGGGGTTCGTCGAGTTTTCCCGAAACACCGGGATTGGATGGGACGTGCAATCCACGGCAACGGTTCTCGATAGCCTGGTACGCTATGTCATGCAGGACCTGCCTTTCCTCTGCAGATAACCCGAGGTCGACCCCCACTTTTTTGTCAGCCATGGATAACCCCTCTTTCACTTCGCGGGGTTGCTGCAAAAAGCCGCCGCCATATACCCGACCACTCCGCTCCTGTCGCCCGTTACATCCCCCGAGTTAGCGTATTGGAGGACCCGGCCCTCGTCAGCGCCCAGCGACCGCGATGCGGTCATAATGGTGGCCAGTGGCCCGCCTCCGCAAGCTTCGCACCTTCTTTCGCGCAGATCCTTCAAGAGCCCTTCGGAATCCAGGGCGGCGACCCTGTCCAGAACGACCTGGTCGAGCTCCTTTGCCCTGTTGTAGGCATGATAGTGGGAGAGATCGGTGCTGGCGACGAGCAGCACCTTCCGGCCTCTGCAGACGTTTTCTATGAGCTGTGCCAGTTGACGGCAGGATTCGACGGACTGGTCTCCCATGACGATGGGAGTCAGTTGAAATTCCCCAAGAACAACCTGGAGAAACGGCAGCTGGATTTCGAGCGAATGTTCCTGGTCGTCAGCGTGGGGAACGTAGGTGACAAGAGAGGAATGCTTTCGAAGATCCGCCACCAGTTCATGGTCGAGAGGTACGATTCCCAGAGGCGTTCGATATCCTCCAAGGTGATAAATGCTTGCCCCCGGGAAGTGGGCGCGGTGGCTGGGGGCCAGAATGAGCACTCGCTGGAACGGCCGCTGAATCAACAGCTTGTAGGCATACGCGGCGACTCCCCCCGAATACATGTAGCCCGCGTGAGGGACGGCAAGGCCCAGCAGTTCGCTGGCTGTTTCGCTCATCCGCGCACGATCGAGATACTTCCCGATCTGCTCCCTCAAGCTTTTCGGATGATCGGGGTACCAGCTTCCTGCAATGACCGACTCTCGTATCCTTTCCGCAGCCATGAGCCCCCCTTTTTCGCAGCACAGGCCCCCGCCATCCCGGTGCCTGCCATGCCAACCGGCCAGCTTGCGCAATCCCCGGACACCGGGAGCAGCAAAGCGCATTCCGACTTCCAAGTCATTTAAACATCGGGGAATTAAGGTGTCAACGAAGTTCTTTCCACGGAGTTTCTGACCCGGAGTGCCCTTATACAACATACTGTCGGCCAGACCACGCGCATAAGACTCTTCATCAGTTGACCTCATGGAAGATCGTACCAAACGGTTCCGGCATTTTGTATGAATGACATGGTTGTGGAAATGACGTTGCGATGCCGAATGACGTTGTGATGCCATCGATCCATTGCGTGAAAAGGACCGGAGGTACTCGTTTACCGAATGAACCTTATAATCTCGGCATAATCCGGGCGGCGGCATTTCACCTTCTTCCCGGTTCATTCCACGGCGGATCCGAGTTGGATCGCCGCTTGATTTGGTGGTCAAACTTGGTTATCTTCTCCTCTCTTCCAGTTGTGCAGCTCGAAACCTGATGTCCTGCGGACCGTGGCGGGGAATCGGGCAGGCATGCCCGGTGTCCGGCGTTTTGCCTCTTTGGCGACGGCAGATGCGGGTTTGGAGTGGGATCACGAAATGACGAGAGCGAATCTGAAGAACATAGCCATCGTTCTGAACGAGCCCCGATACCCGGAAAATATAGGATCCGCTGCAAGAGTGGTGAAGAACATGGGGATCGGTCGCCTGGTGGTGGTCAATCCCGCTGACTGCGATCTCACGCGCATTCTCAGGACCGCCACCCATGCGGCCGAAGACGTGGTGGTCGAAATGGACGTGTATGGCGACCTGAGGGAAGCTCTGGGATCCTTCCAGTATGTCGTTGGAACGACGGCAAGGACAGGTTCACACCGCCAGAGCATGAGCAGTCCGAGGCGGCTTGCCGGCGAATTGATTCACATAAGCCAGGAGAACCGGGTCGCCATTCTGTTCGGAACCGAGGCGTGGGGGCTGACGAACCAGGACATGAGGTTCTGTGATTCACTGGTGACTATTCCCACCGCGGACTTCTCGTCTCTAAACCTCGCTCAGGCCGTAATGGTACTGGCGTATGAAATCTTCGTCGCCGGTGCCGAAGAACCCCGCAGATTCGTCTCCCGCCTGGCAGACAAACACGAACTTGAAGGCATGTACGACCATCTGCGGGAAACACTCGCCAGGATCCATTTCATCAATCCCGAAAACCCGGACTACTGGATGCTGAATGTCCGGCGCTTTTTCAGCCGGATCGGTCTCACCGCAAGAGATGTCAAGATCGTTCGAGGCATTTGCAGGCAGATGGACTGGTACTGCGGCCGGCATTCACAGCCGGAGCCGTTGAATGAAGCAGGTGAACAGGATCAGATCGAGGGATCCAGTTCGAAAAACACGTCGTTCAGGGCGCTTCCTCGAGAAGGATCTTGTGATTAACCAGGGACATGCGGACAATCCTCCCCTTGACGACCTTCTGTTCCCCGAAAATATTGGCGACCCTGATCTGCTCCCCTTCGTTTTCAAGCACATCCACCGCTTCCATGAGCAGTTCTTCCTCGCCGTTTCTGACCAGGTAGGCATTGGCTTCACACATTTTCTTGTCTCCGGTCCCGTAGTCGCACGCCCATCCAGAATGGGCGCAGCACATTTTCTTCCTCGCAAGCGCATCGACTTGCCATGTCAGTATACTACACCACTCCCCGGCTCCTAATCAACAAAAGCCGGGGCCAACGCTGCGAAGATCCGTGGCACGGGCGGTCGGTTCTTATCAGGGAAGTCTCAGCAGGGCTCTTGTGCCGCTGAAGGGCACGATGTCCTTCGACAGGGCGGAAAGAACATCCTCGATCAGCAACGAAAACCTGCATCCCAGGATCTCGTCGAGTTTGCCGAAGAAGCGTTCCGGATTGGATATGGCCTTGAGCACACCGGGATTGTTCCGTACCGTATCCATGAGTTCGAAGTACAGGGTCTGGACCTTCCAGAGTTCGGGCACGATCCCCATTACCTGGGATACCTGGAGAAGGCGGTAGAGCCTTCCTGCATCCCTTTCATCGAACGACCGCCGCAGTTGTGCCAGGCTTCCGGCGAGTTCACCGCCCAGGCTTCCGGAGGCCTGCTCCAGCTGAAGCGTGATGCCCCAGAAACGAGCTTCATCGAGGAGTGAGTGAAGGCGGCCGACATGAGCGCGGTAGTGGAAGTCGGTGGCGTCCCAGAAGCCGCGTTCCACCTCGCGCATCCGTTCATGGGTGATGATGTCCACAAGCAGTTGCCTGAGATCGTCCGTGAGGATTCTCCTCAGGGACACCCGGAGGTCACTGGGGATTCGGATGTTCCACTGGCGCAGGGAAGACATGAGCGGTCTGTGAATCTGAAAAAGGTGACGCTGGAGATCCGTGTAGGTTGTGAGTATCTTCCTGCTGATTTCGAGTGCGACGGACGTTCTCAGGTCGCGCAGGACATCATGAAGCCCGAAACTGGAAGGGCCGAAGAGTTCGTCGAGGATGCGGATGAACTTGAGAGTGTTCTGCTGTTCCGCGGCATTCTGGAGAGAGACGAGAAGGTGGTCGTATTCTTTTTCGCTGTCGAGGGGTTTGACGGAACAGCGAAAATCGAGACCTCCGAAGTGTATGGCCGCGTAGAGGTAGTCCTCCTCGACCAGGGTACGCCCCGATCTCACTCGAACATGGCCCAGAAGGCATGGAGACGGGTTGGCGCCCAGGTCCGCTTCCCGCAGTGGATCGATGCCGTAGCCGTAGATACTGAAACGCCTTCGCGTGGACATGGCAAGAGACTGAATGGCATAGCTGGCCACTACTCGGCTCTTCTCCACCACCTGGGGCTTGATCAGCGTCGAATAAACCCGCGCTCCGTCGGCGTGTTGAGGCAGGTTGCTGGCGGCGTTCCCGAGGACTTCGAGGAAAGCCGGTTCAGGAGATTCGGCTCCGGTATGTTCGGCAAGTTGAATGGCACGTGCGGCGTAACGCAGAATCAACTGGGTTTCCAGGCCGCTGATTTCGTCAAAGAACCATCCGCAGGATGTAAACATGTACACGGCAAAGCGCTGCATTTCAAGAAGTCGCAGGAAGCGATGGATATCCGAGGTCCGGGACGTTTCCCACATATGGTTCTCGAGGAATTCCTCCATCCTGTGTTCCGGATCCAGCAGAACCTGGATGTACTCGTCCCTCGCCTTCCATGGATCAGGACACAGGCGCTCCCCCTGGCGTTCGAAGTGGACCGCCAGGATGTCTCGAAGAAGATTCAGCGCCTGACGGAGCGGAGCGCGCCACTGCTGGGTCCACCCGGAGGATTCGCCAAGCCGGCATCCGCAATTCTTCTCCCACCTCCCGAGGCCGTGCGAACAGCTCCACGCCGTATTCTCGATGATGTCCACTTCGGCTTTCACGGGAAAGGCATCGAGAAAAGCGGCGTAATTGATGACCGTTGTGGCGGGGTCCTGTTCGAGTCGGTGGAAAGCCGCAGCCAGTGCCATGTCGCCGAACTTGAAATGATGGCCGTAGGATTCACCGTCTGTTGCCGTGTTCACGAGCCATGGTTCGGGATCCGTCCTGTCCTGTCGAGCGAAAAGGGAGTCGATGTGTGCGGTCAGGCGGGTGCTGTGCTCGAGCAGCCCTTCAAAGGCAATTCCTCTTGCCAGGGACGGGTCATAGAAAAAGATGTGGATGGCCCGGCCTCCTCCGCAGTCGCAGCGGTAGGCTCGGCCTGTCGGGATTCTTCCCCCTCGAACATCCTGCCAGGGTGAGCCTGGAGTGAGGAATCGCCAGCGAGCCGCCTGTTCGGGAGACAGGATCGTGTAACGGATGCCTGCGTCGGCCATAATGCACAGGGTTTCACGGTCCACTGCGGTTTCGGGAAGCCACATCCCCTCGGGGCGGCGTTTGAAACGGTGTTCGAAGTCGCGGATTCCCCACAGCACCTGGGTGGTCTTGTCACGGCGATTCGCCAGCGGCATGATGATGTGATTGTATGCCTGGGCAACGGCATTGCCATGCCCGTTCATGCGCATGCAACTGTCACGGTCGGATTGAAGAAGGGCCCGGTAAACCCAGGGGTCATTGCGTTCGAGCCACCTGAGAAGAGTGGGACCGAAATTGAAGCTCAAAGATTTATAGTTGTTGTGCAGAAGCAGGATGCGGTTGCGGTCGTCGACCAGGCGTGCAGCCGCATTGGCCCGGTAGCATTCGAGGTTGATCCGTTCATTCCAGTCGTGACAGGGTGCGGCGGAATCCTCCTTTTCGATTTCATCCAGCCAGGGGTTTTCGCGGGGAGGCTGGTAGAAGTGCCCGTGAATGCATACATATCGGTTGTGCTGAGGCTCCGCCATGGTCCCATGATCTCCGGGTGGCTGCGCCGGCAGTCGGAGACAGGCCTTCGAAATCACTCTGCGCTCCCCGCCCCGACCATTCCGCCTCGATGTCATTGCGAACGGAGGATCATAGCCGGCACAGTATCCTACACCTTGGTTCTGCTGCTGCGGTTTCATGAATAAGCCCCTCCAGTCTAGTCAATAATCCGTTGAATGGCAATGGAGTGTCTTTCTCCGTGCGAAGTCTGTCCCGTGCAGCTCGTTCGGAGGGGAAGGATATGACCGCGCGGTCATGTCGTCCGGATTTCCGGATCATTTTCCACATTGACACTTCGCTGCAAATGTGCCAATGCGGGGCTTGCGCGGATGAAGCCTGCCGGCTTGCTTCCGCGATTCTTCGGTTGCCGGTCATGGCGGTCTTCGAATGCAGGCGGCGCGTTTTCATGTGAACACGAGGTGGTTCTCGTGGATGGAACCAGGAGCTCGAAATGCAGTTCATCGATCTGGGCATACAGCAGAAAAGAATCAGGCAGGAGATCGAGAGCAGAATTCGCAAGGTTCTCGACCACGGACAATATATCATGGGCCCGGAGATCCAGGAGCTCGAAAGGGAGCTTGCCGCCTACGTCGGCGTAAGACATGCCGTCGGGTGCGCCTCGGGAACGGACGGGCTTCTGCTTGCACTCATGGCCCACGGAACGGGCCCGGGCGATGTCGTCCTGACCACACCGTTCACCTTTACGGCAACGGCGCAGGTCGTCTGCCTTCTCGGGGCGATACCTGTCTTTGTGGACATCGACGCCTCGACATTCAACATGGATCCCCTTCAGCTCGAAAAGGCGATCGATGCACTGAAGAACCGGGATCCCGGGATCTACCCGCTGCCCCGGAATCTGCCCGAAGGGCCTCTTCGAATCCAGGGCGTCATCGCCGTCGACCTGTTCGGGCTTCCCGCCGACTATCGACGGATCAACACATCGGCCCGCGAACGGGGGCTTGTCGTGATCGAGGATGCCGCCCAGTCCTTCGGAGCGGAATATTTCGGGCGAAAGACCTGCAGCCTGTCCGGCATGGCGTGCACTTCCTTCTTTCCCGCAAAACCGCTGGGCGGATACGGTGACGGTGGAATGTGCTTCACCGATGATGATGACATGGCGGAAAGAATGCGGTCCCTGCGAATCCATGGACAGGGCCGTCATAAATATGAAAATATCGCCATCGGCATTAACGGCCGGCTGGACACCCTGCAGGCCGCTGTACTTCTCGCTAAGTTTCGGATTTTTCAGGAAGAACTGGAACTGCGGCAAAAGGTTGCGGGTCTTTATACTCATCTGCTGGATACCGGACCAGCGGCCGTCAGCCCGCCTCGAATCCCATCCGGGTATTTGTCCGCCTGGGCGCAATACACGGTCCTGGCATCCGGCCCGAAACACAGGGCCCTCCTGCAGGATCGGCTCAAGGAGCGCGGCATTCCGACAGCCGTCTATTATCCCACACCTTTGCACCTTCAGCCGGCTTTCCGATTTCTGGGCTACACCAAGGGCGACTTTCCCGTGAGTGAATCCTGTGCCGAGCGGGTCTTGAGCCTGCCCATGCACCCGTATCTCGCAAAGGCTGACCAGGAAAGGATTGTGGAGGCTCTGCGCGGATAACGACGTGGCTGGGAACGGTGCAGGTGGGAGCAAACCTCAGACGGCAAAACCCGCGGTCCGAGATGCATCGGGATTCCGGTACACGGTCAGACTCTCTTTGCCGCAATCAAGCCGCTGCACCATCTTCAGGTTCACGGGCGAAAAGTGGGGCCCATAGATGAGCAGGGTCCCTGCCCAGCCATCGAGCGCCTTTTCAAGTTCATAGACCGGCTTGTCGGGATAGATGTAAAGACAGTCCGCCTTGTGCAGGTTCTGGGTGAGATAATCGCCGCAGATGAAATCGGCTCTTTTGCCGAGATTCAGGTCTCGAACCGCGCGGCCCGCCACGGAACAGAGTTCGCGGTCTATTTCAATGCCGGTGGCCCGCGTAAAGAGTGCCGCGATGCACGTTACAATACCGTCTCCACTGCCCAGATCCACAAAGTGCCGGTACCGATTCAAGCCGACCTCGCGGAAGAAGAACCGCACGTGGGAAGGACGGGAAGCCGCCCACGCTCCCATCGCCGTCAGTCGATAGGGCAAACCTCCCGATTGCTCGATTTCCCTGCGAAGCGAGCCGTAATACCTGACCACCGCGGCAAAGCCCCCCACTTCACCGCGGATTGCCTCATTTGTCGGACGACATGACAGTACCCGGTTCATGATAACCTGTTGTCAGCCTCTGTGCAGCCTGGAGTGCTCGATCTTCATACACCTGTCCATCACGACGGAAATTCCGGCACATCGGGCTTTCTCCGCCGCCGCCTCGTGCGAAAGTCCCAGCTGCATCCATACGGCTCCCGCCTTCACCTCGACAGCTTCATCCACAATGGCCGGTATTGCATCGATATTTCTGAAAATATCCACGATATCGATGTGCTCGGGCACCGATCTCAAATCCGGGTAACAGGTTTCCCCCAGCACTTCCTTGTACCTGGGGTTGACCGGGATGACCTTGTATCCGTGATCTTTCAAGTATTTTGCCACCTTATGACTGTCCCGTTCCTCTTTGTGAGAAATCCCCACAACGGCCACCGTCCGGCTGTTGTTGAGAAGCTCCGCCACGTCCTTTTCTGATGCGCTCTTTTCGCCCGTCTTGCATTCCATCATTTGCGCTCCCCTTATTGAGGTTTATTGCGCTAAGATAGTCAATGGGCACAGGCCGGTCAAGAAAGACGGCGGTCCCGGGTGAAGGCGCGGCTGATGACAAAGGATGGCTCCCGAAAAAAACCCGCATATGCTGCCGGCGTGCGCCTGACGGGGGCCTTGCGCTGATGTTCGCCATGCCCGTTGACAGGATGGTGAATAAGGCGGTACTTAAAACTCTGTCTTTCGGATCTGAAGCCCTGTCGTCCCGTGCCCTTCCGTCGGCGGGGAAGCACGAGATCGCCGGTATCGTGCCGGCGGCAAATGCTCCGATACCTGTACACGTTCCGGGGAGTGCCCTGAGTGCCGTTGATGGACCAGTCCATTGAATATCTGCTGCCGTTCCTGCCGTTTCTTTCGGGCTTACTGGCGGGAGGATTGTTCGTATGGGCCTTTTCCAGGATGAAACTCAAGCAGGTGATCGATCGAGCATGCGGCGAAATCGAACTCGCAAAGTCCACCGCCGAACTGAAATTTGCCGCCGGGGACGAGCGGATCCAGGCACTGATGGAGTCTCTCCACCACGCCGATTCTGAACTCTCTCGAATCCGGGACGAACTTCGATCCGAATCGGAGAAGCGTGCGGCTGCTGAAGAGAAAACCAACAGGATCGAGGAACTCGTTTCGACCCGGGAGAGGCTGGAAAAGCATGTCATGGTTCTCCGGGAGGAGAACACGGAGTTGAAGGCGCGGCTTTCCGAGACGGAAACGAGGATGGTCGAGGAGCGGAAAGCGGCCCGGGAAAGGCTGGTACTGCTCGAAGATGCGAAGAATCGACTTTCCGATGCGTTCAAGGCTCTTTCCGCCGAGGCTTTGAAGAGCAATAACCGGTCCTTCCTCGATCTTGCGGCCGCCACGCTGGAAAAGTTCCAGGAAGGCGCACGGGTGGACCTGGAAACCCGACAGAAAGCGATAGGGGAACTGGTGATGCCCATCAGGGATTCCCTGGAGCGGGTGGATCAGAAGATCGGGGAAATCGAAAAGGCGCGGGCCTCGGCTTTTGCAGGCATCACCGAGCAGATGCGAAGCATTTCCCAGACCCAGGGTCTGCTTCACCGGGAGACGTCTCAACTTGTGCAGGCCTTGAAGACTCCCTCCGTGCGCGGCCGATGGGGAGAAATCCAACTCCGGCGCGTGGTGGAGATTGCGGGCATGGTGGAATACTGTGATTTCGTTCAGCAGGAGTCCGTCGGGTCGGAGCAGGGCAGCTTGAGACCGGACATGGTCATCCGGCTCCCCAATGAAAGGATGGTGGTAGTGGATTCCAAGGCGCCCCTCCAGGCTTACCTCGAAGCCCTGGAAAGCACGGATGAAGTTTCGAGGATATCCAGGCTGAAGGACCATGCGCGCCACATCCGCACCCACCTGTCACAGTTGAGCAACAAATCCTACTGGGACCAGTTCCCGACGGCACCCGAATTCGCAGTCCTGTTTCTGCCAGGGGAAACCTTCTTCGGTGCGGCACTCGAACAGGACCCATCCCTTATTGAATTCGGTGTTGAACGGGGTGTCATCCTGGCCACCCCGACGACGCTCATTGCCCTGCTAAGAGCCGTCGCGCACGGATGGAGGCAGGAAAAGATCACGGAAAACGCCCTGGCCGTCAGTGAACTGGGCAGGACTCTCTACGAAAGGGTTCGTTCTCTCACCACCCACTTCGTGGATATGAAGAAGGGCCTCGATCGAGCCGTGGAAGCCTTCAACAAGGCGGTGGGATCCTACGAGGGAAGGGTGCTGGTTGCTGCTCGCAGATTCAGAGAACTGGGTGCCTCGAAGGGCAGTGAGATCGAAAGAATCGAACCTGTGGAAAGAGTGGTCAGGAATGTCCGGGACGGCGATGCGCCGGATGCCGGGGATGAACAGCTGCGATACGGGAAACCATGGGAAGAATAGATGCTTGACGGCGAGCCGGCTTGAGAGGTCCTTCGTCCTCCCGGGGCGGAGGATCACGAGGGCAATGGGCGGAGGGTGCCGGTCGGAACAGGGCGGTCTGAATTTGCTCGCGGACACCCTTTACATTTCGGGTCGAGCTGTGGTACTAAGTTTGCTGCTTTGGAGAGCAGGGCGACGAGCGTTCGGGCCGGCTCGGTTGAGCCGGCCTTTGTTCGGTGAGGGGTCCTGTTCAGGCATGGAACTGAGATGGCGGACGAACGTCCGGTTCCGGATTGCACGCAAAGCTAAAGCCCAGGGCCTGAACCCGCCACCTCGGACAACCCGGATGGAATATGCTGGAACCCTGTATCGGGTGGGTGCCTCTAGGACATGAACTTCTTCTTGAGGTCGTCCCAGGGGGCGAAGAGCGCAACGAGAATTGCGGAGACAACGTACACGGCCACCAGTGACGCCGGGAAGGTAAGGTAGAACAAAGCATAAACGGGAAAAAGCGCTGCCAGTGACAGCGCGAGCTTAACTCCGATTTCTATCCATTTGCCGTTTTGATCCTGTTTTTCATTCATCGACCCGCTCCGTTTTCAAAATCACAGGGTTTTTGATTTTTTGTCCGCCTCGGTGAGATCAACTGACATGCAGTGTTTTGTTCATATCCGCCTTTCAGTTTAGGTGACCTGACGATTTTTGGCAAGCACAATAAGGCGGGAATGATTTTCTTTTCACGATGGAAGAGAAGGGGTTGACGCTGTCGGAAGAAATCCATTAAATGCGACGAGCAGGGATTACCTAGAGATATTTCCATCTTTTTGTTGCGTGGCGTGGGCTCTTTGTGTATATATGCACGCGACGTATTAAGTTGATCTATTATGCAATGTTTGTGCCATAGTGAGAATGCACGGAATACTGGAGATTGTGCCCAAGCGCTGGTGGGGTTTTCGATATATTTCTTAATCAGCCTAGGAGGATAAGCATGGCAAAAGCAGTAACACAAAGCATTCTGGTAGTGGGGGCCGGCATGAGCGGTCTGACCGCTGCCATCGAGGCGGCAGAGGCCGGCCACGAAGTCTACCTCGTGGAAAAGAATCCGTACCTGGGGGGGCGAGTGGCTCAGCTTCATCAGTACTTTCCTAAGTTGTGTCCTCCCTACTGCGGCCTGGAAATCAACTTCCGCCGCATCAAGAACAATCCCAGGATCCGCTTTTTCACCATGGCCGAGGTCGAGAAGATTTCGGGGGAGGAGGGCAACTGGGATGTTTCCATCAAGTTGAATCCCCGGTATGTCAATGAAAAGTGCACCGGCTGCAGCAAGTGTGCGGAAGCTTGTTCCATGGAGATCGACAATCCCTTCAATTACGGCATGGACAGGATCAAGGCGGCCTATCTGCCTCATGACATGGCTTTTCCCATGCGCTACGTTCTTGACCCCGCCCTGGTCAAGAGTGCGGAAGCGGCGAAGGTGAAGGAGGCATGTCCTTACGATGCCATCGAACTGGACATGGAAGCCAGGGTGGTGGATCTCAAAGTGGGAGCCATCGTATGGTCGACCGGCTGGAAGCCTTATGACGCAGCCAAGCTGGAGACTCTGGGTTTCAAGAAGTATCCCAATGTCATAACCAACGTAATGATGGAGCGGCTGGCGTCTTACGGTGGGCCCACCCAGGGAAGAATCGTCCGGCCCTCCGACGGCAGGGAACCGCAGACGGTTGCCTTCATTCAGTGTGCGGGTTCCCGTGACGAGAATCACCTGCCTTTTTGTTCATCCATCTGCTGCATGGCGTCCATGAAGCAGGCAACATATGTGCGGGAGCAGTATCCCGAATCCAGGGTCTACATCTTCTTCATCGACATTCGTGCAACGGACCGGCTCGAGGACTTCTTCCGGAAGGTCAAGGAAGATGAAAACGTGGTTTTCTTCAAGGGCAAGGTGGCCAAGATAGAAGAAGACGCGGAAAAGAACCTCGTCCTGAGAGTGGAAGATACCACAGCAGGGTCTTTGCACGAGATAAAGGTGGACATGGCGGTGCTTGCCACGGGCATGCAGCCGAACACTTCCGAAGTGCCGGTTCCGACGTCTGTACCTTACGATGACTACGGTTTTTTGGCTGGAGTGGATGCCAGGCCGGGCCTTTATGCCGCGGGCTGTACCAGGACTCCGGCAGGTGTTTCGGAATCGGTTCAGGATGGCACGGCAGCAGCCCTTAAAGCCATCAAATCCATCGCCAGGAGGTAGACTCAATGGAGAAGAAGATCGGTGTATATATCTGTACTGGATGCGGCATCGGTGATGCCCTGGATATAGAGCAGTTCAGCGGTGTGGCTACTTCCGATTTCAGTGTTCCCGTCTGCAAGACCCATCCGAATCTTTGCAGCCGGGAGGGAGCGCAGCTCATTCAGGACGACATCGCCGGCGAGGGTGTGAACACCGTGGTTGTGGCCGCATGTTCCCCCCGGGTGATGTACGATGTGTTCAGCTTTGAAGGGGTTGTCCTGGAACGGGTGAACATCAGGGAGCAGGTGGTGTGGTCTCAGCCGGCCGGCGAGGAAGACACTCAGATGATGGCCGAGGACTACCTGCGGATGGGCATCACCAAGGCAAGCCGGATGGAGCTGCCCGAACCGTATAAGCCCGAACAGGAGATGTCCAGGGAAGTCCTGGTGGTGGGCGGTGGTATCACGGGTATGACTGCGGCTCTCGAAGCTGCCGACGCGGGGTATTCCGTTGTCCTGGTGGAAAAGGAAGCGGAGCTCGGCGGTTTTCAGAAGAATGTATCCTTCAAGGTCACCTTTCCGTACAAGGATGTGACAGCCAATGACCTGAGCGGACTGGTGGAGGCTGTCGGGCGGAACGAGAACATCAAGGTCTACACGGGGGCAAAGGTCGAGAAGATCGCGGGCGGCCCCTGCGTCTTCGACGCTACCATCCGCCAGAACGGGTCGGCGGCCGAGCACAAGGTGGGTTCCGTTGTCCTGGCGGCCGGCTGGAAGCCCTATGATCCCGAGAAACTCGACAAGAAGCTCGGATACGGCGCATCTCCCAACGTGATCACCAATGTCCAGTTCGAGGAACTGGGCAAATCCGGAAAGATAGCGCGGCCAAGCGACGGGCAGGCGGTCAGGAATGTCGCGTTCCTCCAGTGTGCTGGACAGCGTGATCCCGCTCACCTGCCTTACTGTTCATCGGTGTGTTGTTTCACCGCTTTGAAGCAGGCTGTCGTCATCAAGCAGCAGGATCCGGACGCCAATGTGTTCGTGGTCTACAAGGAAATGCGCACTCCCGGCCAGGGGGAAGACTTCTTCCGGAAGGCTCAGCAGGAAGGTGTCATCTTCATCCGAAGCCAGGACCCGACGGTCGTGACGAGCGGCGGCAGGCTTGCGGTAGAAGCCCTCGATGAGCTCCTCGGCGATACGGTCCTGCTCGATAACCTGGACCTGGTGGTGCTCGCCACGGGAATGGTTCCGATGACGGCCTTCGGCGATGAGTTCAAGGCTCAGAAGAAGGAAGGGGAGGAAGAGATTCAGGTTCCCGCCGATGCCATCCGGGTTTCGGACATTCTCAACCTCGAATACCGTCAGGGTCCCGAAATTCCCGCGCTTCAATACGGTTTCCCCGATTCTCACTTCATCTGCTTTCCCTACGAAAGCCGCCGTACCGGTATTTATCCCGCCGGCCCCGTGAGGCGCCCGATGGGCATTGCCGCTTCCGAGGAGGATGCCGCCGGTGCAGCCATGAAGGCGATCCAGTGCATGGAACTCACCATGAACGGTGCCGCGGTGCACCCGCGTGCCGGGGATATGAGCTATCCCGAGTTCTTCATGCAGCGCTGTACGCAGTGTAAGCGTTGTACCGAAGAGTGTCCGTTCGGAGCCATCAACGAAGACGAAAAAGGCAACCCTCTGCCTCAACCGACGCGCTGCCGCCGCTGCAGCGTCTGTATGGGTGCCTGCCCCGAGCGCATCATCTCCTTCAAGAACTACTCCGTGAGCATGATCGGCGATATGATCAAGTCCATCAACGTACCCGACGAATACGAGGAGAAGCCTCGCATCCTGGTGCTCGCCTGCGAGAATGACGCCTACCCGGCCCTCGACATGATGGGACTGCGCCGCATGACCCACAATGCGTGGGTTCGTGTGATCCAGATGCGCTGCCTGGGTTCTTTGAACCTGGTCTGGATCGCAGACTCGCTGTCCAAGGGCATCGACGGCATTCTTCTTCTGGGCTGCAAGCATGGAGACAACTACCAGTGCCACTTCGTCAAGGGAAGTGAACTGGCCAGTATCCGTTTGAGTAAGGTCAGAGAGACCTTGGATCGTCTTGTGCTGGAATCGGATCGAGTTCGCTTCGAGACAGTCGCCATTACGGACTACGATAAGCTCCCCGCTCTTCTGGACGAGTTTGCCGAGAGACTCGTCGAGATCGGTCCCAATCCTTACAAAGGCTACTAACGGTCTTGTATTCCTCTGCCCTCCGGGGCAGAGGAATGATGATAGTCAGGAGCCGGAGGTCGAAACTTCTGGTGATGTTCGCTCACGGCTCCGCGACTCCTGATGTCGTCAGGCTTTGCTTTTCGAAAAAGCGTTTAATTCGAAACGTGTCAGGAGGTATCGGGATGAGCAACAGAGTCGACCCCAACTTGATCAAGGACCTGCAGTCCTTCGGTTTGAAGGATGCGGCCAAATGTTACAACTGCGGAAACTGCACGGCGGTCTGCCCTCTTTCCACACCGGACAATCCGTTTCCCCGAAAACTCGTCAGATATATTCAGCTGGGACAGAAGGACAAGATCCTCACGTCGCCTGAACCCTGGTTGTGCTACTACTGTGGGGATTGTTCCACCAACTGCCCGAGGGGTGCGGATCCTGGAGAAACCATGATGGTGACCCGCCGCTACCTCACCTCGCTCTATGACTGGACCGGTTTCGCCAGGAAATTCTACACATCCGAAAAGTTCGAAATCATGGCGATCACCATTGTCGCCCTTCTGGTTGGCATCGGTCTTCTGCTTTTCAACACCGGAAATCCCAACTGGGAATATGCACACATCAATTCCGTCTGGCCCTCGGACAAGATCGAAATCGCCGACCTCGTCATGGCCGCCATCCTCTCGTTCCTGCTCCTGAGCAATGTGTTCCGATGCTTCAGGTTCGTGATGGGGGACCTGGCCTTCAAGATTCCGTTCAAGGTCTACGCCGGCCAGTTGAAGGAACTCCTCATTCACACCGTCACTCAGAAGCGCTTCGGCCTGTGCACGGACAAAATGCAGTGGTTCGTTCACCTCATGATCATGACGGGCTATGCCTCGGTCTTCCTCCTGGTTGTCGTCTTCGTCAACGGACTCGGTTTCGATAACCTCAAATTCCAGCGCGACCTGCCCGAATACTCTATCTGGCATCCCATCAGGCTGGTCGGTTATTATGCCACCTTCGCCATCATGTACGGAACCACCTACGCCATTATCGGCCGCCTGAGAAAAACCAAACCCGTCTACAAGAATTCTCATCCCACTGACTGGATGTTCCTGATCCTGCTCCAACTCACCACAATGACGGGCATCTTCATCCACTTCACCCGCCTTCTGAACTGGCCTGCCACCACCTATTTCCTGTACATCATCCACATGATGGTGGCCGTTCCCATGCTGGTGCTCGAAGTCCCCTTTGCCAAGTGGGCTCACCTGGCTTACCGTCCGGTGGTGCTCTTCCTGCTCAAGGTCAAGGAAGCCTGGCAGCAGGAACAGGCTGTCACTGAACCTCAAGCTGTCGCAGAACCCGTCACGGCTGTCGAACGGAACTGACGGCTTTCTCGATAGGCACCTGCAGCACTTTCCGAAGTTCGACCGCGAGGATGTGGGAATCCGGAGCCAGGCATGGATTTCGGATTCCCGCACCTGCCGGAAGAACAGGTTCATCCGGCAGACTTCGATGACCCGCGGGCTCACAACCGACTGTGAAAACGCACAAGAAACGATTGATCAGCTGATCTCTCAAGAACGGGCCAGACAGTTCCAGAATTTTTTCTCACAAAACGAGCATCTCCGCTGTCTTTCGCGGATCCGGTGCTTTTCACACAAAGGATCGATGGCATCACAACATCATTCCCAATACGACGTCATTGCCTCGACATCGTCATTCCTAGGAAAATCACTACGTCATTGCCTCCACACCGTCATTCCAGCGGAGGCGGGAATCCAGTCCAGGCGCAGATCGTGCCATAAGGATCTCTCCACCTGCCGATTGCCTTGCTCTGTCCATCTAGTCTTCCAGTTATCTTCCAGGCTCTTTCCCATTTCTTGAAACTGTTCCGCCCGGCACGGTTACTTTTCCTGGATTCCCGCCTCCGCTGGAATGACGGTGTGGAGGCAATGACGATGTTGCAGGACTGACGATGTTGCAGGACTGACATTTGAACCGGGTATTCTTAAGCTAGTTGCCCCCTGAACCTTCGGGGCACGAAGCAACTCCTGCGAGGTTTCTTCTTTCGGGAGTCCGGCCGGGGGAGATTCTGCCGCACTGGAAAATGCGCGATTTCAAGGGTGCAACGATACCGGCTGAGCACCCGCGCTCAGGCACGCATGCAAAGGGCTGTTCCTGATACAGGCAGGCCAAAGCGATCTGCCCGGCGAGTCGTCCTTCCTTGTGATGGGTGTGGAGAACCGCCGGCGGACGGTGGCTGAAGTGCATCCACGGCTGAAAGTAGGCCGGTGAGGAGGCGATCTGACGCAGAACAGACCATCGCCGGTTGCCGAAACTTTGGCACTGGCAGATGGCGGGCTATTGAAAGAAGCGCCAAATGGTGCTTGATGAAGCCGGCCTTATCTGGTACTTGGGTGAAGCGCACAGGGTCCGGCGATGTCGCGTTCTGCCGCCGGGCGTGTCCCGGGGGAGAAGTGAAACCGGCTGTCTTGCCGTATTGGAGAATATTGAAAAGAGGATAGAACACCATGGCCAAGGAAAAGGAAGCTCAAATCGTACACTCTTTTCCCAAGAACCCTCTCGAAGAGGTTCGAGCCTCTTTATCCATATACAAAGGGAAGCAATACGTGGACCTGCGGATTTATTACAAGGGGGATGACGGGGAATACCATCCTTCGAAGAAGGGGCTCACCATTTCACTCGACCTCTTCGCGGAACTCGAGGAAAGCGTTCGAAAATTGAAGGATGCAATCGGGGAATAATATCCGGAAAAAAAGTCCCGGGATATCTTCGGCCGGGCGGCGCGCCTGCAGCCCGGGTCAGCCTCCTCCAACGGGAGGGAAAAGCCCGACACACTCGCCGCCCTTGAGAGGTGTATCCCATCCGGAACCCACTCCATTCACCATGATGAGCTTCACCTCGTCTCTCGGGATACCCAGGCCTTCGGCCACGTCGGCGACGGTCCTGCCGGGTTCCATATCCACTGCAAGACCCATGGCGCCGCTGTAGCCGGGAACGTGTCTTCTGAGGGAAGCGGCAAGAAACACCTGCAGGGGCATCGGGACTCCTTTCCTGCCTATCGATCTCAGCTGGTGGCGGCGCGCCGGTACACCCGCTTGATGTGAACATTGGACACGAGTGCGGTGTATTCCTTGCCCTTTTCGAGGTCGACGCGGATGGTCTTGTTGTCGATCTCCATGTAGCGGGACAGCACGGCCAGGATGTCGTTTTTCAGCGCTTCCATGATATCGGGAGTCAGGTCCACCCTGTCATGCATCAGGACCACCTGCATCCGCTTTCGAGCGACTTCGCCGCTGGCTCTTTCTCCAAAAAACCGCCGGATTGCTTTCAGCATGGAATGATCCTCCTTCTCAGCTCCAGATGAACCGTTTCATTCGGCCAAAGAATCCCTCCGCACCATTGTCGTCCAACGGCACGTTTTCACCGTTCAGGCGAGCTGCTATTCGCTGGAAGGCCACTCCCGCCCTGCTGCCCCTGTCGTGCACGAGCGGGATTCCGCGGTTCGTCGAAACCACCACATCTTCGCTTTCCGGCACCACACCCAGGAGAGGCACGGCCAGAAGACCGACAATGTCCTGAGTGGACATCATGTCTCCCTTTTTGACCATTTTCTGATTCAGTCTGTTGATGATGAGATGAATGTCGTGAAGCATGGCGGCCTCGAGCAGTCCGATGACCCGGTCTGCATCACGGATGGCCGACACTTCAGGAGTCGTAACGACCAGGGCTGTCTGCGCTCCGGCCACGGCATTCTTGAACCCCTGTTCAATGCCTGCCGGGCAGTCGATAAGGACAAAATCGAACTCCTCCATCAGTTCGGCGCACAGGGTTTTCATCTGTTCGGGTTGAACGGCGTTCTTTTCCCGGGTCTGCGCCGCCGGGATGATGTACAGGTTCGCAAGCTTGCGGTCTCGAATCATGGCCTGCTGCATCCTGCACTTTCCCTCGATGATATCGACCAGGTTGTACACGATGCGGTTTTCCAGCCCCATCACCACGTCGAGGTTCCGCAGCCCGATATCCGCGTCAATGAGGACGACGCTGTACTTCTTCTTTGCAAGCGTAGTCCCGATGTTGGCCACGGTCGTCGTCTTGCCTACGCCGCCCTTGCCAGACGTCACAACAATTGTTTTACCGGCCATGACTCATCCTATTCATTTTTTCGTTGAAATCCCATAACATAACAAAAGAAAGCGCGTTATACGGTGGTGACTCCTATGGCATCTTCCGTTATTTCAGCTATCTCGTACCGCTTTGGAGTGGGTTTGCTCCCACGGGGCGGGACAGCCACGAGGTCGGCGATGCGCAGCTGATTCGGTTCAATGCTGAGCGCCCAGATCCTGGCCGAGCGATTCCCGGTGGCACCCGCATGGGCCACTCCCCTGAGACTTCCGAAAACAATAATATCCCCCGCGGCAATAACCTCGGCGCCGGGATTGACATCGCCCAGGATCACGCAGTCGGAGGTCGACACGACTCGTGCCCCTGAGCGGCATGTGCTCCGGACAATGACCGGGCCTCCCTCGACGGGCGAAGGCATGGATGAAGACGGCGAGCCGGCGCGCTTGTGCTGCGAGCCCTGCACCGACATGGACAGGTCGTCGCTGATCTTCACTTCGACCAGTCCGGCTTCGGACAGTTCTACGAGGAGATTGTTCAGCGCCTGGATTTCATCACTGCCCAGATGTCTTGTTCGCAGGTCCAGTATCATGTTGGACCGATGAAAAAAGTCGCGGGATTCACTCAAACGCCTTCTCATGTAATCCATTATGGAGTCAAAAGATGCGCTCGGATGAGGCACCAGCGTGAAGCCCTCACGGCCTGCCTTGACCTGCATCGGCAAAGAATCGTTAGACACCATGGGAATCTGAATTCAAAGTCATAGGGTGTAAAATCCTTACTGCCGGAACCGGAGAGAACCCGTCCGGGATCTGTCTGTTCCTCGAAAGGCACCTGAAGGCACCGGCACGATCGCGTGATGCGTGGTACTTTACATCAACCCCCGTTGTCGGGCAAGACCCATTGGCGCAGCTGCCGCCAGCTCTCGATTCGAGGGATCCCCGCCGGAACGGGAATGCGATTCCACGGCTGGTCGAACAGAATAGGCTGTATGCCCTGTTGGGCGAGGAGCGTGCATGTTTCGATGCGATCCTCGACGAAATAGCGGATTCCCATGTTCTTCAGGATGTCGAGCTTGGCTTCGGGAGAGCCGGTCGCACTGACGCGGATCCTCTTCGAGTCCACCTCGGGCAGAATCATGTGCAGCCACTCGATGATCGATTCAGGCCAGATGCGTGCGGTCACGAAACGCAGCGGCCCGGACCGGGACAGCTCTGTAAGAACGTCCGGGGCTCCCGACATGGGAGGAATTCGAAGTGTATTTTCATCGTTGAGTGTAAGGCAGATGAGGTCGTCAATGACTTCCCGGTCGATATCGAGGCATTCGTAAAGATTGTAACAGCCCAGGTCTTCTTTGGTGAGATGGTTCAGTGCATACCTTTCGCGGGCGAGGCGGACGAAAACCGTCATGGTGTCCGCCACGACGCCGTCGATATCGAATGCGAGTTCAGATGGAGGAATGGGTTTGAGGTGAGCAATCATTGTCAACAATCCGTAATGCATGCCTGGACAGGCTCGTCAAACCGAAAGGCGATCTCGTAGACCCCGTCTTCCAGGGTGGTGTGCACCTGGTACCCGACCTTGTAGAAGACGGAGAGCATTCTCCTGTTGGAAGCGAGAACGTATGCCATGAATCCGCTGATTCCCTTGCTCTTGGCAATCTCGCAAAGGTAGTGCAGAAGAAACGTGCCGACTCCGAGTTTCTGCCACTGGGCGGCCACCGCAAAATCCACCTCGGCCAGGTTGGACTTCTGGTCGAGGATATATCGGCCCAGCCCGACAATCTTTTCATTTCCTATTTCACCGATGACTCCGACAATGGCCATTTCATGTTCGTAGTCGATATTGCACATTCCCTGGGTGTTCCTGTGGGGGAAAACCTTCATGGCGGAAAGAAAGCGATAGTAGATATCCTGGTCCGGCAGGGAATAGAAGAATTCCTGAACTCCGCGTTCGTCCGTGGGTTTGATGGGCCGGAAGAAGATCCGGACATCTCCGGGAAAGATCTGGTGTGTTTCCCACTGCCCCGGATACAGGGGTTCGTAAATGGGAGGAAGGATCTGGTCGTCGTAGACGTAGTGGAGCTGCTTCGCTTCCGCAAGGAGGCGCTGCCGGAACTTCGGGTGGGCGATGTTGATCAGGGAAAGGGCGCGCTCCCTGATCGTCTTGCCGTGCAGATAGGCGATCCCGAACTCCGTCACGATATAGCGCACCGTGCTGCGCGAACTGACAACTCCGGCTCCGTGGGCCAGGTGGCTCACTATGCGTGACCTGCGTCCATCGGAAGTGGTCGAAGGCAGAACGATGATGGTTTTCCCCTTGTTGGCACTCGATGCCCCGTGCATGAAGTCGACATACCCGCCGATGCCGCTGTACACCCTGTGGCCGATGGAGTCTGCACAGATCTGGCCGCTCAGGTCGATCTCCAGGGCCGAATTGATGGCCACCATCCTCTCGTTCTGGCTGATCAGTCTCCGGTTGTTGACATAGTCGATGGGGTAAAATTCCACTTCGGGGTTGTCGTGGACGAAATCGTAAAGGTCCGCGCTGCCCATGCAGGAGCTCGTAATGATCTTCCCGTGGTGGATGTTTTTCCTTCGGCCTGTGATGACTCCCTTTCGAATCAGGTGCAGATGCGAATCGGTGAGGATTTCGGAGTGTATACCGAGATCTTTCTTGTCGTCCAGAAATCTGAGGACGGAATTGGTGATTCTCCCTATACCGACCTGCATCGTCGACCCGTCATCGACGAGCAGGGAGACATAGCGTGCGATCCTTTCCGCGACTGCGCTGCGTTCCCTGAATGTGAATTCGAGCAGCGGTTCCTCGACTTCCACGAAATGCCGAATCTGGGACACGTGGATGAAGCTGTCGCCGAAGGATCGGGGCATGCGCGGATTGACCTGTGCTACGACTAGTCTGGCCGATTCCACCGCGGTCTTGCAGATGTCCACCGCTATGCCGAGTGAACAGAAGCCGTGTTCGTCGGGAGGAGAAATCTGCACGAGGGCCACATCGAGCTTCCACATGCTTTCGTCGCGGAAGAGCCTCGGGATTTCTGAAAAATAGATGGGTATGTAATCGGCGGCCCCCTGGTTGACAGCCCCCCTTGTCCGGGGTCCGACGAAAAAAGTCTTGAACCTGCAATGCTCCTGGAGCTGATTCCAATCCTCGGGCACCTCTCCAATGGAAAGATTCTGAATCAATTCAAGGTCGCGGTATTCAGGAATCAGGCTGATCAGCGTGCGTAACAGGAGTTGAGGTTCGCCGCATGCGGACCCGACGAAAATCCTGTTCCCATCGCTGATCACGCTGCGAAGGATGGATTCGGCACTCCCCACTCGCTCCCGGTAGTAGTCTTTCCAACGCTCATCGAAAATCATTCTGCCCGCAATCCTTCAGCCAGGGTTCCACTGCTCAAGTGAAGGTATAACAAAAAGACGCTTCTCATGACAGTGAAGAATTCAATCTTCCATGCTGCCTTCCGAGATGTGTCTTCGTCTGCGGGGAGAGGATCGAGTCGCGGCGTTCCCCGACGATGGGATCTCCTGTTACGACAAATCGTTTCCGTAGGCAGTGGGGGAGGGAGAGGGTGCCTGCCGGAAGCCGCTGCGCTGCGCGAGGAGGTCGAGGTGCAGGGTAGTCCACTCTTCGAGGGGAAAACAGGGAGGATACAGAAATTCCCTTGTGTCGATCTGCTTAAAATAATACTTGCACAGGTTGCAGTAATTGACCCTGTAATGAGGTTCTGTTTCCACGCGGATGTATCCCAGGGATTCATGGTACCGGTTGTCGCAGTACGGGCATTGAAGCCGGTTCATGCCCCATTGGGCGCCGCACCAGGAGCAGTAGCCCCTGTTTTCCCCCAGTCCCGCGAGGTAGAGAAGCGAGGGGAGCGAGCCGCAGATCGGGCAGTAGCCTTTGTGCCACGACTGTGGAAGTGGAAAACGGGCCAGGAGATCGTCGGCCGTCCATTCGATGGAGGGGCGCAGGCAACTGCGGGCCGCAAAAAGAAGTGAGGCCGCATCCGTGCGGGCCGTATCGATCCATTCCTCCCAGGGTTCCATTTCATGGTGCAGGAAGCTCTTCCAGATTGCCTCCCTTTCCCCGCCGTGTTCAGCGAGAGAGGAGGAAAGCAGGGAGCAGGCTTCCCGGAGTTGAGTGTTTTCCGCGGGGAGATGTTCCTCCATGTGACGAAGCACCGCTTCCGCCGCCTGGATATCGATGGGAAAATCCCAGCGGTTCAAAAGAGGGAACCCTGCGTCCCACCGCGTCCGGACTCCCTCCGGACTGATATCGAGGGGATCGAGTGCAATCGTGCCTTTCACCTCGGCCCTGATCGTCAGCAGGCTCTCCAGGAACGGATACAGGTTTGAATACGCAGGTTTTTCGGCTCTTGCCAGCGCGAGAGACTGGGCAATCCTTTCCACTTCCAGGGCTGGATCTTCTTTCAACTGCGATATCCTTCAAGACTCTTAACGGGAAGCTTGTCAGCGGCTTCCCGTTAAGAGTCGTCAGTTTCGGCAAAAAGGCCGGCGTGGTCTCCGCCCCCTCCCTCGACTCTCCACGACGAAGAAGGGGGCGGTTTTCCTCGTACATCATGCGATGGAGCCCTAGACTCCAACAAAGGTTCTGATCAGTCCCTTGGCGGGCCTGGCCATACGGCGAAGAGCCGTCTTCCGGTCGATCCCCGGGTTCAAGCTCGCCACCGCGTTCTTATGATACTTCTTCGGGTCATCCACCACCAGGTAAATCACTCTCACCTCGTCCGCATCGAGCAGCTGAGCCTTGGGATACTTGGGTTTGAGCTTGGCGAGCCGCTCGTTGGCCAGGGCAATCATCTCGTCCAGTTCGCCGAAATTCATGGCTCCCGTGGGACAGACCTTCACGCAGGCAGGTTTGAGGCCGTTGCTCACCCGGTCGATGCACATGGTGCATTTGACCATCGGTCCCTTCTCCCTGTGCCTTGGAATATCGTACGGACAGGAAGAGGTGACTTCTTCATGCGGGGCTTCCTTGGATTTTTCCAGGAATACCACGGCCCCGGTGGCTTCGTCCTGAATGACCGCATCGTCCACGTAGCCTTCGATGGTGTCCTTGCAGGGAGGCACCAGGCAGTGGCGGCACTGGTCGGCAAAGAAGTACCATGCCACTTTCCCGTCCGTTTCCACCTCGCTGAAACGAACCAGCTTGAAGGTGTTGCCGTCCAGGTCAGGGGGATTCTGATGGCTGCCCGTATTCTTCGTTGGAATTGTGCCGTTCCGGTTCCAGTTCTTGCACGCAACCTGGCAACCCCGGCATGCCGTGCACAGAGTCGTGTCTATAAAGAAACCTTTTCCCGCCATGGCTTATCCTTTCTTGCGCACATTGACCATAAAGGCCTTGGATTCAGGAATGCGTGTGTTGGGATCACCTGTGGATGGGGTGAGCAGGTTGGCACTCTCCCCGCCCTCCGGCGGCCAGACCCATCCGAAGTGCCATGGGAGGCCGACCTGGTGCACTTCCTGTCCGAGCACCTTGAACGGACGAAACCGTTTGGTCACGATAGCCACTGCTTCAAGGGAGCCTCTGGGAGACTCCACGATCACCTTTTCCCCGTTGGCAAATCCCCTCAGCTTCGCCAGCTCTTCACTCATCTCCACGAAAACCTGGGGCTCCGCCTCGATCAGCCACGGGAGCCAGCGAGTCAGAACGCCGGTCTGCCAGTGTTCCGTGACCCTGTATGTGGTTCCGACAAACGGAAACCTCGGGTCACAGGTCTTGATGACGTCCTTTTCCGTTGTGTATTCAGGAACAACGGGGTTTGTGAGCCGTGGACTCAGCGGGTTCTTTTCCACCGGACATTCGATGGGTTCATAATGTTCGGGGAAAGGTCCGTCCTTGAGTCCCGGTCCGAAGATCGATGCGATTCCGTCCACTTTCATGATGAACGGAAGCCTCCCGTCTTCACGCGCTGTGCCGTCGGGGTTCTTCAAAGGATACCACGGTCCGTCGGGAACGTCTCCTTTCCACTTGATGCTTGTGTACTTGCCGTCCGCCACGTCGCCCACGAACTCGAGCACCGGTCTCTTGGGGTCCCATGGCTTGCCGGTGAGGTCCAGCGATGCGCGGTTGTAAATGATCCTGCGGTTGACCGGCCAGGCCCACGACCACTTGGGATACAAACCAAGCCCGGTTTCGTCGGTCTTGTCCCGCCTGGCCATGTTGTTGCCGTCCTGGTTATAGCTCTGGCAATACAGCCAGTTGCCGCTCGAAGTCGATCCGTCGTCCTGGAGCAGCGCAAAGGCGGAAACCAGTTCGCCCTTCTTGTATGTCTTGTCCTTTATGGTGACGTCCCTGGTCCAGTAGCCGTTGATGGCTTTTGCCACCAGGTGCGGATTGAAATGCTTGCCCTCGGCGTAATCCCACTTGAGATTCAGGATCGGATCGGGGAACTTGCCCGCCTTGTCCTTTTTGTATAAAGCCCGGATCTCGTTAAAAAGCTCGTAGATAATATCCCCGTCGGGCAGAGACTGGCCGAGAGGTTCCTGGGCCTTATAGCGCCATTGAGTCCAACGGCCGCTGTTGGAGATGGATCCTTCCTTTTCCAGGAATGCGCAACAGGGCAGGAAAAAGACTTCCGTCTTGATCTGCTTGGGCTGCATGCCGGGTCCCTTCCAGAAGGACGCCGTCTCGTTGTCGAAAAGATTGACCACCACCAGCCATTCCAGGTTCGCCATCGCCGCCCTGGTCTTGTTGGAGTTGGCCCCGCTGCAGGCGGGGTTCATGCCCCACGAGAAGAATCCCTTGAGTTCCTTTCGGTACATGGCGTCGAAGAGGTCGAGCCAGCTGTAGCTCTTGCCGTCCTCGAGCCGGGGAAGCCACCCGTATCCGAATTCGTTCTCGGGCTTGGCCGCATCTCCATACATGGCCTTGAGAAAACTCACCACATACTTGGGCCTGTTCTGCCACCAGTTGGCGCTGAGCGGTTCCTTGGTGACAGGTGTGAACTTCTTGTTGTATTCCTCGAGCTTGGCCAGCGACGCAGAGGGAGTGGGCAGGTAGCCCGGCAGAATGTGGTAGAGCAGTCCCTGGTCCGTGGAACCCTGAACGTTGGATTCGCCGCGCATGGCGTTGACTCCACCTCCAGGAATCCCCATGTTACCCAGCAGAAGCTGAATGATGGTCATCGCCCGGATGTTCTGGACGCCTACCGTATGCTGAGTCCATCCCATGGCATAGAGAATCGTTCCGGCCTTGTCTCGGGCTCCCGTTGTCGAGTAGGCCTCGAAAACCTTCAGCATGTCCTCTTTCGGCGTTCCCGTTATGCTCGATACCGTATCCAGATCGTAGCGTGAATAGTGTTTCTTCAGCAACTGGAAGACGCACCGGGGATGCTGCAGGGTCGGGTCCTTCTTGGGAACCCCCTTTTCATCCATTTCGAAAGCCCAGGTGGATGCGTCGTAAGCCCTCTTTTCGGCGTTGAACCCGGAAAAGAGGCCGTCTTTGAAATCGTACTTCTCGCCCACAATGAAGGACGCATTGGTATAATTGACGACGTATTCATTGAAATACTTGTTGTTTTCAATGATGTACTTGATCATGGCTCCCAGAAAGGGAATGTCCGTTCCCGACCTGAGAGGCGCATAAATGTCGGCTTTCGTGGATGTGCGAGTGTAACGCGGATCTACGTGAATGACGACTCCACCCTTATCCTTGGCTTTCATAATCCAGCGGAAGGAGATGGGGTGGTTTTCGGCAGGGTTGCTGCCCATGATGAGAATGCAGTCGCTGTTTGCGAAATCGATCCAGTGGTTGGTCATTGCGCCGCGTCCGAACGACTCTGCCAGAGCCGCAACAGTGGCGCTGTGTCAGATACGGGCCTGGTGTTCGATGTACACAATCCCCAGGGCGCGGAGCATGGCCTGGTAGATCCAGCATTCTTCGTTGTCCATGGCCGCGCTGCCCACCGACGCGATGCCGTCGCACCGGTTGACCACCTGGCCCTTCTGGTTCTTGAGTGTGAACGTGGCGTCGCGCGTCTTCTTGACACGCTTGGCGATCTCCTTCAAAGCCCAGTCCCATGGCTTGGCCTCCCACTTGCTGCTGTTGGGAGCCCTGTAGAGCACCTTGGTCAGGCGCTTTTCGTTTTGCGCGATCTGGTAGGATGAAGCACCCTTTGCACAGAGTGACCCGCTGTTGATGGGATGATCGGCATCCCCTTCCGTGTAGATCACCTGCCCGGTCTTCTTGTCCGTGTGACAAATGATTCCACAGCCTACCGAACAGTAACAGCAGATGGTGGTGGTTTCCTTTGCATCCTTGGTCCGCAATTGCCAGCTGTATGCCTCAACCGTTGAAAGGTCGAGTCCCATACCGCTCAAGGCAAGACCCGCGGTTGCGGCACCAGAGATTTTGAGAAAATCTCTTCGTGTCAGTTTCATACGTTCTGTCCTCCCTCTTGATCCAGTACCACCCGGAAAAATCAGCCCTCCAGACACCCGGTAAGATCCGATCCGACACTACCTGGGAAAATCAGGCCTGCAAAACCAGAATACATGCACTCCCCGGCACAATGTAACTGCCGGGAGCGTTGTGTATTGGGTACCTCCTCTGTGTTGTAGGGTCCGTGCACTAGGGTCAGTCCGTCCAATTCCGATAACCGACAATATAAATCTGAGTGAAAACAAAGGGTCAAAAGGTCAAGCGGAGCAAACCAGAATCCATCGAGACAGTGAGGATTCGAGCCAGAAAAATGAAAGGATCCACGTTGTGATCCATCGCCGGTTACGATGATTGTGAAACATGGTGCTACATTAAACACAATTAATCTACTGTACCCCGTGTTTCGTTGTCAATTCATTATCGCCCGGAAAAGCGAAATAAGCGGCTGTTGTGGCTCATGAAAAATGCGCCGCCTTGCATCCACTCAGAAGGGCGGCGGTGTGTCAGCGACTGCACAAAATGCTCAGGTCATTGGCAGGCACAACGGCAGTCCGGTGGACACGAGGGGGAATGTGGAGTAGTCTGAACAAAGAGGCCCTTCGAGCAGCTTCGGGCCGGAGATCAGAAAGGAGAGGGATTCATGAGCGAGTTCATTGAGATCGAAATCCGGCTCGTGCCCGTTTACGGTTCAGGAGGCCTGCGTTCGAAGTTTCCCGCCCTGGTAGACCTGCTGGAGGAATACGGCTACACGCTGGTGCTCGACAGGGAACCGACCCTGTATCACCTTGTGGATGTGTTGGTGAGAATACGCAATGACCCGGCCGTCCCGGACCGGAGAAAGGGAGCCGTGAACAGGTTGGTGGACCGCTTCGTCAGGATCCGGGATGAGGCCCGCGAACACCTGCTCGGGCGCCGACTCAACGAACTGGACAAGACTCTCTACACCCTGGAGGACCTTTTCAGGGAACTGGATCGTGAGTTGCGATAAGAGCCGGCCCGGCAGAGAAGGGAACTCCTGAGACGGCGGGCCCGCGTGGTGGTCTTTTCCGCCCTCGACACCCCTCTGCCGCCCGCCCTTATATTTCATCACTCGAACGGGTGGCGAAGTACAATCGTTTCTTCTCGGCCCGGCCCCACCGATACGACGTAGAGGGGGACTCCCGCGAGTTCTTCGACGGCTTTGAGATATCGCACGGTGTTCCCGGGCAGGTCCGAAAATCTGCGGACTCGGCTGATATCGTTCTCCCATCCGGGAAATTCCTCGCAAACCGGTTCACACGCCTCGATGGCTTCCAGTTCAGGCGGGATGGCCTGGATCCGCTCATTTCCGCATTTGTACGCCACGCATATCTTCAGTGACGGGATTCCCGTGAGAACGTCCAGCTTGGTGACGATGAGGCCGGAGAGGCCGTTGAGCCTGACGGAGGTATTGACCACGGCCATGTCGAGCCATCCGCAGCGGCGGGGACGGCCCGTCGTCGCCCCGAACTCTCCCCCTCGCTCGCGCATCGCCTCCCCCGTTTCGTCCTTCAGTTCTGAAGGAAAGGGGCCTCCTCCCACCCGAGTCGTGTAAGCCTTGACGACTCCCAGAACAGTGTGAATCCGGGTGGGGCCGATCCCCGCTCCACAGCACGCATTCCCGGCCACGGTGTTGGATGATGTCACAAAAGGGTAGGTTCCATGGTCGATATCGAGATGAGTCCCCTGGGCACCCTCGAAGAGCAGGTTGCACCCCTTCCGGTCCGCGTCCTGCAGGCGCATCGACACGTTGTCCAGGTAGGGAGACAATCGCTCCCCGTAAGCGAGATATTCCTCTTCGATGGATGCGGCATCGAGTGGCTTTTCGCCGAAAAAACGTTCGAGCAAGAAATTCTTTTCTTCGAGATTCCGCTTCAGTTTTTCCCGCAATGCTTTTCGATGGAGCAGGTCGTGCATGCGTATGCCGCCGCGACAGACCTTGTCTTCATAACATGGACCGATGCCACGGCCGGTGGTTCCAATTCTGTGAGCGCCCTTCCGGCCTTCCCGGGCGAGATCCAGGGCACGATGGTAGGGCATGATGACATGCGTGTAGCGGCTGATGACCAGTCTTTCGGGGGTCACAGGCATGCCGCAGTCCCGAAGACGGTCCATCTCCTCGATCAGCACCGCCGGGTCAAGCACCACTCCATTGCCGATCATGCACACCTTGCCGGGATGAAGAATGCCGGAGGGGATGAGGTGGAAGATATATTTCCTGCCGTTGACCACGAGGGTGTGGCCTGCGTTGTTACCCCCCTGAAAACGCACGATGCAGTCGGCCCTCTGGGTGAGAAGATCCACCACCTTGCCCTTACCCTCATCTCCCCACTGTGTTCCAATGATGACGACATTGGCCATAATGATCTCTTTCCACGGTGAATTGCGGCACAAAACTTCAGCGTACGGTGAAAAATACGCCGCAACCTGGAGAAAGTCAAAGAGAACTTGCTTTCTCCCGGCTTCCATGGCGGGCCGGGAAAGGGTTATTCCCGCCTGCAGGTGCGGCAAGTTGGGAGCGGGAAGTTGCGAATCCTGTCGATGCGAACCGCTCCAACACGAAAACCCCCCCTCGATCCCGGCATGGAGATGGAGGGGGGGGCGGTTCACGTCCCGGCAACGGTCGGACCTGCGCCGACCGACAGTGGTAGCATTACATCGAACGCAGTCTCCTGACCCTTTCCTCGATGGGAGGATGCGTACTGAAAAGATTCGCCAGACTCCTCCCCGTCAGGGGATTCACGATAAACATGTGCGCCGTTGCAGGTTTTGCATCCTGCATCGGAATGCGCTCGGAAGCTACAGAGAGCTTTTCGAGGGCACGGGCCAGAGATTCGGGATTGTGGGCAAGCCTTGCCCCGGTTTCGTCAGCCAGGTACTCCCTCGATCGGGAAATGGCGAACTGAATCAGCATTGCCGCAATGGGCGCCACGATCGCTGTGACAATCAGGCCCAGCGCACCCCCTCCACTGTTTTCGTCACTGCCGCCTCGGAATCCTCCGAAAATGGCTGTCCACTTGGCCATGTTGGCCAGCATCATGACTACGCCGGCAAGAGTCGCCGCGATGGAGCTTACCAGGATGTCCCGGTTCTTTACGTGCCCGATTTCATGAGCGATTACGCCTCGTACCTCCTCGGGGGTCAGGAGCCGCACGAGACCTTCGGTCACGGCGACCACCGCGTTTTCCGGATTTCTGCCCGTAGCAAAGGCGTTGGGTGTTCCATCGGGGATGAGATAAAGGCGCGGCATGGGAATGTTCGCTTCGGCCGCCAGTTCCCGTACCATTCTGTACAGCTGCGGTGCCTGCTGTTCGTCCAGGGGCTGAGCCCTGTACATGGAAAGAACGATCTTGTCGGAAAACCAGTAGCTGCCGAAATTCATGATCACGGCAAAAACAAAGGCGATGACCATGCCGTTCCTGCCGCCGAACTGGCCTCCAATCCAGATGATCAAAACCGTGAGTACGGCCAGTAAAAAAGTCGTACGCAGTCTGCTGTCCATATTATCCGTCCTCCTTGATTGTTTTCACTCCATTCATCATGGCAATGAATCCATTTCCTATTCAGCACGGATGAGGATCTTTCGGGACGATTCCCTGCTGCCGGAATTCTTGGGAATGGTAATCGTGAGGACTCCCCGTTTCAGTTCAGCCTGGATTCCATCGGTCATGGCATGCAAAGGCAGCAGGAATTCCCTTGAAAAGCGTCCTTGAACCCGTTCTTCCTGTTTCGGTTTCAATCCTTCCTCCGATGGCCTGGAATTCCTGGTACCTCTGATAGTCAGCCGGGTTTCCACAACCTCGATCTGAAGGTCGCTGTCGGTGATACCCGGCAGATCCGCCATCAGGATCCAATTCTCATCGGTCTCCCAAACATCCGTTTGCGGATGCCATGCGTCCGCCTCATCTCGTTCTCCAGGTGAAAAGTATTCCTCTTCATCGCTCCTGAAACTCTGCCGGTACAGGCTGTCCATGCGCTGCTTCATCGCCTGCAGTGTGTCGACCACTGCCTTCCTTGCCAAGCTCTCCACCGAAACTCTCCTCATCAAATCCGATCTTGTTCAACTCATTAAAATACCATATAAAATTGAACTGGTTCCAGGATGGAATTTAAGGGATGGGCGCCTGGATGTCAAGCCGGGCTCGATTCGCCTGCGACGGATATGGACTTTCCTGCAAGGAATTTATCATTGTGGCCTGGAAATAAGTAGTGTTAATATTTAAAAGATTATCCTTGCACAGATTTCTGAGACCCCGGACGCGTTTGAATCCGCACCGGGCTTGAATGCGGAAAGGCATGCAGGCATGCGCTACACTCAGCATTTCATTCACACCCTGTTTGAAGTACCCAAAGAAGCGGAAACACCTTCTCATGTGCTCCTGCTTCGCGGATCCTACATCCACCCCGTGGCGGCTGGAGTCTACTCGCTTCTGCCCCTCGGCCATCGCGTGGCGGAAAAGATCAAAACCGTCATCCGGGAGGAACTCGATGCCATCGGAGGCCTCGAAGTCACCATGCCCGTGCTCAACCCTGCCGAACTCTGGAAAAGGAGCGGGCGCTACTATGATATCGGCCCGGAACTCTTCCGCCTGAAGGACAGAAAGGACAGGGAATTCGTCCTGGCTATGACTCACGAGGAAGTCATCACGGATATCGCCAGGCAGTTTCTGCGCTCTTATCGCGACCTGCCCGTCATGCTCTACCAGATCCAGACGAAGATAAGAGACGAAGCCAGGCCCAGGGCAGGGCTGCTGAGGGTGCGCGAATTCTTCATGAAGGATGCCTACAGCTTTCATACGAGTTTCGATGACCTCGATGCGTATTATCCCAGGATTTTTAATGCATATCTCAGGATCTTCGCCCGATGCGGCCTCAGGGCCGTTCCCATCGAGGCCGACTCCGGCATCATGGGAGGAACGGGATCCCACGAGTTCATGCTCGATTCTCCTCACGGAGAAGACCACTTTGTCGTCTGTTCACACTGTGATTACCGCGCCAACACCGAAAAGGCCATCGGACTCAAACCCGCCTCTCCACCGCAGGCCAACCCCGATCCGCCCATGGAGAAGGTCTCCACACCGGGAATCAAGACCATCGCCGAACTTATGCAATTCTTCCACACGGGCGAAGGCCGTTTCCTGAAAACCGTGGCGTACGAGGCGGACGGTGAGCTGGTGTTGGCAGTGATCCGGGGAGACTTCAACATCTCGCAGACAAAACTCGTCAATCACCTCAAGGCGATCCACCTGGATATGGCATCCGACGCCGCACTCGAAAAGAAGGGGCTTCATGCGGGATTTCTCTCACCCGTCGGGCTTGCGGATGTGCGCATCATTGTGGACACATCGGTCCATGCCGGAGACATGTTTGTCGCAGGTGGGAACGAACCCGATGTTCACTTGAGAAATGTGAAGTGCGGAAGGGATTTTTTCGTCACGGAACACACGGATATTGCGGAGGTGAGGGAAGGGGACCGCTGTGCCCAGTGCCAGGGCGGAACACTCAAGATTCGCCGCGGCATAGAACTCGGACACACCTTCAAGCTGGGCACCAAGTACACCGCTGCGGAAAGCATGGATGCCACCTTTCTCGATGCCCCCGGGGAACAGAAGCGCGTAGTGATGGGCTGCTACGGAATCGGCGTCGAACGTCTCATGGCCTCTGTTGTGGAACAGTGGCACGACGAAAGCGGAATGATCTTCCCCCCGGGTATAGCTCCCTTTCACGTGGTGCTGACCCCCCTGGGGAAACAGGAAGAAGTCGTCGAGGCGGCCGAGGAGATCTATGCGGCCCTTTGCGGTACCTGGGAAGTCCTGTTCGACGACAGAGACGAATCGCCGGGTGTGAAGCTCAAGGATGCCGACCTGCTCGGGATCCCCATTCGAGTGGTGCTGAGCCGGAGGCTGCAGAAGAACGGCCAGGTGGAAGTCAAGGTGAGAAAGACCGGAGAAGTCATTATCTGCCTGAGGGAGGAACTCCCGGAGATGCTCGAACGGCTCTTTTCGTCTCTGCGTCCTTCGCTGGAAGGGCTGCCCGTGATGATCGAGTAAGACCGTTTGCCTTCGAGGAACACGCTGCGATCGTTTTTACCGGCAGGGACTGCACGCGTATCTTCCCATGATACAATCATCCTGTACCTGCAGGAAATGGCTGGCATGGAAGAAGTCCTTTACCCGTGATGGAGGAACGAGAGATGATGCATCTGAAGAAGATCCTGGTGTTGTCGGCGGCTCTGGCGTTCATTGCCGGATCGGAACCTGCGGCGGCTCAACAGCCTTCAGCCGGTGGAATAAGATCCGAAGCCCGTTTCAACGCCATGGATACCGACCGGGACGGCAGAATCAGCCGGTCCGAATTTGTATCTGCGGCCCAGGCACGGGCGGAGAAGGCTTTCGCAAGGGCCGATGCCGACGGCGATGGCTATCTGTCCAAGGAAGAGCTTCAGAACTCCAGGGGAAAACGGGCCAGGTCCCGCCGTTCCGATCCGCTGCCGCAGTAAAACACCGATGAAGTCCGCTCTTTTCGCCGGCTACGGGATGTCGGGGGATCCGGGCGACGAGGGCGGACCTCCCGCGGGTTCCATTTTCCCACCGCGTTACACCGCCGGTCAGACCGAATAGGCCTCTACAAGCTGATCCATCATCTTATGAAACGCCTCGTGCCTGCCCTCACCGATCTTTTCCCTTTCTATCCGTTCGAATTCGGAGGAGACTCTTTTTTGAACCTCTGTTGAAAGGAATCTGTCCGCCATGGGGAAAAGAACGTTGTTTTCCTTGTCGATGTGCTGCCTGAGGAGACCGATGTAGCTTTCCGCGGATACGCTGAATGCCGTCTTCGCTTCATCCCTTGCAGGTTCCAGCCCTGAAAGGGATTCCACCATCTTCTTCACGAAGCCTCGGCCTGCTTCGTGTTCCCCGAGCATCACCCCGATGGGACCACCCTCGCGCCGAATTCCTTCCTTTTCCATGGCTGGGAATAGAGCTTCCTCTTCCTTCCCGTGATGGCACGTGTCTACAAACACCTGCAAGAATTCGAGCACCTGCCGGATGTGATCCATCGGTGCGGCCTCCCCGGCTTCCATTCCACCCTTGATCGCGGCAAGGACCTTCAACATGAGCAGTATCCCGTCATGTTCCGCCATCAGTTCCTCTGTAGGCTTCATACTCTGCTCCTCCTCTCCCTGAATTCGTGTCGTCTTCCTGCATTGACCGGTAGTCGCATAAGCCATCTGAACCAGAACAGCTGCTGCCGTTACTGTCCGGTCGAGTCTTTCCGCAGGCGGACATGGAGCAGGTTCCTTGTCCTCCTGTCGATCTTGACCCGATCGTCGAGCCGGTGTCCGATGATCCAGCAGATCTTCTCTTTGTCGCACAACAGGAAAACCCGTCTTCTCTCGTTCTTTGGCACCCTGGCGTCGGTAAAGTAATCCTGGAGCTTCCTGCTTCCGCCCATTCCGAGAGGGCGGAAGCGGTCTCCGGACTGCCAGGATCGCACGGTCAAGGGCCACCTGACGTTGTCTGCGTCCAGGTGGGCTTCCAGGGGCGATCCCGTTCGATAGAATTGTTCACCGTTCCATTCGGGCATGTGCCGGAGGGTCAATTCGAGCAGACCATCCAGCAGAGGGTACAGCCCGGGTTGTTCCACAGTCAAAAATGAAGCGGGAACGGAATCTTCCCGGTCGGACCCCGGTTGTCTTCGGGCGAAAACAAGGCCTTCAGGTTCGATGGCCGCTTCGACTTTCCCCGGCAGATGTAGGGATCTGCCGGGCCTTCCCGATTCGATGAGCCGGACAACCGACTCGATGTGCACGGCATAGATGCCGGAGAGGTTTCCATTGAGTCTTTCGACGGCGGTTCTGATCAGGCGCCGCAGGAGAGCGATGTGCGGCGGATCTGCTCCAATCCGGAGAACGACCCGAAAAGGAGTCTCCTCCCGGCACACCGCAGGCCAGAGACTTTCAATGTATTCGTTCCAGAAGGACTCTTCGTCCCGAACCAGTCGGGCATGCCTCATCAGGGTGTGAGCTATTCCGGCATGAAATGTCTTCTCGAGAAGAGGCAGGACCTTCAGCCGCAGGATGTTCCTCTGGCAGAATGGTTCCTGGTTGGAGAGGTCTTCACGAAAGTGCAGCACGTGGTGTTGAAGATAAGCGAGGACGTCCCGGCGGGTGGTCGAAAGCAGGGGGCGGATGATTCCTTCCCGGGTTCTGGCGCGCATTCCCTGAAGGCCCGACGGTCCGGTTCCCCTCATCAGTCTGAGCAGGATCTCCTCGACCTGGTCGTCACCAGTATGCCCTACCGCGATTTTCGCCCCGCCGGCGTCCGCTGCCGCCTGCCGGAAGAATCGATGACGGCAGGCGCGGGCGGCCATTTCGAGAGAGAGGCCGTGATCTTTCGAACAGGCTTCCACGTCGGATTCTCCCCGGATGAAGTCAAGGTTGGATCGTTGCGCGAGCGATCTTACGAAGGCTTCGTCTTCGTCGGAGGCGGTTCCTCGAAGCCGGTGATTGAAGTGAAGAACGGTGAGCCGGCTGATGCCGAGAACGGGTGAGAGGCAACGGAGGACATGGAGCAGAGCTACGGAATCAGGTCCTCCGGACACGGCCGCGAAGATGGGCTCGCCCGGTACAACAAGCTTCCGGCTTCGAATGAAATCGAGCACATGCTGCTGAAAGGGGTGGAAGTCTTCCATGGGCAACGACAATGAGGGACGCGGCATCGAGTGTCCGCCTCCTCGATCCCTTGTTTCTTCCGCGTCCACTCCTTTCCTGTCTTCACTTCATGGAGATTGAGTGTTTCCGGCGGACCGGAAATGAACCCCGCCGCGGAGATTCAGGTTGTTTCCAGGTCAACGGGCCGGGGGATGGGGCGGCCGGAAGTCTCCGTTCCGGGAGATTCAGAAGTCTTTGCGGGGAGCAGCGCAATGGCGTCCTTCTTCTTCCTGCCGTTGATCAGCAGCTTCCCTTCGCTGTTCAGGACCGTGTTGTCTTCGAGGATGATGAGGCCGAAGCGTTCGGCGACCTCACTCTTATACTGGTATTCCATGGACCTCTTGCGCAGCTGGTAGTTGAGCACGATAAGGATAAGAGCGAAGACGGAGGCCAGTGCGAGGATCACTGCGGCGGACAGAAGCAAAATCCTGACAGACTGTTCGCCCACAGTGCCGATGAAGCCAAGGATGACGTCGATCTTATAGAAGAACGCGACGGCTGTTCCAAGAAGCAACAGGAGGGCCAGGTAAGGGAGCCGCTGCAGCAGGTTGACCATCCTGTTGATCTTATGGATTCGGTCCGCCTTGCCCTCCACGGGTGCATCGCCGTCCTGCACGGAGGAAGCTATCTCCGCCTCGGTATCTCCGAAGTACTTGTTGAAGCCCACGATGACCATTCCCACGAGAAACGTAATGGCAACGGGGGTCAAAAAGGCAACAAGGAAGTAGGTCTTCCATGGGAAGGTCGTTTCCACAGGGCCGAAACGGTCATGACCGCCGTCTCCCAACTGGTAAAGCCAGCAGATCACGAAGATGAGTATCTCGACCCAACCGAGGAAATACAGGTACTTCTTGAAGAGTTCCTTGCGCTCGGCATCGTCGAAAAGGGTACCAAGGCCCTTCAATGGCTTAACGGAAGGTTCCGTCGGGTTTTTCATGGGTGACCACCTGTTTTCAACTTTTCTTTTATTTTGACATCTCTTGAGAAATACTTGATATCCACTTTGAAGCAGGATAACAAATGGCAACTCGGGGGTCAACCGGGTTCTGGGTGCTCCGGCAAGACAATGGTGTCTTCTGAAGCCGCCTCGGGCGCCCCCCGGATCGACCGCCGGGCACCGTCCCGGTGCCCGGAAAACCCTGTGGTTCCGTTCGAACGGAAGAATCGAGTAAACGGGAGAATCAGATGTCCAGCAAAACGGTTTATGAAACTCATTGCCCCGGGCTGCAGCTCCTGACGCGCGGGAAGGTGAGAGATATTTACGACCTTGGAGATACGCTGCTTATCGTTGCCTCGGACCGCATCTCCGCCTTCGACGTGATCATGCCCGATCCCATACCCGACAAGGGGAGGATTTTGACTCAGCTCAGCGAATTCTGGCTCAACTTCCTCACCGACATTGTCGACAATCATCTCATCAGCACCAGGGTATCGGAATTCCCCGAGGTGTGCAGGCGTCACGAGGAGGCCCTGGCGGGAAGAAGCATGTGGGTGAGGAAGGCCCGTGTGCTTCCCGTGGAATGCATCGTGCGGGGCTACCTGGTCGGTTCGGGATGGAAGGACTACAAGCAGACGGGCTGCGTGTGCGGAATCCCCCTTCCTCCCCACCTCGAGGAGGCCGGCAGGCTTCCCGAAACCCTCTTTACGCCCTCTACCAAGGCCGAAATAGGTGATCATGACGAAAATATCTCCTTTGCCCGGATGATCGAGATCATCGGCGAGGATCTCGCTCATCGCGTGAAGGATATCAGCATCAGGCTGTATGAAAAAGCGGCGGCGTACGCTCTCGAACGAGGCATCATTCTTGCCGATACCAAGTTTGAATTTGGAATTCACGAAGGGCGGCTGATCCTCGTGGATGAAGTGCTGACTCCCGATTCGAGCCGCTTCTGGCCGGCGGATCGCTACATGACGGGAACGAGCCCCGAAAGCTTCGACAAGCAGTACCTGCGCGACTACCTGCTGGCCAGCGGCTGGAAAGTTTCCGATCCGCCTCCCCATCTTCCTCCTCAGGTGGTAGCCGATACTCGTAGCCGCTACATCGAAGCCCTCGAACGCCTCCTGGGAAAGGGGCCGGCCAGTTGACATGAATGCCTTGTTCATCCCTGTCAGGCTCGAAAATCTCGACTGGCAGGAAAGATCTTTCGAAATCAGGAGCTGCACTCCCGACAGCCGTCTCACAGAATCCCTGGATCGGTTCGGCATCCTGGTTCCCCCCTGGGTTCTCGATAACGGTGCCGGTGAATACATCCCGGTGGACGGATTCAAGAGGCTTTCCCACGCGCGGGAGAAGGGCGTTGCCAGCGTCGAATGCCGTGTTTTTGACTCCACTGCTGCGCGCGGTGACCTGCTGCTCACAAGAATCGAAACGAAGCTTTTCGAAGGGCCGCTCAACTCTGCCGAAAAAGCCAGGATCGTTTCCTTGCTTTGGGAAACGGTCTCATTCGAGCATCTGTGCGAAAAGCATCTGCCTGTGCTGCAGATTCCTGCCCGCCGGGAGGTCGTCGACCGGTGGCTTTGTCTTGCGGCCCGGGGCGACGCTTTCCTTGAAGCCGCGGCCTCGGGGAAGATCTGCGACCGGGCTGCCCTGCTCCTGGCGGAATGGGAAGATGCCACAGGGGAAAAGGGGCTGGGTATTCTGAAAGATCTGCGCTGCAGTGCGAGCATCCAGGTCGAGATACTCGAAGGGATCATACAGATCGCGCTGCGGGACGATGCGTCCGTCGGAGATGTTCTCGGCCGCCGGGATTTCAACGCGGTGCTCGATGATCCGCATCTCAATCATCGGCAAAAGACTCAGACCCTGCGATCCATTCTCACGCGTCTGCGCTTTCCGAGACTGCGGGCGAGAGAAGAACGCTTCGCCAATGAAGTCCGCCGAGTCCGTCTGCCCGGGGGGGTACAGATCGTTCCCCCTCCTTCCTTCGAAGGAGACCACTGGCAGTTGAACCTCCACTTCTGCGGCATCCCCGAACTGCAGTCGCTTCTCGACGAAACCCGGAGGATAGCCGGGTCTCCTGCCATGGCAAAGCTCATGAGTTCAACTCAGCGGGAATCCATGGATGAGACGGGCACCCCCGTTACCTTCCGCAAGTGAAAGGAGAAGTCTTCACAGCCGTCATGATCGTCAAGCCTCCCGGGAAGATCCGAGTTGAAGAAGCCGTTCTGGACAGTGACCTGGTGTCCACTCTCCGCAAGAACCTGCCCCATGCGAAACTGGAAGTTGCAGACAGGATTTCGGAAGCTGTCGAGCCCGACCCGGATGTCGTGGAAGTGGTTCATTTCAAGGGCCGCTTTCTCAAGTCATGTCCCGGAACACGCCACTACTTCTGCTGCGGATACCGGATCCTGCATTTCGGAGTCCAGTGCAACCTGGCCTGCAGCTACTGTATTCTGCAGGCTTATCTCAACCTGCCCAACCTCAGGCTCTTCGGAAACACGCGGGAACTCATCGCGGAACTCGAAAGCGAACTCGATTCCCACACCGAAAGACTCCACCGCATCGGCACCGGCGAATTCACCGACTCCCTGCTGCTCGATCCCTGGACCGAATGGACCACCAGGCTGGTGCCGCTTTTCGCTCAACGAAACAACGCGGTACTCGAACTCAAAACCAAGACAAACTTTATCGAAAACCTGCGTAACCTGGATCACCGCGGGCACACCATCGCCGCCTGGTCACTGAACGCGGGCCTGATTGCAAAGCGGGAGGAACCCAGGGCGGCGAGTCTCGACGAAAGGTTCCATGCGGCTGCCCGCTGTGCGTCCTGGGGGTATCCCCTGGCCTTCCATTTCGATCCCATGATCGAACACGAAGGATGGAGGAAAGGCTACGGAGAGATCCTGGACAGGCTCTTCGATGCCGTCGATCCGTCTCGCGTGGTCTGGATCAGCCTCGGAGCCTTCCGGTTCATGCCCGACCTCGAGCCGCTGATCCGCGGGAAACACCCGCGGAGCCGCTACATCCACGGAGAATTCATCCGGGGGCTCGACGACAAGATGCGCTACTTCAGAGATATTCGAATCGAACTCTACTCCTTCATGCTCGAACGCATCCGGCGGGTGGCCCCGGACCTTTGCGTGTATCTGTGCATGGAGGGAAGGGATATCTGGCGGGAGGTGTTCGGTTTCAGCCCGGAAGACCGGGGAGGCCTGCCGAACATGCTCGATTCCGCTGTAAAGGAAAGGATGAACACGGGGAACGACTTTGCGGCATAGTCTCCGTCCGCCGTTTATGCACGATTTCCCAATTTTGGTTTTCCATTTGTTCACAATTTTTGATAATAACAAATCTCGTCTCGGCTCGATTCCACGCCGGGATCGTCTGCAGGTCCCTGAATCGGTGCCGCGGGTCGATGCCTGGAATCCGCTGTGACACAAATCAACGCGCAGCCTGGAAGGGAGGAATTGGATGGATTTTCAACTGACCGATGAACAACGCATGATCAAGGAAACCGTTTACAAGTGGGCCGTGAACGAACTCGGCCCGATCCAGGAAAAGATAGACGACGAAGACTGGTTTCCTCCCGATTTTTTCAAGAAATGTGCGGAACTGGGCATCTTGGGTATCACTATCGACGAGGAATACGGCGGCTTGGGGGGCGACGTGCTCATGCAAACCCTGGCGGTCGAGGAAATGAGCCGCATTTGTCCCGCGCTGGCCATGTCCTACGGGGCGCATTCCAACCTTTGCGCCAACAATATTCATAAGAATGCAGGCGCTGAACTGAAGCGGAAGTACCTGCCTCCCCTGGTGGCCGGGGAGAAGGTGGGGGCCCTGGCGCTCACGGAACCCAACGCCGGATCGGACGCCATGAGTTTGCGGACTCGTGCGGTCAGGAAGGGCGACAGGTATATTCTGAACGGCACGAAGATGTTCATCACGAACGGTCCCATTGCGGACGTGCTGCTGGTATATGCCAAGACCAGCCCTGACATGGGGGCCAAGGGGATCAGTGCCTTTATCGTGGAGAAGGATTTCCCGGGGTTTTCCGTTTCGAGGAAGCTCAAGAAGTGCGGTATGCGTGGATCGCCGACCGGGGAGCTTGTGTTTGAAGACTGCGAGGTTCCGGCTGAGAACCTGGTGGGCGGGGAGAACATGGGGGTGAACGTGGTGACGAGCGGGCTCGACATCGAACGCATCGTTCTTGCCGGCGGTTCACTCGGGATGGCTCAACAGGCCCTCGACTACTCGATCCGGTACGCCGTGGAAAGAGAGCAGTTCGGACGGCCCATTGCCGGTTTCCAGATGGTGCAGCAGAAGCTTGCGGACATGTATTCGCGCACGCAGGCTGCCAGGCTGCTGGTTTACAGAGCGGCCGTTGCCGCTCAGAACGCCCGGCGGGGAGGCAAGGGTACGGAGCTGACCCTTTTGGCTGCGTCTGCGATCCTGTTCGCCGCTGAAACGGCGACCTGGGTATGCGACCAGGGTGTGCAGATCCACGGCGGGTATGGGTATTGCCTGGAATTCCCCGTCCAGAAGCTCTGGCGGGACGCGAAGCTCTATGAGATCGGGGCGGGGACGAGCGAGATCCGGCGGATGATCATCGCAAGGGAACTCACCCGCGAGGAATTTGCCAGGAAGGCGTTGAGATAGAACCTCAGGGGCAGGAAATACCTCCCCCGGGGATTGCCGCTGCCGCTGGACGCGGGGGGATGTCCCCGGGAAGGATCGTGATGGAACTTAAAGACGCACAAGGAGGGGGAATGGAAGCTGAGCTGGTTCTGGAAGAACGGTCGGACCAGGTGGTCCTTCTTACGCTCAACCGCCCCCAGGTGATGAACTCCTTCAACTTCGCCATGCTCCGTGCTCTCGAAGCCCGTCTCGATGCAGTGCGTTTCGACCCGGAAGTGCGCGTGGTGATCATCACAGGAGCGGGAGACCGGGCTTTCTGTGCGGGAGCCGACCTTAAGGAGCGGGCTTCCTACAGCGAACGCATGGTGAAGGAATTCATCCACACCATACGCAACCTGTTTACATCCATCGAGTTCATGGAAAAACCCGTTATTGCAGCTGTAAATGGAACCGCTCTCGGTGGCGGCACGGAACTGGCCCTGGCCTGCGACCTGCGCCTGGCTTCGAACACCGCATCCATGGGGCTTACGGAAACACGCCTGGCCATCATTCCGGGGGCGGGGGGCACCCAGAGGCTGCCGCGGCTTATCGGCCGGGGGAAAGCGAAGGAACTCATCTTTACGGGCCGCAGGGTTGGAGCCGATGAAGCCCTGGAGATCGGCCTGGTCAACAAGGTGTGTGCACCTGGAGACCTGATCGGGGAGTGCCGGGCCATGGCGGCCATGATCTGCGAAGCCGGGCCCATCGCCGTTCAGCAGGCGAAGTATGCCATCAACCATGGCATGGAAACGGACCTGCACACGGGCCTGGCAATCGAATCCAACGCCTACCGGGTCGTGATTCCGACAGAAGACCGTCTCGAAGGCCTCGCCGCCTTCAGGGAAAAGAGGAAACCCGTGTACAAAGGCAGATAAATCGGCGCCGCCCTGCAGTCGCGTCGACAGGAACGAGGGCCTCATATGGCGGACACGAAAGCGGAAAACCGGATCTTCTGGGAGAACGAGGAAAAGAAGCTGGATGAGCGCGTCTTCCACGCGGTGTGGCCCGGAGGAGGGGATGCCCTCGAACGGCTGGGAAGGCAGGGGAAGAGGTGTGTTCGGGACCTCATCGAGCGGCTTGTGGATACCGGCACGGAATTCTATGAATTGAGCCGCCTTGCGGGGTTCGGGATGAATTATCCCGAGGTCGAGGACGTGCCCTGCGCGGGGCTGGTGACAGGTCTGGGAAAGATCCACGGCAACTGGACGATGGTCATTGCCAACGACAGTCGAGTGAAGGCGGGCACCTATTTTCCCATTACCTTGAAAAAGCACATGAGGGCACAGGCGATCGCGGAACAGTGCGGATTGAACTGTGTCTATATCGCCGATTCGGGAGGAGCCTACCTTCCCATGCAGGCGGATGTTTTTCCGGACGATCAGCATTTCGGGTCCATGTTCTACAACATGGCGCGCATGTCCGCCAGGGGGCTGAAGCAGATCACCCTCAGCACGGGTGGAAACACGGCGGGGGGAGCCTACATCGTGTTCATGGCCTGCCAGTCGGTCATGATCGACAGGATGTCCTATTCCTTCCTGGGAGGCCCTCCGCTGGTGAAGGCGGCTACGGGAGAGGTCATCTCCGCCGAGGACCTGGGGGGGGCTCGAGTGCACACGCAGATTTCCGGGGGTGCAGACCATTTCTGCAAGACCCAGGACGAAGCCGTCGAGAGGGTGAGGGAGATTCTGTCCATGGAACAGCCCCAGCAGCTCTGCCTGAATCGAGGGTCGGACATGCCGCCCCGCCTTTCTCCCGTTTCCCTCTACGAGAATCTGCCCGCCAGGATTCACCAGGGAATCAACGTGCGGGTGATCCTCGAGGCCATCGCCGACAACAGCCACTTCAGCGAATACAAGAAGCTCTATGCCATGGGGCGGGGCGACAACATCGTCACGGGAAAGATGCGCATCAAGGGGATTCCCGTGGGAGTGATCGCTGCGCACGGGCTGGGGATTATCTTTGCCGAAGCGGCTCGAAAAGCCACGGAATGGATCATCCGCTGTTCGCAGGAGAAGATCCCGCTCCTTTTCGTGCAGAGCTCCCCCGGATACATGGTTGGGTCGGAATCGGAGCACATGGGTATCGGAAAGTACGGGGCGGACATGGTGAGAGCCGTCTCGTGCGCGCAGGTGCCCAAGGTGCAGCTCGTCATCGGTCCGGATAACGGGGCGGCCAATTACGGAATGTGCGGGCGAGCCTACCGGCCTCATTTCCTTTTCTCCGTAATGCGTGCCCGCACTTCCGTGATGAGCGGCCGGTCGGCCGCCGAGGTGCTGCTTTCCATCGAGGAGCGCAAGCGGGTATCCGCCGGGCGGCCCATGAACAGCGAGGAAAAGGACGCCTTTCGCAGGCAGATGGTGGAAAAATACGACGGAGAAGCTCATCCCTTCTACTGTGCAGCCAGGCTGCTCAACGACCGAGTGCTCAAGCTGTACGAGATTCGAGACTGGCTGGGCATGGCCTTCGAGGTCAGCCTGCTGAAACCCATCGGAGACCCGTCGTTCGGGAACCTGCGGTTCTAGAAAGCGTGCAGTGGAACGTTTTCTTTCCGAACCGCGTGTGGCGGAATCCCGGAATGTCCGTGGTGTCCCGGAACTGTTCGATGGGTTGCGGAGCCTCCCTGAGGTGCCGGAGAAGGGATTCAACCCTGCAGGAACCGGAAACGTGCAGGATGTGACGCCCGGTGAGCGAGAGTCTGCGGGGGACTTTGACCCGGTTTGGCGTTCGGGGAGCCCCGAACCCCGGCCGGAAAACCGACAGGCAGTGAATGCATTTCCGCGAGGGTGCCAGGCCCTCACCCCCCGGCATTTTGCCGTTGTGTTGACGACAGAAACGGAGGATTCCCATGGCGGTTCTTGAATATCCCAGGAAGGTTGTTCTCGGTGATATCACGGTAAGAGACGGATTTCAGCACGAAGAAAAGTTCATCCCCACCGAAGCCAAGCTGTGGGTGGCCGAACAGTTGATCCTGGCCGGGTTCAGGCGGATCGAGGTGACCAATTTCGGCAACCCGTCGGGTATGCCCCAGTTCAAAGACGCAGATGCATTGATGAGGAGTCTCAGGGGCAGCAGGAAGGTTGCCGAGTTGATCGACGACGTGGAAATCACGGCCATCACCATCCGGGAAAAGGCGGTGGAGCGTGCCATCCAGGCGCGGCATGAAGGCTGCGGGCCGGATCGTGTCCTTTTCATGGTGTCCACCAGCGAATCGCATCACAAGGTGAATTCAGGCCTGTCCCTCGATGATTACTGGAAGATGTGCGAACACTGGATACCACGGATTCACGATGCGGGGATGAAGGTGTGCGGGACGGTGAGCACCATCTGGGGGTGCCCTATCGAAGGGCCCACGGAATTGAAGAAGGCCGTCGAGTTCAGCAGGCGCTGGCTGGACATCGGGGCCGACGACATCGAACATGCCGACCACGACGGCTCGGCTCCCCCCAACCGTGTCTTTGAATACTACTCCATGATCATGGACACCATGCCGGATCCATCCAGGCACGTGGCCCATTTTCATGTCACTCGCGGATGGGGGCTTGCCAATGTCCTGGCTGCGCTCCAGGCGGGAATCACCCATTTCGAATCCACCCTGGGAGGCATAGGAGGCCAGCCTGCCAATTTCGTCGATGGCGTCCCCGTTGCCGGAACGGGCAAGTATTATTACGAGGACCCCACCATCACCGGGCTCGTCTGCACTGAAGACATGGTGGTCATGATGGACGAGATGGGCATCGATACGGGACTCGATGTGGACAGGGTACTCGAAACCGGACGCATGGTGGAACGCATCGTGGGCAGGAGACTCCGCTCCGAATGCGCGCACAGTGGGAGGATACCTAAGTCTTTGACCGGGCGGAGATAATGGTGTACATATAAGCTTTCCGGCCTGCGGGCGCCCGAGGTTAGGCGGCTGATCCGGACCGGCGGGAGGTGGCACCTAACCCGGGCATCAGGAGTTGGAACTCGGCATATGGAATACGGCTTGAGGAGTTACGAAGCGCTTCAACGGCTTATGTGGTTCCTGTTCTTCCTGGTCTGCCTGGTTGTGGCCTACCCACTCTCCAGCCCATATCCAACCGGAGCTTCGGATCTCTCGAATTCCGCCCGGCCTCTCACACCCGAAGCGCTCAAATCGGCGGGACTCTGGATCGACTTCCAGTGGTTCCACCTTCAGCCCTTCGGGAAATTCATGACCTACCTCGTGTGGGTGGCCCTCGTTTTTCTTGCGGGAAAGCTTCTGTGGCTGGGGGTCCAGTTCACCGGCAAGATGCTCGTTCGCAATCTGCTGGCCAGGCATGTCGTCCAACCTGCTCGGCACCCGGCTCACGTGCGCGGCAGTGTACAAGCCGGGCCGGCCGAATCCTTCCCGGTCGAGGCTCTGCTCGCCGGCGTCGATTCGCTTCCCCTCCAGATCCTCTTTCACCCGTTCCAGCGGCTGCGCCTGATGCTGTCCAAGAGGTCCGGCAGCACGTTTTCCGCCGAAGAACTGATCGAGAAAGAACGTCGGATCGTCGAGATGGACTGGCAGATCCTGTATGGTTCCTGGAGTCCCTACAGGTGGCTTCTGTGGCTGCTGCCGATCCTGGGGCTGATCCAGACATCATGGCTTCTCTACCAGGGTGTTCAACCGGCTCTCGCCGGCCACAAGGAAATCCAGGACGTGTTCGGCTCCGTTCTGAGAAGCTTCATCCCCCTCGGGCAGATCATTGCCGTTACCGTCCTGCTTCGACTGGGTCTGGGCCTGCTCCGGCGCATCGAAGACCTCTATCTCTCCCACGTGGATGCCCTCCTCTACGACAGGTTTCTTTCCCGTCTGCCCTTCCACAGCAGCGACACCCTCATCCTGCTGGAAGCCATGAAGACCCAGTTCCAGGAACTGCATTCAGCTCTGCGCAGACTGGAACGATCCATGGTCCAGGGAAAGGAAGACACCTCCAGGGAGCAAATCTGAATGAAAAAGGACGGAATCCATTCCATGGTGGGAAGCGTGCTGCGCGGCCTGCTCGACCGCCATCCCGCCTTTGCCGCCAATCCTTTCGGGGACTGGAACGAACTCGTGGGCGAACAACTGGCCCGCCATACCCGCCCGGTTTCCCTCAAAGGGAAAACCCTCATCATCGCGGCCTACGATTCCGTCTGGAAGCACCACCTCGAACTCAACGCAGACGCCCTGAAAGACAAAATCAACGGCAAACGCCCCGAACACATTGTCGACAGGATCGTGATCAGGGTGGGTGAAGTACCCGAATCCTCCCCCGTGCTGAATCCCTGCCGTCGAGAACTGGAAAAGATGAAGGCCAGGGCCTTTCGCGTCGGCAAGAAGGAAAAGAAACCCGTCAGAAATCTCACCCCCGAGGAAAAAGAGCTTCTAAAATCTATCTCGGACCCGGAATTGAAAGCCGTGGGCAGACGCCTGCTCAAACGACTCCCCATCGACGAAAACGAATAATTCCGCCGCCTTTTCCATTCTTCAGCACAATTTTCATGCAATCTGCGCAAGAATCTTCACGATGGCTTGCGCGATTCCTTCGGAGATTCCGGGAACCTCCTTTAATCGCGTGACGTCCGCCCGCCTCAGAGCCTGAATGCTTCCGAAATGCTGGAGGAGCGCCTGGCGCCGCCGCGGGCCGACCCCCGGAATGCTGTCCAATACCGAACTGAGCAGTTCGTTTCTGTGCAGATTCTTATACATGGATACGGCGAATCGGTGAGCTTCGTCGCGGAGCCTTTGCAGCAGGTGCAGCAGATCGGGCCGGCTGTGGAGGAACACGGGGTTCTTTCGGCCGGGAAGGTAGATCTTTTCGTACATTCCGCGTCCCTTGTCTCCCCTGTCCCCTTCCCGTTCCTTGGCAATGGAGATCACAGGCAGGCACTCCGCCACGCCGGATTCGCTTACAACTCGCAGAATCCGGTTGAGCTGACCTTTGCCTCCATCGAGCACGAGCAGGTCCAGCCCTGCAGCGAGGCCGGGGTCGCCCTCCAGCATTCGCTGCACCACCTCGGCCATCATGGCGGGGTCGTCGGGTTCGTTTCCTGATTCGATGCGGTAGTGCCGATAGGCGTTCTTGTCGGGACGGCCGTCCTCGAAAACCACCAGGGATCCGACGGCATGTCTTCCCTGGATATTGGAGATATCGACACAGGCCATGCGCACTGGAAGCCTGGGCAGTTTGAGTGCCCGCTGGAGCGCTTCGATGATGCTCGTGTCCCGCTGCTTCCACTTCCTTCGGCTGACGTACCTTTCGCGTGCGTTGTTCCGGGCGATATCGAGCAGGTGCCTGCGGTCTCCACGCTTGACAGGCCAGATGCGAATCCGCTTTCCGCGGAGTTCCGTCAGCCATTCTTCGAGGACTTTTTCGTTTTCGAAGGGCATGGGCACCAGGATTTCGTCGGGGATATACCGGCCTTCGCCGTAGTACTGCTGGATGAACGCGGTCAGGAGTTCGTCCTGTTCGCCCTGGGCTTCCTTGAGGTCGAAATCTCTCTGCCCGGTAATAGCCCCCTGGCGTACGAAGAGGACAACGATTTCAGAGCCTTCAGGTTCCTGGTGAATGCCCAGAACGTCCTGATCGAGGAACCGGTCGGACACGATATGCTGCTTTTCAAGTGTTTCCGTCACGTTGCGCAGCCGGTCGCGGTAGAAGGCCGCGCGCTCGAACTCCAAGTCCGCTGCCGCCTCTTCCATCTGGCGGCGCAGTTCGCGCTGCAGGATGTCCGTCTTGCCCTGGAGAAAAAGGATCACCTGGTCGACTATCCTTCTGTATTCTTCCCTGGATATCCTGCCTGCGCATGCCCCGGTACAGAGGCCGAGCGAATGGTTGAGGCATGGACGCTCGCGCGGGATGAGTTTCTTCCCTTTACACTGGCGAAGCGGGAACAGCTGGTTCAAGAGCTTCAAAGTTTCACGGACGGCGTGGGCGGAAGGATAGGGGCCGAAATAGAGGGCTCCGTCCTTGGAAAAACGCCGCACCACGTCGAGTCTCGGGAAAGGCTCCCGAAGATCGATGCGAAGGGCCGGGTAGTTCTTGTCGTCCCGGAGCACCACGTTGTAGCGGGGGCGATGCTTCTTGATGAGGCTCGCCTCCAGCAGCAGCGCCTCCTTCTCGGTGGGGGTGACCACGAAGTCGAGTTTCGAGGCTCTTTCGACCATCACCCGGACCTTGACGCTCGCCTGGCCGGCGCTTCGAAAATAGCTGCTGATGCGTTTCCTCAAGTCCCTCGCCTTGCCGACATAAAGCACGCTGCCGTCGCCGGCCTTGAATAGATAGACTCCCGGAAGATGAGGGAACGCCGCCGTTTCGGAGAGGAGCGAAGACTCGCCGGAAACCCCTCGCTCGGCGGTCGAGAGACCCTCGCACTGGCGGGAAGATTCGTCCATGTTCATGAACAGGTCCTGGTCCGGGAAGAAGGGAACGAAAAAATGCCGCATACCCGGTGCCATTCAGCCAAAGCACGGCCAAGATCGCCATCCGGTTAAATTCGTTCGAGATTCAAACAGCCTGTGAAGGAACTGACGGTCCGCGGTACATCCGCTGAAGCACTTTTTCTTCATATCCCATTTTATGATCATTTTCCAATGCGGCCCGGGGCCAAAGTGTGAGGAAGCCCACGAAGTACTGGAATCAGGCGCCGGGAACTCGAAGACGGATAAACCAGGAAAGAAACGAACCGGTCAGCACGTTCCCGGCGGCGCAATGAACGGACGCAATGCCGTCTTAAAGTCCATTCAAAGGTCTGGACATATCTGCAGTTTTTTGATACACAACCCAAGCTGCATTCGGGGTCGGGACGTGGCTCAGCCTGGTAGAGCGCTGCGTTCGGGACGCAGAGGTCGCTGGTTCGAATCCAGTCGTCCCGATACCAAAATCAGTAAATGCGGTTTATTGCATCAGGTACAGGAGTGTCGAACCAGGGGTTGGCCAGAGGTCAGACCCTGGACGGATTGATCCCCCGCATCACGGCTGTAATCGGCGGTGCAGAACAAATGGAGAAGAGATATCCGCAGCAGCGGCTATCGATTCCCGGCATCGGATGCGCCGGGAGACATGGGGTACGGGGAAGCGCCGTGGTCGACGCCGGGGCGCCGCACATAGTACCTGTCTCCCCATAAAGTCGGCCGGCCGGCTTCGATGTCCGCCGCAGCAGCAGCAAGGAGGCCTCCCACAATCCACGACCCCGCTACGGTTGCCGGAAACGCCCACAGGGGAGCGTGAGCCACCCGGTGGCTGCCTGCCATGACCAGGGCCCAGACCAGCAGTGCCACAGACGAGATCCCCGTTGCCGTCCGCGCGACAAGATCCATTGCGGGCACCGGGATCGCACCGGTGGTGATGCCCAGCAAGATCCCTGCAAACGCTGCCAGGGGCAGGAGAGTGCCCGTGATTCGAGCGCGCGCGGCCCATTTTCGAAGCCTGCGCGCATCGCACCGGGCCGATTCGGAGTAGATTCGCTTCCAGCCATGCCGGAATTCATTCCAGGATTCGTACATGGTGCACACGAGCATGCCATCCGCGGGCAGCACCGCGGCCCGCAGTCGATTCTCGGCCACAAGCCTCGCCAGTGCCAGGTCCTCGAGCAGTTCCCCCTTGACGGCTTCATGTCCCCCGATGTGCAGGTAGGCTTCGCGCCGGAAAAGCATGAACTGCCCGTTGGCGAAGGCGCGTCGTCGTTCTTCGCGGTTCGCTCGCAGTACGGGGTACTGGTACATCAGTTCGAGACAGGCGGACATCTGGACGAACCATTCGTACCAGCGGTCGTATGTCAGGGTGCTCAGCAGGCTCACGAGATCGGCTTTTCGCTCTTTTGCGAGGGCCACCGTGGCACGGATGCATGACGGATGGAAGCGGGTGTCCGCGTCGGCGAACAGAAGGTAGTCGGAATTTGAAGCAGCCGTGGATCGCTGAACGCCCTGGAACACGGCATGCACTTTCCCCGCCCAGTCGTCTGGACACCTGTCGACCACGACGATTTCGAACCGTTCGTCGTTGCCAATGGCCCGGACCGCCGCGTCGTAGGTCCCGTCGCTGCATCGGTCGAGCGACAGCACGACGTTGAGACCGGGGTAATCCTGGGCCTTGAGAGAGAGGATGTGGATCGGCAGGGAATGTTCTTCATTGTGTGCCGGTACGACGACGCATACGGAATCCTCAAAAGGAGTGCCTTGGGCCGCCTTCAGGCCATCCCGGGCTGTAGGAAGGTCTCGAATGGTCCGAATGAGCCGGTAGAGGCCGACCGACCAGTAGGCCAGCATGCCTGCCGACAGGATGCCGAGCAGGGTTCGGAGGATCAAGAGAACCAGGTCACCGGTAAGCACCGAACCTCCACGCACATTCTCCGCGAAACCACGCAGGGTCCGCGGGTATGGGTGTTCATCTGTGTGTCGATATAGGTCGTCGGGTTCCTTCGCTGGGAAGGGCGGAGCGGACGAAAGGAAGGCCGCATGCTCGGGACGTGCTCACTGCCCCGGTTCGCCTGCCCGATTCCGGGATTACAGGGAAAGCCGGGAGCCTGGGGCCGCTCGAACATCGATGTCCGAAGCTTCGACGGTGAAGGAGAGAAGAGGCACGGGCAACTGTCCCCGGATGCGCGCGATTCCCTGCTTTCTTTTACAGGCTTCCGATGATCCCGTAAAGAGACAATTCGGATCCGCCGGCCGGGCAGACCCCGCGGGTTTCGCGTCGGGTCCTCCGAACGCCGCGCATGTGCGTCCTGCTTCGTTATCTCAGCCGCCGTCAAGCCGTTGAAGGGTATGGTCAGGATGAGAAATGTCCATCCACGATGATCGCCCTCGACACTGTGGAACGCTCCCTGAGCGGAGCCAGCTCCAGGTATTCGGGCGACCCCAGGCAGCTTCGAATCTGTTCGACCGTTTCAAATTCCACCACGATGATCCTTTCCGGGTTCCAGTTTCCGGACAGGGGAGTCACCTTGCCTCCACGAACCAGGTACCTGCCTCCATGTTTTTCGATGATCTCCGGAACCCTGCTCACATACTCGGAGTACATCCCGGGTTCACTGACCTCGATCTCGATGATCAGAAACACTGCCATAATGAACACCCGATCCCCTTCCGAACGGCTGGAGCGATAGCGTTCAGCCAGACCACACAGCAGTCCAGACGCTGAATGGACATTTGCCCGCTATATCGGGAAATCTGAAGAAATCCAACACGGCATCCAACTGATGCTGTTTACACGGATTTGCAATATGGAGAAATTTTATCCAAAATTACGCCAATGTCTTGAGCTCATCAATAGAATTCAGGGGGTGAGTGATGTCTTTGAAGCACGGCCTGTTGTACAAAACCCTCCGGCGCGTTCTTCCTGCCTTCTTAGAAGACCCGGACGGATACGAGTTGTCCATACAAGCCATTCTTATCGCATGAACCGACGTCCTGGTATATTGCGCCTGTCCATCTGCTGGTTCTTGCTTCAAGAAGTTCACGATTGTCCGTTTTTCTGTTTTTTTTCCCGTCCTCATTTGCTTGCTTGAGGACGAGATGCCATGCGTTGGGGAAAGCTGATTCTGACGGTTGGATGGGTATTGTGGATTCTGAGCGCCGTCGGGACCGGTTTTGCGGCCTATCACCACATGGGTGAAAGCGATTCCGAAGAGATTTGGCATCCTCTTGTCCGCGACGGGGATCAAGGTATATGCCCCCGATGGCTGGGCCCAGTTTCATCCGCTGGATCCCGACCCGGACCAGGAGACCGCTCACCATGCTGCTGGCGTACAAGAGGGACGGGGGAGTACCTGGACACGGGAGCCTTGACATCCGACAATAAGCTGGACGGGGAAGGGCCTTTCCGGGTGATGCCTCCTCAGAAAAACCCGGGACCTCCCGGTCAGAAATCCACGGCTCCGAATGTTGAACCTTTCTGACCGGTTAACAACGATGCCGATCACAATGCCGGGTTTTCGACTCGTTCTGCGACCATTATCGAGGTCGAGTCGCTTCCCGAGGGAATCACGGATATCCATACCCTGGAGGCGGGCTGGGAGTGGTTCCCATCGGCGGCGATCTTCAGCCAAGAGCCTTTATGGCCGATCAAGCAACTGTACGGACCGCAGATTCCTGCAGCTTCCTTGCGCTGGTCTTGAGAAAAGAGCTGTGCGGCAGGCTCGATGCCGTCGGGCATGCCTTCGAGTGGTCCGACGTCAAGCAGGACCTCGAAGCGTTGCAGGAGACGACCATCGAGGACAACGGCAAGCGCCTCGCCATCCGCAGTTCCATGCCTCGGAACCCGGGGCAAGGTGTTTCAGGCAGTAAGAGTGGCTTAATTTCCTCAACTTACCTGGCAGGTTACACCCGCACAGAGTCTCACACAAATGTAAAAGGGGATCACATCCACACACCGTGATCCCCATCCAAGTAGCTGTTGCTGCTGGTATTTCCTGGAGCCGGCGATGGGATTCGAACCCGCAACCTGCTGATTACAAATCAGCTGCTCTGCCATTGAGCTACGCCGGCCAAAATCAGTGTTTTGCCTTATATCATGAGGGTTTGCAGGATGTCAAGCAGTTGTCGGGCCGAGGTTTCGGCAGCAACTCTCGTCGGAAGGCGGCGATAATGGACTCCGTTGAGATATTCATCGATATCCCGTGTGATCGGGGAAGGGGAGAACAGGTGGCGGCAGGCCAGGTCCGGCGGGAGACCATGAAATCAGGGACCGCGGAGGCAGGCGAGCGAAACAGCTCAAGACCTGGGAATGCGGCTCCATGGAGTGCAAGGTTTGCCGGTGTTGATATCCGGCCTCGCAGGACCATGCGGAAAAACAATGAGCAACCCCCCGTGCCCATTAGCAAAGCTTTCGGCCGAGGGGAATCCGTCCGGGACGCCTCGGCGGCTATCGCACCACTCCACTGCGCAAAACCGCCTGGACAAACATCCTGCACAGCGGCTCCGATACCCGGTGTTCGTAGACTTCCCCGTCGGGGGTTACTCCTCGAACCCTCCAGTCGTGCAGAAACCAGGCCAGGAGGATTATGCCGATGTTTCTGCGGGCAGTGGGAGTCCGTGCATCGGAGGCAAGTCTTTCAATGGCTTTCATGCCGTCTGTCGAGCAGGGAACGGGATCCACGGGCAGCGATCGCGGTTGGCGTAACGGCGGCAGGGACTTGATGAAATTGAGAATCCTGCCGAGCCGCAGGAGGGTGATGGATTCCTCCCTGGTGGTCGTGTGGGAGATGGGGAAAACGGTGGATCTCAGAAGTGACGTCTTTTCAGGCAGAAGTCCCGCGTCCGAGCAAAGTGAGAAATCCGCACTTCCCGGCGAAGGGTAATAGACGGATACGCCGGCGATGACCGGCAGGCCGGCCAGGTAGAGCAGGTCGGCCAGGGAATCGAAGGCTGCCTGGTGGGGCGCACCCACGATGATGTAGCCGACGGCGTGCATTCCGAGCCTTCTTGCGCATCGCAGTGCGTTTTCGAATGAAACCCGGACGTCGGGCCTTCTGAATCTGGCCAACTGTTCCGGGCAGGTCGAAGCCAGGGAGAGGTTCAAGGCTGTGAACCCTGCTTCCTTCATCCTTCGGATGATTTCGTCGTCGAGAGTGGGAGGAAAGAGGCCGTTCATGGCTCGAAGTTCGAGGTCCGCTGCGGCGAAACGCTCATTGATTCCGTCGAGAAGACACAGGAACCAGCGCCGGTCCAGGGAGATGTTTTCATCCTCGAAATCGATAAACCCGGTTCCGAACGTGTAAACCAGTTCCTCTATCTCGGCGAGCACCGATTCAACGCTCCTTTTCCTGTACGTTATGCCGGACGATCCGCCCATGGAACAGTAACTGCACCGCATCGGACAGCCCCGGCTTGCGGTGACGACTCCGCTTCCCCTGCCGTTTCTCCGGTAGAAGCGCCGGTTCAACAGCCGGAAGGCGGGAAGCGGCTGCCGGTCCAGGTCCGGCACGGCCGCGGGCGGATTCACGATCGATCTCCCGGATGGCCCTCGAAAAGCGATTCCCGGAACATTCCGCAGATCGCTTTTTTCCTTCAATGCCCGGGCCAGCTCCGGCATCGATTGCTCGCCTTCTCCGCGCAGCACGTAATCGACCACCGGGCATTCCAGGACCTTTTCGGGCAAATGCGTCGGGTGATGGCCTCCAAGAACGACGATACACCCGGGGTGGAACCGCTTCACCGCTTCGGCGGTCGTCAATGCTTCGTCGGCGTATGCGGTGAACAGGGACGAGACTCCCACGAGGAAGGCACCCGATTCCTTCGCCTTCTTCCCCAGGTGTTCGAAGCCTGCGCCGAAATGCCTGTAGTGGTGAAAAAGGCCGAAAGGTGAAACGTCGGCACGGCCGTAGCATGCATCGAGGCAGCTCATCTCGGGAGGCAGGTCGATCACGCGGGACCTGGATGTGGCCGATCCGTCCAGGATGTCGACGGAAAAGCCTTGACGGTCGAGCGATGAGGCGATGCACGCCAGGCCGTACGGGATGGTCCGCTTGGCGGTGATGTAGAAGTCCCTTACGGGAGGCTGGATGAGGAGTATATCGGTCATGAGGCGTACACTTTGAACGTTCCAGGAAAAAGATCAGAGATTCATGGACGGGTCTCGGTCGACGGCCGTCTGCACCCGGCGCAGTTCAGGTTCCTTTGCGGCTCTTCGGAGCACCTCTTCGACGAATGTCTGCAGATCGACGTTTGTCCAGGTTTTGACAAAAACATGGCGGCGGAAGCGGTCTTTCAGTTTGACCAGGGGAGCCGGGGACGGCCCGAGGACGGCGATATGCCGTCCGGACTCGCGCAGCTCCCCCGCAACGGTCCGGCACAGGGCGGCAAGAGCCGCCGCTCCCCGGCATGCCTGCGCTTCGCCGGACGCTGTGACCAGGAACCTGAGAAACCGCGTGAAGGGGGGGTACTGGAGGGCGCTTCGAGATTCGAGTTCCCTGTCGCAGAATCCTTCATAGTCCATGGTAAGCACCGACTGCAGGGTATAGTGGCCGGGATTGTAGGTTTGCAGGATCACCCGGCCGGGAGTATCGCCTCTTCCCGCCCTGCCGGCCACCTGCAAAAGCAGCTGAACGGTGGTTTCGCCTGCCCGAAAATCGGGCAGTTGAAGGGCGGTGTCCGCATTGATGACTCCCACCAAGGCGATATTGGGAAAGTCGTGTCCCTTGGCCACCATCTGGGTCCCGATCAGGACGTCCGCCCGGTTGCTTCTTACGGAGTCCAGGAACCGGACCAGGTCTCCGGCCCGGGTCACCGTGTCGCGGTCGATGCGGACGATTCGAGCGTCAGGCAGGAGGCGGCGCACCTCGGCTTCCACCCGCTCCGTGCCGAAGCCGTAGGGAATCAGGGATGTGTTGCCGCATGCCGGGCACCGGTCGGGAACCGTGGTGTCGAATCCGCAGTAATGGCACCGCAGGCGCCGATCGCTGCGATGGTAGGTGAGCGTGACGCTGCAGGACGTACACTGGAGTGCCTCGCCGCACACGCCGCATAGAAAACAGGTGGAGAACCCCCGGCGGTTGAGAAACAGCAGGGCCTGGCAGCCGGATTCGAGCGTTTCCAGAAGAGAGCTCTTCAGCCTTGCAGACAGTACCTTGGGCCGGCCGGGTTCACGCCTCATGTCCACAACCTCCATTTCGGGGTGAGGGCGGTCATGGATGCGCCGCGGAAGTACGAGGGTGTGGTACCTGTTCAGCCTGCTGTGCCGGATCGTCTGGAGGGAAGGCGTTGCTGAACCGAGCACCACGGGAATCCCCAGCATTCTAGCCCGCATAATGGCCACGTCCCGGGCATTGTATCGCAGGTGATCGTCCTGCTTGTAAGACGAGTCGTGTTCTTCGTCCACAATGATGATTCCGGGGTTGTTCACCGGCATGAACACGGCGGACCTGGCTCCCAGTACGACGGATTTCTTTCCTTCAAAAATTTCGCGCCGCCGGTCGTTTCTCACTCCCTGAGGCAGGGCGCTGTGCCAGACGGCGAGGCGGTCTCCGAAACGGTGCCGGAAGAGGGCTTCCATCTGGGTGCTGAGGGCGATTTCCGGGACGAGAACGATGGCTCCCCGGTCCTGATCGAGAGCTGCCTGCGAAAGGCGCAGGTAGACTTCCGTCTTGCCGCTCCCCGTGATTCCAAAAAGCATGAAGGATTCAAAGGATGCATGGCGGATGCAGGGCAGAACGCGCTGGAGAATCTCCTGCTGATCCTCGGTGAGTTCCGGAGGGGGAGTGCAGGGGAGATCCTGTGCGCACGAGAATTCCCGCGGTTCCTTCTGTTCGGCGATTTCGAGAACACCGAGGCTGCCGAGTTTCCTGATCCAGTAATCCGCATTGCCGACCATTCGGCGGATATCCCGGATGGGGAGCCCGTCCCGGGAGGCTTCGAGAAGCCTGACGAGGGCTTGAAGATTAGAGTTTCTCGAAACGAGTTTCGGGTCGGGAGCCCCGGCCAGGCGAACGATCCTTGTCCTGCCGGATCCGCCGGGGACGGACCGCCGGACGCAGCGCTCGATGAAGCCGGCGTTTTCGAGGTCGGCGAGGGCTTTCTTGAGACCTCTCGAGGATGGCATGGAAGAGGTGATATCGGCAATGGCAACGCATTTTCGACCTCGAAGGATACGCAGCAGCCCCTTCGGATCCTCCGCATCGCCTGCCTTCATGGCTGCTTCCGTCAGTCTGTAGCCGGCCTGCGGCACATCGGCGGTGCCCGCCTGGAGAACGGCCTGAATCACTTCCCCGACGGGATAAAAATAATAGGACGATACCCACCTGCACAGACGGATGAGTTCTTCGGTCAGGACGGGGGATTCATCCAGGATGGTTCGGAGGGGGCGAAGCTGGATGTCTGAAGGCAGGTCGGCAGGTGATTCAGCAAGGGAAAGCACCATCCCGACGGATTCGGACCGCCCGAGCGGCACAAGGACTCGCATGCCCGGTCCTGTCCTTTGACGAAGCACGTCCGGGATCGAGTAATGGAGAGTCTTGTCGAGGGCTTTTAAAAGGGCGATCTCCGCAACGGCTTCCGGCACTTTCACGGCTCACTGCTCTGGGTGCTCGATGCCCTGGAATCCACGGAAGCCGGCGGTTTCAGGACGGCAAGAAAGGCGTCACGCTGCTTCTCGAAGTCCTGGCGTTGAGCTCTGGGCAAGGTCTGAACGGGAGGAAAGTCCGTTCGGAGGTAATTGACCGGCTTGCCGTTCCTGGTCATGCGAAAATCGAGAAAGGGTGCGGTTCCGGAATCCGTCGTGCCGACCAGGCCGATCACCTCTCCCTGCGCTACTTTGCTCCCTTTTCTTATGTTCTTTCCGTACCCGGAAAGTTGACCGTAAAAGGTCTTATAGCCTCCCTTGTGGCTGATTTCGATAAAGCGGCCGTTGCGGGGATTCCGTCCGAGGATCGAAATGGTGCCTTCCCCCACGGAGCTTACGGGGGTTCCTTTAGGAGCGGCATAATCGACGCCCAGGTGAGGCCTGTAGATTTTCAGAACAGGGCGAAGGGGCTTGTAGCTGGTTGCAGAGATAACGCGTCGAAAATAGAGGGGACTCTTGAGGAACTGCTTTCGCAGTGAAGCACCCTTTGCGTCGAAGTATTCCTTCGACCCGTCGGGCAATTCGTAGAGAAATGCCTGGATTCGCCTCGATCCGGCGGACATTTCGGCTGCAAGGATCCTCCCGCCCGGTGCCTTCCTGCCTCTTTTCACCAGTTCCTCGAAATGTACAATGAAGGTGTCTCCATCCTGAAGGTCGAAGTTGATGTCCATGTCCCAGGAGAAGATGTCACCGAGATCCGGAATGAGTTCTGCCGGAAGACCGGCTCCGATGCAGGAGTCATAGAAGTTGTCGGAATAGGCTCCCCGAAGTGTGGAAGTAAAGGGTACCGGCAGATCGCCGTCGTTTCTCGATATCCAATGATCGCCGGTTTTGAGCAGCGAAAAGGTAGGGCCGGAAACGGCGGAAAGGACGAACCTGACCGGCTCGTGATCCTGGCGGGAGACATAAACGGTCATTTCGTCGTCCGGCTTGAGCTGCACAGGGCAGTCGGAGCCTCGGCAGGATTTTTCCACCTGCTGAGCCAGCCCCGAGGATAAGCCAAGATTCTCGAAAACCTGTTCGAACGTCTCGCCGGCACGGACCGTGTGGCTCTTCACGATAAAACGATTCATGTAGTTCGATCGAAATTCGAAGGAATCCGGGTAGTCCAATGACAGGACTGCAGGCTGTTCATCGGCCTGGGGAGGCGGTACGGCCTGGTCCGGCGGGGGCGCATCCGGGGGCCGGAGAAAATGATACGAGGCGGCCGCAGCCAATAGAATCAACGCAACGGCACAGATGTACCTGCCGCGGATGATCCGTCTTCTTGGGAGTCTGTGTTCCGGTCTGCCCGGGATCGTTCTAACCACCAGTCTCTTCATGGAGACAGCCAGTGAGTGCCGGTCTCTGCCGGTCTGTAGTCGACTGCGCCATTCCTTGTCCGGTTGGGAGTGTGAGAGTATTAGATCCGAGAACCTCTGCCACAGCGCCCCTCCGAATTCATCATTCAAAGATTCTGCCGAACGGAAGCCAGGGTCGATGTGAGCCGACAGTTCGCCAGTCATTTCTAATAACACAGGGGGAACGACAAGGTCAAAAGCAAAAGGCACGACGGATCACGAACAGATGCTGCATGCCTGGTGTCACACGAGCCTCCTTCCAACTGCCGGCACGTGGATCTGCCGATCGGTCGAAGACGGTTCGACATATATAGTCAATTCCCGCAGGGTGGATCATCCAAATAACGAGCAGCCGGTCTGAAGCTCACAAGAAAATAGAAGTCAGGCTCGGACTGCTGAAGAGCGACGCACCGTGGTTCGTTTGGCGCTTCTTCGTCATGAACCTGAGTGGAAATTCGAGTCGAAGATAGATTCCTCCAGCATTCTCTCACAGAACGCCTACCCGGACGGTTGTCGCACAAAGGTGACACCTGTTTGCCACGAGCTTTATGGAATCATTTTTTCGGGCTATGGTAATCCTCTTGTTTTGGGTCTGCTCATTCAACCGGAGTTTATTTCCTGGCTCGGCCTGTTTTGATGGTTGCTTGTAAGCCCACGGCTCAAGAAGGTTTCCCGGATGAATTCCAAAATCACGATATCTGTATGAATGGTATTTGCCGGGAATGCCCCTTTTGTAGACTCTGACAAAGGGGACGTTTTCGTCGGAGGCTTCCCGCTTTGGATGAAACTGCACGGGGCACTTCCGTGACAGTCGGGCAGCGGTCATGTATTGTGCTATGGGATGGAACGTTACCTGTATCGATAAATGCATCGGTATCCAGGTCGGTTTTCCGCATTTGTACCGCCTGAACCAACATTTCGAGTCCATGCGGACATGTGAAGTCCTTCTCAGCAGAATTTGACGTTCGGTCGGAATCAATCGGGCCGAAAAGGCATAAAAATGTTGATTGACGCAGGTTTCTGGTTATTTAGTGCTTGCTATGCATGTCGAGGTTAGTATAATTGCCTCCAATTAAGGGGCTGGGGAACAGGGGTATTTGAAGTGGGCGCCCTGTTCCTTTTAATGGATGGAGTTGGTTTCAGTGCACTGTTTAAGGAGGAGGATCACATGACGAAGGCCGATTTGATTGTCAAGATAGCTGACGGCTCAGGCATCACGAAGGCCGCGGCGGAGAAGGCGCTAAACAGTTTCGTCGCAGCGGTGAGCGAGGCGCTTGCCAATGGAGACAAGATTACACTGGTAGGGTTCGGCACCTTTGACGTGGCGACCAGGTCGCAGCGGGAAGGACGAAATCCGAGAACCGGTGAAACGATCACGATACCCTCCTCCAAGGTTGTCCGTTTCAAGGCGGGAAACAAGTTGAAGGAAACCATAAAGTAAGAAGGTCCAGGATTCCGGGTTCCGGTGGAAATGGAGACACCTGAGCCTGGGTCCTGATCGGTTATTGTGCCGGTTGAACCCGATGCGCCATCCCGATGCAGGTTGACGAGAGCAGAGCCGTTATCGAGCCTCGCAGGGGCAGACATGAAGAAACACTCCCCTCTTCGGCGATCATTGTCTTTACGCCCGGCGATGTGGAAATCTACCTGAACCTTTTCCCCGAACGTCCTCATCTTTCCCACAAGATCTTCCTGTCCAACGTGTATGTCGGGACATATCAGGGCACTCGCATCGCGATGGCCGGCCCCATGCTGGGAGCACCCCAGTCCGTGATGGTACTGGAAAAGCTCATCGCCCTGGGAGTCCATTCAGTCCTGGCTGTCGGATGGTGCGGGTCCCTGCAGTCTCACGTTGCCATCGGGGACATCGTTTTGCCTGCTGGAGCGATATCCGAAGAAGGGACCTCGCGGCATTATCCTACTCCAGGGCGGCGGCCGGGGCCGTCGCAGGAGATGCTCGACCCCCTGAGACGACGTTTGCTCGAGGGCGGACTCCGGGTGCACGAAGGGCTGGTGTGGAGTACGGATGCTCCATTCAGGGAGACCGCGGGAAAGATCTTGGCCTACCAGAGGCAGGGTGTTCTGGCGGTGGAAATGGAAGCTTCTGCACTCTTTGCCGTCTCGTGTTTTCGAAGCGTACGCACGGCACTGGCAATGGTCGTTTCGGATGACCTTTCAAGCCTCGAGTGGGTCCACGGATTCAGAAAGGCGGATTTTCTGCTCAGCAGGGAAAAGGTGGCCGCCGGAGTACTGGACGCGGTGAGTGCTGCGGGAGGAGGCGGGCAGGGGCGAAGCTGAACGGCGTCAGGAATCGGACGGATGTTCGTCATGCCTCCGACTGTATGCCTGGAGATCCACTGCAAACCATCTTGAAGGAGCGGGTCCGCTCTTTCCCGCGGGCCGTCGGCTGCAGTTCATGGTTAATGGTTGTGGTTTGCGGCGGTGGATCCGATTCTTGTAATAACACATAAGGACCGAGTGGATCGGCGCAAGCCGGTGGACGGGAGCCCATGGGCAAGAAGGAGGAAATCAGCAAGCGGATCGAGGAACTGCGCGAGTTGATCCGGTTTCACGACTATCGTTATTATGCTCTGGATGAACCCGTCATCAGCGATGCTGAATATGACGCGCTTTTCCGGGAGCTTGTCCGACTCGAAGAGGATCATCAGGAGTTTGCATCTCCGGATTCGCCGACTCGTCGAGTCGGTTTTCCACCCGTAGAGAAGTTTCAGCCTTTCGAGCACCAGGTCCCCATGCTGAGCCTCGAAAACGCCATGGTGGAATCGGAGGCTTTCGATTTTTCGCGCAGAGTGGAGAGGCTTCTCGACTCGCATGAACCCATTGAATATGTTGCAGAACCCAAGATGGACGGGCTGGCTGTTGAGGTTGTCTACGAGGAGGGGATTCTTGCAGGGGCAGGCACGAGGGGCGATGGCTACGTGGGGGAGGATGTCACTCACAATGTGAAAACAATCAGGGCAATTCCTTGGAAGCTTTTCAGTTCTGAAGACAGCCGCGAGCCGGCGCCTCCTCGATTGATAGCGGTTCGCGGTGAGGTTTACCTCGACAGGGCGGATTTCGAGCGCCTGAACAGGAGCCGGATGGATGCCGGCGAACCGCTGTTCGCCAATCCGCGAAATGCCGCAGCCGGATCTCTGCGACAGCTCGATTCTTCGATAACGGCCGGCAGGCCTTTGAAAGCCTTCTTCTATGGCGTGGGAGCGGTCGAAGGGTTCGAATTCGAAACGCAGTGGCGGATGCTGCGGCGGCTCCGGCTGTGGGGTCTGCCCGTGAATCCGCTTTCCAGGCACTGCCGGAGGATCGAAGAGGCCATCCAGGTTTACGATGATCTTTCGAGCCGGCGTGCGAGTCTTCCGTACGACATTGACGGAGTGGTCATCAAGGTCGATCGTCTCGACTGGCAGAGAGTGCTCGGGGAGAAGTCGAGAAGTCCTCGTTGGGCGGTTGCTTACAAGTTTTCTCCCGATGAGGCTCAAAGCCGCATCCGGGATATCATCGTCCAGGTGGGCAGAACCGGCGTCCTGACTCCCGTGGCCGTTCTCGATGCCGTCATGGTGGGGGGGGTCACGGTCAGGCGGGCTACTCTTCACAACCAGGATGAAATCGACAGGAAGGACATTCGCATAGGCGACGTGGTCATGGTGAGGAGGGCCGGGGATGTGATCCCGGAAGTGATCGAAGTGGTCGCGTCCGGGCGGTCCGGGGAAGAAAAGGCATTCAGAATGCCCCGGGAATGCCCATCCTGTGGTGGAGAGGTTGTCCGCCTTTCGGGTGAGAGTGTGCATCGATGCCTGAATCGGAATTGCCCCGCCCAGATCAAAGCCGCCATAGGGCACTTTGCAAGTCGTGATGCCATGAATATAGAAGGGCTTGGACGCAGAATCGTATCCATGCTGGTGGATGAGGGGCTGGTAGCCTCCGTGGCGGACCTCTACCGGCTCGGGCCGGGTGAGCTCGAGAGCCTGCCGGGGTTCGGCGCCAAGTCTGCTCAAAACCTGGTTGCGTCCATAGAAAAGAGCAGGCAGCCTTCTCTGTCCGACTTTCTTTATGCCCTGGGGATCTATCATGTCGGCCGTCACCTCGCGGATATACTGGCTGAACATTTCCTCACGCTGGATGCAGTGCGCGGAGCGACTCGAGAGGAATTGGAGAGCATCGAGGGTGTGGGGGAGAAAGTCGCCGGCAGTGTCGTGAGTTACTTCTCCAACCCGGGGAATCGGCGACTCGTCGATGACCTGCTCGCGGCCGGGATCCGTCCTGGAGGTGTCCGTTCAGCGGTTCGGGAGGAGGACCCGTTCTGGAAGGGGAAAACGGTGGTATTCACCGGAACGCTTTCCACGATGACGAGGCAGGAAGCCGGCAGCAGGGTCGCCACGAAGGGGGCGAAGTTGAGTGAGAGCGTGAGCCGGAAGACGGACCTGGTGGTTGCGGGAAAAGATGCGGGTTCCAAGCTGGAAAAGGCGGTCAGGCTTGGAGTGGCTGTTCTGGAAGAGGAGGAGTTCTTGCGGCTGATGTATCGGGAAGCCCCGGAACAGCGAGGGAAGTGATGAGTAAACGCAGGGTTCATGTTTGGATAAGTGGAAGGGTCCAGGGAGTGTTTTTTAGATCATTTACCCGGGACACTGCGAACAGGCTCGGTGTGAAAGGATGGGTGAGAAATCTCCCGGACAACAGAGTGGAGGCTGTTTTCGAGGGGGATTCGGACAGGGTGGACCGTATGGTCGCGTGGTGCCACGAAGGAAGCCCATATGGCAGGGTGGAAGGTGTTCATGCGGAAGAGGAGGCGTACACGGGCGAATTCAAAAGATTTGACATTGTCTTCTAAAAGAGGGAGCCGGAATTGCGGGAATACTGGGATCGCCTGGTTCAGTTCCTTTCTCAGAACGACCTGCCCACTCTTGTCCGGTCACTTCGTGATGTCGACTGGGCGGAAACGACTCGAAGCCCTGTTTTCTGGATGGTGACCCTACTCGTCCTGGTTGTCCTCGTCTGGAGAAAACTGATCCGCCTGATCATTTTTATGGCGTCTGTCTGGGCTTTTCTCATGCTGCTGCCGTACGTGATCCCTCCCGAAGAGGGGGCGATTCCCCTGAGGGATCTTCTCGTTTTCGTGGGAGGGACCCTGATGCTGGTGGTGATAAACCTCTATGTTTTCTTCATGCGTGAATGAAGAAGACCGTTGCTGCACAGTTATTGATGGCGCCGGGTGCTGAAGGGTACTCGATCGAGGTTCAGTTGATTGAATTCAGAGTGACACGCAAGAGTGTTCTCTTTGAAAGAAGGCGAAGTGTTGCTTGAATATCGGGCGCACGCACGAGCTTCGGTCACCGGGTACGAGCATCGAGATCAGGACTTGGGTTCAGGAGGGGTGCTTCCGTTCACTCGCTCCTTCAGTTCCTTACCCACCTTGAAAAACGGCAGTTTCTTGGCGCTTACTTCGATGAGTTCGCCGGTCTTCGGGTTTCTTCCCTTGTAGCCTTCATAGTTCTTGACCTTGAAGCTTCCAAAACCCCTGATTTCCAAGCGGTCCGACCTGATGAGGGCCTGTTCCATGCTCTGGAAAGCAACGTTGACCGCCGTCTCAGCAGCCTTCAGGGTTATACCTTCTGCCTTGGCCAACGTTTCGATGAGTTCGCTTTTGGTCATGTTGATCACTCCTTGATGAAATGAGTCGGTTTCAGACTTTTGCTATCTTTTCCGTATTCGAGAGGTAAGGACGCAGAACAGGGGGAACGACCACGGTCCCGTCCGGCTGTTGATAGTTCTCCAGAATGGCCACCAGGGTACGACCCACCGCCAGCCCGGAACCGTTGAGAGTATGGACCAGCTCCGTTTTGTTCTGTCCTTTGCGACGAAACCGGATATTTGCGCGCCTTGCCTGGAAGTCTTCAAAATTGCTGCAAGAGGAGATTTCTCTGTACGTGTTCTGACCGGGGAGCCAGACTTCGATGTCGTAAGTCTTGGACGCGGAAAAACCCATGTCTCCCGTACAGAGAACGACCACGCGATAGTGCAGGCCGAGTTCCCGGAGTATGGTTTCAGCGTTGGAAAGGAGTGATTCGAGTTCCTGGTAGGATGTCTCCGGCCTGCTGAGTTTGACGAGTTCCACCTTGTTGAACTGGTGCTGGCGGATGAGGCCTCGAGTGTCCTTGCCGTAGGATCCGGCTTCGGAGCGGAAGCAGGGAGTGAAAGCCGTGTAGAGCCTGGGGAGTTGTTCTTCGTCGAGGATCTCGCCCGCGTGGATGTTGGTTACGGGGACTTCCGCAGTGGGCACGAGGTAGTAGTCGCGTCCTTCCAGCTTGAAGAGGTCTTCCTTAAACTTGGGAAGCTGACCGGTGCCCACCAGGCTTGTGCTGTTCACCATGAAAGGAGGGAGCACTTCCGTGTAGCCGTGCCTGGATGTGTGGACATCGAGCATGAAGGTGATGAGAGCCCTCTCCAGGGCGGCACCCATCCCCCAGTAAAGGGCGAACCGAGCGCCGGTCATCTTCGCGGCCCGCTCGAAATCAAGAATGCCCAGCGATTCTCCGATTTCCCAGTGGGGCTTTGGATCAAAATCGAAGGTGGGAGGAGTCCCCCATTTCTTTACGAGCCGATTATCGTTTTCGTCGCTTCCCACGGGGACAGATTCGTGGGGCATGTTGGGAATGAGCAAAAGAAAATCGCTGAATTCCTGGTCAACAGCAGACAGATCCTGGTCCAGCGCCTTGATCCTCTGGGAAACCTGCCGCATTTCTTCGATGCGGTCAGAAGCATCCGTCTTTTCTCTCTTCAGCCGTGAAATCTCCTCCGAAGCCGTATTGCGCAGGTACTTCAGTTCTTCGACCTCCTTGAGAACGCGCCTCCTTTTCTGATCCAGATCCAACAGCGGAGTCAGGTCCATATCCAACCGGCGGTCCTGCAGCATCCGGGTGATCCGGTCGGCATTGTCGCGTACGAACTTGAGATCTAACATTGAAGGCTTTCCTTTCGACGTGGGTCGAAAATGTGTTTTCCCAGGATTTCAAGAAGTTGAAGTCTGTGCTTCTTAACATTTTCGGGATGCCCTTGTCAATTCCTTTAGAGAAGCTGCAGCACGATATTCTTGAAAAAAGCCGCACTGTTATGTCTTCCACGGCTCCAGCCGGGAGGCGAAACAGTCCTCCTCGCTTCCATTCACCACAGACGTCAGTTGAAAAGGGGCGGGTGAGTGATCCGAACACCTGCCGCGACCGAAGGCTGGTTCGACGCAGTCCGGGAAACACCGGCCGCCGGATCCAGGTGCATGCCCGTGTCTCAAACCGCCGCGAAGATGCCCGTCCTCGGACTGCCGAATACTCTAATCCAGTTTGGCGCTGATCACTTCGACGCTGTAATCATTGAGAGAGTGCAGTTCGGGCAGATTATGAAAGACCAGCATGAAAGGGACTCGCGTTGAAGACGGAATGTGGACGTTTTTCAAGTTCCTGCCCTCTCTGTTCATCATGTGATTCTGTATTTCGGATATGCTGAACCGGGAGACCTCGTCTCTTGTCATCATGTTCCCGGGGTAACATCTCTGAGTCTGGGCGATTTCGTTGTTTGCGGTGTAGAGTTTGCCTTCCACCAGGACGAAACTGACGGCTTTGGGGGATTCGTTGACGACTTCTCCTTCCACGACAAAGATCTGACCCGCATGAGCGTTTTCAAGAAAGTACGCCTGCAGGGTGTCCATGATGCTCACAGGAAGCTGGATTCCGTCTTTTCGGCCGATTTTCCCACGCTCGGAGTCGATGGAAGATCCGTTCCAGTCGACAAGCCAGAAGACCCCGACCACCAGGAGAAGCAGCGAAAGGCCCAGGACGAGCACCTGCTTGAGCGGTAGCCCTGCCTTCCTGTTTCGGGGCGGCGGGGGAACATACTGAGGAGGCGGCGCAGCCGTGTAACCGGCCTCTTCGGAAAACTCGTCCGCCAGGTCAACGTGAACGATCAAATCTTCCTCTTCCGGGTGCGTAACAGTAAAGACATGACCGCAGCGCGAACATCGCACCCTGCTCCTGGGTCCCTTGAGGCGTTCAGGATCAAGGCGAAATTTCGTATTGCAGGATTCACAGGCAACAATCATTTGTAATTATCCTTTCTCGCTGCATGCGGCCGCCGGTATGCCGGTCCTGATCATCCAGGTGATGTGTCGAGCCTGAACCCGTGGATTTTGGCAAAGCTTGACAGAATGTGAACTAGTCGAAGAGAACTTCATATATCGCAGGGAGGTTTCTGTGTCTTTCCGAGTAGTCCAGGCCGTATCCCACAAGAAAACCCTTTTCGAGGGAAATCCCCACATAGTCAAGGGAGAGATTCACGCGGCGGCGTTCGGATTTGTCGATCAGGGCGCATACCTTTACGGATTCGGGTTCAAGGTGTTGCAGGTGATCGAGGAACCACTTCAGTGTGATGCCGGTGTCCACAATGTCTTCCACCACCAGTACATGCCGGCCGTGCACGGAGACTTCCACGTCTTTCGTCAGTCTTACGATTCCGCTGGTTTCCGATTGATCTCCATAGCTCGCAAGCCTGACGAAATCAAGAGTAAGAGCAGGAGCCAGTTTTCGAACGAGGTCAGCAAGGAAGATGAAGGATCCTTTCAGGATTCCCACGACAATGAGGGACTTGCCCTCGTAGTCCCGATTGATTCGAAGAGCCAGATCGTCCACGCATTTCACCAGTTCCTCTGATGATATCAGCGGCACAAGCCGGTAATTTTCCATTCCGCCTCCCCTGCAGGTCCTCGTGCATTTCCCGTCAGCCCTGTGCTTCCCGTGCATAATAGCGAAAACAAATGAAAAGATCAATGTGGATTCTTCTTAACTGTCTAAAACTATTACCTTTACATAAACGTATATCCAGGAGAAAGGTTTTTGGCCCTATCCACGACAAGTTAAGGTTCATCCGGCAAATGTGTACCTCCGGTGCTTTTCATGCATCCGGCGCCCTTCTCGCAAAAGATCGATCTCATCCCAACATCATTCGGCATCTCAAAGTCTTCCCGCGATGATCACCACGTCATTCACCTGAAGAGCAGCACGTCATCCCCGCAAAAACCCCTGCGTCATCCCCGCGAAGGCGGGAATCCAGTCCCAGCGCGGATCACGCCATAAAGATCTCTCATTTCGACTCCCTGTTTCCTGGTGAATCCTTCAACCACGACCTGTTCGTGATGTCCTGCCCGACGCACCGGATTCGATGTCACAGACCGACGTACAGCGTACCGTTTGGTCTGCCTGCCGTGATGTATACAAGGAACTCTTTCTCCATGCACAGTTGCTCTTCCTGGATTCCCGCCTTCGTGGGAAGAACGCTGTTGCGGGTATGACGTTGAAATGCCCAATGAAGTTGCTGTGGGAATGACTTTGCTGCAGGCATATTCTACCTTTGTGCGACAACTGTCCGGGTACGCGTTTGCCGGAAGAACCCGAGTGGAGAGTTGCGGCCGCCGTCCCGCCGGAGAGCCGTGAAAAGTGTCTTTTCCTCATTCCTGTATTGGTGTATGGTATAGCGAATCATATCTACAATGCCGACAGGAGGAGACCTAATGCGTGATAGAGTGGAAGCGGCGCTGGCAAAGATCAGGCCTATGCTCGAAAGGGACGGCGGTAGTGTCGAACTGGTCGACGTGGAGGGTTCCGTGGTGAAGGTTCGGTTGACGGGTGCGTGCAAGGGTTGCCCCATGAGCCAGATGACCCTGAAGTCCGGGATCGAGCGAATCGTCAAACAAGAAGTACCGGAAGTAACCGAAGTGAAAGCTGTCTAGCGCCTTGTCGCTGGAAGGCGGAAGGCCGCTTGACTTTTCGATTGAAGACGCTGTCAACGGAAGTCGGGCAGAGGCGTCATTTGTGATAGGGTTCCCCCCTGATAATGGTGAAGGCCCGGTAGAGTTGTTCCAGCACCACGAGGCGGGCCAGATCGTGAGGAAAAGTCATTCTTGAAAACGAAAGCAGGGAGTCCGCCCGATCCGTCAGGGTGCGGGAGACTCCCAGCGGTCCGCCAACCACCATCCATACGTTGGGAGTCCCACGATCCCGCAGTCCCGCAATCAGCCCCGAAAATTCTTCCGAATCCATATGGACGCCCTTCCTGTCCCAGACAACCAAGTAGTCCTGAGTGCCGACGAGCTTCAACATGCGGTGGCTTTCCCGTTCACGGACCGCATCGTCTCCTGTTGCCGCAGTGATTCTTTCCGCTTTTACCAGGTGCACCGTTACGGGGATATAGTGGCGGATCCTTACGAGATAACGTTCCGCTGCCGAATGGATATCCTGAAAAGCTGTCTTGCCGACAAACACGAGGTTAAGGCGCATGGGTGGGACCGTCCGCTGCGATCGCATTCCCGCCGTAAACGGCGACCATAAGGAATTCCCTGTTCCCCTTGGGGCCGAGGATGGGGGACGGGGTAACGCCCCGGACGGAAAAGCCGAGTCCGCGGCTGAATTCTACAAGAGAATCGCAGACCTGATCATGAACAGCAGGGTCTCTGACCACACCTCCCTTGCCCACGTTGGATCGTCCTGCCTCGAACTGCGGCTTGATGAGGGCAATGAGGGTCGACCCGGGTTCGAGAAAGCGGATCAGGGGGGGAAACACGAGTTTGAGGGAGATAAAGGAAGCATCGACGACTGCCACCTGGATGGGTTCCGGAACGAGGTCGGTGGGGAGATAACGGATGTTCTGTCTTTCGAGTACAACGACGCGTTCATCCTGCCTGAGCTTCCAATCGAGCTGGCCATATCCGACATCTACGGCATACACCCGCTTTGCGCCGGATTGCAACAGGCAGTCGGTAAAACCGCCCGTCGACGCTCCCACATCCATGGCGACCCGGCCCGCCACGTCGACCTTAAAGGTCCTGAGGGCGTGCTCAAGCTTGATCCCGCCACGACTCACATACGGAATATCGTCGCCGATCAGTTCGATTCGGGATTCAGAGGATACCCGCAGGCCCGCCTTGGTGGCACGCTGCCCGTCCAGCAGCACCTTTGCGGACAGAATGAGGGCCTGTGCGCGTTCGCGGCTGGGCACAAGCCCTCTATCCACCAGCAGCTTGTCCAATCGCGTGAAGGATTTTGGCATGGCGCATGCTCAAAAGATCGAGTGCCGCTTTTTCGATGCCCTCTGCATCGATCCCGCAGAGGTTTCTCAGGATACTCTGGCTGCCGTGAGGCACGAATTCATCGGGCAGTCCGAGCCTCACAAAGGACCTGGGGAAGAAGGAAGCCTCCTGGAACATTTCGAGAACTGCGCTGCCGAACCCACCCTGCAGAACGTTCTCTTCTATGGTGATGACCCTGCCCGTCTTTCTCGCCCATGAAAGAAGCATATCCCGGTCAAGAGGCTTGACGAATCGTGCATTGATTACTGCAGCCCGGGCTCCCTGCCTTTCGAGCCTTTCGGCGGCTTCGACGGCCGCGTGTACGGTCGAGCCGATTCCGATCAGAAGAACCTGGTCTCCCTCGCGCAGCAGTTCCGCCTTCCCGATGGGCAGGGGCTTGAGTTCCTCATCCAGGGGGATGCCCAGGCCGTTGCCTCGAGGATAACGGACGGCGGCGGGGCCGGGATGATCGAGTGCGGTCTTGATCATGTGCTGCAGTTCGTTTTCATCCTTCGGAGCCATAAGCACCATGTTGGGAACGCTTCTCAGGCAGGAAAGATCGAAAGCGCCATGGTGAGTGGGTCCGTCTTCGCCTACGAGACCTCCCCGGTCAAGAGCAAATACCACCGGCAGATTCTGCAGGCAGACGTCGTGGATGATCTGGTCGTACGCCCGCTGGATGAAAGTGGAGTAGACGGCGACCACCGGCTTGAAACCTTCCGTCGCCAGCCCGGCGGCAAAGGTGACGGCATGCTGCTCCGCTATGCCGACATCAAAAAACCTGTCCCGGAATCGTTCGGAGAAACAGTCCAGGCCGGTTCCCTGGATCATGGCAGCGGTAATGGCGACGATGGTCGGATCCGCCTCGGCCAGCCGCACGAGCGTGTTTCCGAAGACCTTCGTGTAGGAAGGTGAATTCGACGAACCGGAATTGGAGCCGATGCTTTTTCCGGTCCTGATATCGAAAGCCCCCACTCCATGGAAACTCGTCGGATCCTTCTCAGCCGGAAGATACCCCTTCCCCTTTTGAGTCAGCACGTGCAGCAGCACCGGGCCTTCGATGTGGAGCGCCATCTGGAATGTTTCGATCATGCGGTCTATGCGATGACCCTTGATTGGCCCGATGTAGTGAAATTCGAATGCCTGGAAGAGCATACCCGGTGTGAACAGGGTAATGAGCGAATCGATGCTGCGCTTGAGCATCTGAAGAATATTGGGGCCCAGGCCGGGGACGGACTTCAGGAAGTTCTCCATCTCCCTTTTGAGATACATCATGGTCTTGTTGGAGAGCTTGCTGCTGAGAAACGATGAGAGGGCTCCCACGTTGGGAGAAATGGACATTTCGTTGTCGTTGAGGACGACGATCAGGTTTTTCGCGAGATCTCCAGCGTGGTTGAGTCCTTCGAACGCGATGCCTCCTGTCATGCTGCCGTCACCGATGACCGCTATGGCCCGCCCCGGACTTCTCTTGAGGTCCTTTGCCACGGAAATGCCCAGCGCGGAGGATATGGACGTGCTCGAATGCCCCGTGCCGAAGGCGTCGAAATGACTCTCGCTGCGCTTTGGAAAACCGCTGACTCCCCCGTGGCGGCGAAGGGTGTGAAAACGGTCGCGCCGGCCTGTGAGAAGCTTGTGAGCGTAGGCCTGGTGGCCGACGTCCCATATGATGCGGTCGACCGCCGCATCGAAAACATAGTGGAGCGCGATGGTCAGTTCTACGACTCCCAGGTTGGGAGCCAGGTGGCCGCCGTTCGTCGAGACAGTGCGTATGATCGCATCCCGGATCTCGTCTGCCAACTGCTGCAGTTGAGGCAAGGACAACTGCCTCAACTGGGAAGGCTCGTCGATCTGGGAAAGAAGGTTCTTGCCGTCTGATTCTCTCAAGGTTCAACCTCTCTGTGGTGTCAATCAAACCATGTTTTCTTTCAGGCTTTGCGCACCAGCAGGTACCGGGCGACAGACCTCAGAGGTCCTGCGGAATCATCGAAGGAGGCCAGTGCGTCAAGAGCCTGTTCCACGTGCTCCCGGGCGGCCTCGCGCGACCCGGTAACTCCGAGCAGTGCGGGATAGGTCTTCTTGTTCCTGGCGGCATCCGAACCGGGAGTTTTGCCCATGAGTTGAACATCCCCTTCCACATCCAGGAGGTCGTCGGTGATCTGAAAAGCCAGCCCGAGGTGATGGCCGTAACGCTGCAGAGATCCCTCCTGCTCCTCGGAACCTCCTCCCAGGATGGCTCCAGCTTCGAGGGAAGCCGACAGCAGCGCTCCCGTCTTGTGGATATGCATGTATTCCACGGTGGCGAGGTCCACCGAGCGCGTTTCACTTTCCAGGTCAATCACCTGCCCGGCGATCATTCCCCGGTAACCCGCAGCCTTCACGATCAGCCCGACAACGCGAAGAACCCGATCGGGAGATACCTTCCCGTTGCTCCCTGCCTTTGCAATGAAATCAAATGCCTCGGTCAGCAGGGCATCTCCTGCAAGTATGGCTGTTGCTTCACCGAACACCTTGTGATTCGTGAGCTTGCCTCGCCTGTAATCATCGTTGTCCATGGCGGGCAGATCATCGTGGATGAGGGAATAGGTATGGATCATTTCCAGGGCGCAGGCAACGGGCATCACCGTCTTGAGGTCGCCTCCGACGACTTCGCATGCTGCCATACACAGGATGGGGCGCAGCCGTTTGCCTCCTGCGAAGAGACTGTAGCGCACGGCTTCCAGAAGCCGCTTCTCAAGTCCCGCAGGCACCGGGAAACATTCCTCGAGAGCCGTGTCCACAAGGAGTTTTCTTTCGGAGAGATATCGCTTCAGATCGAATTCACCCATTTTTCTTCAGTCCGTTCAAGAAATAATAACATAAAAGTCTAGCACGCAAACTGATCCGTTTCCATATCTAAAGTGGCTTGCGTTGAAATACTCCGCGTCGCTTTTCCCGGGTTTGAGCATCCTGAGCATTCAGGTATTGCCTTCATCCTGGGAGGACGGCTCGAAAGGAACCGTCGTCCATTCGTTTTTCTGATCCTGCAGGAGCATCTGGACCTTGCTTTCCGCTTCTTCGAGCTTCTTGCGGCACATGTCGGCCAGCCGTATTCCTTCGGAAAAGGATTCGAGAGCCTCGTCGAGGGGAAGATCCCCCTGTTCCAGTTTCTCGACTATGGCCTGCAGCTTCTTCAGGTTATCCTCGAACTGATCGCTCTTCTTCTTTGCCACGGACTATCCTTTATTCAGGAGGATTTCTCCTCGGTTTGCGATACGGTGCACACGATGCTTCCTTCTGAAAGTCGCACCAGGACCTCGTTTCCGGCACGAACCTCCGAGGACCTCTTCAGCAGTTTCATTCCAGGCAGACGATATGTTATGGAATAGCCTCGGGAAAGCACGGCCAGCGGGCTGAGCGTTTCCAGGCGGGATATGCAGTTTCCGAGGAGCATGCGGTGCACTTCCAGGCTTCTGCGCTGGAACAAGACCAGGTCTTTCATGTACTGGGAGAGAGTCTGCCCGTGCTGGGCGATCTTCCTGGAAGGGTGAAGGAACCGGAGCTTCTCGGCCAGGTGTGCCGTCAGCGTCCCCGCCTTCTCGATGCGGCGGGAGATGGCAAGCTGCAGGCGCTGAGTGCGATCGTCGACGTACAGGTGCAGGTCCTGGAATTTTCTCTTGGGATCCGGCAGGCGTTTTTCGAGAAAACGAAGCATCATCTTCCGATTCTCGACGGCGCGTGTCATGATTTGAACGAGACGATCGCGGGCGGTGCAGGCTTCCCTGTGGAAATGTTCCACGCTCCGGACGACCCATTCGGCCGCTGCCGTGGGAGTGGGCATGCGCAGATCGGCCGCGAGATCGGATATGGTGAGGTCGATCTCGTGCCCCACGGCGGAAATAACGGGAACGGGACACGATACAATGGCCCTTGCCGGGATTTCCTCGTTAAACGGCCACAGATCCTCGATGCTTCCTCCTCCCCGCCCCACAATGATCACATCCCATTGAAAGCGCTCGTTCAGTTCATGGACGGCATCGAGTGCGGCGGCGATTTCCCGGCCGGCTTCGCTCCCCTGTACAGCAACCGGCAGGATGGTGACCGACAGGGGAAAGGGGCTCCTCCTGAAAATCTTCAGGATATCCCTCACGGCCGCCCCGGACGGGGAAGTGACCACGGCGACGTTTCGAGGGCACAGGGGCATCCTGCGTTTTCGCGATGGGTCGAAGAGTCCTTCCGCAGCGAGTTTCTTTTTGAGCTGTTCGAAGGCCAGCTGAAGGGCCCCTATTCCGAGAGGTTCCATCACCTCGACGATGAGCTGGTATTCTCCCCGAGGCTCATACACGCCCACTCGAGCCTGGCAAAGCACCTGTATGCCCGAATCCGGTTTGAACCGCATCCGCCTGTTCTGGAAGCGAAAGAACACGGCGTTGATCTGGCTTCGTTCGTCTTTCAGCGTGAAATAATAATGACCCGAAGAGGGGGCTCGAAAGTTGGATATCTCCCCCTTCACCCAGACCAGGGGAAAGCTGGATTCGAGCAGTGACTTGATTTGAGCGTTGAGTCTGCTCACGGTGAGAATGCTGGAATCATCGTCCAATGCGGCATAAGGCATGAATTCGTCGCCATCCTTAATAGATTTCGATCAGAATCGAGGGAACCGCGTCGAGGCCTGGGATGCATAACAAATGCCGAGGCCGACTTCCTTTGATTTCCCGAGTACCTGTTCCTGCGTAAAGCTACTCGAAAAGTCTCGGGTCCATGGCATCTCGAAGTCCTTCCCCGACGAGGTTGTACGCCGTAATACTGACAAAGATCGCAAGGCCCGGGAAAACGGTGAGCCACCAGGCGAATTCGATGTAATCCCGGCTCTGGGAGAGTATGTCCCCCCAGCTCGGCGTGGGCGGGGGAACGCCGAAGCCCAGAAAACTGAGGCTCGATTCCACAAGGATGGCTCCCGCTACTCCAAACACGGCGGATACGAGCACGGGAGCCATGGCGTTGGGCAGCATGTGAAGGAAGATGATTCGACTGTTGGATGCCCCCAGTGCGCGCAGGGCCATGATGAAATCGAGCTGCCTGAGCTTGAGGAATTCGGCCCTCACAAAACGGGCCGCTCCCGTCCACCCTGTCAGGCCGATGACCACCATGATGTTGTAGATGCTCGGAGGCAGAAAGGCCATGATTGCGATGATGAGAAAGAAGGTAGGAATGGTCAGCATAATCTCGATAAGCCTGCTGATGAAAACATCCACCCAACCGCCGAAATAGCCCGCCATGGCTCCAAGACACACTCCGATCACCAGCGCGATGCCCACCGCCACAAATCCCACCGAAAGTGACACCCGGGCTCCGTGAATCATGCGGCTGAGCACATCCCTGCCGCTGTCGTCCGTTCCGAACCAGTGTTTGCTGCTCGGGGAAGCCAGGCTTTCCAGCAGGTTGTATTCCGTGGGAGAGTAGGGTACCGGTGGCCAGACGGCGATGTAATCCCGTCCTTCTCCCCCTCGATCGAATACAAAGGGGGCATCCCTTTTCATCTCCCTCCACTCGTATTTCCCCACCTGGTCGATGCCGGAGAAAACCGGCCAGTACCACTGGTCCTGGGTCGAGAAAAAGATCGGCCGGTCGTTGGCGAGAATCGGAGCCGAAACAGCCACGAGAAACAGGAAGATGGAGGTCCACAGTCCGGCAAGCGCCAGGGGCCGCTTCCTGAAATGATACCAGACCATCTGCCGGTATGTGCGTGGTTGTTCTGCTTTCAACGTGCTGTGGCTATCCTTCATGATGTGGGATTCCCATACTCTTCTTCCCAGACCTTGTCCTCTGCGTCTTTCGGGCGCGCAAACATCGTGGGCCATGAACGACGGATCCGGCTTCAGCCCAGCTTGATCCTGGGATCGAGCGCCGCGTAAAGGATGTCGGAAACGAGCAGGCCGGCCAGAGTGAGCAGAGCAGATATGGTAGTGATGGCCATAATCACCGGATAGTCTCTGCTGAGCACGGCTTCAAATCCCAACTGTCCCATGCCCGGAATGGAGAAGATGCTTTCGATGATCACACTGCCCCCGAACATGGAAGGAAGCAGGAAAGCCAGCAGGGTGACGATGGGAAGCAGGGCGTTTCTGAACGCATGTTTGAATATGACGACCCGCTCGCTGAGTCCCTTGGCACGGGCCGTGCGAACGTAATCCTCGCGTATGACTTCGAGCATGTTCGCCCTGGTGAGGCGGGAAAGATAGGCCAGCCCCCCGTAGGTCAGGCAGACGACCGGCAGGATGAGATGCCATGCCCGGTCGGCAACCCATCTCCAGAAGGGCAGGTTCTCGGCCCCGACGGAGGAAATACCGTACACGGGAAAAAGATCCCAGAAGTCGCCTCCACCGAAAAGCATAATGAGCAGCACCGCCACCCAGAAGCTGGGGAGCGAATAAAGGAAGAAAAAGAACAGGGTGATCAGCCGGTCGGGCACCGATTCCGGCCGGGTGGCTGAATAGACTCCGCAGGGTATGGCAATGAGGTACACAAGAAAGATGGAGATGAGATTGAGCTGAAGGGTTACGGGCAGGCGTTCGGCGATCTTGTCCCACACATTCCTGTGGTCCTTGTAGGAGGTGCCGAAATCGAAGGTGAAAACGCGCTTGACCCACAGGAGATACTGGACCGGGACCGGTTTGTCCAGACCATACAGCTGCTTCGTCTGTTCGATGATCTGTTCGGAAATGCCCCGTTCTCCCAGTTCCCCCTGGGCGGCCATCTGCAGCTTCAATGTCGCCGGGTTGCCGGGAGCGAGCTGGATAATCAGAAAGGTGATGAAGGTGATCCCGAGCAGTGTCGGAATGATTTGCAGGAGCCTCCTGAACAGATAGGCCTTCATTCTGTTTCCGTCCTCCGGAAGTGTTGGCTTTTTCGAATCTCTCCCCCCGGTCAGGATCTCCTGGCGACATCCCTGAGGGGCGTAAGGCCGGCCGAACCAAACCAGTCTTCAATCAAATGATAGGCAATGGAAATGACGGAGGGCAGTTTGAGAGATCCCTTCTCGATGCCCATTCGAATATCCTCCCGGGTAAACCAGCCGGCATCCTGCAGTTCCCTGTCGTTCAGCCGGACAGGTCCTCGTTCCGCGCCGGCGGTAAAACCCAGCATGATGGAAGCGGGGAAAGGCCATGGCTGTGACGAATGGTAATGGACTTCCCGAACGCGGATTCCCGTCTCCTCCCATACCTCCCGGACAACCGCATCTTCCAGGCTTTCCCCCGGTTCGACGAAGCCCGCCAGGGTGGAATACATGAATTCGGGCCAGATCGCCTGGCGGCCGAGAAGGCAGTATTCCCCGGCGGAAACCAGGACGATGATGGCCGGATCCGTTCGAGGAAAATGTTCCAGGCCGCAGGAACCGGACGAGCATATGCGAAGATGTCCTGCAGCCGAAACCATTGTCGGGCTCCCGCAGTTCCCGCAATACCGGTTTCTCGAGTGCCAGTAGATGATGGCGCGCGAGTAGGCCAGAAGGGATGCGTCTTTTCCGTCAAGCAGGGCGCTCACCGCCCTGAGGTCTCTGAGTCGGCACGGCAGGGAAAGTGTCTGCTGAAGATTCGGCTCATCACCGGGCAGTTCGATGGCGAAGTAGGCATTCCCGTCGTCTTCTCCCAGGAAGGTGACAGAATCGGAGGTCAATCCGAGATCTTCAATATCCCCGGGTGTCAGAAACACCGGTTGCGGGACGTCCTCGCAGGTCAGAAGATTCTTTGAATTCCACAAGGGCACAAAGCGAGTGGACGGCCTCGCAAGCCTTTCGGATACCCAGGCGGCGTCTTTGCGAAGGTTGTGCCTGCGGTCAATCGGGTGCGCAGTGAATCCGTTTCTGGAAGATCGTCTGTAATGATCCATAACAGTGCAGTCCATCGGCCTCTTCCATTCGAAGCCGGAAACACGGGTCAAGGCGCCCGGTACCTCTGGAGCTCCAGCGGTACCCACCATTCCAGGGGATAAAGACCCATGGGATACACGTTCACGTTCTCGAATCGCCGCGACACGGCCACAAGAGCTTCCGCCGTGAAAAGAAAGGTGTAAGGCTGCTCTTCATGGAGAATCTCGTGGAAGCGGTGATAGAGCGGAATCCGTTTTTCGAGATCGAATTCCTGCCGGGCCGTCTCGATGATCCGGTCTGCCTCCTCGCTCCTGAACCCCACGAAATTGGATCCCTTGTCTATCTGCGAAGAGTGCCACAACTGGTAGGGATCGGATTCCCAGCTGAGGCTCCAGCCCATGGTGCATGCATCGAAATTGTGAGCCTGAATTCTCTGGATGAAGACCGCCCACTCGAGCTTGCGAATCTCCATCCTGATGCCCACCTGTTTAAGATTCTCCTGCAAAATCGTGGCGATCTGTTCGCCGAACTTCGATCCCGAAGGTATGAGGAACTCGAAACGGAAGGGAATTCCATCCCTGATCAGGATCCCGCTCGAATCCGTCTGCCGCCATCCCGCCTCCCTCAACAGGGCCACGGCACCGGCCGGGTCGTAGGGAAGCGGTTTGATCCGTTGATTGTATTCCGGGCTGTTGATATAAAAGGTTCCGGAAACAACCGTCCCCAACCCAAACAGGATCTTCTTCAGGATGGTTTCCCGGTCCACCAGCAGGGTCATGGCCTGCCTGACCCTGCGATCCTCGAACAGGGGCCTGCGCATGTTCCAGCCGATGTATGAATAAGTCGGCTGGTAATACTTGATTTTTTGGAAGTTTTCCTCAAAACGCCTGCCCTGCGTCTGGCGCACCCACTGAATCGGGCGCAGGCTTGCCAGGTCGAGACCTCCTTTCTTGAGTACCTGGAAGGCCACCGTTGTTTCCGTGATCACCTTGAATACAACCCTGTCCAGGTGCGGTCTGCTTCCCCAGTAGCGTTCATTGCGGACGAGCACGATCTCCTTCCCCGTATCCCAGCGGATCAGCCTGTACGGCCCCGTTCCCACCGGGTTCCGCCCAATCGGGTGACGGTTGAAGTCGTCCGCTTCCGTGAACAGGTGAGCGGGTACGATGGGAATGCCTCCGCAGAACTCCAGCGCACGGAAGTACGGGATGCGATATCGATAGCGGATGGTGAAATCGTCGAGCACATCGAGCTTTTCGATATCCTGGTAGTAGTTGCGCAGATGCGCCGCGTCCACCCTGGGATCCCGTATCCGTTCGAAGGAAAAGAGGACATCCCGGGCGGTGAACGGCTTGCCGTCCTGCCACAGGACGTTCTTTTTCAGGTGAAAAGTGAAGGTGAGACGATCTTCGGAAATCTCCCAGGATTCGGCCAGTTCGGGTTCGAGCTTCAACGTCTTCTCATCTCTCCTCAACAGGGATTCGTAGATGTAGCCGTTGATGGTCGAGGCGTAGGCGTCTGTCGAGGTGATGGGGTTCAACGTGCCGGGTTCGGCGGTGAGGTGCCTGATGATCCAGTCTCCATCGACCGGAGCGGATCCAGTCTGAGCCCGGGCATGAGAAAGGGGGCACGACAGGAGAAGGCCGGCAAGAATCAGGCCGGAAAAGAAAGCGGCTCGCACACGGTTCATTGCATTCCCAGGTTGCCTTTCGAGTCGGGCAGGAGAAAAGAATGCTTCCTGGTTCATGTCCCCCCGAGCGATATCGGTTTTCGTTGCTTGTGGGTGCTTCCCAATTACCCTATGGCCGTGGCTGATCCGCCCCGGCGGGGCAACCCATGGATGCCCGGTATTCCTCCATCGGACAGCGCCCCTTTGCTCCGGGTCACCATGCCGAAGATGTTTCTTCATATCATACTGAGAATGACCGGATCAATTCATACGCCGGGGGCTCACATGAAAAAGGTTCATAAAACGCTTAACCGGACAATTATTGCACAAAGGTGAAACACACCCGCAACAACGTTATTCTCACAGCACCGTCATACGACACCGTTGCTCCCGCGAAGGCGGGAATCCAGGGCAACCGTGCATGGCGAAACAGACATCATGGCAGGCAGACCAAGCGGTACGCCTGCCGGATGAACCATGAAAAAAACCCTTCCTCCTGTTTCTTGTTCAGGAAAAGGGTTTTTGGTAGTGGGTCAGAGTAAGGAAAGCGGGAAAAATGCCTACAGGCTGCGAACATCGATGTTGCGGATGAATGCCTTGATATCGTTCATCCAGGAATTGATCCTCTCTTCATTTTCCCTGTTCATCCGTTCATCGGGGGTTTCGTCGTGTTCCCCGGCGGTATGCTTATGAACGCGCCCGGACGGTTCGATTCCGCTTCCCGCTTCTGCACTTCCTCCAGAGAAATCTGTACCCCTGAAGTATTCAAGGTCCTGGGCGTCTCGCCATATGGTCTTCATGAGATCCTCCTTTTATCTTCCCTGATCGGTTTCATATCGAAAATAATCATGTTCATATGGCATGTAAAGACTTTGAATTCCTTATTTTAGTACTATAGAAGGCCTGGGATCCGGCCTGGAGATCGAGTGTAACTTCTGTTGTTGAGGGGCGTGGTAAGAGGAATAGGGAGGCGAAGACTTCAGCTGGATGAGCCGCATGACACGATGACCCTGGTTCCGGGAGCAATTCCCAGTTTTGTCGATGCGTTTCCCATGTTGACCGCTATTTCGAGGCGGCCGCTGCTGCCGATGAGGGTTATCGCGGTTCCAGGGCTGGTGTGTCCGTAGGATTCCACGTGATGACGGATGCAGTGTCCGCCTGCCGTCACGATTTTCTGCCCGTTGCGCGGAAGGCGGCTCATGTGATCCCTCGTGATGTTGGTGATCGCATTGCCGAAATGGTCCACGTGGACCACTTCGCCCTCGATCTCGAATTCCCTGAATAGAACGCGGGACCATTCGGCGATGTGCGGAGAACATATGGAACCGAGGGACGGGAAGGGGATGCCCCGCGCCAGGTGAGCCGCCACGGGAGCGAAGATATCCCTGCCGTGAAAGGTTCTGCTTACCCGAGGTCTCCAGTACTCGCTGTTCTCCAGGCTTCTTGATTCCCACGAGCATTCCCTGGCGGGTATCCAGGAAAAGATTCCGTTGTCGGGGCCCAGGAAGAAGTAGTGAGGAGTTTTGATCGCGATGGCCCTTCGTCCCGTGCCGACTCCCGGATCGACGACTGCCACGTGGATGGTTCCCGGAGGAAAATCCGCGTAGACGGACTCCAGGAGAAAGGCCCCGGAACGGATGTCCCGGGCGGGCACGAGATGGGAGATGTCGATCAAGCGGGCATCGGGGCATATCCCCAGAATGATGCCTTTCATCCCGGCCGCATAGCTGTCCTGGAGGCCGAAATCCGTCAGCAGGGTGATGATCATGGACTCTTTCCTTCCAGCACGGGGTCCTGTCTTCCGGTTCGATCCCGTTGCGGGATCTTGCCGGCCGGGAGCGGCACTGGATCCAGCTCAACGAGCCTCGAAGCCTTTCCCGGATATTCAGGCGGTTCATCGAGTACAACATTTCAGGTAAACAGTATACAATAGAAGTCTTCGTAAATATAATAGGCTTGGTTTGATGGAGCGGCGGGAGGATTTTGTGCCGCTGTCGGCGCAATACGGATATCTTTCTGATAAGGAGGGAGATGGTGGATTTAGGCAGCCCCAGGATCGAAGACCTGGCCCGGTTTGCAACGGATGTGGTTCGAGGTGCCGGGCAGGAAGCATTGCGTTACTACGGCAAGGGGAACCCGGAGGTAAAATTCGACGAGGAACTCGTCACGGAAGCGGAACTCCACCTGGTGGATTACTTCCGAAAGCAGCTCGAAGCCAGGTTTCCCGAACAGGGTATATTCGGAGATCCCCTGCCCAGTGAGGACTATGTTCACGGGCAAAAAGGGTTCCTGTGGATATACGATGCACTCGACGGAGTTGCCAATTTCCAGGCGGGAATCCCCATCTGGGGAATCTCCCTGGCGCTGCTGGAGAACTTCTGGCCTGTGCTGGGCGTCTTTTACATGCCGGTAACGGGGGATCTTTTCTACGCTCATGCCGGCCAGAAAGCCTTTTGGGGAGATGTGGAAATGAGCCTTCCCGAATTCGGGGAGGTGACGAACGAAAGCCTGCTCCTGACCTACTCGAGATTCCACAACCACTACCGGTCCATCTTTCCCGGAAAGATCAGGAACCTCGGAAGCACAGCGGCGCACATCTGCTATGTGGCGCGCGGGAGAGCCGAAGCCGCCGTTCTGGCCCATGTATCCTACCAGGACCTCGCCGCGGCCCAGATCATCCTGACCGCCGCAGGCGGAAAGATCTGCAAGCTGAACGGCACGGAATTCCATCTCAGCGAATACCTTGGCGGGCAAAGAATTGAAGAACACCTGATCGCCGCGCCGCGGGGAGCTCACAGCGCCGTGAGGATGTATCTCAAAGAACACGAGAAGCTTTGATCCGGATCCAGCCGGGTTGCCGGATGTTCCGCCCGGAACTCATCGACAGGTTCCCGGCCCCATTCGGGATGGGGGGATCGCCTTCCTACCTTTGTTGTGGCTTGGCCCGCCTGCCCATTTCCGTCGTGAGGTCCAGCAGGATCTCGTCCAGGTGGTTTTCCGTTTCCGTCAGTTCACGCTGAAACTGCTGGAGAACATCCTGGGGCAGAACACCCGTGGATTGTGCAAGGATGCGGCGGATTTCGTCCGCCCGCCGGGCCACTCCCGCCAGGATGTTCTGCCACTCGAACTCCGGCAGCGCCTCCACGGCCGCCGCCGGCCTGATCTCCTCCCGGTTGATCACGTCCCCAATGGCCGGGACATACGTGTCGAAGCCGTAGCGCTCCTTCACGAGTGCGGCAAAGGCTTCGGAGACGGCTTCCTCGCCGTGGATCACATTCACCTGCATGCGGGGGTTCCTGAAGTGGCTCAGCCACTCGATCAGTTCGGACTGGTCCGCGTGGGCGGAAAGCCCTCCGATGGTAAACAACCTGGCTCTTACGACCACTCTTTCCCCGAAAACCTTGATGCTTTTCGCCCCTTCAATGATCTTGCGCCCCGGAGTCCCCATCGCCTGGAAGCCGACGATCACCAGTGATGCCCCCGGCCTCCACAGGTTGTGCTTCAAATGATGCTGGATCCGGCCCGCCGTGCACATGCCGTTGCCGGCAATCACGATGGCTGTGCCGCGGGTCTGGTTGATGGCCATCGATTCCTGGGCGGAGCGGGAAAGGATAAGTTCCGGAAAGTCGAAGGGATGATGGCCGCTGTTGATGATCTCGTGGGTTTCCGAATCGTAGAATTCGCTCATGCGGCGGAAGATCTTCGTCGCGGCGATGGCCAGCGGGCTGTCCACGTAGACAGGCATGGACGGAATCATCTTCTTGCGCAGAAATCCCCCGATGATGTACAGCAGTTCCTGTGTGCGTTCGACGGCGAACGCCGGAATGATTACCTTTTCCTTGTGGCGGTGGCTGTACAGGATGGCTTCGCGCAGCTCCTTCGTACTTTCCTCGAAAGACTTGTGGTTCCGATTTCCGTAGGTGGATTCCACGAACAGGGTATCCGCATCGGTAATGACGTCGGGGTCTTCCACGATGAGCTGATCCCTGGATCCGATATCGCCCGAAAACACGACCTTGTGGGTCTCCCCCGGAGGGCCGCTCCAGATTTCAAGGATCGACGAGCCCAGAATGTGGCCGGCATTCCTGAAGCAGACCGTTAGATCATGGTTGATCCGGATCTGCTCGTTGGGGGAAACCACCTCGAAAAGAGGGCTGCAGGCCGTTGCGTCCGCCACGGTGTACAGGGGCTGAACATCGTACTCTCCCTGGCGTCGGTTCTTTCGACTCCGCCATTCCGCTTCCATCTCCTGGATGTGGGCCGAATCGAGCAGCAGGATTCTGCACAGTTCCGCGGTGGGCTGGGTGGCGTAAATCTTTCCCATAAATCCATCGCGCACCAGCTTGGGAAGACGTCCGCTGTGGTCGATGTGGGAGTGGGTGAGGAAGACGGCCGAGATTTCCCCGGGATCGAAGGCCCAGTCCCTGTGGTTCAAGGCATCCATCTGTTTGCCGCCCTGGAAAAGTCCGCAGTCGATCAGGTATTTGTTCCCGTTGTCCAGAAGAAAACACGATCCTGTGACGCACCTTGCAGCTCCGAGGCAAGTGATTCGCATAGCCGCACCTTTCTGTGAACGAAACGGATACTGAACGCAGGCAGGGAGAATACTCCCCCGCCTTCTTTCGTGCCGCCTTCCTGCTCCTGCCGGCAGCCGATGGATTCCCCTTGACAAAGGGATGCAATCCTCCCTAAATAAATGAATGACTGCTCATTCAAAGTTATCATAGCTGTGAATCGAGCAAAATTCAAACACATTCAGGGACATCTCGGAGGCACCTTCCATGCGCAGGAGACTACCGGACAAACGGCAGGCTATCCTGGATGCCGCGGTCAAGGTCTTTGCCGGAAAGGGATTTTTCCGGTCCAGGGTTTCCGAAATCGCGCGGGAGGCCGGCGTCGCGGACGGTACCATCTATCTTTATTACAAGAACAAAGACGATATTCTCATTTCCATCTTCGAGTTGAAGATGCAGGAGGTCATCCGGAACTTTCGCAATGCCGTTGCCCGGGAAAAGGACGCCGTGTCGCGGATGGAATGTCTGATCAGGATGCACCTGGAGGAATTCCAGGCCAATCCGGACCTGGCCGCGGTGTTCCAGGTGGAGCTGCGCAGAAGCAGCCGCTTCATGAGGGAATACAGGAAGAGGGAGCTTCGAGAGTACCTGGACCTCATCGGGGAGATCATCCGACAGGGGCAACAGGAGGGATTCTTTCGGCAGGATCTGCCCCTGGGACTTGTGAAACGCCTCATATTCGGAACACTGGATGAGCTCGTGTCCACCTGGGTCCTGGCCGGCAGGCGCTATGAACTTCGGCCCCTTGCGGAACCGGTCATGGATCTTTTCCTGCGGGGGATCGGCGGGGAAGGCGACGCTGCGGACCGGCGCCCGGTGCTGTAAATCAACAGGGAGAAAGACAACATGAAACTGCTCGCCGATGAAAGGGACATCAAGTTTGTCCTGCATGAACAGCTGCGTATCGAAGAACTCAGCAGGTATCCGAAGTTTTCGGAATTTTCCCGCGAGATCTGCGACATGGTGCTGGACCAGGCGGAAAAGCTGGCTGAAAAGGAGTTTTATCCGACCAACCGGAAGGGGGATGAGGAGGGTTGTACCTTTGAGGACGGTCGGGTGCGGGTTCCCGGGTGTTTCAGGGAGCCGTACAGGCTGTACTGTGAAGGGGGGTGGCTTGCCATGGCTGATCCGCCGGAGGTGGGTGGTCAGGGCTTCCCCTTTCTTCTGGGCAATGCGTGTCTCGAATTCCTGGGCAGCGCCAACTGGGCCGTCATGATGTACCCGGGGCTGACACATGGAGCGGCCAGGCTGCTGGAACGTCACGGCTCCCGGGAACTCCAGGACATCTACATGTACCGGATGTACTCGGGGGAATGGGCCGGAACCATGTGCCTGACCGAGGATGTCGCCGGAAGTGATGTGGGGAGCCTGCGCACGAAGGCCGTCAAGCGGGAGGACGGGTCCTACTCCATTTCCGGCCAGAAGATTTTCATTTCCTGCGGTATGCACGATCTCACGGAAAACATCGTACACATGGTCCTGGCACGCACGGAAGGGGCTCCCAGGGGCGCAAAGGGAATCTCCATCTTCGTTGTGCCCCGCCTGATGCCCGGTGAAGACGGCATCCTCGAGGACAACGATGTCAGGTGTGCCGGCATCGAAAAGAAGCTGGGCATTCACGGTTCGTCCACATGTGTGCTCAACTTCGGAGAAAACGGCAGCTGCAGGGGCTTCCTGCTCGGAGAAGAAAACGCGGGAATGCGCATCATGTTTGACATGATGAACGAAGCCCGGCTGTTCGTGGGTATGCAGGGACTCTGCCATGCCAACGCCGCCTACCTGCATGCTCTGCAGTACGCCAAGGACAGGATCCAGGGGGCGCCCGTCGAGCGAATGAAAGACCCTTTCGCGCCTCGCGTGCCTATCATTCAGCACCCCGACGTGCGCCGCATGCTCATGTTTATGAAGAGCAGCACCGAGGGCATGCGCGCCCTCATGCATCTCGCCTCCTATTGCATCGACCGGGTCCGTGCCGCCCAGGAGCCGGGGGAGCGCGAGCGCTTCCAGGGATACGTCGATCTGTTGATTCCCATATGCAAATCGGTGGGAAGCGATCTCGGTTTCCGGGTGTGCGAGACGGCCATCCAGGTCTACGGGGGGTACGGCTACAGCAGGGAATATCCCGTGGAACAGTTCCTCAGGGATTGCAAGATCGCGTCCATCTACGAGGGAACCAACGGCATCCAGGCCCTCGATCTCGTCGGTCGCAAGCTCACTTTGAAGCGAGGTCAGCTTGTAAAGAACGCCCTGGCGGCCATCAACGAAATCCTGGCAAAGTTTCGGACCAATTTCAACCTGCGCGACATGGTGCAGATCTACGACGAAGCCCAGGAAAGTCTCATCCAGGTTACGAAGTTCTTTGCACTCAAGGGCATGACCGACGAATTCCATGTTCCGCTGCTTTATGCCAAACCTTACCTCGATCTGTGTGGAGACGTATCCATGGGCTTTCTGCTTCTGTGGCAGGCCCACCTCGCCGACCGCAGGCTCCGGGAAATCTACCGGGACCACAACGCGAGCGACGACGTCTCCCGCGGAAAGGTGCTCCGGGAAAACCGCAGTGCGGCTTTTTACTTCGGAAAGATCGCTTCGGCCCGCTTCTTCATCAACCAGGTGCTCACACAGGCCGGCGGCAGGGCTCGATCCATCATGAACAACGACAAGTCTGCTCTCGATATTCCGGACCACGGTTTTGCCCTCGTGTAGATTCCGGGAGCGAACTCCGGCAGTGCCGGAGCGGTTGCAGACAGATTCGATGAACCCATACACCGGGAGGGTTGCTCTCATGAAGTCGAGAGATGTGGTTATAGTGGACGCGATTCGAACAGCGTTCGGCAGGGCCGGCGAAAACGGCTATTTCTGGCTCACCCGCGCCGACGATATGGCGGTAAAGGTCATCCGGGAGCTGATGAGGCGAAATCCGGCGGTGAAACCCGAAATGGTGGAAGAGAACATTTGGGGCGCTACGACTCAGGAAGGAGACCAGGGGCTGACTCTCGGACGCACGACGGCGATCCTTGCCGGTCTTCCCGAAAGCTGTTCCGGGTATTCCGTGGATCGCATGTGTGCGGGAGGGCTCACGGCCATTACGGCGGCGGCATCCGAGATCGCTCTGGGTGCCTGCGATATTGCCGTGGCGGGGGGTGTGGAACACATGGGGCATCATCCCATGGGAGCTACGGCAGACCCGAACCCTCGTTTCCTCGCCGAACGCCTGGTTTCGGAGGATGCCCTGGTGATGGGGAAAACCGCCGAGAATCTTCACGACATGTATCCGGATATCACAAAGGAAATGGCCGACGAATATGCCTGCCTGTCCCAGAGGAAAACGGCTGAGGCCTACGGGGCGGGAAAGATCCGGAAGATGATTGTTCCCATGAGTGTCTACACCCGGGAAGGCTGGGCGGTGGCCCACCAGGACCAGCAGCCGAGGCCGGACACGACGATGGAAGCACTGAGGGATCTCAAGACGCCTTTTCGAAACCAGGGCCGCGTGACGGCGGGGAACTCTTCGGGGTTGAACGACGGGGCCTGCGGCGTGCTCCTCATGAGTGAAGAAAAGGCCGGCGAACTGGGCCTTGCACCCAAGATGCGCCTGGTGGGATATGCCTTCGCCGGTGTTCGCGCCGAAGTGATGGGCTACGGTCCTGTCCCTTCGACAAGGAAGGTCTTTGCCAGAACAGGGCTGTCCATGGAGCAAATGGACTTCGTCGAACTTAACGAAGCCTTTGCGGTGCAGTGCCTGGTGTTCATGAAGGAGTTCGGGATGAGGATTCCCGACGACGAACGGCTGAATCCGCTTGGGGGAGCCATCGCTTTCGGGCATCCTCTGGCCGCGTCCGGCCCCAGGCTGGTCATGCATCTCATGCACCATTTTTCCGAGCACCCACAGGCGCGCTACGGCCTTACCGCACTGTGCGTGGGCCTGGGCCAGGGGGCGTCCGCCATCTGGGAAAATCTGCAGACGGGCGATAAATAAACCCACAAGACATGACAGAGGGAAGAGCCATGGCCGAACCGGTTACCCGTTTCTATAATCGTTTCTATGATTCACCCGCGGGCAGGATTGCCATTGTGACCATGGACAATGGCCACGACTACAGGAAACCCAATACATTCGGCGAAGCCGCCCTGTTGTCCCTGGAACACGTGCTGCACCAGGTCACGGCTGAAGAGGGAGTCAAGGGGCTTGTCCTCACGGGAAAGCCCTACATATTCGCCGCCGGCGCCGACCTCACCGAGGTTCCCTTCATCACCACGTTCGACCAGGGGTACCAGATAGGAAAGCTGGGGCATACGGTCATGAAGCGCATCATGGACCTGCCCTTTCCCACCGTTGCGGCCATAAACGGAGCCGCCCTCGGAGGAGGCCTCGAAATTGCCCTCTACTGCCGGTACCGCACCGTGGCAAAGAACGCGCGGGCCATCGGATTCCCCGAATGCTTTCTCGGCCTCATTCCCGGCTGGGGCGGTTGCACACTCGGCACCAGGCTCCTCGGACCGGAAAAAGCGGTTCAACTCATCATCTTCAACGCTTTGAACCAGAACCGCATGATCAACGGAGTCCAGGCATTCCAGGTGGGGCTGGCAGACCGTCTGTTCGACGGGGCCGAGTTTCTCGATGAAACCATACGGTTTCTTGAGGACATCATTGCCGGAAAGATCGAGGTCGAGCGTCCCGCCTTCCAGCCGGGGGACATCAAAGCCCTGGCGGCGGAGGCTCGTGCATTTATCGACGGCCGGGTTCACGGGGCTGCTCCCGCCCCGTACCGGGCGCTGGAACTCATCCAGGGCGCCTGCGAATGGGACGTGGAAAAGGGCTTCGAAGAAGAAAACAAGGCACTCGGCGATCTCATCAAGACCCGCCAGTGCAAGGCGGCCATCTATTCGTTCGACCTGGTGAACCGGTATGCCCGGAAGATCCATGGAGTGCCCGAAGTCAAACCCCGGCCAGTGGGGAAGGTGGGGATCGTCGGCGCGGGTCTTATGGCTTCACAGCTGGCTCACCTGTTCATCTACAGGATGGGCGTTCCCGTGGTGATGAAGGACATCAGGCAGGACTACGTGGACCGTGGCTGTGAGTACGTAAGGCAGGAGTTTCGAAAGCTGGCCGAGAAGGGCAGAATTCCCGAACCGAGAGCCAGGTACCTGGCCGGGCTGATCAAGGGAACCCTCGACTACCGGGATTTTGCGGACTGTGACTTTGTCATCGAGGCGGTTTTCGAGCAGATGGATGTGAAAAGGCAGGTCTTTGCCGAAGTCGAGGCTCATGTCAGGCCGGACACAGTACTGGCGACCAACACGTCGTCACTCAGCGTCTCCCGCATGGCCGCCGACCTGAAACACCCCGAGCGGGTCGTTGGCTTTCATTTCTTCAATCCCGTCGCCGTATTGCCCCTCGTTGAAGTGGTCAAGGCCGAAAGAACCGGCGAAGAGGCCCTGGCAACGGCTTTCGACGTCGCCAGGCAGCTCAGGAAGACAGGAATCCTCGTCAAGGATTCGCCCGCGTTCCTGGTGAACCGCATTCTCGTGAAGATGCTCGTCGACTGCCTCACCCTTATCGATGAAGGGGCCACATTCGAACAGGTGGACGAGGCGCTCCTCAAGCTTGGACTTCCCATGGCCCCGTTCGATCTTTTGGGCCTCGTGGGGCTTCCCGTAGCCCTGCACGTCATGGAGACTCTCAACCAGGCGTTCGGTCCCGACCGTTTCCCGCTCAACAGCGGGTTCAAGCGGGTTGTGGACGCCAAAAAGACGGGCATCTACGTGACGGAAGGCAAGGTCAAAAGGGTGGAGCCCGAGGTGGAAAGCCTCTGGGGCAGGACCGGCGGGAAGGAATTCCACCTCGAAGAGATCCAGGAACAGGTCCTGAGCAATCTGGCCAGGGAAACGGACCTGATCCTGAAGGAGAAGGTGGTCAACAGCTCGAAGGACGTGGACCTGGCTCTCATCATGGGGGCAGGGTGGCCATTCTTCATGGGCGGGTTGACCATGTACCTGGATCTCACCGGGGTCACTCCACGCGTGCTGCAAAAGGTGTTCTTCAGTTTCTAGGATCGTGTTGAACATCGACAGGTTTTCCATGCATATCCCTGGGGCAGGGACGCCGTGCAGGGCCTGCGCCTGTTTCCCGCATGCCTGGAGAAACAATGGCGGAGGTTGCCATTGAGCCTTGGTGCAGGCGCTGTATCCCGCGTGCCTGGAGAAACAACGGTTCTTCCGGCAAATTTCCATGAGCCGTGGGCTGACAACCCACTATGTGAATAGGTCTAGCCATTATTATGAGCCGATCTCTTAAGAACGGGCCAAACAGTTCCGGCATTTTCTCATAAACGCGTACACGGACAGCTGTCGCACCAGGGTGGAATACATCCGCAGCAGCGTCATTTGGTACCAGAACGTCACTTGGCATCACAAGGCATTCTGCACCACATTGTCATTCCCGCAAAAATCACATCGTCATTCGGTAACACATCGTCATTCCCGCGAAAGGCTTGAGGACGTCCGGATGATCCGGGTGTTGGGCGGATCTCGAGGCACGGGTGGGGGGATTCTCTATCCGTCCGGGTCAAGGAATTCCCCCTGCCCGGCGTATTTTTTCAGCTTGAGCTGAAGCGTGCGGCGGGTGACTCCCAGGCGCCGGGCCGTTTCGCTCTTATTGCCCCCCGTTTCTTTCAATGCAAGGAGAATGGCCTGCTTTTCCAGTTCGGCGAGTGTCACGCCGGTGACCGGTCTGCCGGCATGTTCCGTTCTTTCCTCCCGGGTCTCGATCCTTTCTTCGATACCCAGTCGCTGGATATTCAGAGGCAGTTCCCTGTCGGAAACGTACTCTCCTCGAAGCAGGATGACCGCCCGCTCCATGACGTTTTCCAGTTCGCGAACGTTCCCGGGCCATGGGTATCTGAGGAGAAGATCCATGGCGGCGGGAGTGAGCCCTTTGACGGTTTTGCGGTTCCTGGCTGCGAAGGATTCCAGGAAATGGGATGCCAGGAAAGGAATGTCTTCGATGCGGGAACGAAGGGGAGGGGCCTCGATGGTCACGACATTCAGCCGGTAGTAAAGGTCTTCCCGAAAAGTCCCCTGTTCGACCATCTCTTCAAGATTTCGATTTGTGGCGGCAAGGATACGCACGTCCACGGGTATCGCAGCGTCGCTGCCCACCCGCTGGACTTCTCCGTCCTGGAGGACTCGGAGCAGTTTCGCCTGCATGGATGGGTTCAGGTCCCCGATTTCGTCCAGGAACAGGCTTCCGTGGTCGGCCTGCACGAATCGCCCCGGCCTCTGCCTGTTTGCCCCGGTGAAAGACCCTTTTTCGTGGCCGAACAGTTCGGATTCAACGAGAGTCTCCGGGATGGCGGCGCAGTTGACTTCCACAAGGGGCATCTGCGCGCGGAGGCTGTTCGCATGAAGGGCGCGGGCGATGAGCCCCTTGCCGGTTCCGCTTTCACCGGTAATGAGCACTGTAGCTTCGGACGGAGCCACCATGGCGATGATTTCGAGCAACTGCTTCATAACGAGGCTCTTCCCGAGAATTTCCGAGGCTTGAAGCCTGGCAAGCTGGCCGCGGAGCTGTTCGTTTTCCTGTTCGAGGTGCACGCGCTTTACCGCTCGATCGATGAGCAGCTTCAAGGCATCGAAATCGAGCGGCTTGGTGATATAGTCCGCGGCTCCCGCCTTGAGCGCTTCAACGGCGGAAGGAATGGATGAATAGGCCGTCATGATGATGATGGGAATGGCCGGGTTGTGGCGGTTTATTTCCCGCGTGGCCTGGATGCCATCCATACGGGGCATGCGCATGTCCATCAGGACCAGGTCGACGGGGCTCTTCCTGACCAGTTCGAGTGCCTGCAGCCCGTCTTCGGCCTCGATGACCCGGTAATTCCAGTCTTCCAGAAGTGTCCCGAGCATCAGGCGGTGGGATGGATCGTCATCCACGAGCAGCACGAGGGATGTCGTATTCCGGGTCATCTCGATTCTCCTGCCTGTAAAATGCCTTGCCGTGCTCCATTACGCATTGTTCGAACACTCCCCGCATGGTTCCAGACCGTGCGCACCAGGACGAAGCGGTCACGATCCCGCGGACGGCTGGATATATTTTATCCACCGGTGAGAAAAGTGTGAAGAGCCGGAACCGGAAAAGATCGGACGGACACGGTCGCCCCTGGAACGAAATCATCCGCATGGAACCGAAGGCTGTGGAAGATTTCGGTTCATCCGGTAATCGAATACCTCCGAAGCTTTTCACGCATCCGGCGTTTTTCACGCAAAGGATCGATGGAATCACAACTTCATTCGGAATCTGAACGTCACTCCCGTGAAGATCACAAGGTCAGTCAGCATCCAAACGTCATTCCCGTGAACCTCCCAACGTCATTCCCGCGATGGCGGGAAGCCAGTCTGAGCGCAAATCGCGTTACAAGGATCTCTCCGCCCGGGACTGCCTTGCTCTATCCATCTTGTCTTCCAGGCTCTTTCCCATTTCTTGAAACTGTCTTGCCCTGCACAGCTGCCCTTCCTGGATTTCTGACTTCGCGGCAATGACGATGTTGAGGCAGTGACTGTATCGAGGAAATGACGTTGTTACGGTAATGATGTTTTTTGGGGTGTAATCCACCTATGTGCGACAACTGTCCGGGTGCGCGCTTTATGAGAAGAACCTTCAACGTGGCGGTGATGCCTTTCGATATTGCTTGGGAGCACATGACTTTCCTGGACAGTCCGGCCGAGCGGGGGAAAACGGGCGTGAATGGTTTGTGGACGGCGCACGAGGATTGGAAAATCACGGAGAAAATGCGAAAAGGCCGCTGAGATCGCCGGCCCTTTCGCTCACCGCCTGTGATGCCGGAGGAGAGAATCGAACTCTCACGGGCGGGAAGCCCACTGGATTTTGAGTCCAGCGCGTCTACCAGTTCCACCACTCCGGCGTCGTGATGCCGAATATAGAGAGAGAGCCTCCCGACTGTCAAGAACAATGTCGCGGGCCTGGATCGGCGTTTCGGCTGTTCCATGGGCGCCGTGGAGGCGCAGGATGGAGGACGGATTCGAAGAAGAGGACGGATTCGAAGATGAACCGTGGTTTGCCCTCCTGCGCGCATCCGGGCGGCAGGAAAAGAAAAGCGAATAAAGGGGTTGACATCAAAGGTCCCGTTTTGTATTGATACCAACACATCGGGGCTGTAGCTCAGTTGGGAGAGCGCTTGAATGGCATTCAAGAGGTCAGGGGTTCGACTCCCCTCAGCTCCACTGGGGATTGAAATTCCGGGGACGGCACGTGAGGCGCCGTCCCCTTTCTTCGTTCCGGCGCGGATGGCCTGGTTTGGATGGCAGATTCTCCGTGAGCCTGGGCGGGCGCGGGCAGGGTGGGAGATCAGGGAAGAGAAAAAACCTGATCTTCGAGGTGACTGCCGGAAAGGCTTGACAACACCGGCCGACTGCTGGTAGTGATGGTGTTACTGAAGATTGGGAAGCGATCAGGTGCCCAACGGCTCAAAAGGGAATCCCGTTGAAATCGGGAGCGGTCCCGCCGCTGTGAACGGGGACGAAATCCACGGAGACCACTGAAAGGCATTTCGGGAAGGCGTGGAGAGTAGAGAGATCCGAAGCCAGAACACCTGCCTGATCGCGAGGAAAGCCGGTACGAGGTCATGCCGCGATGTCCTCCAAGGATCAAGTGAATCAGGGTGCAATCCTTAGAGCTTATGGCTCTAGGGATTTTTTTTTGGAGAGTCCGGGCACCTTCGTTGCGACGAAGAACTCTCCCTCCTCAACGTTTCCACCAACCCCTTACCCACCCGGGATGGCTGCAAACATCCCGGGTGACCGCTTCAACCCGCACCGACCCGGGTTTGCCCCCAAACGTTCCGGGGAGAAGCTTTCATGAAATAAAAATACCGGGGTTCGGTGGTCTGCCGTGGGAGGTATCGCCCGGCAATTTCGAATCAAGAGATCACTAAGGATAAGGACAGCAGACAAAGGAGAGCACGATGCAGAAGATATGGTTTGTGCTGGCGCTGATGGTTCTGTTCAGCCTGGCTTCCACGGCCGGCACCTTCGCTTCCCATGGAGGCGCGAAGCCTCCCAGGAAGGCTGTTCTGTTGGTGGCCTTCGGCACGAGCGTGCCCGAGGCGCAGAAGGCGTTCGATCAGATCGGAAAACAGGCGGGAAAAGCGTTCCCCGGAGTGGAAATCCGGTGGGCCTACACGTCGAGCATGATCAGGGCCAAGCTGGCCAGGCAGGGGAAGATCCTGGATTCGCCGGAAACGGCTCTGGCGAGGCTGATGGACGAAGGCTACACCCATGTTGCCGTCCTTTCTCTGCATGTGATCCCCGGCCTCGAATTCCATGATCTCTATACGAATGCCATGCTTTTCGGCAACATGTCCGGTGGATTCGAGAAGATCGTCGTGGCGCGGCCTCTCCTGGATTCCCGGTCCGACATGGAAAGGGTTGCAAAGGCCCTGCTGAAGCGAATACCGGCCGGCCGCAAGGCGGACGATGCGGTGCTGTTTATGGGGCATGGCAGCGAAAAGCACCCGGCGGACGCCATGTACGCGGCCATGAATTACGTCTTTCAGGGCATGTCCTCGAATGTCCACGTGGGCACGGTATCAGGATACCCTTCCCTCGATGATCTCCTTCCCGGGCTTCTCGATGCGAAAATCAAGAAGGCGTGGCTCATTCCCTTCATGACCGTGGCCGGAGACCACGCTCGAAACGATATGGCCGGTGATGATCCGGACAGCTGGAAATCCGTGCTTGCGAAGAAAGGCATACGCAGCGAGGCGGTCCTTACCGGAATGGCCGAATACCCGGAGATCGTGGAGATCTGGCTGGATCATCTGCGGGATGCCTTCGCCAGGCTGTAGCCGGTCCGTATGAGGCATGGCAACGGCAGCGTCTGCAGCCGGGTCAGAGGGAAGCGCCCGGCCTTGTGCCGCTGCAGGGGACTCCACACGAACACTTGCCGCAGACATCCGTGAGGGGAAGGTCCGCATGGTGGGCGTCGTTGCGGAGGCACTGTTCGTAGCAGGCGTGTCGATTGAAAGGGGTTGAGGCAAGGGCTCCGTACGTGCACCGGACCACACATGCCCGGCATTCCCCCCCGGCCTTCTCTGTGCACCATTGCCTGTCGGGCCTCGCCGTGGCGGGAAGGGGCATGGATGTGACCAGGCTGCCGAGGCGGCCGCAGCAGCCGGATTCGGTGATGAGCAGGTGGTGAAGACCGAAGGTGCCCAGGCCCGCTATGTAGCCGACGTGTTTGTGGGACCAGGGGCTGATCAGCCTTTTTTCGTCGAAGTTGTGCGTGGCGGGTGTCGTTCCGGCTTCGTAACCTGCCCGGGCAATCCATGCGGCAAGGTGATCATTGACGGCATGGATGACACGGTTGGTCACCACGTAGGATTCGGCCCAGCTCCTGGCAGCGAAGACGCCCGCTTCTTCGTTCTGCTTTGCCAGTTCAGCCTTGAAGGGAAGAAAGAAGACGATCACCGACCTGGCCGAGGGCAGCAGGTCCCGCGGCAGGGCATGATCGGGTCCGACGGCCTGTTTCAGCCGGAGGAAGAGCGGGTCCGAAGCATCGGCCACGCCTGCCAGGGGCGCCCGCCAGTAGTCACGGGGCGAGTTTTCTTCCTTCCATCGGTTCAGAGCTGAGGCAACCTCATTGATCAGACGCTGCACGGCTTCGTGTGCCGCGTACACAGACTTTTCCTGCATTCACTTCTCCTTGACGCCAGAAAATCGGATCATCCGGAAAAAATCACAACATCCCTCCCGCGAACCTCACAACGTAATTCCTGTGAACCTCACACCGTCATTCCCGCAAAAAGGCGGGAATCCAGTCTAAGCGCAGATGGCGCCATAAAGATCTCTCCACTCGCGGATTGCCCCACTCTATCCATCCTTCCTGGTGAATCCTTCGACCACGCCCTGTTTGTGCCCTGCCCGCTGCACCGGGTTCGATATTGCACCGACGCACGGCGTACCGTTTGGTCTGCCTCCCATGATGTATACAAAGAACTGTTTCGCCATGCACAGTTCCTGGATTCCCGCCTTCGCGGGAATATCGTTGGTGTGGCGTTGTCGCGGGAATGGTGTTGTCGCGGGAATGACCTTGGTCCCGGAATGACGTTGGTACAGGATGAGGTTGCCGTGGGAATAAGGTTTTCACGGGTGTATCCCTGGCCGATGCGACAACTGTCCGGGTACTCGATTGCCGGATGAACCAAGAATTCCTGATTGTGCGATCCAGGTATATTCCCGTATTTCTCAAGGCTGTACCTCCACGATAAGCTGGTCTATCATAACCGAATTTGCAGTGAGGCCCAAGGGGCTGTTCCGTATGAGGCTGACTGGAAAATCCTGACCGGACGGTTCGCCATTTTCCCGGGCCTGACAATGCGTGTGCCGCTGAGGATCAGATCTTCGCGTTCCAAGTTGAGACGATCGAAGCATGCGGGTCGGGAGCCTTGTTCTGTTCCTGCCGGAGCGGCATCAGTCGCCAGGGAACAATTTCTCGCCCATGGTGGATCGGGGATGAGTCCGGCATAACAGGGTGTAAGTCAGGTAAGTCAGGGTTGCCTTCACGTGGATGCGTTGATATCCTGCGACAGAACGCGCGGTGCCGGGCCGGGGCATTCGGAATTTCCGGGAGCCCCCGGGCCGGGTGAGCGGGGACTGAATCCGGCGGGGCAAGGGGATCTCGGTGGTTCACCATTCAGGCATGATCAGCGAAGCGCATTCGAGCGAAAAGAAAGCCAGGCGGTGGGACAGGTGGGTAACCGCGGTCATGGTCGCGGTTCTGTTCGTCCCTTTTCCCGTTGCCCGCTTTGAATCCTGGCCGGAAGGATCCGTTGTTTCCGAGCGGATCGTCATGCCGTGGAGTTCTTTCCGGATCTGTTTTACGGCCTTTCCCGGCGGGGATGCCGTTGTCGAAAAGTACGGATTCGACTGGAAGGGAGAACTGCTCCCCGACAATCCTCCCCACCTGCTCGTGTTTTCCGGCGGGTCATTCGGTCCGCCTCTGTTTAAATGGCAGGAAACCCCCGAACTCCCGCTCACGGAAATGTATTTCAAAGGGGACCTGTTGAGAGTCGAGACATCGTGGAGGCCTTTTCTGCTCTGGCAGGCGCGGCTTTTGTGGGGGATCTACGCTCGACACTGATGTGTCGGCGGAGCGGGAATCAGGTTTATCGAGCAGATATGCCGGGTTTGCCCTTATCCTTGGCTGGAGCGAAAAAGCGCCTGTAGTAGAAGAAACTGGTGAAGATGGGCAGAAAGTAGTAGGCGATCCGGTAGATGAGAGTGGCAAGAAGGGCGTAATCGTAATCGAGGCCCATGAGGTAGAAGGAACCGGCCATGGAGCCTTCCATCAAGCCGAGGGCAGCCGGAGTGATGGAGAAAAGCGATGTGAAGATGCCCACCGAAAAGCCGAGGAGAAGGGAGCGGTTGTCCACCGGATAATGAACGGCGAGAAAGGAAAGCTTGAGACACAGAAACATCAGTGCCCAGTCGAGGAGCGCAAGGGTGGCGGGAATAACGAGCACTCCCGCTTTTCTCATGAGAAGGTTCATGCTCCGATTGAAATTGTCGAAAAAGATTTCCGCTCTCTCCCTGTTGATCCATTGAGGCCGGCGAACCAGCCGGCACAAAGCATTGCCTCCTTTAAGAAGAAGGCGCCAGGCGCCTTTTCTGAAAGCCTCGTGCACGATGGTCTGGATGGTGATCCAGGTGAGCAGGAAGGCGATGAGCAGAACGACCAGGCCGGCTTCCTTCTCCCGGGTCCCCATTTTGTATTCGCTGTAAAGAAAAAAGAACCCGAGATAAATGAAAACGACGGCGACGGTATTGGTAAGGAAACCGTGAACCATGGAAATGGAGAGCGTATTGCTCGGCGGAATCTTTTCCTTGGAAAGCAGGTACACCTTGGCGGCCACTCCGCTCAATCCGCCGAGGGCCATCAAGTAGTTCAGGGTGCAGGAAAGCAGGGATATCTTGAACGTGGAGGAGAAGCTGAGGGAGTAGCCCACACCTTTGAGGAGGCGGTGGAGAACGGCCGCGATGCAGACATAGCTGAGTGCACTGGACAAAAGAACGAGCGCCCCCCAGACCAGGTCGATTTTCTCGGCGTGTTGAACCAGCTTTTCAAAATCGGCGCGCTTGATTGTATACGCGAATACAGCCAGGCCAATAAAAGCGGCAACCCAGAATCTCTTGCGGGTGGCTCCGACAATCAATGAATTACTCCTCGGAGAAGCCGGATTCGACTGTTTGTGAATAAACGACAAATAGCAAAATCACTACTGAATGGAAAGGGTTTCCATCCCGCCCATTGAAGAAAGGATAGGGCCGCGTGGTGGGGTCGCGACTGCGTCGGGTCGGCAGGCCGGAAACCAGGAGGAGGGCAACGGGTATGAAGGAAGGACGGTTTGTGTTGACAGCCCTGTTTGCAGGTGCGGTTTTCCTGATGTCGCTCCATTTCCCGGAAGGTTCGCCGGGTCTTGTCGACATCGCTCACGCAGTGGATGCGTCAGGCATCGCCGTGCGGGATACGGGGCGGGAACGGATGGCGGGCGACATACTGGACGATCTGGTGGAATCGAGCCCCACGGCACGGGTTCTGTCTAACCTGTATTCGAGGCACAGATTGGAAATCGAACGGATCCTCTACGAGAATCCCTTCATGATCCGCCAGGGCATCGAGATCCTGGTGGAAGCCCTGCCTGCGTTGAAGACTGTCCCGGGCAACGGAGGCAGACTCACCGTGGACCGGGAACTGTACGGCAAGGCATCCGGTCTGCTCAAACAATTGCAGGCGCTTTCGAGTCCTGAATTGTCCGACGACCTCGGGCGCTCGAAGATACTCATCGAGAGCAGAATGAGAGAACACGGAGATGGCAGCCTGGTGATCGATCTGAACTGACGCTGGAGGCCGGAGCAGCTACACCGTCATTCCCGTGAAGGCGGGAATGACGGTGTTGATGGGAATGACGATGTTGATGGGAATGACGATGTTGATGGGAATGACGATGTTGATAGGAATGACCTTGTCATGCCGAATGACGTTGTGATTGCATCGATCCTTTGCGAGAAAGGCACCCGGTGGTACTCGTTTGCCGGATGAACCAAAGATCGCCGGATAATCGGTTCCGCCGGGTTGCGGGGCAGGTGGTCACCAGAGCTGCCGGTCGAGAGGGAGCTTCTTTCGGTCCCGGCATTCCGTCCTGCCCTGCAGGAATTCGCGCAGAAACACTCCCAGTAAAATCCCGAGAACAAGTCCGGATGCAAAGGCAAGCCAGATGGTCATCTTTCCCTACCTCCAGCGGTATCAAAGAAATGTTTAAGAACAGGAAGTGCTGAAAGGGGCAATCGGCTCGCAAAGGTTGATGTGTGAGCTGGACGAGTCCGAGAAAAGACCGCATTGCCCGGCAAGAGTCATGGATTTCCCACTGCTCCTGTATGTAGAACTTTGTGGTTTGAAAAGTCAACAGGGATTTTTGGGTTGAATCAGGCTTTCCATGTGAATCCTGGAGGTTAGCCGATTGAAGGAGATTAGCCGTGTCGACCGTAAAGGAATAGGAATCCAGGATCGAAGAGGATTACATAGGGTGCGGCATGAACATGTGAGGACTGTGGACTGATGGTTCGGTCTTGATCCGCGGAAACGACTGGTATCGATGTTGTCGGATGGCACGTGGTGTATGACAGGATCGATTCTTGCGCGGTATGGGACATGTCTTCAGTATACTGTTGCGGAAAAAAGTACATTTGGCGACATCAATGATTTCTAAAAGAACACCCGGCATTTTGCCCATGTATTCCTGCAGTTGGGGAGAAGATTGATTTCTCGGAAAAGTTCAGGTTTCTGATTTTCAATCATATGTTCTAGTACTGTTGCATCCATCTGGAAGTGAAATGAGTGGAAACATGGTCTTGTATACGATTTTCCCTATTGAACTTTTTCAAATTTAAGTCGAGAATGGAGTCCTCCCGGCAAGTTGAAGGATTCAAGCCGATATCATTAATGGTTTGAAGTCGATTTGCAATGTTCTTTGTTGAGCTTTTCGGGGGGCTGTCGAGGATGAAGAGGCTGTTGCCGTGATGTGCGCGGAAGAGGCTGATCTGCTGAAAGGCCGCGAAATTCTTTGCAGTCGTCGACAGGGTTCGTGTTTTACTGGAAACGGACGCCACTTCTGGGCACCGCAGGATCCATCCAGGGAGGAATGGACCAACCTGTTGTATTTCAATGGATTGTTCCGGTCGATGGGAGGGGATGAATCGGTCCGGTTGAATGGAAAAAACCCGCAAAGTTCAGGTGAAACGCTCAAGTTTTTTTCTTGACAATCCATATTGCTTCGACTAAAAGTGGTGCCATGCTACAAAAGCATATCGCAAGAAACAGGTCGATGTAGTTAATCTTTTGTATCTTAACCAGTTGACGTATCATCTAATCCGGTTTCATTGACTTACGGGTATCTCTGGAATTCACAGCGGTATGAAGATGTTGGGCGGGTTTACTGGTTTCTGTTATGTTCGGGTTGTCGGTGCCGGGTCGCCGTAGGGCGTCCGGTGCCGATTGAATCATGGTCGATCGCTTACGACAGGTGTCTGACGAAAGTTTCGCTTTTTGACGCTTGGGGGTGGACCGGGCCGGCCGGCAAAGAGTCATGAAGAATCCAAAAAAGCAGGCCGGCAAGTCAACAGGTCAATCAGGTGAAGGGAGGTGATCGAGGGGCTCAGTGCTAAGCAAGGTTTTTGAGCTTGTAAGAAGCGGCCGTTTTTGATTTTCTGATTTGTTTGGAGGAGGAAAGGTATGAGGAAATTTACAGTTTTTGCAATGGTGGCGGTATTCGTGATCGCAGGATTTGTCAGCCTGGCAAGTGCCGCTCCGAATGTCACCATGCCCGGCAAGAGGGGAAGCTTGCTTGTTTTTCCCAAAATAGAGATGAGGGCTCAACTGGATCCTTCCGATGGAAGGTTGCTGTATGAGACCGACACGTTTATCACCATCGGTAACGATGCCAACAGGCCCGTGACCCTGCAGTGCATCTGGAACTGGCCGGTGATTACGGAAGCTGGAGAAAGGCGAGACAAGACCTACACGCAGACCTGCTGCGACGTGGAAAACTTCACCATCGACCTGACCCAGGAGCAGGTGGTGTACTTCAGCGCCGGCACGGGTTTTGCCAATGTTCTCGGATCGAAGATCTTCGAGACGGTCAATGCGCTTCCTCCCGCAGCCAGCGGAATCGGCAGCCTGTACTGCTTTGCAATCGAATCCCTCTCCAAGAAGAAACCTATTTCCCACAACAGGCTCTATGGCGAGGCGACGATTGCCAGGTTTGCAGAAGTCGAGGACAACGGCATCTCCATGATGCAGTACAATGCCTGGCCTTTCTGGGCATACGCCGATGTGGGCAAGGTCATGGACAGCAAGGATCCCAACGATCCCACCAAGCTGATGCTGACCGGAAAATCGGGCGCCTATGATGCATGCCCCGATTACCTGACCTTCAACTTCATTGCCAGGCAGTCCCTGCCCGGCAGCGAGAACCTTCCGTTCGTCGGAACCCAGCTGAACCTGGTGCCCTGCACGCAGGACCTGAGGGAATTCCAGTACAACGATGACGATCCGATCAATCCTACCCGGACCCTCGCGGTGTTCAAGATTTACAACGCCAACGAGCAGTCGAGGTCTGGAACCCAGGCTTGCATCAAGTGCTACTTCGAGCAGATTCTTGGTGTGAAGTCGACGGAAAGGCCCGAGATTCCCAGCCTGTACAATGCGTTCCGCTACATCAAGGGCGACAACTTCAACTACCTTGTCGGCCTGGCGGCGGGCGGTCTTGGAACGCTGGTCGGTCGTGCGGAAGTCCAGGGCTACGCTGCAAAGCCCAACGATCCGGATCCCGCAGGAGCTCTGTGTAAGGACGGCAAGACGGTCAATACCGGTCTTCTCGGTGTGAAGTTCGATTTCATCGACGTTGCCGGTGACTACCACCATGGGCATGGGGGACAGGCTGACGGTGGAATGAGGATCATCAATCCGGACGGCATCCCCGAGGCTACGGGCGGCAGCAGCCTGACCGGTGTGGGCAAAGAAGCTGCTACCATCAGGTGGTCTCCCGAGGGTTGATAAAACGCTCAGTTGATCGATCTGTGAGTAGTTGAGTTTTTTGTAAGCAGAGAGTAAATGTAAGAGGGGCAGGAGTACATGTATTCTTGCCCCTCTTATTATTTGAAGACCGATGACAGGTGGATGACTACCCCGAGATGAAGCGTGATTCGGGGTCGAACAGGCCATTGACATGAAAGGGTTATGCCGGTGAAGGCGTGCATCCGGCAGGCGGCGACCGCCGGCAGGGTTCACACCTGCGAAGGTATGGCCTGCAATGCAGTTCACCGGGAAACGGTGGAATCGATTGATCCAGGAAGGAGCATTGGAATGAGGAAGAGGCTTGGAGTGATCGGCTTTGTGTGCCTTTGCGCTGTCCTTGCGGGCATGCATACCGCCTGGGCGGCCCGGGACGACAGGGATGCTCTCAAGAAGAGGGTGGACAGGTACTGGGCTGCGCTGATGAAGGACGACTGGGCCCAGGTGTATGAGTCCCTGGACCCCGGGGAGAAGGTATACGTTTCGCTGGATGAGTACGTGAACAGTCAGAAGGAAAAAGACGGGTTCGACTACCACAGCTATGACATCAGGGAGATCGATATTCTGGATGCCTTCGGCTGGGTGGATGTCGCCTTTGAGGTTTCTGTGAAGAAGTATCCGGCCATCCCGGCGAAAACCGTAAAGAGAACCCATATCTGGCAGAAGAAGGACGGCGAATGGTACAGGACCGCCACGAATCAGCTGCTTGTCCCGTGGACACCGCCCCGGGACAGGCTTCTCGATGAAGAGAAAACCCTCAAGGGACGGGCTGCCAGGTACTGGGATGCGATGGTGCGGCAGGATCATGCCGTCCTGTACGAATTCATTCCTCCCGACGTGAGGGCGGGTATGTCCATGGAGGAGTTTTCCCAGACGAAGCCCATGAATATCTACGTGTCGGCCGAGGTCGGGTGGGCCGAAGTGCAGCGCGCCAATGCGGGGCATGGCGAAGTGAAGGTCACCATCAGCACGCGGCCCAACGATCCGCATCTTTCCAAGATGCAGCCCGAGGTTCGTGACGTCGTGGATCCGTGGGTCAAGATCGACGGTAAGTGGTATCGGGTTATCGATGGAAAGGAATAAACCTGGAGGTCCAACCATGAAGATATCTTCAAGAAACTATTTGTTCTCGTGCGTCGCGGTCCTAGCCGCGGCTCTCATTCTCCTGCCGCGGGTATTGTATGCATCTGCCGCCCAGGACAAGGGCGACAGGAAGCTTCAGTTTGCCATATCGTCGACAAAGGGATTGCCCGAGAAGGGCTTCTGGAAAAGTGTACCGGTGTTCGAAGATGTCAACAAGGACGGCTGCCTGGACCTGGCTTCCACCGAACGGCTGGGTGAAGGTGCAAGGGTGTGGCTGGGAGACTGCAAGGGCAACTGGGTGGATTCGTCTGAAGGGCTGAAGCTGCCGTCCAAGTCCTGCGGAGGTGGAGTCTCCTTCGCCGACGTGAACAGGAACGGCATACTGGATATGGTGGTGGCGGACCATTGCCTCGGGATTTTCGTTTACCTTGGGGACGGTAAGGGCAAATGGCAGGAGGTGGTTGGCGGACTGGCTCCTGAAGTATCCAAAACTGCCCCTTCGAACAATGACGATGATGCGGATGACCGGAAGAGCGAGAAGTTCCTGGGAGCCGAAACCTTGGCCGTAGCCGATGTGAATGGCGACGGTTTTGTCGATATTGTAGCAGGCGCTGCGGATTCCGGCGGGTTCACCGTTTATTTTGGAGACGGAACGGGGAAGAACTGGAAGGAATCCAGGGGAGACGACGGCCTGCCCAGTTTCCAGGATCAGGAACCCGGCGATCTGTACCAGGCCGGCTGGGTCAATCACCTCATTTTGCGCGATGTGAACAAGGACGGCCACCTGGATGTCGTTGCCGCCTATTACTATGGGCCCCGAGTCTGGCTCGGTGACGGCAAGGGAAAGTGGAAACTGTACTCGGAAGGCCTTCCGACCCCGGCTGTGGGCGGCATCTTCAGAACAGTCGATACCGGTGACGTGAACGGCGATGGGCTCATGGATATCGTGACGGCCAACGAGGTGAACGGAGTCGAGATCTATCTCCAGACCGCCGACGGCACCTGGGACGGGCCTCACGATCCGCTTCCCGGCATACGCGGCGGGGTTCGAGGTGTGGTGCTCGCGGATCTCGATGGAGACGGGCACCTGGATGTCCTGGCCAGCGGGGCCTACGAGATGAATTACGGCAACAATTTCGGCATGTTCATCGCCAGGGGCAACGGAAAGAACGGTTGGGTGGAAGTGGAGAACACCGGTCTTCCCAGGACCGGGCTTTCGCTCGACTGGGGCGTAGCCGTCGGGGATGTCAACAAGAACGGGATGCTGGATATAGCCGTCAGTACAGGGGGGATCGTTGGAGAACTGCCGCAGTGGGCGCACAGGAGAATGCCGGCGGATTCTCACCTGAAAACCATGCCCGAACTCGAGCTTCCCAGGGTCCAGGTGTGGTTGAACCAGGCGGGGAAGAATTAGAGCGAACGATCCGCGACGCCGAACTGAACTATCCCCCCTCGATCGGGCCTTCGAGTCCAGTGCCTGGACACTGCCGCCGGGAGAGGGGGGATTCGATTGAACTCATCTCGGGAGGCGGCGCAACTGAGCAAGGATCATGATCTCGATGAAATCACAATCGATTTTGTTTCACGGGAAGCCCCCTGTCTTTGCGAGGGCATGGCGTCTTCTGTTCTGCGGGCGAAGCCTGCGCAGCCTGCTGCCGATCCTTGCAGCGGCTTTTCTCCTGGGGTACTCGGGGATGGGATGCGCAGGCTCCCATGCCTTGGCCTCAGACAATCCGTCAGGTAATGTCGTGGCGACCGTCAACGGCAAAACCATCACCGAAGAGGAACTGGAAGCTCCGTTCTCGACACGTATCTACCAGATGAGAATGGAAATCTACCAGATGAAGCGCCAGTACCTCACCGAGCTGATTGCCGAGATGATTCTGCACAAAGAAGCCGACAAGCGCAAAATGCCCCTCGAGACCTTTGTGAAGGAAGTCGTGCTCGCGGGAGAGAGTGCGGTCGGTGAAGAAGAAATCCAACAGTATCTGAGGGCGAACCCGGATATCCAGAAGAGCTGGCGGGGGTCCCGGGAGGATCTGAATACACAGGTCAGGGCTCAGCTCAAGAATCAAAAAGACTATCGAAGACTGATGGAATACGCCAACAAGGTGAAATCCAAGAGTACGGTGTCCGTCCAGTTCAAGGAACCGCCCCTGCCCCGGGTGAATGTGGAACCGGGAGATTCTCCCGCCATGGGTCCTGCGGATGCCCCACTGACGATCATCGAATTCTCCGATTACCGCTGCCCTTCCTGCCGGCAGGTTCATGCCACGGTCAAACAGCTCAGGGAAGCCTACAAGGGGAAAATCAGGTGGGTCTTCAAGGACTTTCCACTGGGAGGAAACGAGGTTTCGATCAAAGCCGCCCAGGCCGCACGCTGTGCTGGAGAGCAGATGGTTTACTGGCAGTACCAGGATCTGCTCTTCAACAGCAAAGAGGAACCTACCCCGGATAATCTCCGGGCCATTGCCAGGTCTCTCAACCTGAAGATGGACAAGTTCAACGCCTGCATGGACAGTGGAAAGTACATCGACCAGGTGATGAGGGATGCCCAGGAAGGAAACAGGATCGGCATCGACCGGACTCCTTCCTTCACATTCAACGGGAAGCTGTTTCCCGGCGGCCCGACCATGGAACGATTCAAAGAGATCATCGAAGAGGAACTGAAGAGTGCCGCCGGGCGGAAGGGATAAGGTTCATCCGGCAAACTGCCATGAGCCGTAAGCCTGCAATCAACTATGAAAGAGGGAAAAAACTGTTAATGAGCTGATCTCTAAAGAAAACGAGCCAAACAGTTCCGGCATTTTCTCATAATCGAGTATCTCCGGTGCTAATCCTGCACAGGATCGATGGCATGACAATGTCATTCGGCATCACAACGTCATTCCCGCGCATATCCCAACGTCATTCCCGCGCATATCCCAACGTCATTCCCGCGAAGGCGGGAATCCAGTCTAAGCGCAGATCGTGCCATAAGGATCTCTTCACCCGGGATTGTCCTGCTCTATCCATCTTGTCTTCGAGGCTCTTTCCCATTTCCTGAAACTGTTCGCCCTGCACGGTTACTTTTCCTGGATTCCCGCCTCCGCGCATTGCCGTCAAGTTAAGCAATACTCTTGAGCGAGCGCGGTTTGCGAAGTTTACGACGCCGCAACACCAGCGTGTTGCCGTCCTCCACGTACCACTCCAATACTTCCCCTTTCTTGATCTCAA